>RCUU01000586.1_pt1 | contig 19788 bp, 13 predicted proteins | sample 2166211 | NCBI WGS metagenome assembly RCUU01 (sample SAMN09932620, study PRJNA488358) | compost metagenome | feature: garden; material: soil; isolation source: compost soil in phenylacetic acid-enriched culture | place: Germany: Experimental Botanical Garden Goettingen | collected 2016-01-27
CCTTAAGAAGACAAGACCCGATTCTAGAGCTGAATTAGCCGGAAGCCGCTGAGATCAATACGCAATATCCATTCTTTCCATCCGATTGCCCTGCATGAGTGCTTCCTATAAACTGATGAGAAGAAACTTCGATCATACTGGGAGATTCCCGTCTCTGCCACCTCATTCTTCCCCAGCTCTGTATGACTCGCTTGGATCGCAATCTCTTCAATGTCCTGCACACATAGCAATTGGTCCCCAATATGGATATACTTCGCGTGTTCATGTACACAGCAATAGAGAACACTTAATTGTTATTGCAGGGGGTGGATGAAGTGGCAGGGTTTCCCGATATCAAAAGCACACGCAGACTAATTCTTTTATTCGCCGCTATCTCCGTTCTTCTGGTCGGCATCAGCATTGCTTCTCTTTTGTACTTGAATCATACGATGAACAAATTGTCCGACTCCTTATATAGCGATGTCTATCAGAATTCCCAGCTGATTCTGAACGCCGACCGTGATCTGTACCAGGCTTCTTTGGCCCTCCATACGGCTATGAACGGAAATATAACCAGCGAAGAGCACAGCAGGCTGTCTCAGGATTTTGGAGAGAACAATGCCCAGGCGAAGCAGCGTCTCCGGATGGCCAGCGATAACTTAAGCTCCGTGAAAAACCCATTCAACGGGATGAAGCAGAGTGAACTGCTGCTTACGGAGTTGAGGGATGTTCTGGACAGTATCAAAGGTCCCTTTCAAATCTGGAACGAAACAGGCACGAGTCTTATTGCTCAGCGGAACCTAAGCGGCTGGAGCCCTGAGTCCTACTCTGCTATGGAAGCCAATGTCCTTCTGAACAATGTGCGGGAGCCTCTGAATAAGTCCGAGCAGTTGATTGACGGCTACGCCCGGCAGGTTACGCAGGAATTCCGGGACCAAAAAAGCTCACTGTTCGCACTGTACTCACTCTTTCTATTTTTACTGGTTCTTGTCATTATTTATCTCTGCCGCAAGCTGATTGACCTCCAGAATGAAATGCTTGAGGAGAAGTCACTGTATCAATTAATTGGAGAGTCGATGTCGGACTTTATTCTTCTGACTGACTCAAGCGGACTGATCATGTATGCTTCTCCCTCCCATTCCAGCCTGCTCGGCTATATCCCGAGCAGAGGAGCTCCGCTCTCCAATTATATCCGTGAGGCGGAAATCACCTGGGCGAAGCTCAAGAGTGTAGTACAATCCACTCCGCGGATTTCTGAGCTGCGTATGCGTTCAGCAGATGGCCACTGGGTATGGCTGGAAACAAAGGTTACCCCGATTAAAGGAGGCGGTGCTGTTCCGGCGCAGTTCATGCTGGTATCCCGGGAGATCACCGAGCGCAAGCAATATGAAGAGCGCCTGCATAAGCTGGCCTTCTATGATCACCTGACCGCCATTCCCAACAGGGCCCATTTCAAGATGTATATGGAGAATCTGATCAGCCAGCCGGAGGACCGCAAACAGGAAATTGCGCTCGCCCTGCTCGATTGCGACCGGTTCAAGCAGCTCAATGACACCCTTGGCCATCTTGCCGGAGATGAATTCCTGCAGCTGCTCTCGCGGGAGCTGCAGCAGACCGTGAAGGGCTCCGGCCAGGCATTCCGTATCGGAGGCGATGAGTTCGCCGTGGTGCTGCACCGCTTTACCAGTCCTGAGATGCTGGATGAAATTCTGGACCGGCTGCTGCTGCTCTTCAACAAGTCCTGGTCGATCAACAAGGGCTCCAGCTTCCATACTTCAGCAAGTATCGGCGTCGCACTATATCCGCAGCACGGCAATAGCATCAATGAGCTTCTCCGCGCCGCCGATCTGGCGATGTACCGTTCCAAGAAACACGGCGGCAACGAAGCTAATCTGTACAGTGAGCTTGTGGACGAAGAATATTCGGATCAGCCTAAGTAGAACCGGCTTCAGCCGCCCTCTGCAAGAAGAGACTTCCGCTTCAGCGGAGCATACTGAACGTGCGGATTTGGCCTGGCTCCCTTTGAGGACATTATGGCCCCTTCCCGATCAATCCCCGGGTGATGCGGACAGGAAATCCGTTATCGGGGCGGATCAAGTCATTCTACAGGGCAAACGGACAGAGAATCCGTTATTTGCTCGATCTCCTTTTATTCTGGGCCCAAACGACGGATATAAGGGCTCCTGAGTCCGAATCATCCAGCGAAGCAGGCTTTTTCACAAAATAAGGGCTTCTCTGTCCGCTTCACTCCGCAGATGGCCCCCCATCACTCCTACACTGCCTGTAACATTTGAAAGCTTCCAAAATATCTTTTTTTACATTGTATAATTTCCTATACAATAAAAAAGGAGCTGTTCTGCCGGCAACCCTCTGGGGGAGGCCGTACAGAACTGCTCCTTTGCTTCATTTCAACTAGTCATCTGCAGCGGATCATTCTTATCTCCACTGTTCTCCTGTTCACGGTCGCGGATGGTCACTTTAACCCGTTCCTTGCTGCCGGAACAGTCTATGAAGCGGTCTCCGGTGCCATCCTTCTCTTCCCAGTCATTCAGCCGGAGAATGTAGCCTACCGACGAAGTCTCCGGAAGCACTTCGATCCGTGCTACCGCGTGACCGTCTTCCATCTGCCGGAAATCATGCTGACCATCCTGGATGCCTGTACCCCACACCCATAGGTTCCAGCCCCGGTAATCGCCATCCGGCCGTTCATAATGGATTTCAATGATTTTGGATCTCGGCTCAGGCAACCCGTATTTATCATAGAGTACCATCATGGACAACCCTTCAATCTGCACCTCGGAGCCCTCGACACTGCGGAAGGCATCGGCCCCGGCAGAGGTATGGTCGACAACAATATTCCAACAGCCATCCGTTTCAGGAAGCCTTTGACTGACCGGGCCAAGGTTGGCATTAAAAATCACCACGATATTGTTCCAGGCATCGCCGCCTGCGTTATTCTTCAGCAGATACGATACCACTCCGCCGTCACAGCGGAGGAACTCCAGCGAACGCTCAATCTCCTGGCGTCCATGCAGCCGGAAGGCCGGATGCTTGCTGCGCAGCGCAATCAGTCCTTTGTAGTATTCAAAGACAGGGAGGAACTTCCCTTTGTTCTCCCAGCGGATGGCATTAACCGCATCGGGACTGCGGTAGCTGTTATGATCACCGTACTTGCTGCGGAGGAATTCATCCCCGGCCTGCAGAAAAGGAATCCCCTGCGAGGTCAGGATAATCCCGTTCGCCAGCAATGTCCGGCGCACCGTTTCATCGCCGAGAATATCGTCCGGATCAATCCCAATGTAAGGATCAGCAGCGGCAACCGCCGCTTCCACAGAGCTTCCATTCTTCATCCGCCCATTTTCCAGTTCCGGCAGCCTTGCTGCCTGCCGCAGACCTTGCGTGGCCAGCACTTTATCCCACAGATTCAAATTGTCGTGTGCCGTAACATAATTCACCGTTTCCGCCGGGGAGTCGGTGAATTCATGGATCGCACCTTTGATCCCGGAAGCCACTGCACCTTCTTTACCATATTCTCCGGTTGCGAACCCTTTGCCCCACCCGTCGCTGTCGCCTTTGATTGCTGAACGGAAGTTGTCATTGAAGACGGCATACCCTTTGCCCTTCTGCACACCCTTAAGGGTTTTGGTTGCCAGCGGAGAATCGCCCCCTGTCCAGGGCTCACCATAGAGCAGAAGATCGGGGTTAACCTCCAGACGCAGCTCTTCCGTAATTTCACGCATGGTCACACTGTCCATCAGTCCCATTAGATCAAAACGGAAGCCGTCGATATGATATTCCGAAGCCCAGTAAGCCAAAGAATCCTTGATATATTTGCGCACCATGGGGCGTTCCGTGGCCAGCTCATTGCCGACGCCGGAGCCGTTGGAGAGGCGGCCGTTATAGTCATGCCGGTAGAAATAGTCCGGCACAAGCGGCTGAAAAGGCCCTTTTTCCACAGAATAGGTATGGTTGTATACGACATCCATGATTACGGAGATCCCTTTACTGTGCAGCGCCTGTACCATTTCCTTCATTTCACGGATACGGGTGCCTGGATCAGACGGGTTAGTGCTGTAAGACCCCTCCGGCACGTTATAGTGCTGCGGATCATACCCCCAGTTATATTCGGTGAAATAAGGCTCCGCTGCCTGTTGACCATCTGCTCCGAGTTCATTTATGGTCTGAAAATCAGATACCGGCAGCAGATGCACATGAGTAATGCCCAGCTCGGACAAATGATCAACGCCAAGAGCGTGCCCTGCGGAATCCTTCAGCCCGAATTCAGTAAAAGCCTTGAATTTGCCCTTGTGCCGCATGCCCGAATCCGCAGCCGATGAGAAGTCCCTCACATGCAGCTCATAAATTACAGCATCGGCGGGATGAGGCACAGCAGGGGAGACATCCTGGTTCCAGCCTTCCGGGTCGGTCTCCTGCAGATCCACAATGGCAGAACGTACGCCGTTTGCCGACACCGCTTTGGCATAAGGGTCTGCTGCCTCTTGTATGGTTCCATCAGCAAATACGGCACGGTACATGTAATATTTGCCCTTCAGATCCTCCGGGAGACGGGCCCGCCAAATCCCTCCCTCCTGACGCTGCATATTCACGATCCGCCCGTTGTCCCTATAACCGGAAATTGCACCTTCTGTCCCGTTTCCGCCAGTGTTATATAACACCAGTGACACGGTGAACGCTGTGGGCGCCCATACTTTGAAGAGGCTGTAATCCGCAGTATAGGTCAAGCCAAGATCTTTGCCTGTATAGATTTCTATTTCTTTTTCCGCATTTATATAATTACTGTTCATTCATATTCACCATCCCAATGTTCTCCGCAGACTGCCGAAAAACGGATTTACCGCTGTTAATATCCAACCATTTCCACTTTACTAAAAAATAATACTTGCACGGCTTTGCAAGCAGGGCCTTGAGAGTACAGTCTTACGCTGATCCAACCAATTACTTGGCTTAACTTATTATATGTAACACTATGTTCACAAGTTTGGGTCCAAGAACCTATTCTGCTGTCTACACTTCCTATATCGGCAGTTTTGACTCTCCGCTTAAGCTTATCAAACGAAAGCAGCTGGTCTAACGGAAGTATAACCTGCTATGGATTGGATAGCTACTGTAAATTGATGTTATGAACATACGCTAACGCTTCCCACAAACAGAAAACCTGGTGCGCAGGCCAGCAGGCTGATGGCCCCTATACGTACAGCAGTCAGCATAAGCATCGCTGCAGTCAGACTCTGTTCCCGCCGTATATCAAGCTTCCGTTCAGCAAAATGGACTCCTGCTATTCCTGACAGCATGGACACTGTGCTAATCAAACCAAACCATACCGCCATGGGCAGGGTAGCATCCGGGAAGCCAATATCCTGTATCAGATGGAATTGCCATAACCGGTCGTATCCTTCCGACGCAGAACCACTGAATAATGTTACAACTTAACAGCATTGGACTTTGGCCCAGTATTTAGGCTCTTCTCTTCCATGTATGACAGATCTCTTTGAGTGGGGATGATTGCATTTCACGGTCCCGGCGGGCCGCTCCCCATGCCGACCATTCCGATAATAACAGACAGCCTGCGGCTGTACGTATCCGCAACCGCACCTGTAATTCCTTCAAAAATCAAAACCGTTAATTCCAGAACGGTTCCCACCAGCACCAGTTCAAACGGGTCCAGGCCCAATCGGGTAACATAATAAAGGCTGTAGGTTGTAAAACATTGTACTATTGGCAAGCGCCATCATAAAAGCCATTAAGGGATAAACTTGCGATGCATGACATTTCCGCACGGTCAATCCGCCTTTTCAGAAGGTTTTGCCTCAATTATAAATACAGCGGCGTCTCCTTGCTGTTCCTGTCATGCTGACTCATCTTAAAGAAACCAATATTGGAGCAGTAGTTCAGTCGTCCAAGGACTGCTGCTGATATTGTGATGCGGACAGAAAATCCGTTATTGGGGCGGATCAAGTCATTCTGCGGGTCAAATGGACTGAGATTCCGTTATTCGATCGATTTCCCCTCATTCTGGGCTCTAACGAAGGATATAACGGCTCCTGAGTCCGAATCATCCTGAAAAGCAGGCTTTTTCGCAAAATAAGGTATTCTCAGTCCGTCCCTCCGCAGATGGGACCCCATCACTCCTGCACCGCCTGTATTATTTGAAGCTTCCACGATATCCACATTTTTTGGCATTGTATAATTTCCTAAAACACAAAAATCCGGCCTCCCAAAGGAGGCCGGCATAAAGTAGTTGGAAAAGTGACTTGCGGATAAACGGAGTAATTCCTGAAGCAGTAGTTACTTGACGCTGCTCTGCACAAGTGCGGCAACTTCCTCGGCGGTGCCGAGCTGCAGCGCTTTGGCAGCCATTTCCTTCATGTCTGCAGCAGACAGCTTGGAGATCTGGCTGCGTGCCGGCAGGATTGAAGTGGCGCTCATGCTGAATTCATCAAGGCCGAGTCCAAGCAGCAGCGGAATGGCTGTGCTGTCGCCAGCCATTTCACCGCACATTCCCGTCCATTTGCCTTCGGCGTGGGCGGCGTCAATCACAATTTTGACCAGGCGCAGAATGGCCGGGTTGTATGGCTGATACAGGTAGGATACCCGTTCATTCATACGGTCAGCAGCCATTGTATATTGGATAAGGTCATTGGTTCCGATACTGAAGAAATCTACTTCTTTGGCGAACTGGTCAGCCAGGACAGCTGTGGAAGGAATCTCCACCATGATGCCCAACTGAATATTGTCGGATACTTCCTTGCCTTCTTCACGCAGCTTGGCTTTCTCTTCCAGCAGCAAATCACGGGCTGCACGGAATTCGCCAAGCGTGGCAATCATCGGGAACATGATCCGCAGATCACCGTGGGCACTTGCTCTGAGCAAGGCACGCAGCTGGGTACGGAAAATATCCTGACGGTCCAGACAGAGGCGGATCGCCCGGAAGCCGAGGAACGGGTTCATTTCCTTCGGCAGGTCCAGGTAAGGCAGCTCCTTGTCGCCGCCGATATCCAGCGTGCGGACAACAACCGGCTTGCCGTTCATGTTCTCCAGTACAGTGCGGTAAGCATTGTACTGAATTTCTTCGGAAGGCAGCTTGTCGCGTCCCATGTACAGGAACTCAGTGCGGTACAGGCCTACCCCTTCACCACCATTTTCAATCACACCGTTTACATCGTTCGGTGTGCCGATGTTGGCGGCCAGTTCCACATGCTTGCCGTCAGCCGATACCGTCGGCTCGTCGCGGAGCTTTTTCCACTCGGCGATTTGCAGATCATAAGCGGCTTGCTTAGCTTTGTATTCGGCCACTTCAGCATCGCTCGGGTTGATCAGCACATCGCCGTTCAGACCGTCAACAATCACCAGATCTCCTGCCTTGACTTCAGACAGTACATTCTTGGTGCCGACTACCGCCGGGATCTCCAGGGACCGGGCCATGATGGCCGAGTGTGAAGTACGTCCGCCGATATTCGTAGTGAAGCCCTTAACAAAATTGCGGTTCAGTTGTGCTGTATCGGAAGGCGTCAAATCCTGGGCGATCACAATGACTTCCTCGCTGATCTCGGCAGGACTGACATAATGAATACCCAGCAGGTGGTTCAGCACGCGTTTGGTCACATCACGCATATCGGCTGCACGTTCCTGCAGGTAAGCACTTTTCATATTTTCGAACATTTCAATAAACTGTGAGGCCACTTCATTTAAGGCGTAGTCCGCATTAACCAGTTCCTCGCGGATTTTGTCCATTACGGGACTGATCAGCTCGGGATCATCCAGAATCAGCAGATGGGATTCAAAAATCTCCGCTTTCTTCTCACCCAGCTCAGCAAGAGTGCGTTCCTTGATGCTCTGCAGCTCGGCTTTGGATTTCTCCAGCGCATCTGCCAGTTTGGCAACCTCTGCTTCCACATCGCCAATAGCCGTTTTCGTAATGGTATAGTCCGGATGTTCCAGGATAAAGGCACGGGCTACGGCAATACCTGCTGAAGCCGCGATTCCTGAAATTTTACTCATGCAGCTCTCCCAGCCCTTCTTTAACCATAACTTCCTGAAGAGCGCTCAGTGCTTCAGCTTCTTCACTGCCTTCTGTAATCAGAGTCAAAGTGTCGCCAGCTTCAAGACCCAAAGACAATACGCCGAGGATGGATTTAAGCGTTACTTTTTTTCCTTTGGCTTCTGCAAAAGCTTCAGTGCCTTTGAATTTAGTTGCCGTATTTACCAGCGCTGTTGCCGGGCGTGCGTGAATTCCGTCTTCGTCAATAATTCTGAATGTTTTTTGCATGATAATATCCAACTCGCTTTCTGTTCATATAGGATTTGTATTATATGGTGAAGGCCGCGCTCCCTTCAATTATAAAGGAAGCGCTGCGCCATTGCACATTTTACAGGATGCTGATGATATCTTTGTCGCCGATCGCCACTTTACCCGGCTTCTTCAAAGTCACCGCAGAGCCTTCCGGCAGATTGGAGAAAATCACTGGTGAAATTACGGAAGGCGCATGTGCCTTGACGTACTCCAGATCAACCTCCATAATCGGCTGTCCTGCGGCAACCAGGTCGCCTTCTTCGACCAAGACCGTAAAGCCTTGCCCTTTGAGCTTAACCGTGTTGACGCCGATATGAACCAGCACTTCCTTGCCGCCATCGGACATGATGCCGATCGCATGCTTGCTCGGGAACACGTTGAACACTTTGCCGTATACCGGGGAGGCAATCTTGCCGTCATCCGACAGGAACGCAAACCCGTCACCAGTCATCTTCTGTGAGAAGACTGCATCCGGCACCTGGGTGATATCGAGCAGTTCTCCGTTAACCGGAGACACGATATCTTCAGGGATAATGGCTGTCCCTTGCTCACCTGCCTGCTTCTCAAGCTCAGGCTGCGGTGCGGCTGCGGCTGGTGAAGCGGCAGGCGTTCTGCCGTCCATCACATCCTGGATCTGCGATTTGATTGTATCGGAACGGGTTCCGAAGATCGCCTGCACGTTGTTGCCGACTTCAAGCACACCGGATGCACCCAGCTTCTTCAGGCGGTTCTTGTCAACACCGGCTTTATCCTTAACCTCTACACGAAGACGTGTAATACAAGCGTCGAGGTGAGTAATGTTTTCTTTACCGCCAAGTGCGGACAGAATGTTGCGCGGCAGATCGTCGCCGCTTCTGGATACATTCTCTGTGTTAGTCTCTTCAACATCATCAGACGGATCTTCACGGCCCGGTGTTCTGAGGTTGAACTTCCGGATCACGAAGCGGAATCCGAAGTAGTAGATGACCGCAAGCACAAGACCTACCGGTATAACCAGCCACCATGCTGTACGGTTAGGGATCACACCGAAGAGCATGTAGTCGATGAAACCGCCGGAGAAGGTCATCCCGATTTTGACGTTCAGGATGTGCATAGTCATGAAGGACAGACCAGCGAATACAGCATGTACTGCGAACAGCAGCGGAGCCACGAACAGGAACGAGAATTCCAGCGGCTCGGTAATCCCGGTCAGGAAGGAAGTCAGGGCCGCGGAAATCATCAAGCTGCCGACCACCCGTTTGTTCTCGGGTCTGGACTCATGATAGATCGCCAGCGCAGCTGCAGGCAGACCAAACATCATGAATGGATATTTACCAGTCGTAAAGGTACCCGCTGTAAAATCAACACCGTCCCGAAGCTGCTGCATGAATATCCGCTGGTCACCGCGAATCAGCTCACCTGCTTTATCAACATAGCTCCCAAATTCATACCAGAACGGTGAGTAGAAGATGTGATGCAGACCAAAAGGAATCAGTGAACGCTCAATGACCCCAAAGATGAAGGCTGACAGCGTCAGGTTTGTGTTGATCATACTCTGCGATACATAGTTCAGACCGTGCTGAATCGGCGGCCAGACCAGAGTAAGCAGGAGACCAAGCAACAGTGAGGTGACCGCAGTCATAATCGGTACAAACCGTTTACCCGCAAAGAAACCCAGATAGGAAGGCAGCTCTATGCGGAAGAATCGCTTGTACATGGATGCGGCCAGGATACCTACCAGGATACCGCCGAAGACTCCTGTCTGCAAAGTAGGAATGCCGAGCACACTGGAGTAGGCGAAATCCTTCCAGCTGAGCACGTAAGCATTCACACCGACCACCGTTCCCATCGTTACGTTCATAACGAGGAAACCGATAATGGCGGCCAGACCGGCAACACCTTCGCCTCCGGCCAGACCGATGGCTACACCAACCGCAAACAGCAGCGACAGATTATCAAATACAATTTGCCCGGAATTCATCAATACGGTGGCAATGGCTTGAACCACATCATTTTCCAGCGCCGGAACGTATTGGAGGAAGTCAGGGTTAACCAGCATGTTGCCGATCCCTAGAAGCAGACCTGCGGCAGGCAGAATGGCTACTGGCAGCATAAGCGCCTTACCAACCCTCTGCAGCACGCCAAACAACTTTTTGAACATTGAGTTCACTTCCTTAATCGTTAATTTCGTCAAACAGAAGCCAAAAAAGGCATGAGCAACACAGTATACAGGTTGTTCCTCTAACACAAGGTTAGATTACCCCGACTTGGGGCTGAACAACCAAAATACTGTAAATCACTCATGCCTGATCGAATCAGTTACACGCTTTGTATTCTGTTTTGTTTAACCAGGGATCATTGTAGCACCGTTTATTTGAACATGCAAGCAAAAAAAATAGCCCCACAAACGCGGGGGCTATGATGCCTAATACGGATGCTGCATATCCGCTTCATCCTCTTTTTTCTGGGCAAGGCGCTGCAGATGAATGGTCAGGTAACTTACCTCTGCCGCATATACCGGAATATGCACCCTTTGCTCAATGACCTTGGTCAGCTTCCAGGCCAGCATATACATCTCCGGGTATTCCCGCTTCATCAAACCATCCAGCGACGAGGTCTCACGGACAGTCTCCCCCCGGCGGAGCCGCTCCAGCACAAAGCGAAGATGGGTCACCAGCCGGGAGTAATCCAAGGAATCGCGCGGAATATGATATTCCAGATTATCCTCCACCAGATTCACCATATCCCCAATCAGCAGCGAATGCTGCTTGACCTCGGAAATATGCCGGTTGCTGAGTGCGCTGACAATATGCAGGGCGACAAAACCAATTTCGTCCGGCGGCAGCGATACCCCCATCGAAGCGTTAATCCTCCCTACCGCATACTCCGCCAGTTTGTACTCTTCCGGATAGATTTCTTTGGTTTCGTACAAAAACGGATTATGTATCGCTATATTCTGCTCGTTCCGGCGGATGGCGAACGAGATATGATCGGTTAGCGCAATATGAATATGCTCATTCAGCGGCTGGCGGCTGCTCTGCAGGATATGCAGCACAATCTCCTGCACAACCTCAATAAGCTTCTCATCCACTTGGGGAACGAGCTGCTTATATTGTTCCTGCTCTTCCTGGTTCCGGAGAATAAACATCTTCTCCACAGAGGAGAGATTGATCTTATCGCGTGTTTTACGGTTAAACCCGATCCCCTTGCCAATAACCACCACTTCGGCATATTGGGGATGCTGGGCTATTATCACATTATTATTAAGCACTTTAGCTACTGATATGCTGCTCACTTCCGACACCTCTTTTAATTCTGAATACCCTTTCCTTTTGAAGCAGCCCGTATAACGATGCAGCATGTGTAGATTATACTTGAGCTGCCCTCATACATCAAGAATTCTATACTAGAGACTGCCGGAAGGGGACATCATTTCACGCGGAAGGTTCGGGCTGAATATCTGTAGACCAGAAACAGCGCAATCAGCATATAGGCCGCAGCCGCAAGCAGCACCACCATAGCAAACCGGGCTGGTGTGCTCTGAAACTGCATGCAGACGACGCCCACACCCAGAACAACACTGTTCACGATACTGAAGAAAGGATTCTTCACATTCAGCTCCGTGCTGTAGGGCTGGAAGATATAATACATAAACAAATGATGCACGGAGAAAAACAGCGACAACCCCAGGACAGCACAGCTTACGATCAGCGCTTCCGCAACACCCCAGCTCTCCCCGGATAAGAAAATGAGCAGATTTACTGCCACACAAATCGCTGCCGCCGGAATCAGATTGAGCCCGCTGATGCGGAGCAGGCGAATGCGGAAATTGCCCAGAACCGCCGGCCGTTCACGGTAAAAGCCATACCGCAGCATGCTCAGGTCACAGTTGAAGAACATTGCCTTGCAGACCCGCTCCCCGATAGAGGTGAAATTCATGGCAATGACAAGTACGGGCAGACTGCTGATCAAATACCGGGCCAGCTTCGAGAAGGTGTCCGGTGCGGCAAGCATCATCAGCAGCCCGGCAGCAGAAAGTGCGCCAATAATCACCAGCCGCCGCTGAATGGGCTGAATCAGTAGCCGTTTGTGCCGGGAGAAAAAAATCGCGTTCAAGTAAGCATAGCCGCTTTTCCCCGCAAATTGGCCTGGCCGCAGCTTATCCGCCGAGAAGTCCTTTTCCTGGGTCTCGACCTGCTTCATGTTCGCCTCTTTCATCATCCGTCCCATATCCAGCAGCGGATCATCTATTTTGGTAACCGCATCCACTGCGTTCCGGTAGCCGGGATACCTTGCAAGATACAAGGCAGACAAAGCCCCCAGAACTACAAGTGCCAGACTTAAGGGAAGGTTAAACAGAACGTTATCCATATCGAGCAGGGCTGTTCCCGTGTATAAAGGGGCGAAGGCCAGCAGATATCCCACACCAATGACGGACCAGACGAAGCCTGTTTTTTTCACCAGAACAATTTCCTGTCTGTCAAAGATCCGTAAATGCAGCGCCTCACCAGCTATGCGCCAGAGCGACAGCAGCAGGGCCAGAAGCAGACCTTGCCAGAGTGGTGCGCTATAAACATGGGCAAATACCATCATTGCAGGAACAAAGTAAATAAAAAAAGTCAGCCCCCTGAGTGTCAGGACAGCATGCATGTATTTGTCGGCAGGCAGCCTCATCAGCTTGACGCAGATATATTTATCCCGCTTGGGTTCCAGAATAACGGCATTGGACACAACGCCCACTCCGAAGCTCAGCAGAACAAGCACATGCAGATACAGATCGTATTGACCGGCAAGCGGAAGCTCCTTAACGGCAAGCTGGACAGGCAGGTACACCACAAGCCCCAGATAGGCAAACTTGGACAGGAAGCCCCAGATGATTTTTAGAATAAGGACCACTACGGTGAAAGTTTTTTTGAGGGATGTCCGGGAATACACACTGTCATTCATCAATCTGCCAAGAAGAGGCAATCGTCCAAAATAGTACAGCAGTCGGTTTGCCCCCGAGGCCCCGCGGATTTTCATAATAGTATTCAGCATGCTAATCATGGCCGCCATCCTTCAGCAGCGCGATCACCTTCTCTTCGAATTCCGGACTGTGCAGAGTGTCAGCGGGAATCTCCTGAAGCATGCCGTTATTCAAAATAACCAGCTCATCGCACAAATCAGCAGCAAGCTGCAGAATATGAGTTGAGAAAATAATGATATGGTCCTGCTTCATTTCACGCAGCAGCTTCTTGATCTCCAGCGCCACCACGACATCAAACGAAGTAAGCGGCTCATCCAGCAGAATCAGCGGCGGACGGGTGATAATGAAGCACAGCATCTGGATTTTGTTCTTCATGCCGTGGGAATAGCCTTTGATCAGCCGGTGGCGGTCCTCCGGTTCGAACCGGATCATGTCAAAATAGTCCTCAATAGTTCTGCCGGGCTGTATTTTGTCCCGGTTAATGTCCATATAGAACTTCACAAATTCATAGCCTGTCAGGAATTCCGGAAGGATCGGCAGAGAGAATACATATCCGATCTCCTCCTCCCGCAGCGGCAGACTTACTTCATTTCTCCGCAGAAAGGCTCCTCCGCTGTCCATCGGGGTTTCCCCGCTCAGGCAGTTGAACAGCGAGGTTTTCCCGGCACCGTTGCGCCCCAGCAGGCCGTAAATTTTACCTTGCTCAAAGGTAAAGTCGATGCCTTTAAGCACGGTCTTGTCATCAAAGCTTTTGCGGATATTATCCAGGATCAGCTGCACACTGCCGCCCCCATTCTTTATGTATTCGTTTATGCCGTTTATTAAAAGCAGGAGACGACAGGCGGAAGCTGCCGGCCGTCTCCTGGATCTTGGTGCTGCTATTCTTCGCGTTTCTCAGCCAGTGCCACGGGTGCAGGAGCTGCAGGCTGGCTGGCTGAGGGGCTGGAGAATGCCGGAGATTGTGTTTTCCCCTTCGTCAGCCCCTTGATCAGTGCTTCCACATCAATCCCCGAGACACTCTTCAGCATTTCAGGAGCCGTGGACATCAGCTGGGTCACATAATTGCTGACCCGGGCCGCGCCCTCCCCGTTGCCGGTATCCACCACCGTAAGCTTATCAATCGAAGCAATCGGCTCAGCGATGCGTCCCGCCAGCTCAGGCAGCATTTTTACAATAATATCGAGCACAGCGGCCTCGCCGAATTTCTGGAACGCCTCCGCCAGCTTCTCCTTGGCCTCTGCTTCCGCAAGACCGCGCAGCCGGATAACCTCGGATTCCGCTTTACCTTTGGCCAGCTCGGCATCTGCCACCGCCTGCCCTTCCAGCCGCTTTTGCTCAGAAGTCGCTCTGGCCTGGGTTTCAATGCTGTACTGCAGGGCATCCGCTTCGCGCATTCTTTTGGCTTTGTCGGCTTCCGCCGCCTGCTCTACCGCATAGCGGTCAGCTTCGGCTTTTTTCTTCACTTCGGCGTCATATTGTTTCTCCCGGACCTGGATTTCCTTAGCCTGGAGGTCAATCTCCCGTTCCTTGCGGACCAGTTCAACCTTCATCTGCTCTTCAACCACCGTCTGCTTGGCACGCGCTTCCTGAATGTGGTACGCCTGATCGGCTTCGGCCTTCGCAGTATCCTGATCCCGCTTAAACGCAGCAACCTTCAGCTGATTGTCCTTAGACGCTTCGGCTATATTCGTATCGCGCAGGAGTTCGGCCTTCTGTCCCTGCTCTTCGGCATTGGCCTTTTGAATCCGCGCATCCCGCACCGCCTCTGCTTCGGCAATCTCCGCGTCCCGCTTCACAGCTGCAATCCGCGGCTTCCCGAGAGCATCCAGGTATCCGTGCTTGTCGCGCACATCCTTGATGGTAAAGGAAACAATCTGCAGCCCCATTTTCTTCAAATCACGTGCGGCTACCCCCTGAACCTCCTGGGCAAAACGGTCCCGGTTGCGGTAGACCTCCTCCACCGTCATCGAGCCGAGGATGGCCCGCAGATGGCCCTCCAGTACCTCCTGGGCTTCGCTTTTCAGCGCTTCAATCGGCTTACCCATGAACTGCTCGGCAGCTGTAGCCACATCCTCGGTGGAACTCCCTACCTTGATAATTGCCACCCCGTCGGCAATAACGGGTACCCCTTGCTCCGTGTACACCTCCGGTGTCGTCACATCGAGCTTGTGGGACAGCAGCGACATGAATTCCGCCTTCTGGAAGACGGGAAGAATAAACGCCCCGCCTCCGCGGACGATCTTGATTTTGCGGCCGGAGCCGTCATCTGATATGTGGTTGCTGCCGAGGAATGAACCGGTAACGATCATCCCTTCATCGGGGCCTACCGTTTTGTAGCGCGCCCAGAAGGCAATCCCGAGCACCAGGAGCACAGCAATTACGACAGCTGGAATAAACAAAAAATCAGGCAAACCAAACATTACTTATCCTCTCCTCTTCGCTGTTCGAATTCAGACACAAGTACAACACCATCTTCAACCTCCACCACTACAACCTTAATCCCGGCTGGCAGGGGAAGATGATCAAAGCTTGCCGCCGTATGCAGACTGTTGCCTGCACCGAACTTTACCATAATCTCGCCGTAGCCTTGGGCCGGAACGGGGACCGTGATTTCTCCGATTTTGCCTGGCAGCTCATTCATGGAGAATCCGCTGGACATCTCGCTCTTGTTCATGGGCTTCACTACGCCCAGATACATCACAACGCCCATAAATGCTGCCGCTAGCAGAGACAAGGCGAGAATCGGCCCGTTCTCCAGACTGCTGTAGCGGGTCAGCAGAATGCCTGCCCCCCCGAATACGGTGATGCCTCCGGCCAGAACCGCAGGACTGATAAAATGGAAGGACACCACATCAAAAATTCCGTCCAAAGCACTGCCGATCAGATCTCCCAAAAGCACGCTGACTACGGCAAAAATGACGCCAAGCGCCAAACAGCCCAAATACAGCGTCTCCATATCGTTCTCCTCCCGTCTTTACTTCCGGACTGTCATACTAGGTTAAACGCATAAACCATGTCCTTGGTTTCACAATCTTGGGTAATTATCTCAGGAATGTAAAAGAGCCGCCCCGGGACGGGACAGCTCTTCGCTCATAAGCACGGACCGGCAGTTGGCTGCCGGGTTCTTTTACAGTGCCATTGTATAAATTTCCACAACATCTTCACGCTGCAGCTTGCGGAAATTGCCGAATGGTCCAAAGCGCACGGCTTTGTCGGCCATACTGCCGATTTCACTGCCGTCGATATCATAGTCGCCCAGTGTCTTCGGCGCGCCGATGGAATCCCAGAAGCGGCGCAGCGCTTCAATGCCTTCAAGACCAACTTCTTCATCGGATCTGCCGGCGGCATCAATGCCGAATACATTCACGGCCAGCTGGCGGAAACGGGCAGGGTTCGTACTGAGGTTGTATTTCATCCAGTGCGGGAAGAGAATCGCCAGTCCGCCGCCATGCGGAATATCGTATACAGCCGATACGGCATGCTCAATGTTGTGGGTGGCCCAGTCACCGGCAAAGCCCATGCTGACCATTCCGTTTAGCGCCATCGTACCGCAGTACATGATCGTTTCACGCAGCTCGTAGTTGTTCAGGTCTTCAATCAGCTTCGGCGCAGTTTCGATCACTGTGCGCAGCAGGGTCTCACAGAAGCCGTCCTGTACCGGTGTATTGCCATCGGTGTGGAAATAATGCTCCAGCACGTGGGACATGATATCCACCATTCCGTACACGGTCTGGTCACGCGGGAGAGAGAAGGTATTCTCCGGATCGAGAATCGAGAAGGCAGGGAAGGAGTGAACACTGCCCCAGCCCATTTTTTCTTTGGTGACTTCATTGGTAATCACCGAGCCGTTGTTCATTTCCGAGCCTGTAGCAGCCATAGTCAGCACTGTACCCAGCGGCAGAGCCCCCTGAGGAGCCGCTTTGCGCTCTACAAAGTCCCACATGTCTCCATCATATTTCGCACCGACGGCAACCGCCTTGGCACAGTCCAGCACGCTTCCGCCGCCTACGGCGAGAATCAGGTCGATGTTATTCTCACGGCACAGGGCTACACCTTTATGTACGGTGGACAGGCGGGGATTCGGCTCTACACCGGACAATTCCGTAACCACAGCGTGAGCGGCCTTCAACCCGTTAATTACATTGTCGTACAGGCCGCTGCGCTTGATGCTGCCGCCGCCGTACATAAGCAGCACATTTTTGCCGTATTTCGGCACTTCGGTCTGAAGTGCGCTTAAGGTACCTTGTCCAAAAATCAACTTGGTAGGATTATGAAATTCAAATTTGCGCATAAGGATGAACCTCCGTTATTTAAGGAATGTGATGCAATAGTCTATTATAGACCTCCCGCCGGCAGCATTCAAATCCGTACTTGAGCACATCTGCCGGCAAAAGAAAGACCCAAAAATGTCCCCATGCCGCAGCGGCCGGGGACATTTCATACAAACTGGGCTATAGATTGGCAGAGCCTGTACAGGCATCAGCAAAAGCTGTGGACGTTCACCGTCAGCTCTGCAGACATCAGCTCAGCGGAAGCCATCCAGTCCCCAGCTTAGCGGAAGCCAAGGCTGTGGGCAAAGCGTCGGAAAGCCGTCTGGCCTTTCGGTGTCCGTTTGTAGACACCGGCATGCTCCAGAATATGGGTGAACTTGATGCCGACCTCATTCTGCACGGCCTTGACTGCTTCTTCACGCTCCATAGCTGTGCCAAAGCGTGCTGCCAGCTCCTGAATCCAGGAAGCATGCTGTGCCAGCGCGTGATCTGCCTGGGACTGCACGGCTTCCAGCAGCACCGTGTCTCCGGCCAGAATACCGGCGATGGCATCCAGCTCTTCCTTCAGGCGGCCGGGCAGAATGGCCAAGCCCATCACTTCGATCAGGCCGATATTTTCTTTCTTGATATGGTGCATCTCCCGGTGCGGGTGGAAAATCCCTTCGGGATGCTCCTCGCTGGTCCGGTTGTTGCGCAGCACAAGATCCATTTCGAAGCCGCCGTCCGCCGACCGGCGTACGATAGGAGTGACGGTATTATGCCGCGTCTGCTCCCCGTCCACCTCACTAGCGGCCAGGACTTCAGCTTCAGGATCACTGTAGACTTTCCAGGCTTCGTATATTTCATTCCCGCATTCCAGCAGCACGGCCGGATCGGCTCCCTGCAAACGCAGTACCGACATCGGCCACTTCACGATGCTGAGGCTGACGCCCGGATAGGCATCGTGGGTGAAGGTCACTTCCTTCGGCGCTTTCTGGATCGGGAAGGTGTGGCGTCCGCCCTGAAAATGATCATGGGTCAGAATCGAGCCGCCAACGATCGGCAGATCCGCATTGGAGCCGATGAAGTAATGCGGGAAAGCTTCCACAAAGCTAAGCAGGCGCTTCAGCGAATCCTTCGTCAGCTTCATTGGCACATGATCGTGGTGGAACACGATGCAGTGCTCGTTGTAGTAGACATAAGGCGAGTACTGGAGGAACCAGTTCTCGTTATTCAGCTTCAGCGGAATAATGCGCAGATTCTGCCGCGGCGGGTGATTAAGCCTTCCGGCATAGCCTGCATTCTCACGGCAGAGCAGGCATTTCGGATACACCGGCGGCGGAAGCAGCCGGGCCATGGCAATTTCCTTCGGATTTTTCTCCGGCTTGGACAGATTGATCGTCATCTCAATGTCGCCGTACGGAGAATCCTGCAGCCAGAAGACATTTTTGGAGATACGGTCCATACGGATATAATTGGAATCTATGCTCAGCTTATAAAAGCGGTCGGTTGCCGCCTCAATGCCCTTCTCCGCAGAAAGCTTGTAGAATTCGGCATTGACCTCGGAAGGACGGGCCATGAGGAGGCCCATGATTTTGGCATCCAGCAGGTCGCGGTACGTATCGGTATTCTCGGGAATCAGGCCGGTTTCAAAGCCATAGTCAATCAGAACATCCAGCGGTGCCTGCGGACTCTCAAGCGGAGCCTCTGTGAATTCTGCAGCATACGGCTCGCTGAAGCCGAACTGGTCCAGCAGCTCATTGCGGCTGTAGTCGACATCCGCAGGCTGAATCAGCTGCCGGTGACCGGCGAACAGCACCAGCTGCTCGATGGCATGCAGCGCCTTCTGCGCGGCGGGAGCGGCACTCTTTTCGTTATCCATTTCATTACTCCTTCATCTGCTGTGCTTACCCTAGTGGCGGATACTCGTCAGTTAGCGGGATATCTACTCCCCATAGCCCTGCGGATTGGCCGAATGCCAATTCCAGGCGCTCTGGATAATGTCTTCAACATCGGCGTGCTGCGGATTCCAGCCAAGAACAGCCCGGGCTTTGTCGGAGGAAGCAACCAGTACAGCCGGATCTCCGGCGCGGCGTTCCTGAATCACCACCGGAATCTCCAGACCGGTTACCTTTTTCGCCGTTTCAATAACCTGCTTGACAGAGAAGCCCAGCCCGTTGCCCAGGTTGAAAATGTTGCTGGCACTACCGCTGCGCAGATAATTTACTGCCCGCACATGGGCATCCGCCAGATCGCTGACATGGATATAGTCGCGCACACAGGTGCCGTCTTCTGTCGGGTAA
>RCUU01000587.1_pt1 | contig 19785 bp, 14 predicted proteins | sample 2166211 | NCBI WGS metagenome assembly RCUU01 (sample SAMN09932620, study PRJNA488358) | compost metagenome | feature: garden; material: soil; isolation source: compost soil in phenylacetic acid-enriched culture | place: Germany: Experimental Botanical Garden Goettingen | collected 2016-01-27
GCTGTAACCACAACGGAGGTGTTGCCGTTTTTCTTCGCAAAATCGATCGCTGCCTTGAAAGCCGCATCGAAGTCCAGCGCCTCCTGTACAAGCGTAGGTAGGTCATTCGCATGGCCGGCATGATCGATGCGTCCGCCTTCAATCATCATTACGAAACCTTCTTTATCTGCTGACAGAATGTTCAGCGCCTTGGAGGTCATTGCCGCCAGACTCGGGATTTCCGGAGTACGGTCCGGCACATAAGCTACATGGGAGCTGCCGAAAAGACCGAGAACCTTGCTGTTTTTAGAAGTGAGTTTGCTTAATGCAGAGCTGTTCTCCACAACGGTGTACCCTTTAGCTTGAAAATCAGGAATAATGTTTTTATCCGTACGTTTACCCTTTTCATCTTTGGTTATAAAAAATTGCTTGCCTCCACCCATCAGAACATCAACACCGCTCTCCAGGTATTGCGTTGCAATCGCTGATTCATTATCACGACTGCGCACATGAGAAGCATAAACTGCTGGAGTCGCATGAGTAATCCGGGCGGTTGTAACAAGCCCCGTAGCTTTGCCCGTCATTTCGGCTGCTTCAATAATGGATGCAAACGGCTTGGCCACATCTTCATTCGACACGCTGATGCCGGCATTATAGGTTTTGTGACCTGTAGCAAATGCAGTACCGGCAGAGGCGGAATCCGTAACAATCCCTGATACAATTTTCCCGCCATCTTCCCCGCGGTCAGCATATGTAGTGGCCTGCCCCACATAGTATGGATCAAGGTTCAGATGGTTGACCCCTTTGGTATACTGCTGGTAATATCTCGCGGCAGAAATTTGTGCGGGTCCCATACCGTCACCGATCAGAACAATCAGATTTTTGGACTGATTTTTTGCAGTCGTCCCTGCAGTACTCGTACCTTGTGCCGCTCCTACCAGTGTTGCACCAGAAACCACAGCAGCTGCCAGTCCTCCAATTACCATACTCTTCATAAGCTTATTCATTGTATACCCCTTCCCTGTTATGGATATCATAGCCAAGCTTACCGTAGAAAGATCATGTAATTGTCAAATCAAGTTAAGGATTACATTAAATTATCATTTATTCATATATGAATATAAAAAAAGCCCTGTAACCCTTCGCTGTTAAGCGAACGAGTCACAGGACCTGTGCGGGTACCTTATACTATTTAGCTCTCCAACAGCCGGATCAGCTCTTCTTCATCCTCAATCACCTGAATTCCAAGCTGCTGCGCTTTGGCCAGTTTACTGCCTGCTTTCTCACCGGCGATGACGAGATCGGTTTTTTTGGAGACACTGCCGGAAACTTTCGCACCCAGCGCTTCCAGACGCTCCGCCGCTTCCTCGCGGGTAAGCTTTTGCAGCGAACCGGTTAGGACTACCGTTTTGCCGCTGAAGAAAGAATTGGTATTCACTGGACGCGGAGCCTCCGGCGCCTTCGCCTCTACACCGAGATCCAGCATGCGCTTAATACTGGTTACTACAAATGGATCCGCGAAAAAGCTAACAATGCTCTCAGCCACAATGCCCCCGATGTCCGGAAGACCGGACAATTCCTCGGCGGTTGCATTCATGACTGCTTCCAGGCTGCGGTAGTGATCGGCCAGCATTTTGGTGGTCGCCTTGCCCGTGTTCGGAATACCCAGTGCAAACAGGAAAGACGCAAGGTCCCGTCCTTTGCTCTCCTCCAGCGCCTTCAGAAGATTATCGGCCTTCTTCTCCCCAAAACGTTCCAGCTTAATTAGCTGCTCAAAAGTGAGTTCATACAAATCAGCAGGTTCGCGCACATTCAGTTCCTCATGCAGCTGTCCTGCCGTCTTGTCACTGAAGGTTTCGATATCCATCGCATCCCTGGACGCAAAATGGGTGATCCGCCCAATAATCTGCGGCTTACAATTCAGCTTATTGTTGCAGAAGAGGTGCGCGCCGCGCATTTCCAGCGGGAACCCGCAGGCCGGACAGTCTACAGGGAAAATAATCTCCCCCCCATCACTCTCTTCAGTTACTTTGCCGAGAATTTCCGGAATGACATCATTGGAGCGGCGGATGAACACACGTGTACCGAGGGCATGCTTGAGATTCTTCCGTTCAATATCTCCTACGTTGTTCAACGTACAGTTCTGGACGGTCACTCCGGCCAGCTCAACAGCCTCCACACGGGCCAAAGGAGTGACTTTGCCTGTGCGGCCCACGTTCCAGCTTACCGACTCCAGAATCGTTGTGGTTTCTTCTGCTTCGAATTTATAGGCTACCGCCCAGCGCGGGAACTTATCCGTATAGCCCAGCACCTCGCGGATGCTGAAGTCCGTTACCTTAATGACCGCTCCATCGATCAGGTAGTCGAGACCCGAACGGCTCTCCTCGATCTCAGCCAGCTGCTCGGTGACATCATCAAATTTATCGAAATAAGTAAGATAAGGGTTGACCTTAAAGCGGTTGGTCCGCAGAAAATCCATCATTTCCTGATGGTCGGAGAACTGCACACCCTCGGCATAACCTACATTATAGAAAAAAGCATTAAGTCTTCGTTCCGCCGTAGTCTTCGGATTCAGGTTGCGCAGCGCCCCCGCTGCCCCGTTACGGGCATTCTTAAGCGGTTCAGCCGCCCGTGTATTATAGTCGGCAAGCACAGAGAGATTCATAATTCCTTCACCCTGCACCTCAATAATCCCTTCCTTAAATGGAATCGTTAAAGGAACCGATTTGATCGTCTTCACCTGGGCAAGAATGCCTTCCCCGGTCACGCCATTGCCGCGTGTCGCCGCCTGTACCAGCTCTCCGTCACGATAGGTCAGGTTCAAGGTCAAACCATCAAATTTCAGTTCTACCGCGTAGCATGGCTCTGGAAGAGGATTCTCCGGATTTTTGGTATTGTAATCATTCACCAGCTTCAGCACACGCGTGTTCCAGCTGCGGAGCTGTTCGATATTTTGCGCCTTGTCCAGGCTCCACAGCGGGGCCAGATGCCGGTGCGGCGTGAAACCCTTCAGCAGCTCTCCCCCAACACGCTGTGTAGGGGAATGAGGCAGAATGATGCCGCTCTCCGCTTCAAGGGCTACCAGCTTATCGTATAGGACATCATATTCTTTGTCGCTGATCTGCGGCGCATCCAGCGTATAGTAGTGATAATTATATTGATTCAGCTCGGCTACGAGCTCCTCCATGGTGTGCATAACATCCATCCGGGAACATCCCTCCATCAAATAGTTTCCTACGGTTAGCGTGGTCCAAAAACGCATTCGTTAATCGCAGCCGATTTATTCGACTTTGGTAATTGGCGCAAAGCCCGCCAGCAGCCGCTTCACACCCACCGGTGCCGGAAAAGCAATCTGCAGCTCCGTATCGTTGCCGCTGCCCTTCACGGACACAATGGTGCCGGTGCCCCATTTGCCGTGGGAGACCTTGTCGCCGGCCTTGAAGCCGCCCGGCTCCGCTGCCCCCGCGCCCGGAGCGCGCTGCGCGCCTCCGGTGGTCACGGTCACGCGGCTCGTACCGCTCGCCGCAGACGCCGTACTGCCGCCGAAGCCGGCGCTCCCGCCGCCTGCCGGCGCATTCCCGGCAGCGCCGCTGCGGCTGCCGAAGTTCCCGCGGCTGCCTCCGCCGAAGCCGCGGCCGCCGTAGGCACCGCCTACCTCCGCGCCGCGCCGGAAGCGGTCCGAGGCCCCGCCGGTATCTTCCTTGAGCTCCTCCGGAATCTCCTCCAGGAAGCGCGACGGCGGATTCGCCGTCGTCCGCCCGAACAGCGTGCGCATCCGTGCACAGCTGAGGAACAGCTGCTTCTCCGCACGGGTAATCCCTACGTACGCGAGCCGCCGCTCTTCCTCCAGCTCGTCATTGTCCTGAAACGCGCGGCTGTGCGGGAATACGCCCTCTTCCATCCCGATAATAAAGACGGTCGGGAACTCCAGCCCTTTTGCGCTGTGCATCGTCATCAGCACCACCGCATCGCTGCGCTCCTCTTCATCGTTGACACTGTCGATGTCTGCGATCAGCGCCAGGTCAGTCAGGAAGGACACCAGCGACTTGTCCTCATTGTTTTTCTCAAATTCCATCGTTACCGACAGGAATTCGTCGATATTCTCCAGACGCGAGCGGGATTCCAGGGTATTCTCATTCTGCAGCTCCAGCCGGTATTGGGACAGCTCCAGAATCTTCTCGGTCAGCTCCGTCACCGACAGGAATTCCACCATCCGGTGCAGCGCCTCGATCATATCGTAGAACTCCACCAGTGTATTGCGCGTCCGTCCCGCAAAGCCAAGATCATCCACTGTCTGCAGCGCCCGGAAGATGGAAACTCCCTGAGAAGCGGCGGCGGCGGCCAGCTTGCCCACCGTCGTATCCCCCAGCCCCCGCTTGGGCACATTGATAATCCGCGTTAAGCTGATATCGTCATCAGGATTGGACAAAAGACGCAGATACGCCAGCAGGTCCTTAATTTCTTTGCGGTCATAGAACTTGATCCCGCCGACAATCTGGTAAGGTATATCCGATTTGATCAGAATTTCTTCTATTACACGCGACTGGGCATTCGTGCGGTACAGGATGGCATGGTTCTGGTATGACTGCCCCTGCTTCACATTTTTGCTGATTTCTCCAGTCACAAAGTAACCCTCGTCATGCTCGGAGTCGCCGCGGAACACCTTGATCTTCGCGCCCTCCGCTGAATCTGTCCACAGCTTCTTGGGCTTGCGTCCGGTATTCAGGGCAATCACGCCGTTGGCCGCGTTCAGAATATTGGAGGTTGACCGGTAGTTCTGCTCCAGCAGAATCGTCTTCGCTTCGGGATAATCCTCTTCAAAATTCAGAATGTTCGTGATATCCGCCCCGCGCCAGCGGTAGATCGACTGGTCGCTGTCGCCGACCACACAAATGCGGTGATGGCTGTCCGCCAGCATCCGGCAGAGCATATACTGCGCCCTGTTCGTATCCTGATACTCATCGACATGGATGTACTTGAATTTCTTCTGGTAGAAATCCAGCACCTCCGGCACTTCCTTGAACAATTCAATCGTCTTCATAATCAGATCGTCAAAGTCCAGCGAGTTGTTGCTTTTCAGCCGCTTCTGGTACATCGTGTACACTTTGGCCACGAGGCCTTCCAGATAATCGCCGATTTTCTGCTCATATTGCGCAGGTGTGATCAGTTCATTCTTGGCGGCACTAATCATGGCCTGGACAGCCTTGGGCTCAAACTTTTTTGTGTCGATATTCAGATCCTTCATGCAGTTGCGGATGACGGACAATTGATCCGTGGAATCCAGAATGGAAAAGTTGGAGGTGAAGCCAATCCGCTCAATATCCTTGCGCAGAATCCGCACGCTCATCGAGTGGAAGGTGGACACCCAAATATCCCGGCCCTCCGGCCCGACCAGCTTGGAGACACGGTCCTGCATTTCCCGGGCGGCCTTATTGGTAAAGGTAATCGCCAGAATCGCCCAAGGCGGCGCTTTGCGGTTCGCAATGAGCCAGGCAATACGGTGGGTAAGCACGCGCGTCTTGCCGCTGCCCGCTCCGGCCATAATGAGCAAAGGGCCTTCAGTGGTTTCTACAGCCTGACGCTGTGGAGGATTAAGCCGGCTAACGGCATCCTGTATGTTAACAAGTTGCATGTGTGACATGCTCCTTTCTGAATATCACAAAATTAAGCAGAAACGGCTTCGCCGTCCCTATTTTTTAAAATTGAATCTGCGGTGTTCTCTTCACCGCTTCTACGGTGAGCAGCGCCTGCTGCACATCCTGGTAGATCACATTGCCGACCACTACCGTATCACAGAGCGCCGCGGCCTGCTCAGCTTCCGCCACTCCTGTAATTCCCCCGCCGTAAAAAAGCTGGCTGTGCTCCACAGTCTCTCTTACTGTACGCACGATATCCATATCGCCAAATGCACCGCTATACTCCAGATATACGATCGGCAGGCTCATCAGTTTGTCCGCGATCTGCGCATAAGCTGCGGCACCTTCCCCGCTCAGCGAGCTGTCAGCTCCTGTAAGGCGGGCTACGGAAGAATCGCTATTCAGTACGATGTAGCCTTCTGTTAGCAGCTGCTCCCAGGGAATCAGACTTCCATAACGCTCAATGGCCCGGCGGTGATGGCCTAGTATCCAGTCCGTATCCGGGCTGTTCAGCACCATTGGAATCATATACAGGTCAAAACCCGGCACGGCCGCCTCTAAATCCGAGATTTCCAAGGCACAGGGCAGCTCATATTGACGCACTCTGGCTAACAAATCAACCGTATTCTCATAAGTCACACCGGTGGAGCCTCCGACCAGTATCGCATCCGTTCCGGACCAGCATACCGCCTCCAACTCACGGTCACCAAGCTCACGGTCCGGGTCCAGCTTAAATACATGCCTCCATGGCTGTATCTTCTGCCGCATTTCATTCATCATCGTCCATCCTCATTATTCAACCGACTTAGGTTCAAGCACCTGTTGGCCCAGGCTAATATTTCATGCCAAAAACACTTCCGCTACCGCAAAAGCTGTATCTATAGTCTATGTCAGCACAGAGGGGGTGTCAATTTAAAGAACGGAAAAAATGCGAACATTTTTTCGCCTTTTTCCGGGTTTTAACGAAGCCCCTTGAACGTATTCAAATCATCCTCGGAAACAAAGTCTGTATAGAAGCCGTCCACACCGAGACGCGAGAGCTTCACGATTTCAACTTCATCATTAACCGTATTCACATAGACGCGGGCTCCGGCCTTTTTCAGCTTTTGCACAAAGCTCCTGGTTGCCCGGGTGGACGGCATGGTGATATCCACACCGCTCTCTTTTGCAAAATCAATCACCTGCTCATCGCTGTCCTGCGATTGGTAGAGAGTATACAGCACCTGTGAGAAAACATGCACCTTATTCATTACATCCAGCATGTCCTGACTGTAAATCTGCGGAATCACCCGGTCCAGCAAGGCCGGATCACGGCGCTCAGCAGCCTCGGTAAGCAGTGTGAACTGCTGTGTAACCAGCTCCGGCTTCATCTCTTTCGTATCCGTAACGATGTAGGCATCCGGGTATGCCTGCATGAGATCGAGGATTTTATCCATATCCAGCGGAGAATAGATGTTCAGGATAGGGCTGTCCATAAACTGGGCATATTCCAACACAGTACCTTGTTTGGCGGCAGGCAGCACCGTTTGCTGTCCCAGCAGCTTGGTCATATTCCGGGACCACTCGTGGCGGGCGACCAGCTGATCATCGCTTGTAAGCATTAAATCCGCCTCAAACACACGGGTTCCCTGTTCATAATTGGCTGCAAAAGCTTCAAGGGTATTCGTGTACGCATGCCCGTTGATACCTCCCATAGCGTGGGCAACGATCCGGTGGGACGCAAAGCCGGTTGACGGTTCTGTATCCTGATCTCCCAGTGTGGTCACCAGCAGAAGGAGCAGAGCTACGATCATGACGACTGTGGCAATGAATTTTGTCTTTTTCATAGATGTGGTTTCCTTTGCACAGTTGGAGTAAAAACAAGAAGAAACGGCTGTGTCTTCCTCAGAGTCAAGGATGGCACCCGTTTCTACAGGTCAATCTATTAGGATCTTATTAGTTCAGTAAGCATTTTTGAATCCATTACGGATGGTCTTGAAAATAATCCGGATATCAAACAGCAGCGACCAGTTCTCGATATAGAAAATATCATGCTTGATCCGCTCTTCAATGGAGGTGTCACCCCGGAGGCCGTTGCTCTGTGCCCAGCCGGTAATTCCCGGACGCACATGATGCTTGACCATATATTTCGGAATTTCACCGCGGAACTGCTCCACAAAGAAGGGACGCTCCGGGCGGGGGCCTACTACACTCATCTGGCCAAACAGCACGTTGAAAAATTGCGGCAGCTCATCCAGGCTGGTCCTGCGGATAAAGGTACCGAACCTGGTGCGCCGGGGGTCGACCGGAGTACTCCAGCCCGTATCTTCCTCCCCCTCCTGCTGCATCTTCATGGAGCGGAACTTATACATCATAAAATTGCGCCGGTTCAACCCTACCCGCTCCTGCTTGAAAATAATCGGCCCCGGGGAAGTCAGACGCACACCCAGTGCCACGATCAGCATCACAGGCGACATCACAATAATGGCGAACAGCGAGAACAGAATATCAAAAGCGCGCTTAGCCAGCTTGTTGCCGGTCATATCCAGCGGAATGTCACGAACATTGATCATCGGCATTCCAGCAAAGTTATCAAAGTACGGCCGGGCCGGCAAATAATCGAAGAAATCGGGAATAATCAGCGTCCGCACTCCAGCCTTCTCACAGGCGGCAATAATGGCCGGATATTTGGAATGGGCATCCAGTGGAAGGGCAAGAATCACTTCGTCCACCGGCAGCATTTCCAGCATCCCGGACAGCTCATCCACTGTCCCAAGAATCGGTTTGTAGCGCTGCTCTTCTATATGATCCCACTGATGGAAATCATCCAGAAAGCCGATGGTCTCATACCCCAGCTCCGGGTACTGCACCAGGTTGTTGTAAAATCTCTTACCCAAAGTACCGGCACCTAGAATCAGGACGAACTGGCGGTTGAGGCCCTTTTCACGCAGGGATTTCAGCATTTTCTTGAGCACATAACGGTACAGCATAATGGAAAGGACATTAAAACCCATATAGATCGCAAGGTATTGCCGGGAAACGTCAATTTCCTTCAGGAAGAACATTAAGCCGAGTAGCATGAAAATGGCCATGATATGCACTTGAAAAATTTTGAGGAACTCGTCGACAAAACGCTTTTTGCGCTTGGGCAAGTACAGCGACAGTACAATCCCAATTAATACGGAGATACCACCGTAGACAAAACTCCAATAGGCATACGACTCTACGGGCAGCGTATTATAGGATTCGAGCAGGCCACTTCGGAATTTAAGCCACCATGCGGCCAGAAAGGACAGTTGAATGACCAAAAAGTCTGCAACCATATACAACTGTGTTAAAAACCTCTGATTACGGCGTATCATAATCTCACCTCAGCATTCGATTCCGTTCTTGAACCCGCTTCTGCGGTACTTGTAAGAGTCTGTGCCGGGGACGGCGCGGTCCGGGGACGGATCAGGGCATTGCGCACCAGAGAAAGCACGAACTTCACACCCACTCCCGTATACACCGCTCCATTAATCATACTGTTGTACTGCTTGCTATAATGCTTGCGGTGAAATAAAATCATCGCTCTATGAAACTCATAGACGATCTTGAACGGCCTGCGCCGGGCGCTGCCGCCCTTCAAATGCACGATGGACGTCTGCGGGTAATAATAAATCCCCCAGCCGGCCTCTTTGATCCGGAAGCACCAGTCCAGATCCTCACCGTACATAAAAAAGTCCTCATCCAATCCGCCTACCTGATCGATCGTCTCCCGCCGCAGCAGCATGAATGCTCCAACCAGACAATCTACCGGATAATCCTGATCAGGATCAAGATAACCTAACTGATAGCCATTGAATCTCGGCCGGTCCGGGAACAGCTTGCTGAAGCCAAAAGCATAATAAAACGAAGCCGATGGAGTAGGGAACCCCCGCTTGCAGGCCTTATCCAGTGAACCATCCGGCAAAATGACCTTGCAGCCCGAAGCTCCTAGATCCGGCCGGCTGTCCATAAACGAGACCATCGTCTGCAGCGTATCCTTCCGCACTACCGTATCCGAATTCAGCAGCAGCACATACCGGCCTGAAGCCACTTCCATCCCCTGATTATTGGCACGGGCAAACCCGACATTCTCTGAATTGGCGATCAGCATCACACCGGGAAATTCCCGGCTGATCCTCTCTACCGAGTCATCCCGCGAGTTATTATCTATTAGAATAATCTCATAGAAAAAATTAGTTTCCGAATCATACACCGACCTCAGACAATCCATCGTCAGGCGGCATGTGTTGTAATTTAGCACAATAATACTGACATCTACACTCACTGCAATACGCTCCTGACAAATATAGTAATCTACCGACAATTATTATAACACAAAAACCTCCCTGATAGGCGCGGCCTGTTTGGGAGGTTTTTGCAGAGTGATTTGTTAAGAAACTATATATGATTGTACTAAATAGTATAGCTGTATAGACGGTGAATGCCCCCCAGATTTCATGATTGTTACTGCTGTTCGCAGCCTAGCATTCGAGAGTGCCTAGTCTTCAATTGTCGCACCGCACCAATCCTAAAGTTAATCTTCCAACTGTTTTTTATATACCATGGCTGGTCTTGCCGGCTCTGATACTCTTAACCTTCGCCTGAATATACTTCCGTTTTTGTTTTAGATTCCGTCTCTGTGCCCAAAATGAGCCCCAAGCTTTAATTAACTTAGGTTCTTTTAAAAGCATATATCCGTGCGCTGCGACCTCGTATGGCAGAGAATAGAGCAAGGTCGAAAAAAGCGACCGCACAGGCTCGTTCTTATAGATCATTTTATAGCGATTTATATATGAAATTCTCCGGATGAACACCGGCTTGCTGCCGCGGCCCGACGTTTTCCAGCCCCGCTCATGGTAGCCAACAGCTTCCGCATCATAGTAAGCCAGCCAGCCGAATAGCTCTGCCCGCCAAGCCACATCCACATCTTCCTTATACGCAAAAAAATCCGCATCAAAAAACTCGCCATCGATGCTGATATCCTCAATCATCCGCCGGGAATACATCGCAGCCGCACCGGACACCCCAAATACCATTCCCGATTCCGGCCACTGCTCAGCAGGCTCCCCGGCTCCACGGTCAAAGGCACGCCGTGCCCGGTTCATCCTCAGCCCCGTACTGTCCACAAGGGAGTGATCCGCTTTTAACAAAAGCTTGCCAGTGGCACTGCCGATCCGGGGGTTGGCTTCCATCCTCGCAATCAGTCGGGAGATATAATCGGGTTCCAGCGTCAGATCCGGATTAAGTACCAGCACATAATCTGTATCCGTAGCTGCAATGGCTTGATTGTGAGCGGGGGCGAAGCCGTTGTTTGTGTGGTTTTCCAAAAGAGTCAGTGAAGGAACTGGTCCCTCCGACTTCAAGGTGCCCTCCGCCAAGGCTTCCTGCTGCTGAGCTGAATGGGCTTTCGCTGCGAATGTATCGCTGAACGCTCTCACCTTGCCCGCGCAGCCGTCTGCCGAGGCATTGTCTACTACAACGATTTGCTCGACGGGATAGTTCTGGGCATACACTGCCGTCAGACAATCCATAATATCATCTGCGCTGTTATAGGTCACGATATGTACGCTTACTGTTTTGTTGTTGATTGTATTATTGATGGTATTATTGAATTTGTTGTTCATAAGTGACCTCGAATTCTGGTTTTTAAGCGGTCCGAAAACTGAACGGTTATGGTCCATTATACCGAAAACCAGAACGGGCGGCTATGTGGACTTATAAAGGTGCCTATTCAACCCTCCTGCTCAAGAAGGAGCCAAGTCGCCTACTTATAGGACACCGTATGTTCCTTTTGCGAAGCAATCAGATACAACTCCTAGACATACATAAAAAAACTCCCAACCCGCCTTCGCGGTTTAGGAGCCTCAGAAATCATTTATGAATTTTAAAATTAGTTATTTTCACTATATCGAGTGAACGTAAGAATCTTCCCCGTGAATTGATGAATTCCCTGTGATGACAACGGTTCACCGCTTTGCGTTAACTTATGCTTAATTTAAGCTCATATCTAAGTTATTTCAGCTCAAGCAAAAAATCTCTCAGTCCTTCACGCCATGGCCGTATATCCTGAAAGCCGTTCGTGCGGATGGCCAGGTGCTCCATTACCGAATACTGAGGGCGTGGTGCTGGACGTAGAAACTGCTCGGTTGAACATGGCTCCAGTTTGGCTGTAAACTTCAGCCCCAGGATATCCTCTGCTTCAGCGAAGATCGCCTGCGTGAACTCATACCAGGTACAGAACTCCGTATTCGAAGCATGGTAGACGCCGTACTTCTCGGTCTGAATAAGCTCAAGCAGAAAGTTAGCCAAATCAACGGTGTAAGTCGGTGAGCCCTTTTGGTCGTCCACCACCTGCAGCAGCGGTTTCTCCTGCCCCAGCTTCAGCATGGTTTTTACAAAGTTATTGCCATACTTGCCATACACCCAGGATGTCCGCACAATAAAGAACTTGGAGGATAAAGACTGCACCAAAATTTCTCCAGCCCGCTTCGATTTACCGTAGATACTCTGTGGATCGGTATTGTCATATTCATGGTAAGGCTGAGTCCCCATACCGTCAAAAACATAATCCGTGCTGATATACACCAGCTTCGCCCCTGCCTTCTCGGCAGCAAGCGCCACATTCCGGCTTCCGTTCGCATTAATCAGATATGCAGCGTCTATGTCGGTCTCTGCCACATCTACTGCCGTATGGGCTGCACAATGGATAACAGCATCCGGAGCAAATCCGCCAATGATCTCCACACATTGATCCAGATTCGTAATGTCCATCTCCTGACGGTCACAGCCCAGAACCTCATAATCTTGCGCTTGAAGCAAAAGCACCAAATCCTGACCCAACTGCCCGGCTGAGCCTGTAACAAGCACCTTCATCTTCGGCATTACAGCGAATCCCCCAGACGGCTGCCGTACTGGAGCGCGGCATATTTCTGGTATTCGCCAGATTGGATACGGGTCCACCATTCCTGGTTATTCAGATACCACTGGATCGTTTCCTTAATTCCCGTCTCAAAAGTGTGCTTCGGTTTCCAGCCCAGATCTCTGGTGATTTTAGTAGGATCAATGCCGTAGCGGCGGTCATGACCTGGACGGTCCTGAACATAAGTGATCAGCGAGTCCGGTTTGCCTAGTTCTTGAAGCACCGTGTTCACAATATGCACATTCGTGCGCTCATTGTTTCCGCCAATGTTGTACACCTCGCCATTCACACCTTCATGAATCACCAGATCAATCGCACTGCAGTGATCCTCAACATACAGCCAGTCGCGGATATTCATTCCGTCGCCGTACACCGGCAGCGCCTGATCCGCCAGAGCCCGAGAAATCATCAGCGGAATCAGCTTCTCAGGGAACTGGTAAGGACCGTAGTTATTGGAGCAGCGGGTGATATTCACCGGCAGACCAAAGGTCTCATGGTAAGCACGCACCAACAAATCTCCGCCCGCCTTACTTGCGGAATACGGACTGTTCGGAGTAAGCGGCGTTTCTTCAGTGAACAGACCTGTCGCACCAAGCGTTCCATACACCTCATCCGTGGAGACCTGAACAAACTTGGTCACGTTATATTTTTTGGCCGCATCCAAAAGCACTTGAGTCCCCAGCACATTCGTCCTCACAAACACATCCGGCTCCAAAATACTCCGGTCCACATGCGACTCCGCCGCAAAGTTGACCACCACATCAACACCTTGGCTGAACAGCGCATCCATCGCCTGTACATCAGTAATATCAGCCTTGGCAAAAGTATAATTCGGATGATTCTCAATAGACTTCAAATTCTCCAGATTGCCTGCGTACGTCAAAGCATCTACGTTGATGATTTTGTATTCCGGGTGCTGCTGCAGCATGTAAATTACAAAATTGCTGCCGATGAAGCCGGCTCCGCCGGTAACTAGCAGTTTCATGTGTGTACCCACCTTTTGTTCGTTGAAATATAATGCCCACCGTAATCGTTATATTAATCAATGGGCCTAGTGTCCATTACTGTTCAAAATTCAGTTCCGCATCCTTCAACAGCGGATGACGCTGATCTTTATCCGACAACACCGGAGCAGACGTCGGCCAATCAATGCCAAGCGCCGGATCACTCCATAATATGCCGCGGTCATGCTCAGGGGAATAATATTCGTCCACTTTGTATAAGACTTGGGTGTTCGGCACAAGCGTACAGAAGCCATGTGCAAAGCCCTTTGGAACAAGCAATTGACGCTTATTATGTTCACTGAGAATAACGCCCACCCATTGTCCAAATGTAGGTGAGTTACGGCGGATATCCACAATCACATCATAGATTACTCCAGACAAAACACGAATCAGTTTCGTTTGTGCTTTAGGATTCAGTTGGTAATGGAGACCACGTAGTACGCCGACCTCTGCTGAGAGGGATTGATTGTCTTGAATAAACTTATAATTAACGCCGATTTTGTGCATAACTTCTTCATTGTAGCTCTCCATAAAAAAACCCCGGTTGTCGCCATGGACCACCGGTTCTAAAACCCTAGCGCCCTCTAGTTTTAAGGATGTAACATTCATAAAATAGAACCCTCCAAACCTATAGTTTCAACTTACCGAACTCTTCGCCAAATACGATATCCTGTGCCAAGTTGTGTGCTTTAGCTAATGAGGCATGTGTCCCCGCATCCGTCCACCAACCCTGAAGAACATCAAAAGTCAATTCTCCACGCTTAATATATGCATTATTCACATCAGTAATTTCAAGTTCTCCACGAGCAGAAGGAGTGATCGTTTTTATAATGTTGAATACTTCACTGTCGAACATATAAATCCCCGTTACAGCATAATTCGACCTAGGACTTTTTGGTTTCTCTTCTATGGAAAGAATTCGATCAGCTTGAAGTTCAGGAACACCAAACCGCTTCGGATCGGCAACCTCTTGAATAAGAATTTTAGCTCCCGTTTTTTGATCGCTGAAATTATGTACATAAGGAGCAATATCATCCTCAAATACATTATCACCAAGTATAACGATCATTTGATCATCACCGACGAACTGCTCTGCCAAGTCCAAAGCCTGCGCAATTCCGCCTGCTTCATCTTGTACTTTGTAAGTAAAGCATACGCCCATCTCTCTACCGCTGCCCAATAAATTCACAACATCACCCATGTGTTCTTTGCCCGTTACGATAAGAATATCTTTAACGTCAGCTTGCTTTAATTTATGAACGGAATGAAAAATCATTGGATACTTCCCAACAGGAAGAAGATGTTTGTTGGTCACTTTAGTTAATGGGAAGAGGCGTGAGCCAGTCCCCCCGGCTAGAATTATGCCTTTCATTACTATCATTCTCCTTACTAGTTTTATATATATCCAGTTAATATTAAAATTTTAAACAATAGATTTTCTTGAAAGTTCTGCCTATACAATTGGCTTTGTTTCAAGTATCTAATACGTGAACTAAACGTTTGTCTTGGAGAAACAAACATATCAATTTGCCGTTTTTTATCTTCCTGTAATTGTGATCCATAACACGTCAAAAATTCTAAGGCTTGATTGCGTAATATGTGCTTATCTTTATTTGTTGAATAACTCCTTAATTTCTTAAAAATAACATCAAATACTGTTTTGTTTCCACCAACCAGATTATTACCATGTTGTCGATATAGAACTGACGGAATTTCATCATATATAACTTCACCAAATGCTGAAACACATAAATAGGACCACCAATCATGCATAACTATATGATTGCTAGAGGGTTCTTTAGAAACAAGGAGTTTTCTGGCTTCACTATTAATAGTAATAGTTGTTCCTACAACTACATTTTCAATTAAGGCATTATAAAAAGATACTGGTTTCGTTGGTTTCTCAGGCCATATCTTTATTTTCTTCAAATTAGAATCAACTAAATACGTAGGTGTGAATAGTAATATTGGTTTTCCATTATCAATCTGCCGTATCTTTTCAATTGCAGTTTCTAATTTATGATCAAACCAAATATCATCTTGATCACAAAAAGCATAATATGAACAACTATTGTCAGCGTTTTTTAAAAGTTGCAAAAAGCTTTCAACAACTCCAACATTATTTCCCCTTATGAGCTTGATTTTTTCTGGATGAGTATCTAAATACTTTTCAATATATTTAATAGTATTATCATTTGAACCATCATCTCGAATTAACAACTTCACATTCTTATAAGATTGTGAAAGAATACTTTCAATTTGATCAACAATAAAATTCTGACCATTGAATGTAGATAATAAGACTTGAATGTTCATTATATTAGCATCCTTTGGCTTTCATTGCTAACTTATTGGGAATAAATTCTACACAAATGCCCAATAGCGCTTAAATATAAATTAGAGATAGGCACAACAATAATAACAATTATTTCCTACTCAGCAAAATTAGCACTGTGATTTTAGACTTCAACTTGTTCATTTTTCAACCTGATACCTCCCACCTTTAGCTTCAATGCTTTCTTTTCAATTAAATGCCAAGACAGGAAAGAAACAATAAATGTTGAAATACAATTCAATAAAATGAAGGTAGTAATATTTAAACTGTCACGCCAAAAATAAACTATAAGTTGTTGAATAGGGAATGCATATATATATAATCCATAAGAAAAGTCCCCATATTTTCGGAACTTTGAGTATCGGAATTTCACAGCAACAAATATCAACGCATAAGGCAAAACCAATATTAGAGTATAATTAATAACCCCAGCTTTTAAACTTATAAAAGCAATAAATAATGTAATCGCAAAAAACTTAGAGTTTAAAACAATGCGCTCTTTATATAAATATAATAGGGAGCCTACCAAAAAATATGGAGCAAGTTGTATAAATGAACTATATTCATTATTACTTAATACCCAGTATATATTTCCGTTTAAATTCAGTGGATTATAATTCTTCATTATATTCAAATAACTTAATATTATAATGGAACAAGTCGCTAGTAAAAACAAATTCCTGAATCTTATAAGAAGAAAAAATCCAAAAATCGGCAATACTAAATACATGGCAATCTCATGTTTCAGAGTCCACATTGAACCATTTATAGAACCCGGAAAGGGAACATTACTAAATAAGTCGCGAACTGTCCAAGCATAGCCATTAATATTCATTAATATATTTTTCAAAACAAAAGAATAGGGACTACCATCTTGATAAGAAAAATAATCCCTCCACTCCAGATTAGTTATCAAGGGACCAACAATAAATGCCATTATTGAAAGTGATACAAAAAAAGCAGGAAATATTCTAAGCGTTCTATTTTTAAAATATTGAGTTATTGAGGGACTCGCTGCTAAGCTTTGCATAATCAAAAAACCACTCACTACAAAAAAACATTTTACAGCCAGAGATCCTCCAGATAATTGATTATGCGTTAGTCGTTCAATTATATCTCCTCCATTTCCTTGTACTCCCAAAAGAACGAACGAGTGGGAGTATATAACTAATAAAGAGAGAATAAAACGAATGACATCGAAAGAATTGTTTCTCTTATTGTATGACTGTTCTATAGTTAAAAGTTTTTCCTTTTCACTAAATATCATTAGTTCCACCTATCTGATCAAGTACTAATGATCATTCTTTTTCATATGATATTTTAATCGTACCGCTCCATATACAACTTTTTTCCCTATGTTTAGGGTAAACCTAAACCTTATTCGGAGAATCGTTAATACCTTCCATCCAATTGTTGATTTCATAGCAGTTAATTCAGCTTCTAAGGCTTGAATATAATTATTATATTGACCCGCTGATTCAGATGTACTGTTTATTGGATAATAATATTTAAGAGCATTTTGTAATAATTGATTATCAAATCCTTTGTTGTATATTATACACTCACGAGATGAATATTCTTCATATAAGTGTTTATATTGCTCGATCATTTCAGACTGTGTCTTTATTTTTGTTTTTCCAATGTTATTTTTTTGCTCTAAATACTCTTTTTCATTTCCAATAATTTGTTTTAATTTATATATTACATCTTCTAAAGATAACGAATCAGCGACCCAACCTCCGCCCGACTTCTCCACTCTTTCTTTAAGTGCACCTACGGGGGTAACAATAACTGGTATTCCATGTTTCCATGCCTCAGTAAGTGTATATGAGTAGGTCTCTGGCCATGGAGAGAGCAGACAAATTATATCTAATTTAATTGTATCAATAATTCCACTCAAATCTTCTCTTGCATATGATCCATGCTTTTTAACATTAACTTGGTTAAGGAGATTGAGCTTTTGATCCCCTAATCCCCCAATAAGATGCCAATTAACTTGTCCTCTTGGAAATTTAGTGACTAATTGATATATCAAATCGCTTCCCTTGTTAGGTGATAGTCCTCCAAGGAACCCCACATTCCATGAGTTACGGTTGGAACTACTCTTATCTTCAATTATTTCAACATCTTGAATCCCATGCTCAATAGCAATTATTTTATTCTTAATTGAATTAAATTCCTCTTCGAACATTGTCTTTGTAAATTCAGTCGGAGTAACAAATAGATCCACTTGAGAGATCATGTTCTCAGCTTCTAACTTCCATTTATTAATGAAAGTAGTGTGAAAACCATATGTTTTTCTAAGACAAGAACCACACTTATCCTGAGATCTCATATCTTTACAGTACTCGTTATTAACATCTAGTAGATTCACCCTTGGACAAAACAAATAATAATCATGGAGACTAAATATTGTTTTAATCCCATTTTTTCTAGCAATGTAAGGAATGTCGAATGAATGTCTTATTAAATGATGGATATGAATCAAGTTAATTTCAAAAGAATTAATTATTTTCTCTACTATGTCACTATACTCTCGATGATGAAAATGTTGTAGAGTTATAGGTTCTTCAAGCGGAAAGTTATATTTTGATACCATTTCCCCCTTAAAATATTGCTTTAGTACAATCTCATTTCCGTTTGTAACTAAGACATAGGCATAAAAATCATCAAGTCCCTCTACTATATCCTTCACATGATACTCTGTTCCACCAATCGGTTGAGTATAATTTTCATCAAAGAAGTTATGGAGAACAAATAATATATTCCCCTTAGTTTTATAGGAATCAACATAAGAAGATAACCTCAAATTAATATTTTCGTGAATAAGCTTTAAGGGATTTCGTGTAATAAAGTCATGCACATTTTTGTCGTAATACGGATATTTTTTATTAAGCGTCTTTAAATTTTTATTTAATAATGCAAGTTTTTCACCTTTAAAGGACATTGATCCTTTGTGATAAACAAACGTATGATCGTCTAAAATGTTTTTATACCCATGTTCTATAACTCTACAGCAAAAATCATTCTCCTCACCATAACCTTTACCGAAGTTTTCCTTATCAAACAACCCAATTTCATCGACAATATTCCGCTTTATATACATACAAAATCCGACTGCAGTAGGTATCTCATAAAATTTTTTCAATGATATTTTTTCAATAAAACCTGCAAAGGAGTCTATCGTATACCCATCTGGGATTGAATTATCTTCCAAAAAGTTAGGTACGGAACATATGCTGCCGTTATTAGTAAGCGGGGTTACCGTAGCAATTGTTGGGTCTGAGTATGCTACCTCTATCATTTTTTCTAGCCATTTTTTTGTCACTATTGTATCACTATTCAATAAAACTACATCTCGATCGGAGAATTCCATCCCTCTATTGACTGTTCCAACAAATCCTAAATTAGTATCATTGTTCAAAATTATTACGTTTGAATAGTCCAATGTACCAAGATATTTATCTACACCCGGATCAGGGCTACAATCATTAATAATAATTACTCTATGCTTTGAAAAATCAAGATATTTCAAGAGCGAATTTAGACATGCTTCCACTTCCTCGGGCGCATTATATACAGGTATAATAATGTCACAATTAACATAATAATCCATATTTATGTCTCTACTCCTTATTTCGCTCTAAATTTTTTAGCTAAAATTCTAAATATTTTAGTAATTTTCCATGACATAGAGTTCATTAATTCATCTAATAGATTTTCTTTTATATCTAATGATTGTTGTTTTATCTGTAGTGCTTCTGATACCTTTTTTAAATCAAGGATCAACTGTTCTCTTTCACGAATTAATTCCTTATGGTCGCGCTCTAATTGATGATGTTCATCCTGCAAGAGTTTAAAATTTCCTTCTAATTTCTCTAATTCCTGTTTAATTAAACTTTGTTT
>RCUU01000589.1_pt1 | contig 19740 bp, 14 predicted proteins | sample 2166211 | NCBI WGS metagenome assembly RCUU01 (sample SAMN09932620, study PRJNA488358) | compost metagenome | feature: garden; material: soil; isolation source: compost soil in phenylacetic acid-enriched culture | place: Germany: Experimental Botanical Garden Goettingen | collected 2016-01-27
GTATAAATCAAGAAATCTGCAGACAACAGCGGCCGGAAGTCCAAACATTCCACGCAGTCACGTTCAATCCCAAATAGAAAAATCACAAGTTCAATTTATATATTGCTCTTTGCTGAAAAAGCAATTTACATCTGCAAAGATTTGATTTAATATAATGAGTGAGTACTCACTCATAATTATGGAATCGAGGAGATTGACATGAATCAGGGAAATCCTGTGATTGCTGTAACCCATGTCTGCCGCGCGTTCGGCGCTAAAGAGGTGCTGAAGGATATTTCGCTCCAGGTGGAGCAGGCTGAAACCTTTGGCATTCTTGGCCCTTCCGGCTCGGGTAAAACCACCCTTGTGAAGCTGCTGACCGGCATTGATGAAGTTACCTCAGGCGAGGTGAAGGTGCTGGGAACACTTATGCCCAAGCTCTCTATGCTGCAGCAAATCGGCTATATGGCACAGTCGGATGCCCTATACACCGAGCTTAGCGCCAAAGAAAATCTGGAGTTCTTTGCGTCCCTTTATGGACTTAAAGGCGGAAACCGCACCCGCCGGATCGCTGATGTGATGGAGCTTGTTAACCTTCAGGAGCATTTGCGCAAGCGCGTTGACCAGTATTCCGGCGGCATGAAGCGGCGCCTGTCGCTGGCTATCGCCCTCTTGCATGAGCCGCCGCTGCTCATTCTTGATGAACCTACAGTCGGTATCGATCCGGTGCTGCGCAAGTCCATCTGGAAAGAGCTGCGGGCACTGAACGCTAAAGGCACCACCATAGTGCTGACCACCCACGTAATGGACGAAGCGGAAAAGTGCGACCGGCTGGCCATGATCCGGGACGGACAGCTGCTGGCGGTGGATACCCCGGCAGATCTGCTGCAAAACACCGGCGCTGCTTCGATGGAGGAAGCTTTTCTATATTATGGAGGTGCCCGGAGATGAGAGTACGCGCGATTACCCTGCGAATCCTGCAGCAATTCATTCATGATAAAAGAACGATGGCGCTGATGTTCATTGCTCCCCTCCTTGTGCTCAGCCTGATGAGTCTGGTGTTCAATGGAGATGCCTATGAGCCGAAGATCGGTGTGACTGGCGGAGCCGTACCTTTCACCAGCGCGCTTGAAGCGCAAAACGCCACAGTTACAGCATACCAGTCAGCGGACCTGGGCAATACCGCCCTCCGGGAGGGCGGACTGGATGCGCTGATTACACTTAACGGAAAGACTCCCGAAGTGATTCTTGAGGGCAGCAATCCGACGGCCAACCGTGCGGTGATGCTGGCCTTGAGTGCCGCTACCCGGAACTTGCAGCCGGCTGCCGGAGAAGGCCAGGCCCAGCCGAAGATCAGCTATCTGTACGGTGCAGAGGATATGAAGACCATTGACCGCTTCGGTCCGATTATGATCGGTGTGTTTGTCTTTTTCTTCGTCTTCCTGATTGCCGGTGTTTCCTTCTTGCGGGAACGGACCACCGGAACACTGGAGCGCCTGCTCTCCACCCCCCTGAAGCGCTGGGAGATTGTGCTCGGCTATGTCTGCGGCTTCGGTATATTCACCGTGTTCCAGGCGCTGCTGATTTCCTGGTTCTCCATCCAGGTGCTTGGCATTATGATGGCCGGAAGCTTCGGTTATGTGATGCTGATGACCCTGCTGCTCTCGATGTCGGCGCTGACCCTGGGCACGCTGCTCTCGGCCTTTGCCGCCAATGAGCTGCAGATGATCCAGTTCATTCCGCTGATTATCGTGCCGCAGATCTTCCTGAGCGGGCTGTTCCCGCTGGACACCCTTCCCCTCTGGCTGCAGCGTGTCGGCCTGGCAACGCCGATCTACTATGGCTCGGAAGCATTGATGGACATTATGATCCGCGGCAAAGGCTGGAGCGCCATAGCGCTGGATGTCTATGCGCTGATCGGCTTCTCCCTGCTGTTCATGCTGCTGAATATACTGGCCCTGCGCAAGCACCGTAAAATGTAAACTTCGGATTCGCTGTGGTAGACTAAATGGAAGGAAATGATTTGGGAGGACTATTAGGGATGGAAAAAAATAAAGCGGGCGAGCAGCCGGAGCAGGAAGAATGGATTGCAGAGCTGCTGTCCATCAGTGAAGAACAAAAGATGACCCCCAAGCAGCTGGCCATTCTCCAGGCGGGAATAGAGATTTTCTCCGAGAAGGGATATGCTGCTGCTGCCACCAGCGAAATTGCCCAGAGGGCGGGAGTGGCTGAGGGTACCATATTCCGCTACTACAAGACCAAAAAGGATCTGCTGCTCTCGATTGTAAGCCCGGCGATGACCCGGATGATCTCGCCTTTCGTGCTGCGCAATTTTGAAGGGGTGCTGGATGTTCCTTTTGACAGCTATGAAGCGTTCATGCGCGCCTTTATGGTCAACCGTCTGGAATTCGCCCGTAAAAACTTCAAAATCCTGAGGATCTTCGTGCAGGAAATCCCCTTCCAGCCAGCGCTCCGGGAACAGTTCATTGAGAATGTTATTGGCAAGGTGCTGGAGCGGGTAACAGTGATTACAGAGCATTTCAAAGAAAAGGGCGAGGTTATTGATGCGCCTACGCCTTCGATTATACGCTTCACGATCTCCTCTGTAATCGGGTATCTGCTGGCGCGCCTGCTGCTGATGCCGGACAAGGAATGGGATGATGAAGCTGAAATTAACCTGACTCTTGACTTCATGCTGCATGGAATCGCAGGTCCGGCACTTCGCCGGGAGGAACAATAGGAGGTGAGCTGCGGGAGTTTTGCATTGTCCTAAGGGTGAATGCGAGACTCCCGCTGCTTTTATATATGTAAGAATAACAACTATAATCATAAAGAAAATTTTGTTAAAGTCTAATTCCATCAAATATCCGTTATGCTATAATGATAAAAATCATAGCATTTATCATTTTTATACATACGGAGGGTTTGGAATGAGAATTTTTAGACTTGTGGCGGCTTTTCTTGCCACGTCCCTGCTGGTAGTTATTCTGCCTTGGGTTGCCAGGGCGGATGTTTCGAATTCGGACGCTGACCTCATCAGCTATTTTCAGGGTGCCGGTACGCTTTCTCCTGCATTTTCCCCGGAGATTACAGAATACAAAGTGGATATGCGCAGCTCGGACAGCAGTTATTACGCAGCTGCCACTCTATCCAATGGGGACGCGACTCTGGCCTATTCCATGAATGGAAGTCCTTGGACCTCCATTGGCAACTACGTTTCGACCGGCTATCTTGCAACCCAGCGCGGAAACAATACCTTCCAGTTCAAAGTTACCTCATCCGATAATTCCACAAGCAAAATCTATACTGTACAGGTCTATTATCCATACCCGAATGATGCAAACCTTCGGGATTTAAGTGTAAGCCCTGGCGGCATCAGTCCTGCCTTTAATCCCTTAACTACCGCATATACCCTAAACGTTCCTAATGCGACAAGCAGTCTGGATGTAAACGCAGTATCGGATGATCCTGCAGCTTCAATCCATATTAACGGAAATAGCGCCGTGAGCGGTGTTGTTTCTTCTGTGCCGCTTAACGTTGGAAGCAATATGGTTGAGGTTGAGGTCCAGTCGCAGGATGCTTCCGTCTCCAAAGCCTATTACCTCACCGTCACCCGAGCTTTGCCCTCAACCAATGCCGATTTAAGCGCCTTGTCCGTCCAGGGTCATAGCTTGACCCCTGCTTTCCAATCCGCAGTGACGGCTTACGCCTTACAGGATGCCGGTTATGACACAGGCACGATTGCCGTAACCCCTACCGCTTCCGACTCAACAGCAGCAATAAGCATTAAAAACAGCCAAGGCGGCTACGATCCTATAACCAGCGGCTCTCTTAGCGCTCCCCTGGGGTTAAGCCCGGGAGACAATACTATTGTGATTAAGGTAACCGCCCAGGACGGAATCACCGAGAAGCTCTACAGCCTGAGTGTGCACCGGAAAAGCAACAATGCACTCCTGTCCCAGCTTACCGCCTCGCCAGGCGGTCTGAAAGAGAGCTTCTCCAGCGGTGTGTTCACTTATGCACTGGCTAATATCACTACAGACAGTCTGACGGTTACGCCAACGCTGGCGGACCCTAAGGGTTTGATTCAGATCAGTGTTAATAACGGGACCTATACACCCGTATCCAATGGGCAAGGTGCAGTTGTGCCGCTGACCGCCGGAACCCACACGATTCAAGTTATGGTGTTCGCTGAAGACACAGGTTATTCCAACGTATACAATCTTACGGTAAAAAGAGTACAAGACAGCACACTTTCTCCTGTCTCCGGCACCTTTGACAAAAATGCCTCCAATACAGCAGCAGGCCATTACCGGGATGTTACAACCGCGCTTAGCCTGAACGGCAACCTGCTGTCCGGTCTGAAGCTGGGGTCAGCAGCTCTGGACAATGCCGCCTATACTCTGTCCGGCAGCACCTTGACTCTTCATAAAGAATTCCTGTCCACCCTGGCGGCAGGCGAACATGAATTTGAACTGGTCATGGATGCGGGCAGCCATCCCTTGTTCACTGTGGCGGTGAAGGATACGACACCGCCGGTTCTGGCCGCGCCGGCCGCCGGAGATGCGGCGGTCACGCTCACTTGGACCCCGGTCAGCGGCGCGACCGGGTACAAGGTCTTCGCCAGCACGGTTCCGGGAATGTACGGAACCGCACTGGCGACCCTGGGCGCGGCTGCCGACAGCTATTCGGCAGCCGGCCTCACCAACGGGACGACGTATTACTTCGTCGTCAAGGCCGTGAACGGAGGCGGCGACAGCGCGGCCTCCGCTGAAGTCAGCGCCACCCCGCAGGTTTCTGCGCCGGGTGCGCCGGTGCTGCAGACCGCCGTTCCTGGCAATGGAACGGTGAGCCTGAACTGGGAACCGGCAGCCGGTGCCTCGGGATATGCCATCTACCAGAGTACGGTGCCAGGAAATTACGGTCAACCAGCCGGTACAGTTGCCGGATCGGTATATAGCTACCACGCAACGGGCCTGACCAATGGAACCACGTACTATTTTGCCGTCAAGGCGGCTAATCCTGGCGGGGACAGCGCTCTATCCAATGAAGTCAGCGCCACGCCAAGAACCGTTCCCGCAGCACCAGTTATTCTCAGCACCACTGCGGGAGACGGCCTAGTGACGATTACTTTCGCGGCTCCTGCGGACAACGGCGGAAGTTCTGTTACTTCCTATGAGATTACAGCATCACCTGGAGGCAGTGTTACAACGGGCTCTGCCAGCCCGGTTACAGTAACCGGATTAGTGAACGGAACAGCCTATACTTTTACTGTAAAAGCTATAAACGGAGCCGGCATGAGTCCCGGATCTGCTCCTTCCAACGCGGTAACTCCTATGGCCCCGGCCAGTGGAGCAGGAGATCCCACTGAACCCGTACCAACGGTGAGACCAAGTGTTCCGGTGGCCCCAGTAGAGAACACTGTCGGGGAAGTATTGACATATGTGAACGGCAAAATTGAAAATTTAAGCACCTTGTCATCGGTACTGACAGCTAACAGACGGCACTCCACCGTCACACTGGATCAGGCCAAGGTTGAAGGAATACTGGCGGGACAGCAACCCGGGGCCGAGATCTCGATTGAATTCAATAACCGTCCGGATGTGCAGACGGTAGAGCTTAACGGACTGCTGCTCCAGCATTTACAGCAAAAGCAGGCGGCTATATCCGTTCATACCGGCAAAGTCACATACAGTATTCCCTTACAGCTCATCCGTTGGGATACGGTAGCGGGCCAGCTTGGAACAAATGCATCCGCAGCCGATGTCCGCATTCAGATTGAAATTGCAGCGCCGGATGCAAGTCTGGCCGGCACCGCCCAAACTGCTGCCGCCGAAGGCAGCTTCACCTTCCTTGCCGAACCGATAGATTTCTCGGTAAAGATTGTTAGCGGCGGCCAAACGACCAGCCTGTCCGGCTTCAGTGCTTATGTGAAACAGATCTTCTCGCTCCCGGCCGGAACCGATACAAGCCGTGCTACCGGTATTGTGATTGAGCCGGACGGAACCGTACGCCATGTTCCCACCAGATTTGTGCTCCAGGATGACGGGTATGCTGCGATCATCAGCAGTCTTACCAATAGTACTTATGCTATTGTCTCCCACCCTGTGGAATTCAAAGATATGGCTGGACATTGGGCAAAGAATGCCGTAAATGACCTGGGGGCAAGGTTGGTTGTCAGCGGAAGCGGCAACGGATTTTTCTTGCCCGGCCGGGAGATGACCCGCGCCGAATTTGCGGCGGTTCTGGTCCGTGGACTTGGTCTTCAGGCTGCTGGCAGCACTACTCCATTCACGGATGTGAGCAGCTCTGACTGGTACAGCAGCGCAGTACAGACAGCCTCCCGCTACCAGCTGATCACCGGCTTCGAAGACGGCAGCTTCCGGCCCGAAGATTCCATCACCCGGGAGCAGGCAATGACCATGATGGCCCAGGCGATGCGTCTCACCGGGCTGTCGGCGGGGAACACAGGCAGCGGCGCCGCTGAACTCCTGAGAGGCTTCACAGATGCAGACGAAGCTTCCGCGTGGGCAGCCGGCAGCATCGCTGCCAGCTTGCAGGCAGGATTGATCTCCGGCCGCAGCGGAACTCAGCTTGCACCCCAGTCTCCTGTGACAAGAGCCGAAGTGGCAGTCATGCTGCAAAGACTGCTGCAGAAATCCGGACTCATTCAGGAGAACTAAGACAGCCTGACCTACAGCCATTCCCAACCGGACAGACCGTGCGGTTGGGAATGGCTTTTTCAGTTCCGGCTTTGAAGGCGCACGCATGTTCTGTTAATATGGGAACTATAGCAACTCAAGACTTTAGGACATGCCATAAGGAAGTGATCATACGGTGAGTTTTTATGTGCCGGAACGGGTAATCCGCCTGCTGTGCGGCAAGGCTGCTTTTGAACGGGGCTCAGAGGATTACGAAGCGGGAAAAGTCCTGCTGGCTGCGGTAGAAAATTTCGAGGGACTGGAATATTCGAAATATCAGGCTGTGGTCTACGGGCTGGAACCTTACGATATCACGCTCACCATAGACAGCGACGGGGATGTCAACGGGAAATGCTCCTGTCCCGCATACCATCACGGGGGGCCGTTCTGCAAGCATATTGCCTCCGTTCTGGTGGCTATTCTCTATGCCGGAGAAGATGGAGATGGGCCATTATCCGCGCAAGAAGCACCCGCTGGCCGGAATAAGCCTGAAGTTTTTACCGGAAAGACGGGCGTATTGTTTCCCCGCGATTTACCGGACAGGAACTCGCCTGAATCTGCCGCTGCTTCAAGCGGCCGTCATCTTGTTAACAGCCTGCTGGGATTGTTCGAAAACACCCGGCAACGCCCGAGCGGTGCAGGAACCTATATTGATATAAGAATGCCGCTGCAGGCGGAGATCATCTGCAAACCCTTTTCCTATAACTTCGGCAGCCGGATGCTTGGCATTGAACTGAAGGTAGGCCCGAAACGCCTCTATATTGTCCAGAAAATAAGAGCATTCCTGGAACGTATCCACCATGGGGAGCCTTTTGAATTCTCGAAACATTTTGTATATGATCCCGCCCTCCACAGCTTCAGCAAGGAAGACAATGCGGTGCTGCTGAAACTGGTTGAGATTCTTCAGAATGAACGGGTGTACCGCGACAACATCGGCCCCTATTCGTCGTATTCGGGAAGCATGGGCGGGGAGCGGCTGCTGGCCGTTCCGCCTTTTTTCTGGGAGTCCCTTCTCCCAGCTCTTGCGGCATCATCTTCCGTCTATTTACAGATTGGCGATACCCTCACACCAGGCATTCAAATTGCCGACGAGCTGCTGCCGCTGAGATTTCAGTTCGATCAGGCTGAAACAGAAGGCTACCGCCTGGACATTCAGGGGCTGACGCAGATTACGGTGATGGAAGATTACGGGCTTGTGCTTTCTGAAGGCAAGCTGCTGAAGCTGCCGGCACAGGAATGCAGGCGTCTGTCTGAGCTGAAAAAAATGCTGGCCGAGTCCAGAACAAGCGGCGGAATCGATATCGCACCAGGGCAAATGGAGCCTTTTATGGACAAGGTGATCCCCGGCCTCAAAAAACTCGGACAGGTCCATATCGCTGACTCGGTCGCTGACCGGATTGTGCAGACGCATTTGCAGGCCCGGCTCTATCTGGACCGGGTACGGGACAGACTGCTGGCCGGTTTGGAATTCCAGTATGGGACCATTGTGATCAATCCGCTGGACGAGCAGGCGCGCGAACGCAGCCAGGAAGTCATCCTGATGCGGGACGGGGAAGCCGAGCGGCGGATTCTGGAACTGATGGCCCACGAATCTTTTGCCAGAACGGAAAGCGGCTATATTATGAACGACGAGGAAGGGGAATATGACTTCCTGTACCATACGATTCCACTGCTGGAGCCCTTGCTGCAGGTCTATGCAACCACTGCCGTCAAGGAGAGGCTGGCCACCGGCCTATATACCCCCAAAGCCAGCTTGTCCTGGAATGAAAAAACCGACTGGCTTGACTTCAAATTTGCCATGGACGGTATTCCGGAATCAGACATTGTGCTGGTACTGAAGTCCCTGCAGGAAAAGCGCAAATACTACCGCCTGCCGGATGGGGCGCTGCTGCCGCTGGAAACCGCTGAGCTCCAGGAAATCATTGCTTTGATGAACGAGCTTGGAGTCAATGCTGTAGATTTCCAAAGCCCGGAATTCTCCCTGCCTTTAGTCCGGGGACTGCACATGAACGCAGACGCCTGGAAAGGGGGAACCGATGCGGTCAGCATTGGCCGTTCCTTCCGCCGGCTGCTGGCCAATATGCATAGTCCGGAGAATCTGGACTTTCCAGTGCCGGAGACACTCGCCCCGGTGCTGCGGGATTACCAGCAGTATGGCTTCCAGTGGATGAAGACACTCGCACATTACCGCTTCGGAGGCATCCTGGCAGATGATATGGGGCTGGGCAAAACGCTGCAAAGCATCGCTTTCCTGCTCTCGGAGCTGGAGGATATCCGTCAGACTGGAGTGCCTGCGCTCATTGTTGCGCCTGCCTCCCTGCTCTACAACTGGCAAAATGAGCTGAAGCGCTTCGCTCCGCAGATCAAGACGGCTATCGCCGATGGGAACTTGGCCGCGCGGAGCAAGACTGTGCGGAATGCAGCAGGCTGTGATGTCCTTATTACCTCCTACCCGCTGCTGCGCCGGGATGTGGAGCTGTACATCAAGCGTTCCTTCCATACTCTCGTTCTGGACGAAGCGCAGATGATCAAGAACCATGCCACCCAGACCGCGCAGGCGGTAAAAGCCCTGCAGGCGCGCTACCGCTTCGCCCTGACCGGGACACCGGTGGAAAATGCGCTGGAGGATCTTTGGTCCATATACGGCGTCGTATTCCCCGGACTGTTCCCGGGCAAAAAAGCCTTCCACGATCTGCCCCGGGAGACCGTTGCCAGACGGATCCGGCCCTTTCTGCTGCGCCGCCTGAAGAGCGATGTGCTCAAAGAGCTGCCGGACAAGATTGAGTCCCTTCAAGCCTCCGAGCTGCTGCCCGAGCAGAAAAAGCTGTACGTCGCCTACCTCGCCAGACTGCGGAAGGAAGCGCTCAAGCATCTGGACAGCGACGGATTCGGCAATGGGCGAATCAAGGTACTTGCCGGGCTTACCCGTCTGCGCCAGCTGTGCTGCCACCCTGCGCTTTTTGTTGACGGCTATGCGGGAGGCTCAGGCAAATTCGAGCAATTGCTGGAGATTATTGAAGAATGCCGCAGCTCCGGCAAGCGCATGCTGATTTTCTCGCAATTCACCGGGATGCTTGGCATGATCAGCCGTGAGCTTGGCTTGCTGGCGGTTCCGCATTTCTATCTGGATGGCCATACCCCTTCCTCCCAGCGCGTTGAGCTCTGCACACGATTCAATGAAGGTGAACGGGATCTGTTCCTGATCTCACTCAAAGCAGGAGGGACAGGGCTGAATCTGACCGGTGCCGACACGGTTATACTCTACGACCTGTGGTGGAATCCGGCCGTTGAACAGCAGGCCGCCGGCCGCGCTCACCGGATTGGGCAAAAAAAGGTGGTTCAGGTGATCCGGCTGATTGCCCAAGGTACGGTGGAGGATAAGATGTACGAGCTGCAGCAGAAGAAAAAGAACCTGATTGATGAAGTCATAGAGCCGGGACAGGAAGCTTTGTCTTCCCTGACAGAACAGGATATCCGTGAAATCCTGATGATCTGACCCCCCTCCGGCTTGACACCCATTGGCTGCCTGCCGAAGCCTGCGATCTGGTATACGCCTGTAATCTATGCTGCCGGCAGGCGCCATTCACCAATATCAGCAGACATGCATACAATGTATCCATAGATTGTTTTTACGGAAGAAGGGAGTTCTATGCCCCCTCCTGGTAAAGGAAAGAAGCCTGGCGCAAAAAAACAAACGGTCAATCCCAAAAAGCAGATCCCAAAAGGTCTGGAATATACGGTGGCTGCTCTTTTACTGTCCGGCAAGCTGCGGGTAGATTCTGTCCAAATGTACCGGGACGCTTCTCTATTCGTCAGTTTGGTTGGTAAATATAAATCTTTGAGTGATTTAAGCTCGAACAGCAACGTGGATAAACTGGTCAGCTTTCTCGACGATAACAGCAGCCTGACCTTGAACGAAATCATGACCGCCCTGAAGCAAAAAGCCGATAACTCCTGAAGCCTGAGAGAATGAACGAAAGGGAGGCGCGTTGACAGATGGACAGCTTTGACGGAGAGGATTTTGCCGGAGGTATTCTGCTGATAATCGTGATTGCCCTGCTGATTTACGGCTCAACTGACATCAAAACTCTGACGGGTGCACCCACTGCGGATTGATCCGGGGTTCGTCGTCTGCATAAAAAAAGAGCAAACCCGTATAAGGTTCACTCTCTGCCCTGAATATGACTAGAGCTGCGCCCCCGTCCGCGCGGGCAGCATATTCGTCCGGGCCGTACCGGCAATGCCATCGGGCGGCCGTCTGGCTGCGATTTGCAGGGTCGTGACCGCAGGCATCGTCTCCGCTTCGAGCCGCCCGCATCGGAACACGAAACGCGGTGCCGGCCGCTCGCGTATAAGATCGCCTGCATCTTCGGCATCGAATAGTAGAAAAGATGCCGGAACGCCTTCCTTTATTACGCCGTTTTGATAGCCGTAAGATCTGTCAACATTCATCGCCATCGCCCCGCCTTCGGTAATCATCCGGATCAAGCGGAGCTGATCGGCCCGTCCGCTCATATGTGCCAGATGGGCCGCCATATGCGCGGCATCAAGTGGATTGCCCGTGCCGAGCGGATAAAAAGGAGTGCGAATGTCGTCATGAGCCAACGCGACGTTGACGCCGGCTTCCATAAACTCCTTGATTCGCGTGATCCCCCTCCCCTTGGGATAAGCATCATACCTCCCTTGCGTCACACTGTTGATCAGCGGACAAGCGATAACCGACAGGCCCGAGGTTGCGACCAGTCCAAGCACCTTTTGAAAGTAGGGCTCGTTGTAGTAAGCCGCTGCATTAGCATGGGCGGCCGTCACGCGGCGGCCCAGACCCAAGGACAGCGCAAGCGATGCGCATACCTCTAAATACCGGGATGCCTCGTCGTCGGTTTCGTCGCAGAATACGTGGACGTATGCGCCATACGAATCCGCCAGCCCGAATGCCTTCTGCAACGACAGCACACCTTCCTCGCGCGTCCGCTCCAAATGAGGGACTGCCGATATTCCGTCCGCTCCGAGCCGGAGCGCCTGTTTCAGGCGTTCCTCGTTAGCCGGGCAAGCGACAATGCCGTCTTGAGGAAATGCCGTTACTTGGATATCGATATAAGGCCGGTACTTCTCCTTAATCTCAAGCACGGCTTCCAGCGCTGTCAAATTCGGATCACCGATGTCAACCATTGTCCGCAAATGCTGAACGCCATACCCCATATACAGCCGCAGCGTCCGTTCCGACCTCTCCAGAACGTCCTGCTTCGTGAGCGCCGCTTTGCGCGCAGACCAAATCCCGATCCCTTCAGCCAGCGTGCCGCTCTCATTCCAGACGGGGCTGCCCGCGGTCAGCGCTGTATCCAGATGAATATGCGGCTCCGTGAACGGCGGCAGCAGCAGCCTGCCTCCGGCGTCGAAGGTCTCCCCGGAAACGGCTCCTTCGAGGGCTCCCACCGCGGCAATCTTTCCGGCCGTGACAGCGAGGTCAAAGCTTTCCTTACTGTCTGCCTGTCGTACATTTCGGATAATCAAATCGTATGATTTCGCCATATAGTTCCCCCGTCGCTCATTGGATGCATGCTCAAGCAGACTATGCAGGGGGACGAAGAACGCAGCGCTTGCGTCCAGCCCCCTGCCAGTCTTCCGTATTATTGGGCAGGCAGGAATTCGTTGGTGTAAACGTCGTCGATCGGCTCTGCTTTTTTCAGAATTCCGAGATCCAAGAGCTGCTTCTGAAGTCCTTCCCAAATATCCTTACTCATGTAACCGACACCGTTGGTCTCGGCATCGCCGTCAAAGATGAGCGGCTCCTCCGCCTTGGCGCCGTAGGCCATCGCTTCCAGCTTCAGATCGGGATTGCTTTCCTGCAGCACCTTGTTAATCTCGTCGGAGTTATCTTTATAATAATTCCAGCCTTTTACAGACGACTCGACATAGGCTTTGACAATATCCGGGTGTTTCTCAAGGTAATCCTCGGTCGTGAACAGAATGTTGCCGTACTGCTTATATCCGAGATCATAATTGAGGAAGTAGCCGACATCTACTCCTTGCTGCTGCATCGTGAACGGCTCTGACGTAACGTATATTTGCGTGGCGGAATCCGGTTCGGACACGAAGTTGGCGAGCGAACCGGTATACTTCATCTCCTGCACCTTGTCGAGCTTGTAAGCCTTTTTCAGATACTCCCAGAAAGCGGAGCCGCTTCCGACGTAAATCTTGTTTCCGTTCAACTCCGATAAATCATTGTACTTGCCTTTGTGGAACATAATGCCTTGCGGATTCTTTTGAAAAATGGCCGCTACCGCCACAAGCGGGATGCCGTTTTGCCGGGCGAGTAGGATCTCGTCAGCCTGACCCATGCCGAACTCCGCTTGGCCCGAAGCGACGATCTGTGTCGCCGAAATCCCCGGCCCGCCAGGCTGGATCGTCATGTCGAGGCCCGCATCCTTGTAATAACCCTTGGCAAGCGCCGCATATTGACCGCCATGCTCCGGCTCGGCGAACCAGTTGGTCACCTGGGTGATTTTAGTCAGCTCGGCGCCGGATGATGCTTCTGCCGGGGATGATGCCCCTGCTGCCGATGACGTCCCTGTTGATGATGATGTTTGCCCGTTGTTTCCCGAACTGCAAGCTGTTACGACGAGAGAGAGCGCGACGATCAGAGAGATCGCCCCAAATTTAACATCCTTGCCTGCCAACCGCCGCATACGCATGTTTCTTCCTCCCTTATCCTTGTACAATTCTATATGTGCATCCGCTTAATCGAGGATAAGCACCGCATTCGTTTCAAAGCTTGCCGCACGGCCTACCGACCGGTCAAAACCGTTTCCGCCCACTGGCGCTTGATCTGCGTCGCATGAATCCAGCGGGATTTGTTGTAGACCCACCGGGCAGCGGGCAGCTCCTGGAACAAAGACTCCCCTGAAGGAGCGTCAAGGACGACAAACCCTGCCGGGCTGCCCGGCTTAATTCCATAATTCGCAAGTCCGACGATGGACGCCGGTGTATAGGTCAGCATGCTCAGTATCGTTGCGATATCCTCTTCTTTGGCCAAATGAGCCGCATATGCGGTGATCAGGCCGATTTGCAGCATATCTCCGCGTCCGAACGGGTGGAACGGGTCCTGGATATTGTCGGATGCGGCCGCCAATGGGACTCCGGCTTCCGCCAGTTCCCTGATCCGCGTTACTCCGCGCCTGACGTTCCCGCTGTCCCCTCTCCCTTGCAGGTAGAGGTTAACCGCAGGCAGCGTCACCGCCCCGACGCCCGCTTCCGCCATCTTGGCGATCAGCCTGTCGGCTTCCGGCTGCGCCATCGCGGACAGCGAGCAGAGATGGCCTGCCGTCGCCTTGCCTGAATATCCGTTGCGTATAATATGATCGCAATACGTGTCGATCGTCTTGACGGCCGGATCGTCGGATTCGTCGATATGCAGATCGATCGGCCGCCCGAACGAAGCCGCCAGCTTGAATGCCCAACCGATGTTCCGCGCCGGATCAGGTGTCAGATGGGGGGCTCCGCCTACTCCGTCAATGCCCATCCGGAGCGTCTCCCCAGCAAATGCTGTCAGTTCGCCTTCCATAGCCGGATCATGATAGTACATAGGAAAATACTGAATGTCGACGAATGAGCCCACCTCCTCCCTGGCCTCCAGCGCCGCTTCCACCGTCCGCATGGCCACTTCGCGCCCAAGATGCAGAGGCACGTCCAAATGGCTGCGAAGCGTTAGACTGCCATAAGAGACCGAAGCATGCGCGGCTTTCACAATTCGCGATTTGATCGTCTCCTTGCTGAAGGACGCCGCCAACGACCGGTAGCCTTCGATCGCCTCCCGAAGCGTACCTGACCGGTTGCGGATATGCTCGATGGAATACGCCTTATCCAGATGCATGTGGGCGTCCACGAAGCCGGGCAGCGCAACCTTTCCCTGCAGGTCAAGAGCCGGAGCATGCGACAGTTCTTCCAGACCGGCGTCGCCTATCGGGATGTGCCCATCCGGTTCCGCCGGACCTTGCTGGGCTTCAACGGCGCTCCAGATTCCCCTTCGAACCGTTAGCCTGAATAAGCCTTCATCCTGCTCAAGGGGCAGTCTAACGTTTATCAATTCCATATCCGGTACAGAACCCGTCATCGCTTGCACCTCACTCCCGCTAAAATTCGGATTATCCTTCAGAACCCATCTCGGACTCATGCCAGGAGCTGAGCATCCATTTCGAGAAGGCATTGACGATCAGGAAGAAGACGATACCCACTAATGAAGCCGATATGCCGCAGGCGAACAAGTAAGCAGTCTGCAGCCGGGAAGCGGCCACGGTAATGGCATAGCCGAGACCTCCGTTGCCTCCCCCGATTCCGGCAATGTATTCCCCGACGATCGCGCCGACGACGGCGAGTGTGCAGGAAATTTTGAGGCCGGCCATGATGTACGGCAGGGCAGCCGGCAGGCGGAGACGGAACATCGTCTGCAAGGAGGACGAGTTATAAAGATAGAAGAGGTTTTTCATGTTATGATCTGTCGAATTGAGCCCGATCAGCGTGTTCGACAGCATCGGGAAAAAACCGATCAGAAAGGCGATGACGATGATTGCATTCATACCGGCGCCGAACCAGATGACGATGATTGGAGCGATGGCGACGATCGGAATCGTCTGCAAAACGATGGCGTACGGATACACGCTTCGCTCAATAAGCTTCGAACTGGCCAGTACGATGGCAAATCCGACTCCCAATACGACACTGAGCAGGAATCCGAGCACTGCCTCGCTGATCGTCGTATATACCGATACCCACAGATTCGGGGCATTCTCCGAAGCTGCAAGGATGATGTCGGAGGGCTTCGGCAGTAAATACGGTTTTACGTCCGCCAGCCGGCAGATTAGCTCCCAGCCGCCGATGAACAAGATGAAGGCGATAACCGGGGGCATCACTCCCTTTGTCCAAACCGTTGGTTTAACACCCGGCACGGCGGCCGTCTTACCCTCCACACGTCTCACCGGGACGGTCCCGGCTGTAGCTTCGTTCCCGGACTTTTTTATCATTTGCTATCCCCCCTTACCGCTTCGGGAGCCGGAGCCTGCAGCTTGCCCGGATTGAGAAGTGAGCACGGATCATTCGACCGCTTGGCCGCCAGCATTGCCTCGAGCTGGCCTCGTCCTCCCATCTCCAGCTTCCACGTATGCGGATCGTTGATGCTGACGCCAATGGACAGAAAGAAGTCGATAATCTCATACAGGCGTTCATGCGATTGATACCGGACAATCGGCAACCCCGCAGGAACGACGACACCCCCCGAACGGATGAATTCCAGATGCATCAGCACGTCGTCTCCGAACCTCGCTTTTATCCTGGCAATCTGTCCCGGGAAATCGACCGGATGGAAGCCCGACTGCAAATAAGTGAGCGAAGGGTCCGTCTTTAACGCCCACAGCGTCGTATGGTTCCAGGCGAAGTCGGACAGTCCGATCTTTCGGTGGTATTGATCGGCGGGGATGACATATCCGATCCGGCCGCCCGCATCCGCGGCGTGTGCAGCGAGTGCTTCGCCCGTTCCCTCCTCCGTTTCCAGCAGACAGACGCTGTTCCCGGGCTCCAGATGCTTGAGAATCGGTTTAAAGAAGGAAGGGATCGGCCATTCGATCGGGGATACCAGTCTTTTGCGGATCGTATCGTCGAGGGCGACGGCATGGGCGAACCGGTGGGCGGATTCGAAGTCATCGAATTGGGCAACGGTCTGGCGCCACTCCGTCTTGGCGGCGATCGGCACGGTCAGCTCTGTCACCACACCGTTCGTGCCGTAATTGTGAATGTAGGCGAGCAGATCCGGACCGCTGACAACCAGTCGCCGCGGCGTCTCTTCGAGCGTAAGAACCACAATCTCCAGCACGTTTCCGTCCCACAGATTGCCCCAAGTGATGGAGCCGATCCCGCCCGACCCGCCGCAGACGAACCCGCCGACCGTCGCCTTCATGAATGTGCTGGGATAAATCCGCAGCTCCAGTTCCCGCTCGCGAAGTTGTTTCTCCAGCGCCCCCAGGCGGACGCCCGCCTGCACGCGTGCATAGCCTTCCGCCACCTCGAGCACCCGGTCGAGCTTGCTCAGGTCAAGCACGATGCCGCCTTCAAGCGGTACCGCCTGGCCGTAATTGCCTGTGCCCGCTCCACGTGTCGTAACCGGCACCCGGTGGCGGTACGCAAACGCCAACACCCGGGCCACCTCTTCCTCCGATTCGGGCAGGACGATGCCGTCCGCCCGCTTGTCGCGTAATAGAGGCTCCAGTACAGGAGAATACCAATAGTAGTCCTTGGACAGCTTCTCAACCCGTTCACCACTGAGCAGCAATTTCTCTTCGCCGACCAGGTCGGTCATCTCCTTGATCCAGTGAACCGTCATCTGTCTACCTCCTCCATTTCTCAGTGCTTCAGCGCTTCGGATACCGTTCTGACCATTTGCCCGAATTCAGGCGAGGTGCGGAACATCTCTTCACGGGGAAAAGGAACCTCAACAGGCTCGATTGCCGCCACCTTCCCCGGTCTCGGCGTCATGACAACAATCCGGGTGGACAGGAACACAGCCTCGAAAACGTTATGGGTAATGAACAGCACCGTCATTTCCTTGTCCTTGCTCCAAATATCAAGCAGCTCCCGCTGCAGCGTCTGTCTTGTAATCTCATCCAGCGCGGCGAACGGTTCATCCATCAGCAGCAGCTTCGGCTTGGATACGAGCGCCCTTGCGATCGAGGCCCTCATCTTCATCCCGCCCGACAGCTGACGGGGCATCGACTTCGTATAATCCTTGAGCCCGACCAGCTCGAGCACACGCTCGGCCTCCTGTCTGCGCTCCTTGCGGGAGACACCGCGAATCGCCAGCGGCAGCCCGACATTATCGACAATCGACATCCATGGAAGCAGCGTATGCTCCTGGAAGACGAAGGCCGTATCGCTCTGCTTCCGGGCCTGCTTCGGAGATGTACCCATAACCTCAAGGGAGCCGCCCGTCAGGCTGGACAGGCCGGTGATCATTTTGAAAATCGTCGATTTCCCGCAGCCAGAAGGTCCGACGAAGCAAAGAAATTCACCTTCCGAGATTGACACGTTGACATCCTGTACGGCAACTGTTCCATTAGGGTACACTTTGGACAAACGTTCCATCTTCACCCACTCTTTTACACCGGAAGACACTTCCACATGGATCGCCTCTCTTTCTTAACTTTTCAAGGAAGCCATATCGAAGGACGCTATTTCCAGGAGCGCCTTCGCCAACAGGACACCGGCCTCTTCCAGCATTGCCGAGCCTCTCTCCGGAGTCGCCTTTGTCGCATCGCCTGCGACGCCACTTTGGGAGATGTCGCTCATGACCCAGGCGAACGACCGGGAACGGAAAGAGAAGGAAGGGGACTGCGGGAAGTTCGGCAGCTCTCGTACAGCCAGCTTCGGATGGACCCAATCGGGACAGACGGCCATCATGAGGGATGTCTCCACGTCGCCGGCGTGAATGCCTCCAGCCTTCTCCGCTTCATCTGTGAACGATTCGCTGTAGCCGACCGAGCTCGGATCGAGCCGGTAGACGGCCAACCCCGTCGCAATTCGCATCTCCCTCGCCGCCATGCCGAGCAGATCGGCATTTCCTCCATGGGTATTGACCAGAAGCAGCTTCTTGAAGCCGCTTCTGGCGAGCGATGCGGCGATATCCTGCAGGACCATGATAAGCGTTTGGGCCGATAACGTAATCGTACCCGGATATTCCATATGCTCAGTGCTCTTTCCGTAGGCAACCGAAGGCAAGAGCCAGATCGGCGCGCCGTCAGGGAGATGCTTGAACGCTTCAGCCATCATTGCCTCGCCAAGCAGCGTATCGGTATAGACAGGCATGTGAGCGCCATGCTGCTCAACAGCGCCTACCGGCAGGACTACCAGCACGTCATCCTTCGGCATTTCCGCTATCTCTTTCGTTGTCAATCGGGGAAGGAAATGCTGATTGTACGCCTTACCTTCATATCTGAAACTCATGCAGCCACAGCTCCCATCTCTTTATGTAAAGTTAAATGACACACAACATACACCACAGCCGTCAAAACCATCCGAATTACGACCGCCCGAGCCTTTTTCAATAATTCATGATATATTTCCTGCTTAATCATGTCATAAAAATGAACTTAGCCTATTTATATCACATAAATGAACCTTTGCATAGATAAAATTCACATAATTCGAACAAAAATTCACACAAACGCTAACATCTATCTGGCTAAGCAGATCTCATCAGAGCTATAATGAAAAAAATGCCTTTTTCAGGGCGCATATATAAAGGGAGGATTCACACTATGCTCATGGGAACGCGACGCCATGAAATTATGAAAATACTGGACGAACAGCCTCAGGCCACGATCTTTGAGCTTGCGGAGAAATTCAACGTCTCCCAAATGACCATTCGCCGCGATCTCGATCTTCTTCAATCGGAAGGCAAAATCAAGCGGTCTCATGGCGGGGCGGTCAAGGTCCAACGATTTATGGGCTCCAACTACACCCAGCGCGCAAGCGAGCATCAGGCGGAGAAGCATTCCATTGCAAAAGAAGCGGTCAAGCATATACGGGACGGAATGAGCATCATACTGGATGCGGGAACAACAGTCGCCGCGATGGCGGAGGAACTGGAGTCCTTTCAGGGGCTCAAAATCATTACTCGGGATTTGCATACCGCTTTGCTGCTCTCGGATGAGGAGCGGTTTGGCAGCTTTGATGTCTACTGCACGGGGGGGCGGCTCAGCAAATGGGCCGGCAGCCTGGACGGCTTCTACACGGAGAAAATGCTCGGCTCGCTGACGGTAGATGTCGCGTTCCTGACCTGCGAAGCCGTCTCGCACGCCAAAGGTGCGATGGCCTGGTCGCCCGTCCTTGTCGGCGCCCGCCAGTCTGCGATGGACGCCGCCGGGAAAAGCATACTGCTCGCTGATTCCACCAAGTTCAGCTACAATTCGCTCGCGATCTTTGCCAAACTCGACAAATTCGACGAGATCCTGACTGACAGCCGCCTGGACGAGGATGAGGCTGCCGTCTACCGGAACGCCGGTTATCCGCTCACCGT
>RCUU01000590.1_pt1 | contig 19728 bp, 18 predicted proteins | sample 2166211 | NCBI WGS metagenome assembly RCUU01 (sample SAMN09932620, study PRJNA488358) | compost metagenome | feature: garden; material: soil; isolation source: compost soil in phenylacetic acid-enriched culture | place: Germany: Experimental Botanical Garden Goettingen | collected 2016-01-27
GTTACCTTATCGGGCACCATTCAGCCCCTGCCGTCTTGATTGTGAGCGGCAGGCCTGTGCCTGACACTCCGCCTGGTAACCAACGCAGGAGAGGATCGAATGAGTCAGTCAGTGCGCTTCGAAGATAAAGTCGTGATCGTCACGGGCGCCGGCGGCGGCCTGGGGCGTGCCCATGCCCTGTTGTTCGCCCGCCATGGCGCCAGGGTCGTGGTCAATGACCTGGGTGGTTCGGCTCAGGGCGAGGGCGCCAACGCTTCGGCCGCCGATCGAGTGGTTGCCGAAATCCGTGCTGCCGGTGGCGTTGCGGTGGCCAATCACGATTCGGTGACCGATGGCGACAAGATCGTGCAGAACGCCCTGGATGCCTTCGGTCGGGTCGATGTGGTGGTCAACAACGCCGGTATCCTGCGCGACAAGAGCTTCCATAAAATGGAAGACAGCGACTGGGACCTGGTCTACCGGGTGCACGTCGAGGGTGCCTACAAGGTGACCCGCGCGGCCTGGCCACACCTGCGCGAGCAAAACTACGGGCGGGTGATCTTCACCGCGTCCACCTCCGGCATCTATGGCAACTTCGGCCAATCCAACTACGGCATGGCCAAGCTTGGCCTCTACGGGTTGACCCGCACCCTGGCCCTGGAGGGGCGCAAGAACAATATCCTGGTCAACGCCATAGCCCCCACCGGCGGCACGCGGATGACCGAAGGCCTGATACCGCCGCATGTATTCGAACAGCTCAAGCCGGAACTGGTCAGCCCATTGGTGGTGTTCCTTAGCAGCGAGCAGTGCCAGGACACCTCGGGCCTGTATGAAGTGGGTGGCGGCTGGATGGGCAAGGTGCGCTGGGAGCGCAGCCTGGGCGTGGGCTTCGACCCGCGTGAAGGTTTTGCAGTGGAAGATGTGGCGGCCAATTGGGCGCAGATCGGCAATTTCGAAAATGCCGTGCACCCGGCCGACAACATCGAGGCATTGCAGCAAATGATGCTGAATCTGCAAAAGTACGTCTGAAGCGCACCGCAATAAAAAAGGCCGCTGCAAGGCAGCGGCCAAACAAGACGTTCGATCAAGGAGCTTCAAAATCAACGTCGGTGAACCTGTGGCCATAGGGCCGGCCCATGTGCAGGACACTACACTGCAAGCGTTAACGGGCGATTAACCAGTACTGCTACAACACTGAGGCAGCTTGCCTGTCGTTGGCTGTTCCGGTGCGAGCCAGGCAAGAATAAGCCTATATCCCCTCCTGAAAAATCCTCCGTTGCGACAAGGACTGTTACCTCAAAGGCAACAGTCGTCGTTGCCTGTCTGCCGCCCTGCCGGCGCTGTTGCATCCATTGGCGCTATGGCATGCCATCCATCTCATCCATGCAGGCCCCGAGGCCCGTGCCAGAGGGGCATTAATCCTTTGGAGGTACAGCGCGAATACCTCCTTGGTGCGCTTAACCGGGTGAGTGCGGGCCATTAGGGTGAGGGCCTTCAGGAACCCACCGGGGAAGACGCATGACAAGAACAACAATGCGCGCCATCTTCAGGCCGCAGGCGCTGGCCATCGCTGTTGCCCTGGGCTGCTCAGCCCAGGCGCAGGCCGTTTCATTCAACATCGGGGAACTCGAAGGGCAGTTCGATTCCTCCTTGTCCATTGGTGCCAGTTGGGGCATGCGCGATGCCGACGGTGATCTGGTCGGTGTCAGCAACGGCGGTAGCGGTCAGGCGACCACAGGGGACGATGGGCGCTTGAACTTCCGTAAGGGCGAAACCTTCTCGAAGATTTTCAAGGGCATCCATGACCTGGAACTCAAGTACGGCGACACGGGTGTGTTTGTCCGTGGCAAGTATTGGTATGACTTCGAGCTCAAGGATGAAAGCCGCCCGTTCAAACAGATCAGCGATGACAACCGCAAGGAAGGCTCCAAGTCGTCCGGCAGTCAGTTGCTCGATGCCTTCGTTTACCACAACTATGCCATCGCCGACCTGCCGGGCACCGTGCGCGCGGGCAAGCAAGTGGTCAGCTGGGGCGAGAGCACGTTCATCGGCAACTCCATCAACAGCATCAACCCTGTCGACGTCTCCGCCTTTCGCCGGCCAGGGGCGGAGATCAAGGAAGGCCTGATTCCGGTCAACATGCTGTATGTCTCCCAGGGCTTGACCGATGCCCTGAGCGTGGAAGCTTTCTATCAGTTGGAGTGGGACCAGACCGTCGTCGACAACTGCGGCACCTTCTTCGCTAACGACGTGGTGGCCGATGGTTGCACGCAGAACTACACCGTCGGCAACCCGGCGATCGCCCCCTTGCAGCCGATTGCCGCGGCGTTTGGCCAAGGCTTCCAGGTCACCCCCGAAGGGGTCGTGGTGCAACGTGGTGCGGACCGTGATGCGCGCGATTCCGGCCAGTGGGGTACGACATTGCGCTGGCTCGGTGAAGAGACCGAATACGGCCTGTACTTCATGAATTATCACAGCCGTGGGCCCGTGGTGAGCACCAAGACGGCAGGCCTGGCCACGATCGGGCGTATCCCCAGCATCATTGCCGCCGCCAATGCCCGTGTGCCCGGCAGCGGCGCGGGGCTGGCTCAGAGCACCATGCTCGGCAACGGCCAGTATTACCTGGAATACCCAGAAGACATTCGCCTCTACGGCGCCAGCTTCTCCACCACGCTTTCAACCGGCACGGCCTGGAGCGGCGAGCTGAGCTACCGGCCCAACGCACCGGTACAACTGAACACCACCGACCTGACCCTGGCCCTGGTCAATCCGATTGCCGGAAACGCCGCCTCGCCGATCTCGTCGAGCGCCGGTGCCGATAACACCGGCTACAAGCGCAAGGAAGTCACCCAACTGCAAACCACCCTGACGCACTTCTTCGACCAGGTAATGGGCGCCGAGCGCCTGACCCTGGTGGGCGAGGCGGGCGTGGTGCATGTGGGTGGCCTGGAATCGACCCGGCAACTGCGTTACGGCCGCGATTCGGTGTTCGGTGCCTACGGCTTCCAGGGCGATACCCATGGCTTTGTCACCGACACCTCCTGGGGCTACCGCGCCCGGGCGATCCTGGACTACGCCAACGCCATTGCCGGGGTCAACCTCAAGCCCAACTTGTCCTGGTCCCATGACGTCGATGGCTATGGCCCCAACGGCTTGTTCAACGAAGGCGCCAAGGCCGTCAGCGTCGGGCTCGATGCCGATTACCGCAACACCTACACCGCGAGCCTCAGTTACACCGACTTCTTCGGCGGCGATTACAACACCCAGACCGATCGCGATTTCATCGCGTTGAGCCTTGGCGTGAACTTCTGATAGTGGAGAGACCATTATGCGCAAGATGATTCTGCAATGTGGAACGCTGGCGTTGAGCCTGCTGGCTGCCAACGTCATGGCGGCGGTATCGGTCGAAGAGGCCGCCAAGCTAGGCGCTTCCCTGACCGCCTTGGGCGCGGAAAAGGCCGGTAATGCCGATGGCTCGATCCCGGCGTATACCGGTGGTATTGCGAAGAATGCCGGCGCTGTCGACAGCAAGGGCTTCCTGGCCGATCCGTTCGCCAATGAAAAGCCGCTGTTCGTCATCACTGCCGCTAACGTGGAACAGTACAAGAGCAAGCTTTCCGACGGCCAGGTGGCGATGTTCAAGCGCTACCCCGAGACCTACAAGATCCCGGTGTACCCGACCCACCGCACCGTCAACCTGCCGGCCGAGGTGAACGAGGACGCGAAAAAAAGTGCAACCACCGTTACCACGATCAACGACGGTAATGGCCTGGCGAATTTCACCCAAAGCCGCTACTACGCCTTCCCCATTCCCAAGACCGGTAATGAAGTGATCTGGAACCACATCACCCGATATCGCGGCGGTAACCTGCGCCGCATCATCACCCAGGCCACACCGCAGACCAATGGCTCATTCACCAGCATCCGCTTCGAGGAAGAAGTGGCGGTACCCCAGGAAACGCCGGACCTGTCCGCCGACAAAGGTGCCAACGTGCTGCTGTTCTTCAAGCAGGCCGTGACTGCGCCCGCGCGCCTGGCCGGCAACGTATTGCTGGTGCATGAAACCCTCGATCAGGTGAAGGAGCCGCGCCTGGCCTGGATCTACAACGCAGGCCAGCGTCGGGTACGCCGCGCACCGCAAGTGGCCTATGACGGCCCGGGAACAGCGGCCGATGGCTTGCGTACCTCCGATAACTTCGACATGTTTTCCGGTGCGCCGGATCGTTATGACTGGAAGTTGATCGGCAAAAAGGAAATGTACATTCCCTACAATAGCTACAAGCTCGATTCGCCACAGCTCAAGTACGACGATGTGATCAAGGCCGGGCACATCAACCAGGACCTGACCCGCTATGAGCTGCACCGGGTCTGGGAAGTGGTCGCCACGGTCAAGCCTGGCGAACGGCATATCTATGCCAAGCGCCACATGTACATCGACGAAGACAGCTGGCAGGTGGCACTGGTCGATCACTACGACGGCCGTGGCCAACTCTGGCGCGTCGCCGAAGGGCACCAGCAGTTCTATTACGACCACCAGGTGCCGGCCTACACCCTCGAAGCGCTGTACGACCTCATTGCCGGTCGCTACATCGCCCTCGGTATGAAAAACGAAGAGAAGCACAGCTTCGAGTTCGGCTTCATTGCCAAGGCGGCCGACTACACCCCGAATGCGTTGCGTAGCGAAGGGGTCCGCTAGGTTCTGGCTCCACTCCATGTGCTGCACATTCAGGCGACCTTCGGGTCGCCTTTTTTATGGCGGTCGATCAGCGCCCTGAATACTCCTCAACAACCCTTTACGACAGGGCTAGGGTGGTGCCCAGCCTCATAAAACCTACAACACAGGCCAGCACAATGATTGCCACGCGCTTATCGCCCGAGTGTTCGACACGCCTGCCCAGGCTGACACCCAGGCACCTGCCGCGCCTGTGTTTGAGTGCTCATTTGTTGGCATCGCCGGAGCGGGTGAAATTGCTCTGCGCGCCACTTGGCAGTGGCAAGACGGCACTGCTCGTCGAGTGCGCGCACCAGGCGCCGGTGGGCTGCGCCGTGCATTGGCTTTCGCTGGGGGATACCGGGCTGGTTACGCGGGAAGCGTTTTGCGCCGCGTTGGCCTCTGCGCTTGGCCTGGGTTGTGCCGATGAGGGCCAGGTGATCGAGCACCTGTCACAGATACAGACCGCTGCCTGGGTGTTTCTCGACGACTATGGTCGCGGCACCGACACCGATCTGGATGATCTGCTTGATGCCCTGTTGTTGCGCAGCAGTGCCCATGTCGGCTGGTGGCTTGGCAGCCGGCGGCGGCCGTCCTGCCATTGGCCGAGGTTGCTGCTCAACGGCGACCTGCTTGAATGCGATAGCCGCCAACTGGCGTTCACCTGCGAGGAAATCGACCAACTGCTGGCCGGGCAGATGCGTGACTCACCGCAACACACCGCCTCGCGAATCTTTCAGCTGACCGAGGGCTGGCCGGCCGGGGTGCGGATTGCCTTGCTCGATGCCGCCGACAACAATCCACTGGAACCGGGCTCGATCACATTGTCCGCCTACCTGGAACATGAATTGTTCAATGGGCTGCCGGGCGAGTTGGTGGACATCTGGCGCGTCCTGGCGACCCTGCCACGCTTCGATGCGTCGTTATGCGAACACTTGTTCGGTGCAGGAGAAGGAGCGGCGGCATTGCGCCAGCTGCAGGCATTGGGCTGTTTCATCGAACCGTGGGAGCATTCGAGCCGCTGGCTGCAGGTGTTCGCCCCCCTGGCCCGGCACCAGCGGCTGGCGGCGAACCCGCTCGGCCGCTCCTGGCATCGACGCGCCTGCCAATGGTTCACCCTGCAGGGCGACTGGCAGATGGCATTCGAACAAGCCTGTGCGGCTTGCGAGCATGAAGCGGCGATCAGCCTGTTGCAGCACTTGCATATGGAGCATTTGTACGAGCGGCAAAATGTCGTATTGCTGGTGGATCTGTACACCCGGAACCCGGCCCTGAGCGTCGGTGACCCGCAGTGGATCAGCATGATTGCCGGAGCCTTGCTGATTGTCGGCCGCTTCGATGACGCACAGGCGTGCATCGATGGACTGGCGCGCTTCCTGCCGGCGGCATCGGCTGCGGCGCAGCATGAATTGATCGCCCTCTGGCAGGCGTTGCGCGGGTGGCTTTTGCATTTACAGGGCAGTGCCCTGCTGGCGTGCGAACATTTGCAGGCGGCACTGGATCATCTGCCGGCGGCTGCCTGGCAGTTGCGCCTGGCCTGTTTCAGCGGCCTGGCCCAGCAAGCGTTGTTGCGCGGCGAACTGAACCTGGCGCAAGCCTTGCTGCGCACCGCCTTGTGCCTGGCGCGGGCTGAAGGTTCGGTGCTGCTTGAGGTCGTGCTCGAACTCGATCATGGCCAATTGCTCGAACAGCGTGGGGTCTTGCAGCGGGCCCAGGGCCTGTTGGTCAGTACCCAACAACTGCTTCAGGCCAAACACTGCCAGACAGGGTTGTTGGCCGGCCGTGTCGCTTTGCGGCTTGGGCGTCTTGCCGCACGCCAGGGCCAGGACGAGGCAGCTGCCGCCTACTATGGGCAAGGGTTGCAGCTGTGCCTGCAGAACCAGGACAAGCGCGCCCTGTACGGCTATCTCGGCCTGGCGACACTGGAGGCAGCCCAGGATCGCTATGAGCAGGCCTTCGCACGTTTACGCGAAGCGGAACGTCTGATGCAATTGCACCATGTGCCGGAGCTGGTTTACCGGGGGGTGTTGTTGCTGGTGAGCAGTTACTTCTGGTTGCAACAGGGGCGTACCGAACTGGCACGTGAAACGCTCACCCGCGTCCTGCGTCATTTTCGTGGGCCACAGGCCGTACAGGCACCACCGGCCACGCTGGAGCTGATTCCGCGCCTGGAGGCATTGTTGATTCTGGCAGAAGTCCATCTGCAACCGGCAGCCGCGCAGCTCAGCCGGCTTGCGGGGCTGATGGGGCAGGCGCGGGACAGCGGTATGCAAGCGCTTGAAGGCGAACTTTACCTGGTCATGGCCGAGGCTGCGTATGCCAGTGCCGATCAGCATATCGCTCGCGACTGTCTCGACAAGGGCATGGCATTGTGCGCGCGCCTGGGGTTGGTCCAGCCGGTCAACGAATTGCGCTTGCGCCAGCCAGGGCTGTTGGCGGTCCTGGGGTTCAATGCCGAGCCGTTGACAGCGGGCGACAACCCATTGAGCCAGCGCGAGTTGGAAGTGCTGACGTTGATCGCCCAGGGAAACTCCAATCAACAAATAGCCGAGCAACTTTTTATTTCATTGCATACGGTCAAAACCCATATGCGACGCATTCACAGCAAGTTGGGCGTTGAACGCAGGACGCAGGCGGTGGCGATGGCGAAGAAAATAGGCTTGATGAGTTGATGAAGCGGGTGTGCTAGTGGCGCAAACTGTCTGGGGATTATAGGTGCATAAATATGTATGTACAGGGTTGGGTGAAGGCGTAGTTAGATTCCTCTCGTGGTTCACGTGTCAACCGAAACCGGCAGGAGGCTGGTGGGGCGTGAAACAGGACTTTAGTTAAACAGGTATCAAGTAATTTAAGGGGAAAGTTGTCATGGAAGAAAAAATAGCAAGTGAGGCCGTTCGAGTGCTTGAACCCGCTCATCAGCGCTGGGCTAAAAAGTTGGCTGCGTATGGTATTGAGTGGGAAGATGCTTACATCAATACGATCAATAACGTCATCGAGGCGAAGGTGATTGTTTCTCGTACGCTGCTCGATGAAGTTTTGCAGCGCGTGAAAGACAAGGAATATCCGACGTATGACCAGGGATTGACTGGGATTTTTACGACGCCTTATACCTTTGATCCAGCACTGCGTGTCAAAAAGCTGAGTGTTATGGCGTTCGAAAAAAAGCTGACGCTACTGATAGACAAAATGGCCTGATGGCGATTGTTCGGGTGAAGCGAAGGATCGCATCACCCGAACATTTCACTCGCCGCCATACCCCATCCGCCAACTGATTGCCTGCGTCGCGGCCAACAGGCGTTGCGCCGCCGGGCCTTGTTCGTCGGCGTGAAAAATCGAGGTCGGGCCGACCACGGTCAGTACCGCGGCGATCTTGCCGAAGGCATCGAACACGGGGGCCGACAAGGCATCGACCCCCGGCATCAACAAGCCATGCACGTGGTGCAAGCCGCGTTGGCGAATTCTTTCGAACTGTTCGTCGTAAGCCTTGGCGTCAGCCTGTTCCAGCCCCTGCATTTCCTGTTCGCGCAACTCGATGGTTTCGCGTTGCGGCAGATAGGCGCCGAACACCAGGCCAGTTGAAGAGCTCAGCAGCGGCAACACCGAGCCGATCTGGGTCACCACGGTCACCGCACGCACCGCCGGTTCAATGCTGACCACCGTCGCCCCCTGATTGCCCCATACGGCCACGAAGCAGGTCTCGTTGAGTTCGTCGCGCAATTGCGCAAGCGGCATGGCCGCGACCTTCAATACATTCATCCCGCCCAAGGCCGCCAGCCCAACGCGCAGGGCCTCGCGGCCAAGGCCATAGTGGTTGGTGGCCGGATTCTGTTCGGCAAAACCACTGGCGATCAGCGCCTGCAGATAACGGTGGACCTTACTGGCGGGCATTTGCACATGTTCGGCCAGGCGCGACAGTGACGTCGACGGCGACAGCTGTGCCAGCGCCTTGAGGATATCGGTGCCGACTTCCGCCGAGCGGACCTTTTGCTTGCCGGGGCTTTCGGCAGTGGGGCTGGCTTTTTCCATGGTGCAGTTGTCCGGGCTGGCTGGTGGGCGTCTTTATAGCTTGACGGTCAACGGCAATCAAATTACGTTATACGTAATCTGATTACGATAAAAATAACGCGACCAACCGTCATCGACACAAAGCGGTCAATCGCCACCCACCGGCCATCCTGGCCAGGAGGCTCTATGAACCTCGATTCCACCTCGCCAGCCCTCGACTACCAGAGTGGCTTTGGCAATGAATTCAGCAGTGAAGCGCTCCCCGGCGCCTTGCCGGTTGGGCAGAACTCACCGCAAAAGGCGCCCTACGGCCTGTACACCGAGCTGTTCTCCGGTACCGCCTTCACCATGGCCCGCAGTGAATCGCGCCGCACCTGGATGTACCGCATCCATCCTTCGGCGCTACACCCGGCCTTCGTTCGCCTGGAACGGCAATTGGCCGGCGGCCCGCTTGGCCCCGTGACCCCCAATCGCCTGCGTTGGAGCCCGTTGGACCTGCCTACCGAGCCGACTGACTTCCTCGATGGCTGGGTCACCATGGCGGCCAATTCAAGCCAGGAAAAGCCGGCTGGCGTGAGCGTTCACAGCTACCGGGCCAATTGCTCGATGCAGCGAGTGTTTTTCAATGCAGATGGCGAATTGTTGCTGGTGCCTGAACTCGGCCGCCTGCGCATCGCCACCGAGTTGGGCGTGATGGAAGTTGCACCCCTGGAGATCGCAGTGCTGCCGCGCGGTCTCAAGTTCCGCGTCGAATTGCTCGACCCGCAGGCTCGCGGCTACATCGCCGAGAACCACGGCGCTCCCTTGCGCCTGCCAGACCTGGGGCCGATCGGCAGCAACGGCCTGGCCAACCCACGGGACTTCCTCACGCCTGTGGCGCACTACGAGGAAAGCAACGGGCCAGTACCCCTGGTGCAGAAATTTTTGGGAGAGCTGTGGGGCTGCGAACTCAATCACTCGCCCCTGGATGTGGTCGCCTGGCACGGCAACAACGTGCCGTACAAATACGACCTGCGTCGCTTCAACACCATCGGTTCCGTCAGTTTCGACCACCCGGACCCGTCGATCTTCACTGTGCTGACCTCGCCCACCAGCGTGCACGGCCTGGCCAACATCGACTTCGTGATTTTCCCGCCGCGCTGGATGGTGGCCGAGAATACCTTCCGTCCGCCATGGTTCCACCGCAACCTGATGAACGAGTTCATGGGCCTGATCCAGGGCAGTTACGACGCCAAGGCTGAAGGCTTCCTGCCTGGCGGCGCGTCGCTGCACAGCTGCATGAGCGCCCACGGCCCCGACGGCGAGACGTGCACCAAGGCCATCGCCGCGGACCTCGCCCCAAACAAGATCGACAACACCATGGCCTTCATGTTCGAGACCTGCCAGGTGTTGCGCCCCAGCCGCCACGCCCTCGATTGCCCACAATTGCAGAACGACTACGATGCCTGTTGGGCATCGCTGCCGACTACCTTCAACCCGAATCGGAGATAACCCATGAATCAGCCAGCCAACACGCGCAGTTGGGTCGACAGTGCCAACGGGCACGCCGACTTCCCGCTGCAGAACCTGCCGCTGGGGATCTTCAGCCACAATGGCCAGGCGCCGCGCTGTGGCGTGGCCATCGGCGATTCGATTCTGGACCTGGAGGCGGCTTTGGCTGCCGGGTTGTTCGACGGCCGGGCCCGTGAGGCTGTCGAGGCCACCCGTGGGGGTGTGCTCAATGCATTTTTCGAGCTGGGCCCCCCGGCCCGTGTCGCCCTGCGTGAACACCTGCTCGAACTGCTGGGCGAAGGCAGCTCGCTACAGGCGGCGCTCAAGCCGTTGTTGCGGCTAGCCGCCGATTGCCAGATGCATTTGCCGGCGCGTATCAATGACTACACCGACTTCTATGTGGGTATCGAGCACGCCAAGAACGTCGGCAAGTTGTTCCGCCCCGACAATCCGTTGCTGCCGAACTACAAGTACGTGCCCATCGGTTATCACGGCCGTGCCTCGACCATTCGCCCCTCCGGCACCGATGTTCGCCGCCCCAAGGGCCAGACCCTGCCGGCCGGCCAGACCGAACCGAGCTTCGGCCCGTGCGCCCGCCTGGACTACGAGCTGGAACTGGGCATCTGGATCGGCCAGGGCAACGCCTTGGGCGAACCGGTACCGATTGCCGAGGCCGCCGAGCATGTGGCCGGCTTCTGCCTGCTCAACGACTGGTCGGCGCGCGATATCCAGGCCTGGGAATACCAGCCGCTGGGGCCGTTCCTGTCCAAGAGCTTCATTACCAGCGTGTCGCCGTGGGTCGTGACCGCCGAGGCCCTGGAACCATTCCGTTGCGCCCAGGCCCCGCGCCCCGAAGGTGACCCGCAGCCACTGTCGTACCTGCATGATGCCCGGGACCAGGCCAAGGGTGCCTTCGACATCGAACTGGAAGTGCTGCTGCTCACCGAGCGCATGCGTGAGCAAAACCTGCCCGCCCAACGCCTGACCCTGAGCAACACCCGGACCATGTACTGGACCGTGGCGCAACTGGTGACCCACCACAGCGTCAACGGTTGCCAGCTGCAAGCCGGCGACCTGTTCGGTTCCGGTACCTTGTCGGGCGCCAACCCGGGCCAGTTCGGCAGCCTGCTGGAGATCACCAACGGCGGCAAGGAACCGGTGGAACTGGTGTCGGGCGAAGTCCGCCGCTTCCTCGAAGATGGCGACGAAATCATCCTGCGTGCGCGCTGCCGTGCCGATGGCGTGGCGTCGATCGGTTTCGGCGAGTGCCGGGGCAAGGTCCTGGCAGCACACTGAGAGGGCTAGGCGATGGAACTCTACACGTACTACCGTTCAACGTCGTCTTACCGGGTGCGTATTGCCCTGGCCCTCAAGGGCCTCGATTACCAGTCGATCCCGGTCAACCTGCTCAAGGGCGAACAACGGCAGTCAGATTTCCTCGCCCTTAACCCGCAGGGCCGTGTACCGGCCTTGCGGGTCGAGGCCGGTGAACTGCTGGTGCAATCGCCCGCGATCATCGAGTACCTGGAAGAGCATTTTCCAGAGCCACCGTTGCTGGCCGGCGATGCCCTGCAACGCGCCCGTGCCCGCAGTGTCGCGGCGTTGATCGGTTGCGATATTCACCCGCTGCACAACGTCAGCGTGCTCAATCAGCTGCGCCAACTGGGGCATGAGGAGGCGCAGGTGAGCCAGTGGATCGCGCACTGGATCAGCCAGGGCCTGGCGGCCGTCGAGCAATTGATTGGCGATAAGGGCTATTGCTTTGGCGCTGCGCCGGGGCTGGCGGATGTGTACCTGATCCCGCAGTTGTATGCGGCCGAGCGGTTCGGTGTTTCGCTTGAGGCTTATCCGCGGGTTCGGCGGGTGCTGGCCCTGGCTGAAAAGCACCCGGGATTTGTGGCGGCGCATCCGGCTAATCAGGCTGATTCGCCGGCGTAGGCTTCTCGGGCCTTATCGCGGGCTAGCCCGCTCCTGCAGGGAATGCACAGCTGCCTGCAACCTGTGGGAGCTGGCTTGCCAGCGATTTGGGCAACACGGTTTCAATGCATCGACGGCTTGGGCGTCAGCAAGTGGCTTAAGCGCTCCGTCAGGCGCAGTTGCTGGATCGGGTCTTCGCTGAGCAACAGTGCATGTTCCAGGTCGAATCGCTCGGCCTGGGGGCAGCCCAGGCGCTGGTAAATGACGGCGCGCGCCAGGTAGTCGCTGGCATTGGCCTGGCCCAGTTCCATGACTCGCTCGGCGTCCTTGAGGGCTGCATAGTCGTCATCGTGGGTGGCATGCAGTTGCCGCAGGTTGCGTGACAAGCGCTGGAGCATCTGCATCGGGCTGGCTTCGAGCATGTGCTCGGCGCTCAGCTGGATTTGCGGGCCGAACTGCCGGCCCAGCAGTTCACGGCAATCGACCGGGTACAGGCGGCGGCCGCCACAAGGGTCCAGGGCATGGTCGGCGCCGGGAACACGCAGCAGAAAATGCCCGGGGAAGTTGACACCCACCAACGGGATGCCCAGGCGATGGGCCAACTCCAGGGCGAGCAGGGCCAGTGCCAAGGGTTGCCCGCGGCGCCGTTGCAGGACCTTGTCGAGCAGGGCAGCCTGCGGCCGGATCGGTTGGTATTCATCCTGTTGAAAACCCACGGCAAGCAGCCGTCGAAGCAACGGCTGGGCCAGCTCGTGGAGCGGCAACATGGGCAAGCCGGCGCTGACCTGCTGTTGCAACTCATTGAGATCACGCATGATTTGCTCGGGCTGCACGGATTCATCGTGCTCGGCCGCGATCCATAGTGCCGCTTCGAAGGTTGCGACGGGGTTGCGTTGCAGGCAGGCAAGGCAGGCTTGGCGCGGGCTCATGTTTGTCTCCACTGATCCTCTTCTTTTAGTGCCGCCAGGCGCTTTCGTCCAGTGGACCGGGCATATCCATTCAGACCACTTCTATTTATTCCCGTGCGTTCCGGCAGGCTGTGCACCGCCGCCTATACTTGGATCAGCAACACTATTCGGGAGCCGGTCGATGTTCGCTCTCATGCAAAGCACTCGTACTCAATCGCTGCACCTGGCCGTCGATCCGGCGACCGGGCTCAAGGCCGTCATCGCTATCCACAGCGACCGCATCGGCCCGGCGCTGGGCGGCTGTCGCTATCTGGCCTACCCGGACGATGAGAGCGCCATGGTCGATGCAATTCGTCTGGCCCAAGGCATGAGCTACAAGGCGGCCCTGGCTGGCCTGCCATTGGGGGGCGGCAAGGCGGTGATCATTCGCAACCCCCACGTCGAGAACCGCGCGGCGCTGTTCGAGGCCTTTGGCCGTTTCATCGAGAGCCTGGAAGGGCGTTACATCACCGCGACCGACAGCGGCACCTCCACCATCGACATGGATTGCATTGCCCAGTGCACCCAGCACGTCACCAGTACCAGCGCGGCCGGCGACCCTTCGCCGCACACGGCCATGGGCGTGTTCGCGGGAATACGCGCCACGTCGATGGCGCGGCTGGGCAGCGACAACCTCGAAGGCCTTCGCATCGCCGTCCAGGGCCTGGGCAACGTCGGCTTCAAAGTGGCCGAGCAGCTGCATGCCGCCGGCGCCGAGTTGCTGGTCAGTGACTACGATTCGGGTCTCGTGCAACTGGCCATGGAGCAATTCGGTGCTCACCCGGTGGCCAGCGAGGCGCTGATCAGCACACCTTGTGACATTTTCGCGCCCTGTGGCCTGGGGTCGGTGATCAATGGCCAGAGCGTCAACCAACTGCGCTGCGCCGCGGTAGCCGGTTCGGCCAACAATCAATTGACCAACCTGCAGGCCGCCGACCAGTTGGAGGCACGCGGGATCCTCTATGCCCCGGATTATGTGATCAATTCCGGTGGGCTGATTTATGTGGCTTTGAAACACCGGGGCGAAGACCTCGGGACGATTACGGCGCACCTGAAACGGATTCCGCTGCGTTTGACTGAAGTATTTGCGCATGCCCAGGCCGAAAAGCGCTCGCCGGCCAGGGTTGCCGAGTCGCTGGCCGAGCGGTTGGTTTACCAGCAGGACGTTTGAAGCACGCCGTTACCGCTTAAAGGAACTGCGGTGGCTACAAGCCGTCGCCGGACTAACCACGCGTACCCGCGTGTCAGGAGTGGAGCGATGACTGCCAGGAAACTCGAACTTCCCTACACCCGCTACCTTGGCCCCGATGGCCGCCTGAGCGGTGCAATGCCTGCCTGTGCCGACGACCTCAACTTGCTGACGCGCCTGTATCGGCAAATGGTCCTGACCCGGTTGTTCGACCAAAAAGCCGTGGCCCTGCAACGCACCGGGCGTATCGGTACCTACGCACCGACCCTCGGCCAGGAAGCCATTGGCGTGGCCATCGGCAGCCTGATGCAGGCCGAAGACGTATTGGTGCCGTACTACCGCGACACCGCCGTGCAATTGATGCGCGGGGTGCGCATGGAAGAGATTCTGCTGTACTGGGGCGGTGATGAACGCGGCAGCGACTACGCCGAGCCGGCGGTGGCCCAGGACTTTCCCATCTGCGTACCGATTGCCACCCAGGCGCTGCATGCCTGCGGCGTGGCCAGCGCCTTCAAGATTCGCGGCGAGCACCGGGTGGCAGTGACCACCTGCGGCGATGGCGCCACCAGCAAGGGCGACTTTCTCGAAGCACTCAATGTGGCCGGAGCCTGGCAGTTGCCGGTGGTGTTCGTGGTCAATAACAACCAATGGGCCATTTCCGTGCCGCGTCGAATTCAGTGCGGCGCGCCGACTCTGGCGCAAAAAGCCATTGGCGCCGGCTTTCATGGCGAGCAGGTCGATGGCAACGACATGCTCGCGGTGTACGAGCGCATGCACGTTGCCCTGGAACGCGCCCGCCACGGCAAGGGGCCGGTCCTGCTCGAATGCCTCAGCTACCGCCTGGGTGATCACACCACTGCCGACGATGCCACCCGTTACCGCCCGGCCGAGGAGGTCAAGCAGGCCTGGCAGGAGGAACCGATCAAGCGCCTGCAAGCCTTCCTGGCCAGCCAGGGGGTATGGGATGAAGGCCGTGAGCAGGCGTTGATCGGCGAATGCCAGGCCAAGGTTCAGCAAGCCGTGGATAACTTCGAAAGCGCAGGGCTGCAACGGCCCGAGTCGATCCTAGAGCATGTCTACGCCCGTTGGCCGCAGGCATTGGCCGACCAGCGCGAGGAAGTCCTCGAGCGTGCGGCTCGCCAGGCAGGAGGCCAACATGAGCAATGACAAGGTGACCTTGCTCGAAGCCGTCAACCTGGCGCTGCACCGGGCCATGGCCGAGGACGAACGGGTGGTGGTGCTGGGTGAGGACGTGGGCGTCAACGGCGGCGTATTTCGCGCCACATTGGGCTTGCGCGACAGCTTTGGTTTCAAGCGGGTGATCGACACGCCGCTGGCCGAAACCATGATCGCCGGCCTTGCCGTGGGCATGGCCGCCCAGGGCTTGCGACCGGTGGTGGAAATCCAGTTCATGGGGTTTATCTACGCCACCATGGAGCACCTGGTGTCACATGCCAGCCGCATGCGAAACCGTACCCGTGGCCGCTTGAGTTGCCCGATGGTGTTGCGTTCACCCATGGGCGCCGGCATCCGTGCGCCGGAGCACCATAGCGAAAGCACCGAGGCCATGTTTGCGCAGACACCGGGATTGCGCGTGGTGGTGCCGTCCTCGCCGGCGCGGGCGTATGGCCTGCTGTTGGCGGCAATCGATGATCCGGACCCGGTGATTTTTCTCGAACCGACCCGGCTCTACCGCATGAACCCGCAGCCCTTGCTCGACGACGGCCGGCGCCTGCCCCTGGACAGCTGTTTCACCCTGCGCGAAGGCAGCGACCTGACCCTGGTCAGCTGGGGCGCCAGCATCTTGGAAACCCTCAAGGCCGCCGATGCGCTGGCCGAACGGGGCGTATCCGCCGAGGTCATCGACGTGGCCTGCATCAAACCGCTGGACCTCGACACCCTGGAAGCTTCGGTGCGCAAGACTGGCCGCTGCGTGATCGTGCATGAAGCACCGCGTAGTTGTGGCGTGGGCGGGGAAATAGCGGCCAGCCTCTATGAACGGGTATTCCTGGATTTGCAGGCACCGATCCAGCGTGTCACCGCGCCGGACATTCCGCCGCCGCTGTATCGCCTCGAACAGCTGTACATGCCGAGCGTGGAAGACGTTCTTCACGCCTGTGATCACGTCCTGAGTTTCGCCTGAGGAGGCCTTGATGAAGTATTTCAAACTGCCCGACCTGGGCGAGGGGCTGCAGGAAGCGGAAATCGTGCAATGGCACGTCAAGGTCGGCGACACGGTCAAGACCGACCAATTGCTGGTCTCGGTGGAAACCGCCAAGGCACTGGTCGATATTCCCGCACCCCATGATGGTGTGGTGGCCAGGACCTACGGCGCCGCAGGCGACATCCTGCATGTGGGCGAGCCGCTGTTGGGCTATGAAGGCGAGGCCGACGCCGGCACGGTTGTCGGTCGGCTGGAGGGTGGCGGTAACCGCCAGGACGACACCTTCTTCGTGGGGGCGGCGCCTTCGACTTGTGAACACATGACCGCGCGGGCAACCCCGGCGGTACGCCAGTTCGCGCGCCAGTCAGGAGTGGAATTGAGCTTCCTGAGCGGCAGTGGCAGCGATGGCCTGATTACTCGCGCCGATGTCGAGGCCGCCGCACAAGGCGTGCAGGACCGCTTCGGCGGCGAGAAACTGCGAGGGGTACGCCGTTCCATGGCGCTGAACATGGCCAGGTCCCATGCCGAAGTGGTGCCGGTGTCGTTGTTCGCCGATGCCGACCTGCACCGTTGGAGTGCCGCCCGCGACCCGTTGGTGCGCCTGGCCATGGCCATGGCGGCGGCCTGTGCGGCGGTTCCGGTGCTCAATAGCTGGTTCGACGGGCGCAGTCTTTCGATTCGCCAGCATGAGCATCTCGACCTGGGTGTTGCCGTGGATACACCCGATGGCTTGTTCGTGCCGGTGGTGCGCGATGTCGGCAACCGCAGCGCCGAGGACCTCAAGGCCGGCATCGGCCGCCTGCGTGCGGACGTACAAGCGCGGTCGATACCGCCTCAGGAAATGATGGGGGCCACGTTGACCCTGTCCAACTTCGGCACGCTGTTCGGTCGCTATGCCAACCCAGTGGTGGTGCCACCGCAAGTCGCGATACTTGGGGCAGGGAGAATCCGCAACGAGCCGGTCGCCATGGAGGGCCGGGTGGTGGTGCATCCGGTCCTGCCGCTGTCGCTGACATTCGACCACCGCGCCGTCACCGGTGGTGAGGCCGCGCGTTTTTTCAAGGCACTGGTGCAGGCGCTGGAGCAACCCGACTAGCTAGCAAGCAACCAAAAAGCCCTGGGCAAACGCCACAGGGCTTTTTGGAGTGGGTCATCACTCGGCGGCTTCGCCTGTGAGCAGCTCCGACAATGCATCGGGCTGGCTCTTGAAGGCCTTGGCGAACACGTCGCGGTTCTTGGCCATGTAGATGCCGGCGTCTTCCACTTGTTGCTCGGTCAGGGACGGCACGGCTTTTTTCAGCACTTCTGCCAACAATTCAGCCAGCTCGAGCATTTTGTCATGACGGTCAGCTTCGGCTTTATCCATGAACAAGCGCTCCAGATCTCGGCTGCTGCGGTATACCACTTCGACGGCCATTCACCACCTCACATGCCTTCACATTGGTTGTCGATTTCGACTACTGTATCTATATACAGCTAAAGGATAAGCGAATCCCTGCCTTTTGGGTAGTGGCTTTTTAATGTAGACCGGATTCGGGATTTGTCAGGCGAGGCGCTGCACAGGTGCGACCAAACGCCACGGCGCACAATCCCGAGTGGCTCGCCATCATGGGCTGGCCTTTTTTCTGCATGCAGAAAAACCGTCACGTCCAACCCGCATCATCCGGTCGAGCCGACCTAAGGAAGCATCATCGTGAAAATCAACTGGGCCGAAAAACTGCGGCAGAACGTGCATGAACTGGCCGAGTCCCTGGGCAATCTGTTTGTCGAAACCTTTCACTACCTGGCGCTGTTCGCCATTGGTGCGGTGACCGCATGGGCGGCGGTGATGGAATTTCTCGGGATGATCGAAGAGGGGCACATCAAGATCGATGACATCTTGCTGCTGTTCATCTACCTGGAACTGGGGGCGATGGTCGGGATTTACTTCAAGACCAACCACATGCCGGTGCGGTTTCTGATTTACGTGGCGATCACGGCACTGACCCGCCTGCTGATCTCGGATGTATCGCACCATAATCCGCCGGATCTGGGCGTGGTTTACCTTTCTGGGGCAATTTTGCTGCTGGCCTTCGCGATCCTGGTGGTGCGCTACGCCTCGTCGCAATTCCCTTCGGTGAAAATCGAGAACCCGCACCGCAAGACCGGTACGGGTTCCAGTGAACATCTGGAAGTGGAGAAGGGCGAGATCTGAAGTCAGTGCCCGCGCCGGGGTTGCTGGCGCAGGTCGCGGTTGGTCATCGCCGCCAACAAGGGCATTGCGTTGTGGCCCTGTTCGATGGCGATGCCCAGTTGCACGCTCTCGATCAGCCGTTGCAGGCGCTTGGCATCATTGCGTTGCGCAGCGCTGATCAGGCGTTTGGCGACCACGCCGTGCTCGTCGGAGAGGGTCAGCATGATGCTGCCATCCAGGTGCTGGATGCTCAGGTTGACCCGGTACTGCGCCTGGAAGGCATCGTTGATCAGTTGGAAAGGGTTGTCCATGCTGCGTACCTGACTCAAGTAAGACATGCATTCATTGACAGGCTTTGGCGGCCAATAGTTTCGCCGCCCAGACCTGTGACAGGCTGCCAGTCAAGCAAGAGCAAGACGCGTGCCGGGCACCTGACCGTTCGCCGGGCATGAAAAAGGCGAGCCTTGTGGCTCGCCTTTTTTCTTTCACTCAGGGGGCGACCCCCACCGGTCAGCTGCCGTATGCGGCGGCCTGCTGGTTTTCTTGAAACTCTTCCTGTAACAGAGCGTCCGGGTTCTCCACGATGGTCTGGTCATTGGAGGCGCGTTTGCTGCGCAATCTGCCGAACAAATGCTCGAGTGCATGTTCAAGCTTGGTGGCTGCGCCTTCGACTGCCTGATCCAGCGAAGGGGCTTTGTGAGTGACGGAAATCGGTTGGTGGCCCTTTGGTCGCGCTTCCATCTGGCAGCGCTTGTCATGGGGGCCTGGCTTGTCGCCATTTTCATCGCGCAGGTGGACTTCCACGCGGGTCAGGTCTTCTTCGTAACGTTCGAGAGCGGTTTCTACGGTAGTGCGTACCCACTCCTCAAGACGGATGCTGCTTTGAATATGGTTGTCGCTATTGACTTGGATTTGCATAGTTCATCCCTTATTCAGCTCGCAAGAGAATCAATGGAGCGATCCTGGTGGATCGCAAGATCATTGCCTCTTGATTACAAAGGTCAGGCACCGAGAGAAAGATTTCAACCCCTTTTGAAAGATAAATATTTGGACGCAAAAAAACCTGGTTTGGCGCAGCCAATTGAGTGATTGTGGGCGATTGGGTGATTCGTCTTTCGGGCCTCATCGCGGGCAAGCCCGCTCCTACAAGCT
>RCUU01000591.1_pt1 | contig 19722 bp, 16 predicted proteins | sample 2166211 | NCBI WGS metagenome assembly RCUU01 (sample SAMN09932620, study PRJNA488358) | compost metagenome | feature: garden; material: soil; isolation source: compost soil in phenylacetic acid-enriched culture | place: Germany: Experimental Botanical Garden Goettingen | collected 2016-01-27
TTAATTCATTATATCCAGTCGCGTTTACGGAATAAATAATACATACCGGCACCAAGTGCAATCATAACACCGAGTACAACATAATAGCCGTATTTCCAATGGATTTCCGGCATGTTATCAAAGTTCATTCCATATATACCTGTTATTAGAGTTAACGGAATGAAAATAGTCGTTATCGCTGTAAAGACGCGCATGATTTCATTCGCCCGATTCGCAATAGCGGATTGGTAGGCTTCTCGTAAGTTGCCCATCAACTCTCGAAACGTATCGAAGTTTTCAGATATTTTCACAGCATTCTCATAAATATCGCTGAAGTATTTTTGCAGTTGATCATCGATGAGACGAAGATCTTTTTTGTTCAAAATGTTTATGACTTCTTTTTGAGGTCCCAGCACTTTTTTAAGCCACAGAATCTCACTTCGCAAACCGATGATTTCACTTAGATGTGAGCGTTTGGTATGCATAAGGATGTCTTCTTCCAGCTTTTCGATTTTAACCTCGATTCGATCGCCTACAACAAAGTAATTATCGACTACAAGGTCAATGAGATAATAAAGGAAACGGTCAGGCTCACTGACTTCCTGCTCCCACAGGATCGGCTTCACCGCACGTAATTCATTAATTTTTTGCTTTGTTACAGTAATGATATAATGCCGACCTAGGAAAATGTTGAGGGCACGAAGGAAAATCTCTTCATCATCATAACGAATGCTATTGACTACGATGAAATAATGATTGTCATAAGTCTCGATTTTTGGACGCTGCTCTTCTTCCGACAGACAGTCTTCTACTGCCAGATCATGCAGTGAGAAGAGCGGCTGCAATAATACGAGGTCCTCTACATCGGCGTCAATCCAGTAAAAGCCTTCTTCAGGCGCTGTTGTTGTGATCTCTACGTCTTCGACCGGAGTAAAAACGCCGGCTTTTACGTGACGAATTTTCATACAGGTCACTCCCTTTCCCGTCCCAATATGGAGGGTATGCTCTTTTTGATTGAAGCACAGGAAAGAAATCAGCCGCCGCCCTAAGCGTTATGGGCATTTATATGTTAAGCCGAAAACAGAAGGGGCCGTAACTTGCCCACAGGTGCTTGCTGATTGGTTTCCTATGCAATTGTTGTTGGCTGCAACTCTGCGGACTCGGGTCGCCTTCCATCTCGGGTTCACCTCTTTAGCTCAATAAATTTGATAACAATAGACTTAAACACTTGTCTAGTATAACGCTCTGTTATGAAATGTTTCAAGCCAAAATGTTAAGCTGAAAAGCATGGATTATAGCTTGTGAAACTTAATAAAACATGTATAATAGAAATTAACATTTTAATTGTTTAAAGTGTAACAATTGAATATCAAATACGATTTTCTTATCAAGAGTAGGTGGAGGGACTAGCCCGATGATACCCGGCAACCGGCGGAAATAACGTACGGTGCTAATTCTTGCAGAATCGCAAGGCTGTAATTAGCCGTGAATTCTGAGAGATGAGAGAGGCGCATTTAACAAATAAATGATGACCTTTCTCCTGTGAATGGTCTTTTTTTGTTGTTATTGCTGACCTTCAGACTCATGTTAAGGTCCATGAATGCGAACGAAGGAGTGAAGAATCATGCCGATTAAAGTACCTGATCATCTTCCGGCCAAAGAAGTGCTAACCAATGAGAAAATTTTCGTTATGGATGAAAGTCGCGCGTATCGTCAGGATATTCGTCCGTTAAGAATTGCTATTCTTAATTTAATGCCGACCAAAGAGACAACGGAGACGCAAATTTTACGCTTGCTCGGTAATACACCGCTGCAGGTTGAGATTGTATTGCTGCGTCCGCGTTCCCATACCTCAAAGAACACTTCGGCAGAGCATCTTGAAATGTTCTACAAAACCTTTGACGAGATTCAAAATCGTCGTTTTGACGGGATGATCGTGACGGGAGCCCCGGTTGAACAGTTTGAATTTGAGCAAGTGAATTATTGGGAAGAGCTAAAGCAAATTTTTGAATGGAGCAAAACACACGTCACATCAACCATGCACATTTGCTGGGCGGCACAAGCGGGATTATATTATCATTATGGTGTTCGCAAAGTTCCGCTGCCCCAAAAGTGTTTCGGCGTATTCTCACATAGGGTGAACAATCCGCATGTCATGCTGCTTCGCGGGTTCGATGAGAATTTTCTGGTTCCGCATTCGAGACATACCGATGTGAGTCGTGAGGATATCGAAGCCGCTTCATCCAAGCTGGAGATTTTGGCAGAATCGGACGAAGCCGGAATTTATCTTGCAGCATCCCGAAACGGCAAGCAAATTTTCGTAACAGGGCATTCTGAATACGATCCTTTATCCTTGAAATGGGAGTATGATCGTGATATAGCCAAGGGCCTGGAGGTTGATCTTCCAGTTAATTATTATCCGAATGATGACCCTTCACAAACTCCAACCTCAAGCTGGAGAGCACATGCTAATTTATTATTTTCCAATTGGTTGAATTACTATGTGTACCAGGAGACACCTTACGATATTGATGAAAAAATGGAGTTCATTTACCAAATTTGAGCAGGACGGGAACAACAGCGATTGAAAGAACATTTTACACGGCTGCCTTATGCGTACAAACGTTAGTATTAAATTAAAGATATAAATGTGGAGGGGTATGAAATGATCGATAAAAACTGGCGGATTGAAAGCTTGCTTGCTCAAATTGGCTCGGTAGAGGAGCCGGTAACAGGAGCGGTGAACTATCCAATTTATCAAGCAACCGCCTTCCGTCACCCGCGCTTAGGACAAAGCACCGGATTCGATTACGCTAGAACAAAGAGTCCAACTCGCAAAGTATTGGAAGAGGCTGCTGCTGCATTGGAATCCGGCGATGCCGGGTTTGCCTGTTCCTCAGGTATGGCAGCTTTACAGACTGTATTCACGCTGTTCTCACAAGGAGATCATCTGATAGTATCTCTCGATTTGTATGGAGGAACATATCGTTTATTCGAACGAATTCTTTCCAGATTCGGAATTACCGCATCATATGTGGATACCAATGAGCTGCATGCTCTTGAACAGGTGAGAACACCGAATACAAAGGCAGTGTTTATCGAGACTCCAACGAATCCCCTCATGATGATAACGGATTTGGAAGTGGTATCAAATTGGGCGCGCCGTCACGGTCTTCTTACGATCGTGGACAATACGCTGCTGACACCTTACTTCCAGCGCCCTATTGAGCTTGGTGCTGATATTGTTGTGCATAGTGCAACCAAGTATTTGGGCGGACATAATGATGTGCTTGCAGGATTAATTGTGACCAAAGGAGAAAAATTATCCGAGGAAATGGCGTTTCTGCACAATTCGATCGGTGCGGTCTTAAGTCCATCCGACTCCTATCAGCTTATGCGCGGGATGAAGACATTGGCACTGCGAATGGATCGCCATGAGAGCAATGCAATAGCCATCGCTAAATATCTGGAAGGACATCCTCAGGTTGCCGAGGTGTTCCATCCTGCCTTGCCGGAGCATCCAGGATACGAGATCCAGAACAAACAATCGAGCGGGAATACAGGCATTTTCTCTTTCAAAGTCACTGATGCCCGTTATGTAGAGCCTGTGCTTCGCAATTTGAAGCTGATTGCTTTTGCCGAGAGCCTGGGCGGTGTGGAGTCATTGATGACCTACCCTGCGGTTCAGACTCATGCGGACATTCCGGTCGAAATCCGTGAAGCAGTAGGCGTTGATGATCGTCTGCTTCGCTTCTCCGTGGGCATTGAGCATGTGGATGATTTAATTCAGGATTTATCGCAGGCTTTGGAAGCGGCTCGTATAGAGATTGAAGGGGGAAAACTTCATGAGTAATGACAACAAATTTGACACTAAGCTGATTCACTTCGGAGGAGAGATCGATAAAACTACCGGAGCGGCCAGTGTACCTATCTATCAAGCATCTACTTTTCATCATCACGACATTTTCAATCCACCGACATTCGATTACAGCCGTTCGGGAAATCCTACACGTCAGGCGTTAGAGGATTATATCGCTTTGCTGGAGGGCGGAGCCAGAGGATTTGCTTTTTCCAGCGGAATGTCCGCGATTTCTACTACCTTTATGCTATTCTCTGCTGGCGATCATTTGATTGTTACCGAGGATGTGTATGGCGGTACATATCGCCTTTTGACGAGTATTTTGACCCGGATGAACATCGAGACTACATTTGTAGACATGACCAAGCCGGAAGAAGTGAAGGCTGCGTTAAGGCCAAATACGAAAGGCGTATACATTGAAACTCCGTCCAATCCTACCTTGAAAGTTACCGACATTGAGCTGATTGCTAGCTGGGCACGTGAACATAAGTTGCTGAGTATTTTGGATAACACATTCATGACCCCTTATTATCAGCGTCCAATCGAGCTTGGTGTTGATATTGTGCTTCATAGTGCTACGAAGTTCCTTGGTGGTCATAGTGACGTATTGGCGGGACTAGCTGTAGCACGTAATGATTCACTTGGCCGAGAGCTGAAATATCTTCAAAACGGTCTGGGAACCGTGCTTGGCGCTCAAGAATCCTGGCTGTTGATCAGAGGCATGAAAACGCTCGGTGCGCGTATGGCTCATAGTGAGGTTAGTGCAAGAAAATTAGCGGAATGGCTTAGCTCTCGCAGCGATATTGCACAAGTGTATTATCCGGGTCTAGCTGACCATCCCGGTCGTGAAATCCATGAGAAGCAGTCCAGTGGCTATGGCGCTGTTGTGTCATTTGATGTTGGTTCTGAGGAAAGAGCCAAGCAGGTGCTGAGTAAAGTGAAGCTTCCTATCGTAGCTGTAAGTCTTGGCGCAGTGGAAAGTATTTTGTCCTATCCGGCTATGATGTCTCATGCCTCCATGCCGAGAGAGGTTAGGCTTGAGCGTGGAATTACCGATGGTTTACTGCGCTTCTCCGTTGGACTTGAGGATATCGATGACCTTATTTCTGATCTGGAGCAGGCTCTGAAGTAACAATTTTATCCATTGAACCAAACAGCAGGCACCTGACAATAACGTCGGGTGCTATTTTTCTTGTAACAATTATGTTACGATATGATACGATCAAGCCATAAACTATAGTTTTTGTGAATATTGTTATAGAGGTTGTTCAAAAAGTCATCTTTTGATCACGAAGTAAGGAGGCGCAATATGACTGCAATAGATAGCATATTGGATAAGGCGCTGAATGGCCAGCGTTTGAATCTCGAAGATACCATTGCACTGTATGAATCCAATGAAATAGAGAAGATGGGCCATGTTGCCAATATATTAATGGAACGAAAGCACCCGGAGCCGATCACTACATTCGTAATCGGGCGAAATGTCAATTATACGAATATTTGCGATGTGTATTGTCGTTTTTGTGCATTCTATCGTCGTCCAGGCTCTGAAGAGGGTTACGTACTTCCTGATGAAGTGATTTTCCAAAAAATTCAGGAAACGATCGATGTTGACGGTACTGAAATTTTGATGCAGGGCGGCACAAATCCGAACCTGCCCTTCAGCTATTATACGAATTTGTTAAAAGAGATCAAAATCAGATTTCCTGACATTACGATGCACTCCTTTTCACCGGCGGAAATTATGAAAATGAAGGAAGTTTCCGACGGGCTATCTCTCGAAGAGGTGCTGCGTGAGATTCATGCAGCCGGACTTGATTCACTTCCGGGAGGCGGAGCAGAGATACTTGATGATCGCACCCGCCGCAAAATTAGCCGTCTCAAAGGGTCCTGGAGAGACTGGATGGACGTGATGCAAACCGCTCATCGCATCGGGATGAACACTACGGCTACGATGGTTATCGGGTTGGGTGAGTCATTAGAAGAAAGAGCGCTGCATCTTATGCGCGTTCGTGATGCCCAGGATGAATGTATACAAAACGGCTATCCTTCTGAGGGGTTCCTTGCATTCATTCCGTGGACCTTCCAGCCGGATAATACGAACTTGAAGCAGGAAAGACAAACACCGGAGTCATATTTGAAGACAGTAGCGATTAGCCGGATTGTCCTTGATAATATCAAAAATCTTCAGTCCTCATGGGTAACCATGGGACCTGAGGTAGGCAAGCTTTCACTGCAATATGGCTGCAACGATTTTGGAAGCACGATGATCGAAGAGAATGTCGTATCTTCTGCAGGAGCTACTTATAAGGTTAATATTGAATCGATTTTATCTATTATTAGAGAGGCTGGTAAAATTCCGGCCCAACGAAATACGAAATATGATATTTTAAAAGTGTTCCATGACAACACAAACGTTGAAAAAGATTTTATTATGCAAAATTAACCTCTGCAGGGTTTACCGTTAAGGTTTTATAGAATTGCTGGAAATAGTACCTTTCTTTCCATGGACTGATCCCGTATATCCGTTTTGCCTCCACCATATACTTGGAGAAGGAAGCGGAAGGGGGAAAGTTCATGGATTTTTTTACGGTATACGTAACTTTGGAATGTCTGGAGCAGAAGACACGCTTCTATGAATACCTTGGCGAGGTACAAAAGGATTTACATAAAGGCGCTATACAATCGAAAATGCACTACCTTCCGAACGACAAGCTGCTGCTTGAGACAGCAATTATAAAGCCGTCCAAGCAAAAGCCGGGACTCCATCATGAGGCTGCAATCCAAAATAAGCTGTCAGGTGCATTAGCTCGCTTTCTCATTGATACCAAGGAGCCCGTAATATTGTCACGAATACTTTCCGGTCGATATTCTTTCTCTGACCCAAATGATTACAAAGCGGTTGAAGAGCTGTGCTATAGGCTGCTGAAAACAGGAATAGACGGAGACAACTCACGGGAAAACCATATTGAAGAAATACAGGCTAGCATTAATCAATATTTGAGCGAGAGCCCTGTTCTCCACCTTGAGGGTTACGTCCGATTCAGGCTGAAGGAATATGAAAATAAGCTCAAGGAGCTGGTGGATTTCGCGGTTGAGGAGTATTTGCTTGACCAGCAATATCAAGAGTTTATCAGCCTGCTTCAGTATTTTGTTTATTTTCAGGAGCCATTGACACCGCTCGTTCATTTAATGCATAAAAGGGACCATGAGTTTTCGATATTAAATGAGCAGTTTACACCGATCAAGGCCCCGCCCATTAGCGGGATGGTTGCCCGTATGGCCGATCAGGAGCTTGAAATGGAGGATGTTGTCGTCAGCACGCTGATTGCTCTTTCCCCTGATCGCGTGCTTATTCATACACGGGAGCCGGACGCGCTCATTATTTCAACGATTTGCCGTATTTTCGGAGATCGTGTGGAGCTGTGCCCGGATTGCCCGAAATGCACTATGTTTTATCATGATTTAAGACAGTGGGATCAAGGAACTTGACGCTATGAGATGATCGCTATATAATTACTCATGTTATGAACTATCTCTTTATTAGAAGCGAAAAGCGTTGACAAAGATATGAGCCAAAGGCACGGATTGCGCAGAGAGAGGGAACATGGCTGGAATTCCCTTCAATTTCGATTTTGGTTTACCCCTTTGTAGCTGTGTTTCCGAACCTGCCTGGCAGCAAATAGGGAGCACCGGGTCATTACCGTTACATAATGCCGAATAAGGGCTTTGACATGCTGCTGCACGAAGAGCCGAATGAGGGTGGAACCACGGGTACTAAGCTCGTCCCTTTCCGGGACGGGCTTTTTTTGTTCGTCTCCGAACACGTATAATTAACATTTAGGGGGAAATTACAGTGGCTATTTCTATTTCTTTGCCGGACGGCGCAGTCCGAGAATATGAAGAAGGAAGCACTATTGAAGACGTAGCGGCATCGATCAGCAGCGGTCTTCGTAAAAACGCAATTGCGGGTAAAATCAACGGTAAAGCGGTTGATCTGAATACGAAGTTGGAGGACGGAGCAAAGGTTGAAATTATTACGCTTGATTCCAAGGATGGTCTTGAGATTATGCGTCACAGCTGTGCTCACCTTATGGCTCAGGCTGTCAAACGCTTGTTTGGGGGCAAGGAGATCAAGCTTGGGATCGGTCCGGTAATTGAAGATGGATTTTATTATGATATGGATTTGGAGCACCCGATTAACACGGAGGATTTGCAAAAAATCGAAAAAGAAATGGAACGTATCATTGGTGAAAACTTACCAATTACACGTCGTGAGGTTAGTCGTGAGGAAGCTGTCGCTATCTTCACTGAGCTTGGTGATCCGTACAAATTAGAGCTTATTCGCGATCTGCCTGAGAATAGCGTGATTACAATCTATGACCAAGGCGAATTTTTCGATCTTTGCCGTGGCCCACACGTACCATCCACCGGTAAAATTAAAGTATTCAAGCTGTTAAGCGTAGCAGGGGCCTACTGGCGTGGCAACAGCGATAATAAAATGCTGCAGCGTATTTATGGCACAGCGTTTGTGAAGAAGGCAGAGCTGGATCAGCATTTGCACTATTTAGAAGAAGCGAAAAAACGCGATCACCGTAAGCTTGGTAAAGAGCTCAGCATTTTTACATTTAACAATCTTGTAGGTCAAGGCCTGCCAATTTGGCTGCCTAAGGGTGCTACTCTGCGCCGTACCTTGGAACGTTATATCGTAGATATTGAAGAAAGACTTGGATATCAACACGTGTATACACCTGTGCTTGGTAATGTTGACTTGTATAAAACCTCAGGTCACTGGGAGCATTACCAGGAGGATATGTTTCCTAAAATGACGATCGATACGGAGGAATTTGTCCTTCGTCCAATGAACTGTCCGCATCATATGATGGTGTACAAGAGCGATATGAGAAGCTATCGTGATTTGCCGATTCGTATTGCGGAGCTTGGAATGCAGCATCGTTACGAAATGTCCGGGGCGCTGACGGGTCTCCATCGCGTACGTTCCATGACGCTGAACGATGCCCATATTTTCTGCCGTCTGGATCAAATCAAGAGCGAATTTACACGCGTGCTGGAGCTGATTCAGCAAGTATATAGCGATTTCGGTATTCAGGAATATCGTTTCCGTCTGTCATACCGGGACCCTCAAGATACTGAGAAGTATTTTGCCAACGATGAGATGTGGAACACGGCACAACGCATGCTGCGTGAAGTAGTCGAGGAAGCAAGTATTCCTTTCTTTGAAGCAGAAGGAGAAGCGGCATTCTACGGTCCGAAGCTGGATGTTCAGGTTAAGACAGCTCTTGGCAAGGAGGAAACTCTGTCGACGATTCAAATTGACTTCTTGCTTCCGGAGAGATTTGAGCTTGAATACGTTGGTGATGATGGAGCAAAGCATCGTCCAGTCGTTCTGCACCGTGGTATCCTCGGTACTATGGAACGCTTCGCAGCCTTCCTGCTTGAAAATTTCGCAGGCAACCTGCCGCTGTGGCTTGCTCCTGTACAAGCTAAAGTCATTCCGGTATCGGGCGCATTTGAAGAATACGCGCGTTCTGTAGAGGATAAGCTTCGTGCAGGCGGCATTCGTGCTGAAAGTGATCTGCGCAATGAGAAGCTCGGCTATAAAATCCGCGAAGCCCAATTGGAGAAAATCCCTTACATGTTCGTTGTTGGTGAAAGTGAGCAGAGCAGCGGTTCGGTTTCTGTTCGCAAACGGGGCGAAGGTGATTTAGGAGCAAAGGCGCTGGATGAAGTGCTTGAGCTGCTGCAAGGTGATATTAAAAATCACACCATTTAACATAAAAAAATAGCTTAAGATGTATAAACTTTGGCGCATATGGACAACCTTCGGAATAAGGGGGAGGTTTTCATATGCGCCAAATTTCTATGTGGCATAAAATTGGATTAAGCTGCATATTGGTTGTTTTTGCATTTCAAGGGATTGTCTCAGATCACTCGATACACGCTTTAACGGCACGTACATTTCAATACGAGACTCAAATCGTACAGCAGTACCAATTATCTATGTGGAAACAGCAGCAATCAAGAATCATGGTTCATTCCTCGAATCAGACATCTGTGAACAAAAGCGTGATCAGTGATTCGAAGCAGGATAACAATGCAAAACCTGTTCAAGCCAAGAAAAAAAGCGAGACAGTAAAGGTTATGGCAACAGGCTATACCGCCGGATATGAATCGACCGGAAAAAGACCTAATCATCCGCAGTACGGTATAACTTACTCAGGTGTAAAAGTCCGCAGAGATAAGAATACGGTATCGACGATTGCAGCTGATTTAAAGGTGTTTCCGCTCGGCACGATTCTCTATATACCGGGGTATGGCTATGGAGTGGTAGCGGATAAGGGCTCTGCCATAAAGGGTCATAAGATAGATTTGTATTTCAAAACGACGAAGCAGGTATTTAAAGAGTGGGGTAAAAAAGAGGTTGAGGTACAGGTTATTCGAAAAGGGAATGGCAAGCTGACAGAGGCCATGCTGAAGGAGCTTGGTAAAGCGATGGAGGTCAGCAAGGAAATTCCGGAAAATTTGTGGGAAAAGGCAATTTAAATGTACAAGGACTCTTCATATGTTCTGAGGAACATGAAGGGTCTTTTTTTTTGCACTCCTGAAGGATATTTCGTGGTAAAATGAGGATTGGACTACAAAAATAAGGAGAGATTACATGGATAACAACACACCCTATCCGCGTGACGAGAATCAGACACAGCCATACAATCAACAGCCATACAATCAGCAGCAGTATTATCAGTCGCAGCAGAATCAGTTTTCGCAGCAGCAACCGTATAGTGCTAGACCTTCCGGTTTAGGCGGGTGGCTTGTATTACCGCAAATCGGAATTTATTTTACCCTTTTGAATTCTGTTATTCAAATATTCAGCTTAGGCTTAACCCTTCTTTTGCCAGATGAGATGGGTACTTTGTTTGGATCAGGGTACTATCATCCTTTGTGGATTCCTACTATAACATTTGAATTTATTTACGTTATTCTATTATTTGCATTTTCTATTTTTGCTTTGGTCAGCTTATATACGAAGAAATCTTATTTTCCAAAAGCGATGATTATTATGTACATAGTTGCTTTGGTAGTATCTTTAATCGATTGTATTCTGATGATCCAGCTTGATCTGGGAGGTACTGTTCCGTATCGTACTGTCATTCAAGCAGTAGTTGCCTCCTCTATTTGGATTCCTTACTTTCTAAAATCGGAGAGGGTAGCCAACACCTTTGTCAACTAATACATAGCTCATCATTATTACGAGTCCAAAGCACAGCCTCCTAAAGCAAATTTTAGGCAGGCTGTTGTACTGTTTGCAGCATAGATCGTTCTAAAGCGTTCCCACTCCATCTCAGTCTCGAGACCGAGACAAGGTTCCATCCGGGGGCGCTGTTTTAAATGCGTGACATAAGTTACACTAAATACATAAATGCTTGATGATGGAGGCTATTGTGATGAGACACGATATTTGGGGAAGGCTTATGGGAGGATTAGTGCTCATTGGGATCGGTGCTATCTTTTTGCTTAATCAGCTGGGAGTAACTGATGTTAGTATTGGTTATCTCTTCTCAACTTATTGGCCGGTATTTTTGATACTTGCTGGTATTACGCATTTTGCTAATGGAGGACGCAGAAATTCCAATTTGATCGGCAGCATTATTTTGATAGTGATCGGTGGATATTTTCTGGGAAGAAATCTTGATCTGATCACTTTGTCAGCCAGTGATTTCTTTAAGTTTTTCCTGCCGGTGATGTTGATTATTGGCGGTTTGTATATGTTGTTCAGGCCTTCAAATCATAAATCGTCGAAGCACGATAACTATACGACCACCTCTGCACCGCCTAATCCACCAGTTCCACCTATGAATATTTCTGAGATTGAATCTCCACTGGATTCGTATTTTGGATCGATGGAGAAGGAGCAGGCTAAAAAGGAAAGGGAATTTAAATTCAAGCAGAGCAATCCGAATTTTGGTCATTATGATATGGGTGGCATTCCGAACGGGAAGGTAGAGGTTATCAATAAGTCCGGGTTTATCGGTGATGTTCATTTTGGTCAGGACTATTTTCAATTGAAGCCGATGAACATTTCCCATTTTATTGGAGATACGATTATTGATTTAACGAAAGCACAAATTCCTTACGGCGAGACGAAAATTAATGTATCCGCATTTATCGGCGATGTGAAGGTGTTCATTCCTGATGACATGGATCTTGGAATTACCGCTACGTCAAATGCTTTTATCGGCGATCTCAAGGTTCTGAGTCAAAAGGAAGGCGGATTTATGAGCAGCGTTCAGGCTCAGTCTCCCCATTATGGCGAGGCAAGTAAAAAGGTTAAGCTAGTCGTTAGCGTATTTATCGGTGACGTTAAAGTCAATATGGTAGGTTGATAATATGTTGGTACAGCGAATTCTTAAAAATACGAAATGGGAGCTATTGTGCTACTTTTTGCTGACAGGAAGTTTAGCGGCAATTGCATTGTATGTCGGGTCCGTAACCGGGGTTATCGTAGTGATCGATCCCCGGATATGGGTTTACGATATCGTAGTGATCGTCATTTTAACTCTCATTATAGGATATGTTGCCGGGAGACGGATTCAGGGGAAAATTGATGCGCTGCACTTGAACATGCTTCAGGTGGCCAAGGGGAATTTATCTGTACGCATGTCGGATACGGTAGATCAGACCTTTTCCGGTGTGTATCAGGAATTTAATAATATGACGGACGCTGTTGAGAAGAAGATGCAGCTGCTTCAAAAGCTTGGGGAGCAGGAAGTGATCGAGAAGGAGCAGGCTTCGGAAAAGGCTGTATTGGAGGAAAGACGCCGAATGGCGCGTGATTTGCACGATACGGTCAGCCAACAGCTTTTTGCTATTCATATGGCAGCCTCGTCGCTGCCTAAAGTGCTGGAGAGCAATGAGGCCCAGGCCAAATTGGTTCTGAACCAGCTTATTCTTATGTCCAACACTGCCCAAAAGCAGATGAGGGCACTGATTGCACAGCTTCGTCCGATGGAACTGGTAGGCAAAACCTTGGCAGAGGCTCTGGATCAATGGTTTCCGGATTACTGTCGGCAAAACAGCCTCAAGGGTATTAAGGATATGGATTTGCAAGGGGATATGTCCGAGGCGAAGGAGCATCAGCTGTTTCTCATTATACAGGAAGCAATGGCGAATATCGTAAAGCATGCGGGAGCGCAAATGGTTAGTCTTTCTCTTCGGGAAGGACCAAGACAGGTTGTGCTGAGCATAAGCGATGATGGTCAAGGCTTTAGCAGCTCATATCAAAAGCAAGGCTCTTATGGATTAACTACGATGAAGGAGCGGGCAGAGAAGCTGGGAGGACATGCAGAAATCATAAGTAACCCGGGAGCCGGCACAACGATTCGAGTACATATTCCTAAGTTTGAGGATGTCAAAGGGGAGAACAGGAATGAGCGACAAGATCAAGGTAATGATCGTTGATGATCACGATATGGTTCGGATGGGCCTCAGAACTTACTTAATGCTTGATCCCGGCTTTGAAATTATAGCTGAAGCAAACAACGGTCAAGATGCAGTTACGCAGATGAGCCAAGGTATAGAAAATGGTCCACCTGACATTATTCTGATGGATTTAATGATGCCTGTCATGAACGGAGCGGAGGCGACCAAGGAATTATTAATTCATTACCCCGGTCTTAAGATCGTTATTTTGACCAGCTTTTTGGAGGATGATCTCGTGGTTCAGGCCATAGAAGCCGGGGCGGTTAGCTATGTGCTAAAGACAGTGTCGGCAGAGGAGCTCATTTATGCTCTCCAAGGGGCCTATCGCGGTATGCCGGTAATGACAGGAGATGTTGCACAGGCGTTAACGCGAGGTCTGCGTCAGCGAACGGTTCAAGGTGATGATTTAGGCATGACAGAGCGGGAGAAGGAAGTTTTATTATTGATCGCAGAAGGCAAGAATAATAAAGATATTGGAGAAGAGCTGCATATCAGTATTAAAACCGTCAAAACGCATGTTAGTAATTTGTTGATGAAATGTGAGCTGGAGGATCGGACGCAGCTGGCCATTTACGCTCACCGTCATGGCTGGGTTACCGAGAGGTAGCTCAAAAAATCAGCTTTTGATCACGAAGTTTATCACATGAAGCATGCTCGACGTCGAATCTTGAATTCAGCTATGAATCTCCGGTACTCACGTACACAAAACGTACGCTCCGTTCCTCGGTTCATGCTTCATTCAATCTTCTTGGTGCTGAAAAGCTGACTTTTTGAGCATGGATTGGAAGAGGTAGCTCAAAAAATCAGCTTTTGATCACGAAGTTTATCACATGAAGCATGCTCGACGTCGAATCTTGAATTCAGCTATGAATCTCCGGTACTCACGTACACAAAACGTACGCTCCGTTCCTCGGTTCATGCTTCATTCAATCTTCTTGGTGCTGAAAAGCTGACTTTTTGAGCATGGATTGGAAGAGGTAGCTCAAAAAATCAGCTTTTGATCACGAAGTTTATCACATGAAGCATGCTCGACGTCGAATCTTGAATTCAGCTATGAATCTCCGGTACTCACGTACACAAAACGTACGCTCCGTTCCTCGGTTCATGCTTCATTCAATCTAAAGCGTTTCGAAGAAACGCACATCGGAAGCGTGTGCTTCGGTGCTGAAAAAAAGCTGTTTTTTGAGCCTTAAATGGTAAGGGCTGCTCAGAAAATAGCTTTTTTTATGAGTTATAGCTTTTATCTCCTTTTTAATTGTTTTTAAGGTGCGTTTAAGGTTAATAGTACACAATAAGAACAAGTAAACGAGAGCCCTTGAGCCTAAAGGGTAAGGAGGTTAATTACAATGGAAGATGAGAAAAACAAATCAGGACAACCTTTTAATGAGGATGATCGTAATAGAGAGAAGCCGAGTCAAGAAACTAATGATACATCGTACTATTATTCCTACGGACCCTTTCAATCGTTTAGCAGAGATGACAGCGCCAAGAATTATTCAAGTGATCGAAGTGAAGTAGAAATCACAAAGCCTGAGCCAGTCAAACCTATTCCGGGTTCATCTTATGAATTTATCCGTTCGGGTGAAAATCGCGGTGCTTCAAGTGAAAATGGTGATGGGAAACCGCCTGTACCCTCAAGAAACAATGCGAACTGGCAGTACAGTCAGCCAAAGAAGAAATCCTCTTCTGTTAAGTCTGTAATAGCCGGTATATTGGCCGGGATGCTTATTATGACGGGAGCAATGGTGTATGCTGATAAGGCGAATCTGTTCACCTCGAATCAGGCGACTACAGCTTCAACAACTCCATCAGCTTCGAAGGCTACAAATGATTCAGGTTCTTCGTCTAAAGCTTCTACGGCATCTTACCCGGTCACAAACCCGGGAGATGTTACAAATGTAGTTGAGCAAGCCGGACCAGCGGTAGTGAAAATTGAAACCCTGGTAAAAGCAAGCAAGCAGCAATCCAGTCAATCAAATCCATACAGCAGCGATCCGTTTTATCGTTACTTCTTCGGTGATGATAGCTTTGGAGGCGGGGGCTCCGGCAGTAATGGCAACAATGGTAATAATGGAGGCTCCTCATCCGGTTCGGATCAATTAGTACAAACCGGTATCGGGTCAGGCTTTATTTTTGACAAAACGGGATATATTCTGACCAATGAGCATGTGGTACACAATGCTGATGTGGTGCAGGTTACAGTACAGGATACAGCAAAGCCTTATGAAGCGAAGGTGCTTGGTAAAAGCTATGAATTAGACCTTGCCGTGTTGAAAATCGAAGGCACTAGTGATTTCCCTTCCATACCGCTCGGTAATTCTGATAACACACAAGTAGGTGAATGGCTCGTAGCTATTGGGAATCCGCAAGGCTTTGACCATACAGTAACTACAGGTGTGCTTAGCGCAAAAGAACGTGGCATTACGATCGCAGGAGAGAACGGTGAGGCAAACCGTGAGTATGAGCATTTGCTGCAAACTGATGCATCTATTAACCCGGGGAACTCAGGTGGGCCTCTGCTTAATCTGAATGGTGAAGTAGTCGGAATCAACGTTGCAGTAAGCTCGGATTCTCAAGGTATTGGTTTTGCGATCCCAACGAGTACAATAAGTGAAGTTCTTGAAAAATTGAAGAACAACGAAGAAATTCCTAAAGCACCTGTACCATTTATCGGGGCTACTCTGATGACGATGACAGATGAGGTTGCGAAGCAAATGGGCACGGATGTAAAGGAAGGCTCCATTGTATCCAATATCGTCTATAAATCACCTGCATACAATGCGGATCTTCGTCCTTACGACATCATCACCGGGGCTGACGGTCAAAAATTTGCTACCAAGGAATCCCTTATCGAGTACATTCAAAAGCAGGAAGTTGGTAAGGAAGTAGCGTTTAACATCGTTCGTGACGGTCAAAAAATGGATTTGAAAATTACGATTGGCGATAAAAATCAGTTCAGCAACCTTGAGTAATGCAACCTTGAGTAATTGACGATCTAAGTGTTGATTATTGAGGCGGTAGGGAAGCCTACCGCCTCTTATTAATATTGGCCAAAGGGCTTTAGATGCAGGATACGAAGTATTTTTGATAAAATATATTCAGAGAATGCGATCCAAAAGGGGAGAAATTAATTGAGACCTTCAATATTGGTGATTGATGATGATGAGAAGATCACTTCGATGCTTCGCCGAGGGCTGGCATTTGAAGGATATGATGTACATACGGCACATAATGGTGCTGAAGGCTTATCAATGGTGTTAACTGCTGAGCCGAATTTAATTATTTTGGATGTCATGATGCCCAAGGTTGACGGCTTCGAGGTGTGCCGGAGGCTTCGGGAGGGTGGAAGTACTGTACCCGTGCTGATGCTGACTGCTAAGGATGAGGTAGAGAATCGGGTGAAAGGGCTTGATACGGGAGCGGATGATTATTTGGTTAAGCCATTTGCACTGGAGGAGCTGCTTGCCCGTGTACGCGCTCTGCTGCGGAGAAAAGAGTCGGTTAGTGAAGCGGCGGATCAGCGTTTTGTGTTCGAGGATATTGTGATGGATCTTGATTCGCGTGAAGTGCTTCGTGATGGACGACGCCTGGAGCTAACGGCGAAGGAATTCGATCTTTTGAATTTGTTCATGCAAAACCCGAAGCGCCTGCTGACCCGAGATATGATTATGGACAAAATATGGGGATACGATTATAGCGGAGAGTCTAATGTGCTCGAGGTTTATATTGCTATGCTGAGACAAAAAACGGAGGAGCATGGAGGCAAGCGGGTCATTCAGACGATTCGCGGTGCCGGATACATTCTGAGAGGAGACAGCTAGAATGTCGATTAGAATACGGCTCACCGCATGGTATACCGGAATTTTGGCCGTGACGCTAATATTGTTCAGTGCTTCGATTTTTGCATTTGTACGGTATAACACATATGAGGAAGTCAAGAACAGGCTTGAGGGGCAGGCCAACCGGATTATTAACTCACAAGGCTTCAGCATTACTCAGGGCCTGGATTTAACTTTGAATCCGAAGCAGGCGGAACGACTGGAATACGTCAATTTATATGCCCAAATCCACAATTATGTGAACGGCTTTACCCGTTACTCGCAAAATATGCTGGATCGTCAAATGGAATTTCCGGTTCCCGATCCGGATACGATTAAGGATCATATCGGGTTTCAGAACGTTGTGATTGATGACAATTCTTTTTTAATGTATCAAGTTCCGGTTACCTTAAATAACAATTTGATAGCAATTCTCCAGTTGGCAGCATATACAGGGGCCGAGGACCGACTGATGGAAAGAATGAAGACGGTACTCATTTTTGGATCATTTATTACGATTGTAATTGCAAGCACCTTAGGTATGTTTCTGGCCCGGAAATCGATGACGCCGATCGAAAAAGTAATTCAGGCAACAAACGGGATTCAGACAGGGAATGACCTCAGCGTTCGAATAGATTACGATGGCCCTAACGATGAAATTGGCCAGTTGATCGGAACCGTCAACGGTATGCTGTCCCGTACAGAGGGTTTTTATAATGAGCTGGAGGATGCGTATATGGCGCAGCGCCGGTTTGTATCGGATGCATCTCATGAGCTTCGCACTCCGCTTACAACAATTCGGGGTAATGTTGATTTGTTGAAAAAGATTTGGTCAGAGGGAGATGCGGGACAGCTGCATTTGGACGAAGAGAGCCTGCAGAAATTTTCCATCGAAGCTGTTGATGACATTGCAGGTGAATCACAGCGCATGAGCAGATTGGTGAACGATTTGTTGTCTCTGGCACGGGCAGATGCCGGTCATACGCTCACGAAGGAGCCTTTAGCGTTGCCTGTATTGATAGAGGAGGTCGCTCGAAGAGCGCAGTTTCTTCCGCGTGAGGTTGATTGGGTTCAAGGCGAGATGACTGCATTAGAAGGTGCCAGTGTGCTGGGAAGTAAGGATTATTTGCAGCAAATGCTGTTTATTTTTATCGAGAATGCATTTAAGTACACGTCAGAAGGCAGCGTCATGATGGATGCTGTTCGTTCCGGTGACCAGATCGGAATTAGGATCGTTGATACGGGGATCGGAATGGATCGCAGCGAGGTACCGCATATTTTTGAGCGATTCTATCGCGCTGACCCTTCACGTGGTGTCACTCAAGGAACGGGACTTGGATTATCGATCGCCAAGTGGATCATTGACGAGCATGACGGCTCGGTAGAGGTGATGACCAAGCTTGGAGTCGGGACGACATTCATCATCTGGCTTCCTGCAACCTTTAATGCCCTGCCCGAATAAGCTATAATAGAATTGCTTCCCTTCACTGTGAATTAAGAGAAATGGAAATAAGGGAACGAGAAAGAGGGGTAAACGGGCAATGGAAGTGATTAAAATTTCACCGCGTGGTTACTGCTACGGGGTCGTAGATGCGATGGTGCTGGCCAGACAGGCTGCCCAGAATCTTGATCTCCCGCGGCCCATATATATACTGGGGATGATTGTTCATAACAGTCATGTTACCCATTCCTTTGAGGATGAAGGAATAGTTACGCTGGATGGCCCTAATCGGATGGAGATTTTAAGTCAGGTCGAAAGCGGAACCGTTATTTTTACAGCTCATGGCGTGTCGCCGGAGGTGCGCAAGCTTGCCAGGGAGAAGGGGCTAACTACCGTGGACGCCACATGCCCCGACGTAACCAAGACTCATGTGCTCATATCGGAGAAGGTTGCTGAGGGTTATGAAGTGGTCTATATCGGTAAAAAGGGTCACCCTGAGCCTGAAGGAGCCATTGGCGTTGCACCGGATCGAGTTCATTTGATTGAGAAGGAAGAGGAGATTGCAGCCTTGCAGCTTTCTTCGGACCGAATTCTCATCACCAACCAGACGACGATGAGCCAATGGGACATCAAGCATATAATGGCTAAGCTTCTGGAGAAATTCCCCGGAGCTGAGGTTCATAATGAGATATGCCTTGCTACGCAGGTACGGCAAGAAGCGGTTGCTGAGCAGGCAGGGCAGGCTGATCTGGTCATCGTTGTCGGAGACCCGCGCAGCAACAATTCCAATCGACTGGCTCAAGTTTCTGAAGAAATTGCAGGAGTTACGGCTTACCGTGTTGCTGATGTGACGGAGATTAACCCTGACTGGCTGAAAGGAATTGAGAAGGTCGCAGTAACCTCAGGAGCCTCCACACCTACTCCAATAACGAAAGAAGTTATCGCTTATTTGGAGAAGTATGAGGAGGCTGACCCAACCACATGGGAGGCTGTGCGTACCGTCAATATGAAAAAGCTGCTGCCGCCTGTAAAGGCCGGAGCCAAAAACAAGGGCGCGGAGGCTTAAGCCTCATTTGGACTAATTTAGCAAATATACAACGCTGCAACTACAATAGCGCGGGACT
>RCUU01000592.1_pt1 | contig 19719 bp, 12 predicted proteins | sample 2166211 | NCBI WGS metagenome assembly RCUU01 (sample SAMN09932620, study PRJNA488358) | compost metagenome | feature: garden; material: soil; isolation source: compost soil in phenylacetic acid-enriched culture | place: Germany: Experimental Botanical Garden Goettingen | collected 2016-01-27
CTTCTGTAGTATATTTTGATGCAGAAGAAAACCAAGTTGTAGTAGGTAATGATGCTTTAACATTATGGAGGGAAGATTCAAGTAATGTGATTCGCTGGGTCAAAAGAAGAATGGGCGAAAATAATTATCATTATAGAATAGAAACGGCTAATGATATTGAATTTTTTAGTCCACAACAAATTTCTTCCTTAATTCTAGGTTATGTTATGGAATATTCATCCAAAAGGGCCCCCTCGTTGAAAACAAACAATAAAATTGTAGTTACAGTGCCGGCTTTCTTTGGTGATAATGAAAGACAAGCAACGATCGACGCAGCTAAATTATTGAATTTAGATGTAGTACTGATTGAGGAACCAACTGCAGCTATTTTAGATTATTTGCATGACAAGATTAATAGTGGTGTTATTAGCCCAATAGATGGAGAAAAATACTATGCTGTTTTTGATTTAGGTGGCGGAACTTTTGATATTTCAGTAGCACAACTAAGTTGGAATGTTGACATTCCAAAGATAAAGATTATAGCAACTGAAGGACATCGTAAATTAGGTGGATATGATTTTGATTTAGACTTAGTTGAAATTACACTGGAAAAAATGATATCTAAAAGTCCTGATTATGAACATAATTTACTGAAGATGCTTAATGCTCTGAATGAATTAAGGGAAACAGGAGTGGTAAAAGATAAAGAAGTCTGGTCTGTATTGGTAAGACTTATTGATGCTGTTGAAGAAGCGAAGCAAATGTTAAGCACCATTAATTCAAGAAAAGTCTACATGCCTCCCCATTCTAATATGTTTCCTCCATCTCTTTATATTAACCTTAAGGTGGATGATGTTGAGAAAGTGCTTGAACCTAGGCTTTTAGAAATTAAGGAAAGAGTCCAACGTGCTTTGTTGACTTCCAAACAAAACACAAACGGTTATCTTGATTCTTGGGACAAGATTGAGAGCGTAATTTTAGTTGGAGGATCCACACGAATTCCTGTCGTGAGAGATCTCGTAAAAAAAATATTTGGCCATGTTCCAAGTTTGGATGGACATGAAGATCATACTGTTGCTAATGGAGCTGCAATCTATGCCGGGATTTTAGCAGGTTATGATATTAAAGGTAATTTTCAAAGAAAGACTGTTCACTCATATGGAATTAGCCAAGGAGGAAGATTCTCGTTAGTTATTCCTAGAGGTACAGCATATCCTCCAGCAAAGTCTCAGATTGAGCATCCGGTTTCCTTTGTATTAAGTCCTATGACGAATTTAAAAATAATTCAGGAGTTCAATGGAAATAACGCTACCACAGAATATGAAGAAATTAAAGAGGTTCGTTACTTTCATCCTATTTTATATACTGGTGAGATCTTGAAAATTACTATGACAATTGACGAAAATGGTCTTCTTCAAATCAGAGCGGAAGATTCAACCGGTGAACAAGTGGAAGAAAAAGTCCAAAGTGTTGCTTTTAACTTAAATCAAGCGAAAACTCAGCAAGACCAAATCAATAATTGGTCTATAAAGTATGAAACATAAAATAACTAAATAGTTGATTGTGAGTGTAAGGGAACACACGAATATCGGTTGTTTAAACCTCGTGTGTTTGTTTTGAAGATTGATATTTTTAACGCGACAACTATTTTATTTATAAAGAACCTCATGTGTTTTACGTGTCATATACTCTATCAAAGGAAAATAAGTATTAGACTGAAAATAAAGTATTAGACTAAGTAAAAAAATTGCAGACTGTCGAGGACATTAAACTAACGGGCATGATGCAAGAAAAAGGAACATATTTTCATAGGGGGAAAAACTTTAATGGTAGCAAGTATTTTAGGTTGCAGTCCAATGCTGAAGGTACCTGGGTACATTTGTGGCTAATTGGCTATGACTTAGAAGCTCTAGAGAATACCTGCTTCTTGGAGTATTATCTTGCAGCATGCTTTTACTAACATGGTTATCCTATACTTTAGTAATTGCAAGAGAAGCATATGCCCAAAGAAAAAAGAACAATGTCATATCTGATGATAAGCTCATCCTAAATGAGATCTTTTGGGATTTATGCGAACGAAATGATCATTTGAGAGGACAGATTGTTATTAAGGTTGAGAGTGCCCATGAAGTTGATTGGACCCAGAAAGCATCTGAGTTAAAGAAGCAAATAAACAAGAGGATTTCACTTGAATTTATATCTAATGATGTAATGGTCTATTCACGGTACTCTAACATTGATAACAGTCCTAACGATGATAATGTAATTCATTAATATTGAGGAGTATTGATGAATAAAATAAAAGAATCGCACAATTATTGGGCATTTCTTTTATTTGTGGATTTTTATCCCATGAACTCAACTACCTTGGGCAAGGATCTTCATGCACCTTTATTAAAGGTTGTGGGGCGTATTAGTTTTTTATGCATAATATTCATTTGAGAAAACGTCCGATGTATTATGATGAATATCACGTATATTATAGAGTTTTCTTCTTAGTCGGATTTTGCACTTTCTTTGAGCCATTCTAGGTGTCTTGAAGCCGGGGTATCCATTTTTCCATCTTTGGTGAGCCATCATTCCTTATAGAATAAGGGTTTTCACCCTGTTTTTTAGCAGCTTTGGTGATCCACCACATTTTGTGATGTGATTTTTCATTTTAAATGAGAATTGTTTCACTTCAAGCGAGAAAATTGTTTCATTTCAACTGAGAAAATAATTTTATACACTTAATTGAATAAAAATACATTGAAATCACAACTAGAACACCGCAGCATGCTTCATTATGTTGCTGTGTTCTTTTTTTGTTTGTGCCTATTTAATTTATTGTAACTTAAAAAAGATGAGGATGGATTAGAGTGCCTAAATATAATATTTATAAAATTAAGGATGGTAACCGAGAAGCTTTACAAAGGAAACTTAGCGCAGTGGGTCTAATTGCGAAAAATGAAAAACAAATTGGTGATTATGTAACCGAATTTTATTTTTCTGATAAACCTGATTTAGTGAAGATTTGGTGGGTTGATTTATATAAAGATTTCTTAGATGTAAACGAGTTTCCTAAAAATGAGTTATATTTCGGAATACTATTATTAGTCAAAAAAGAAATCTGTTACGCAATCAGTTTTGGAAAAGCGCATTTTTATCTTCGTGAATATTGTGACGGGGAATTTGGTTTGAATTTAGCCGAAAGGATTGTGGACGAAAACAACCTTAGAATTAAAAACTCCAAATTATTTGGAGGAAGAAGATCTAAAAATATTACCTCTTATCAAGACAGGAGTCCAATTGAATATGATAGTGGAGAATCATTTCAATATATAAAAGCTAAAACAATTAATGCAGATGATTGGGGAAGCGTAGTTAGCTTTGGTTCCTCAGTATTATTCAATCTGAAAAAATCTCCTTCAGAACTTGATGGATTTCTAGATACTATAGAGCAGAAACTTAGTCAAAAGCCTATTCTTACACTACCAAGAGTAGAGGAGGTAAAGGATGTAGAGACTAAGCGGCGCTTGGATAGAGAGCTTGCTATATCGTTATTATCCAATACTACAATAGGGACGCTAGCTGAGGAGTTTTCTGTTTCAGGAGTCGATTTTGTCTTTAGTGAAAATAATCAATATGCATTCTTCTTGAAAGGAAATTTAAAACAAAGCGAACTGAAATTTGATGAGTTGTCTTTAGAACGACTTACCTATTTCATAAATGAAAATGGGATAGATTTGATTGATTCAATCAATGATGTTCGGATTCAGATAAAAAGTGAAAATAGTAGAATTAGAAGCGAATCTTTAAAAAAAGTTTTAGATTATGTTGATGATGAAAGATATTGCTTAGTAAACGGAAGATGGCATCGATTTAACCAATCGTATATTAACTTTTTGCAAAAAGAGGTAAATAAAATAACAATACTACATCACGATACAACCTTCCTTTTATCAAATATAAATGAAGATGATTTTAACAAAGATAAGGTATATGATGGTTATTTGAATTTTGATAAAGACTTTTCTTATATTGAAAAGTACAAAATAGAGAAAATGGATCTCTACAAAGATAAAACTCTGTATTTTGTCAAAATGGGTGAGCCTCAAAATCTAAGTTATGTAATAGACCAATCTTTAAATACTGTAAAAATACTCCAAAATAACGTCGAAGATATCATTATAAATCAAATAAAAATTGAACCGGAAAATATGTGTCTTTGGCTCATATTTGAAAGAAAAACAACAATTAAAAAATTATCAGATGTCAGATCGCTCATATTTCTTATGAAATTAGTTGAATGGAAGCGTAATGTAATTGTGGCAGGTTATAATCCCACTATAAACATTGGTTATAAAGATCCAAAAACAGTTTAGATTCTGATGATGTTTCTCATAATAAATAGCACTTCTCCACATTCTGGGGAAGTGCTATTTTATTACACAGTTTAAAAAATATAAATCGATATGGAGACTGATAAAAATTTGAGTTTTTAAATTATAGAATGTGTTTGTTTAGATTGAACGGGTAATTATTAGCAATAAAAGATAGTTGGTCTTTTAAATACAACCTATTCGTAGTCATAAGGTAGTTCAAGAATTCGCATATCTCTTTGTTAGAATAGAGAAAAAATTATGACTTATTATTTTATTTCTTACAACTTTCAGTTTAAGTAAATCCTATTAATTGTATATCTATTTTATAGATTGATAATAATAGATTTGAGGTGAGATATGGTAAAGCCAGCTAGGAAAATACCACCAAGTAGAGGCAAACATTCAAGATACGAAGTTCCGTTTATAAGAAAAAAATCTATGATTTTATGTGAGGGAAGTATTGAACGTGATTATGTGAAAGTTCTAGATTTTGACCCAACAATAAATGAAATCATTAGTCAACCGATAGCGATTTTTTACTCTTATCGAGGTAAAGTACGTGTCTACTTTCCCGATTTTAAAGTTATTTTAACTAATGGGGATGTATGGATTGTCGAAATTAAGCCTGCAGAAAAGCTTAGGAAAGAAGAGAATTTAATTAAATATGTAGTCGGAAAGCTATACTGTGATCCAAGGGGATGGGAATACAAAGTTGTAACTGAGGTTGAAATAAGACAGGGATTTTTAATGAAAAATTTAAACGATCTTCGTAGTTTCGGTACTACACAGGTTGATTACAAATTATTAATATACATTACACAAAAATTAAAAGAAGTAGGAACATGCACCATTAAAGATTTATGCAATAGATGTATAGAAATGGATGATGAGGATTTTTACAAGGGGATTTATTACTTAATCTATCATCACAACATTTATATGGACTTAGTTAATCAAGAGTTGAATGATGATTCGGAAATAAGCATCCAACTGGAGGAGTAAATTATGGAGGCTTTCGCTTTAATTCCAGGAATGCAATTTAAAATGGATGATGACAAGTATCTTATTCGTAAATGTCTCGAAAATGACGATATTGAACTTTCAAACTTATCGTACAACAGCGTGGAGATCTTTTCAACAAATGAATTGTTAGAGGCATGGTATGAAAAGCGGCTTATTCCAAAAAAAGAATTAACTATTCAATTGCTACCACGCTTGATGGATCCAGAACTTATTTCAGATGAAGAAAATAAAATCATGGAGAATCGCTTCAAAGTTTTAGAACCAGTTATTAAAGGATATATAAAACCAGCGGATATTGGAAATTACGTAGATTCGTTACCAGTAGAGTTGAAGCTTAGTATTAGTTCGGTTTCCATGCTATACAAGTGGAAAAAGAAATATTTAGAGACAGGTGATAAAAGGTCTTTAATTTCTACAGGGCGGTATCAAAAGCGCGGTTTTTATACGGATCCAATTATTATTTCTCTCATTGAAAAAATGCTTCGTGATGAAGAGAGAACAGGATTAACGACAACTATTCGGGATAAACATATCAATTTAAAAGGAAGTATTGAAGATCTCAATAAATTTCGAGAAGAGAAGGACCAGATTAAACCTTGTGGCCTAGCTACTTTATTCCGTATTGTACAAGATAGAACTAATAGTCGAGCAAAAGATCGATCAAGACATGGACCAGTACAAGCAGCACTAAATATGAATGGTTCGACTTCAGAGCTAGTTGTAAAACGTCCATTAGAACGTGTGGAAGTTGACTGGACGCCTATTGACTTACTTATTGTTGATTTAGAAACATTAAAGCGAGTGCGTTATTATCTCATATACGCAATAGATGTATTTAGTGACTATCCTCTTGGTTTTTATATTTGCCCTAATGAGCCGGATACAAAAGATATTTTGCAGTGCCTCCTACATGCAATGTTACCTAAACTTCATTTGAAAAAATTATATCCAGATTTAAAACATGATTGGACGGCTTTCGGTGTTCCCGAGGTAGTGGTAGTAGATAATGCCAAAGCAAATGAATCAGGAGACCTTAAGGAAATATTGGGTTTAATTAATGTCGAAGTGCAATTTTGTCCTGTTAAAACAGGACACTATAAAGGAACGATCGAGAGAGGTTTGCAAACGATTAATCGTATTTTGCAGAAATATCCAGGATCTACCTTTTCAAATCCACAAGAAAGATCCCAATATAAGTCTGAAGAAGAAGCTTGCATTGATATGCTTACTCTTTTAAATATCATTCATATTATTTTTATTGAAAAGATTGCCAATGATTACAGTTTGGCTGTTGGGGGAACTCCTGATTTTGTATGGAGGGAAGGACTCAAAAAACTAAAAGTTCATAGAAGAATACCTTTTAGTAAAGAGGAGCTAATTATACTAATGCCATACATTTGCCCCAGATGATCCTGGATTTCCCTGGTGCTGATCCCTTTGGCGTATAGGGCGATGATTTGCTCTTCGATGCCGGTTACATTGGATTGATGCTTCTTGACGACCAAGGGCTCAAATTCACCCAGCCGATCCCGAGGGATGGCGATTTCCTGCTCGCCGTACTCACTGACTACCGTTTTACGGCTCTTCCCGTTGCGGCTGTTTGGCGTGAGCTTCGCTTTCACTTCATGCTTTCCATAGCCCAAATGGGTATCCATTTCGGCTTCCAGCATCTCCTGAATCGTCTCTGCAAACAGATCTTTTAAGGCATTCTGCGCATCTTGTGCGGTGACCAAGTTGTTCTCCTTAATGAATTCCCGAAGTTGCTGTTTTGACCAAAGTCCCATGTGTTCTCTCCAACCTTTCTCTTACTTCCATTTTAATGTGTTTGAGAGTTTACACAGTATATTTTACAGACTCCAATGCCAAAAAATGTTGATAACTTCGATGAGAAATAGAGGATGGATGAATGTGAAACCATGCCATTACGAGGTAGGCAATACTGTATATTTTATGAATCAATGGGTTGAAGATAATTTCATCGATCAAACAATATATAACGAAGACTTTCTACTTTAAAGGGCACCCTTTATGCCATCCAAATTATGAACAGCTGGCCAACTATTTATTGAAGAATTCGAAAGAACCGGAGAAGGAATTACATCGGAATACGTAATATATAGGGCTAACAATCCCACTGGAGAAATGCCGGACGATCGTTGCATCAATCATAATGCTTTCAATGTCAGGTTCAATTGAAACATGCTCGAGTATTCGATCCCAAATGCCGGCGATCTGCCAGCGGCGAAACCGGCTGTAAACAGTAGACCAGGAACCATAATATTCCGGTAGATCCTGCCACGGCGCTCCTGTTCGTGCGACCCAAAGCATCGCGTTTAGTATTTTACGTGGTCTTTCGGGGGTCTCCCTCCTTGTGATTTTCGTTCTGGCGGCAGCAGGTCTTTAATTTGTTCCCATTGGTCATCACGTATTTCGTATCGTCTCTTCATACGTATTACTTACCCATTTTGCAGTTTTATAGTTTGCATACACGTCCTAGTCGGACTAATTTTTCTCATTTAAAATGAAACAGCGCTCCTTATTTGATAAGGGTTTTCTAACAGTGAATTCTCATTTACAATGAAACATCACATTGGAAAATAATTAATTTATCGTCCGCTGTAATTAATTTTGTCACCGATTGGAAAATGAAATGTCACCCGATTTGAATATCCAATGTCACCGCCCAAACCCTTGTTGGTTTGGGCTTTTTTATTTTTATATATCATTTTAATTGAACAGTTTTAGCTTCGCGTCCAGGTGAAAATAACATAAATATATGATTATTTATTTGAAGATGAAATGTCATAAAGATCTTGGGTAAAAGAGGATATGCTATATTTACCGAAAAGAGTAGTAAACAATAAAGGGAGCCATAATCATCGTATTATTGGTTCCGTGCCGAGCAGGAAAATGGATCGACACATTCCTTATGAGTCTCTTTGGACTATTCGCTACTACCCTCAGTCAGGTATCAATTGAGTGGCACATACTAAACTCTAAGCATGTTCTGGTCAAAAAAGAGCATGTGCCGAATATTGGGGCTTATCAGCAAGGATTTAAGCCGCATCTGTATCAATTAAAGGGAGGGGATACATTTATCCAGCAAGACCTGTGCTTCTTCCTTTTGCCGCCGTCGGCTGGTGGCGCTGACACTGTATGTTGCACAGTTTGTTCTTGCCTGGGTGCTCATTACTGCCGATATCAATTATTATATTGGGGAGATTCCGTTTGGTGATGGTATTGTTGTGCTTATCACCCTTACTGCAGGGTGGCTGCGTGTGCGTTTCTCGCATGCTCCGCTTGAGATCCTGATGCGTCGCTTTGACCGGTTAATTCAGCGGATTCAGAACAACTAATCCAAATGAGTCAAATGGTGGAACGACAAGATTATTTATTTTCAATAAAATACTTAGAAAAAGGCAGTCCGGAGCCCAAGTCGTGGTCGGATTGCCTTTTTGATTTATCCGATTACCAGAATGTTCTTGATTTTTTCCCGGTATTCAATAGAGGTTACACGGAATAATGCACGTATCTTTTTGTATTGACTACAGGGTCTATTAAAAATAAGAGATAATACTTTTTGCTGCTATACGCACTACTATTTCAAGAAAAGACAAAAGCTACAGAGAAAATTGCAACAAAGCCGTACCTATATCCGTATATACGGCTACAGGTACGGCTTTGTTGGAGAGACTCCAAGTTTCTTGATTACAACAATAACGTCTCAGCTTTAGAGAAAAACACTTTATCGGTAATAACCGTCTTGTCTGCCCCGACAATGACGAATTCACCCTGTTCACGGATATCGTTGCTGGAGGCGCCGATAAATACGGCTATCTTTCCCGCTTCGACTACGTAATCCATATTTTCGTCATAGAAACCAAGGATATCAACCGGCAACTCAAAGCTTACTGAAGCTTGCTGCCCTGGTTCCAGCGTTAATCGTTTAAAGCCGAACAGCTGCTTGACAGGACGGGTAACGCTTCCCTCAATATCTTGCAGATATATCTGGACAACCTCATCGCCTTTGCAGGTACCAGTATTCTTAACCGTTACACTTACTGTTACACTTTCGTGAGTGGAAGCTTCTGTTTTATCAATGTTGAAATTCGTGTAATCAAATGTGGTGTAGCTTAAACCGTAACCAAATTCGAATAGCGGTTTGGTATCAATCTCTACATAATTATCGTGCCAGTGTGAACGGCCGCCCGACGGCTTGTGATTATAGAATACCGGAACTTGTCCAACCGTCTTGGGAACGGATATAGGCAAACGCCCTCCGGGATTATAGTCGCCGAACAGCACCTCTGTCACTGCCTGTGCACCTTCTTCTCCAGGCAGCCACGCTTCAATAATTGCATCCAGATGCTCGTTTTCCCAAACAGTAGATAACGGCCTTCCGTTGATTAGGACCAGTACAAGTGGTGTTCCCGTTTTTTTCAGCTCCTGCAACAGTTCCAGTTGATATCCTGGTAAATTTAAGTCTGCACGGTCCCGGGCTTCTCCAGAAGTTGAGCCTTTATCCAGTCCGGATTTGTCGCCCATCACCACTATAGCTACTTCAGAGACACTTACGGCATCAATAGCTTCCTGGAAACCGTCTTTAGTTCCGCCATTAACTTCGCAGCCTTTTGCATACCGGATGACAGTTTCTGAAGGGAGGTAGGCATCAATGGCTTCCTTCAAGCTGATAATGTCGGTGCAGCTCTTGACCATGCCGTTAATTCCCTGTTCACGCATAAATTGAATGGATTTCTTTAATTTTTTCTGAGTATCCCGGGTTCTCTCTTCTTGAAGTTCGGGCATTAACGGAATGAGGATGTCCAAAGGGACCTCATCAATTTTTTTGTATTCGATTCCCGTTGCTTTAACGATTGACGGAAGTACAAAGGCTTCATAATGTCTGCATACATCAAGTACTTTTTCAATATCAAGCTCTTCGTCTTCTTTTCTGCTGAACGATTCGAACATGCCAACCTGGCCCTCCAGATTGGAGGCATAGTTATAATCCCCAAGCATATTTCTGACACTGTCTGCATTCGGTCCGACAATGGCCAGGGAGTTAAGCTGTTTACTCAACGGTAAAATATTATTGTTATTTTTGAGCAACACGATGGATTCTCTGGCTACTTTTGCAGCAATTTCTTTATTTTCTTTAGCCTTATACACTTCCGGAAGCTTTTCGGTATCAACGATGACCTTGTCGAACAATCCCAATTGGAATTTCTTAGTCAATATTCGGAGTACTGAAGGGTTTATTACTTCTTCTTTGACTTTACCTTCTTTAACCGCTTCCATTAGTGGATCGCCGTAGCAGGTAGTAAAGGGAAGCTCCATATCCATACCTGCATAAATAGCTTTTATAGCGCCATCCTTCATATCCTTTGCAGCATGATGATAGGTAACAACTGTATCAATTGCACCGTAATCCGAAACAACGATTCCATTGAAATGAAATTCATTCCTTAAAATTTCAGTCAACAATTCTCTTGACACTGTACAAGGTACGCCGTCAATTTCAGTATAAGAATTCATGATTGAACCTAAATCTGCTTCTTTAATAATAGCTTCAAATGGAAGGCCGTAAACTTCTCTTAATTCTCTGGCGGTGATGTGTGTAGGAGCTTGATTCATGCCTCCTTCGGAAGCGCCGTATCCCAAAAAGTGTTTGGCAGTAGCAATAACTCCATCCTTGAGGTCATTGCCTTGCATTCCTTTAACGTAGGCTGCGCCGATAGAGGAAATCAAATAAGGGTCTTCTCCATACGTTTCTTCCGTACGTCCCCACCGCGGGTCCCGGACTACATCGAGTACAGGGGCCAGTCCTTGAGTTGCTCCTTTTGCCCGAAGCTGCTTTCTCAGACAATCACCCATTGAAAGGACGGTATCCTCGTTCCAGGTGCTTGCTACACCGATACTTTGCGGAAAGACGGTTGCATGTCTCGCCTGAACACCGTTAAGACATTCTTCATGCAAAATTGCAGGAATTCCAAGTCTTGTAGAATGCTTCAAGTAATCCTGAATTTGATTAATCAGCTTAGTCGCATCTTCAATTTCAATTTCGCCGAGCATCCATGCAGATCTAGAGATGTGACCGCAGCCGGATTTCAGGATATTGTCCAGCTTTGCTGGGACGATTTTGTTATTATCATCAACCAGGTCGTTTACAATTACGGAGCCAAGCTGCCCCAGCTTTTCTACGAGAGTCATACGTGACAATAAATCTTCGGCTCTCTGTTCAGCGGATAGCGTACTGTTTTTATATAATTCCAATTCAATCACACTTCTTTCTTCTTAATTTAAAATCATTATCGCTCTTGCATTATGCTGCTGCTCGACAAACGGCTTGCTAATTTGGACGATTTTTGCTAACTTATCTATTTGAAAATGGTTAAAGGCAAACAAGTACAAAGGTGGTTATTGGATTGAAGGCTTTTCATGAACAGAGAACATATCATTCCGGACTGTTGTTCTCAGCCTGGACTCCCAAGAATATTCAGTTTCTCGCTCATTGGCATGAAGAGCTGGAGTTGATTTGTGTGCTTGAAGGTGAACTCCGGATGGGAATTAATTCTGAAATGCGGCTGCTTCAGGCTGGTGAAATGGCTGTATGCAGCAGTGGTGATATTCACTACTATGACAGTGAGAATTTAGCCTCTAAAGCCTTGATTGTTTGCTTTCATCCTCAAATGATAGGTTTTCCGGGAGGCTGGCCTAGCGGAGTCGGCTTTCGCTCACCTTTTATTGGAAGTGCGGAAATCGGGCATAGTGAAATTGAGAAAGCTAAATTATTCGATTTACTCGCACTGATGTATCGTATGTACTTTGAGTGGACCGAACAACAGTCAGGTTATGAAATGGTTATTAAAGGACTGGTCTATGAATTATGCGGGTTACTGCTGAGAACAAATCCTACGGAGATTGCTGATGCCAAGCGTGACAAACGGAGGGTTATCAATACCGGAGTTATGCAAAAGGCTTTGGAGTATATTGAGGATCACTATATGAATTCCATAAGCATTGAGGACACAGCCAATTACTGTAACATGAGTATGTTCCATTTTTCACGGTTCTTTAAAATGGGAGCAGGAATCGGATTCAATACCTATTTGAACAGTTATCGCATACAGCAGGCTGAACACCTGATTGTCACTAGCGACCTGTCCATGCTGGACATTTCAATCGAATGCGGCTTTAACAATGTAAGGACCTTTAACAGGGTCTTTAAACAGATTAAGAAATGCCGTCCGACCGACTTAAGATAACTTCAGAGCCTTAATCGAACCATCCCTCAGCTTATACGAATGCTTATGGGATGGTTATTTCGTCTGCCAGAAAGTCGTCAAACCGTCATTGCAGAAGTCGGCTTAACGTTAGTTGCGGGAGTGAGGATTTCTTATGATAGGGCTAAGACATACAAGCTAAAGGAAGGGATAATCCATGGTGGAACAATCTGTTGTGGCCGCCGCGCCGCAGACTACTCCCAAGACAGCAGCACCCAGAAGGAAGTACCGGAAATATTGGCCGCTACTAACCATGATGGTGCCGGGAATACTTTATCTGATTCTGAATAACTATCTTCCAATGTTCGGGATCGTCATTGCTTTCAAGAATGTGAATTTTTCAAAAGGGATCCTTCACAGTGACTGGGTCGGTTTTGACAATTTCGAGTACCTGTTTAAGACGTCGGACGCCTTTATTATTACCCGTAATACAATATTGTATAATTTGGTGTTCATCGGGTTGGGAACGGTGCTGGCGTTGGCATCTGCCATCATGCTTAATGAGATCCACAGTAAAAGGTTGCTAAAAACCATTCAGAGCGTCATCACGCTGCCGCATCTGATCTCAATGGTTATTGTGAGCTATCTCGTCTTTGCATTACTCAGTGCGGACACTGGCTTTATCAACAAAACAGTGCTGCCCTGGTTTGGTATTGAGGATGGAATCATGTGGTACAGCGAAGCAAAGTATTGGCCAGTTATCTTGTCGCTTGTTCATTTCTGGAAGTCTGTCGGATACTCCAGCATTGTATTTTTTGCAGCACTAATAGGCATAGATGAAGATTACTATGAGGCGGCAAGACTGGATGGAGCGAGCCGCTGGAAGCAAATTATACACATCACACTGCCTATTTTGACACCGATTATTATTATGATGACGCTACTTAGTGTAGGCCGGATTTTTTATTCAGACTTCGGTCTATTCTATCAAATTCCTATGAACTCAGGTCCGCTGTTCGAGACAACCTCAACCATCGACACCTACGTTTTCCGGGGGCTTATGGGTACTGGTGATGTTGGCATGTCAACGGCGGCAGGTGTATATCAATCACTTGTCGGATTCATGCTCGTCATTCTCGCTAATTATGTCGTCCGCCGTTTCAACAAAGATAACGCATTGTTTTAGGAGGTAGGTCAATTGAGAAATGATAGCCGGACATTAACCGCAATCAGCTATATCACGATGATCACTTTTGCCATTATGAGCATTCTTCCTTTTGTTCTGCTGATTTCTGCCTCATTCACTGATCAGGACACCATTGTGGCTGAAGGTTACTCCTTCTTTCCGCAGAAATTCAGTACCTATGCTTACGAGTATTTAATCAACCGTGGTGAAGATATTCTGCGGGCGTATGGGATTACTATATTCATTACCATCTTTGGAACGGTTGCCGGACTGTCTATCACGGCACTACTTGCTTACCCGCTATCTCGTAGCATTACACCACACCGCAACCTGATTATGTTTTTTGTTTTTTTTACAATGCTGTTCAACGGTGGTTTGGTACCAACCTATCTGGTATACACCAATTTGCTTGACATCAAAAATTCGATATGGGCGCTTATTGTCCCTGGATTGCTGATGAATGGATATTACATTATGCTGATGAGGACATTCTTCCAAACCACGGTTCCGTCTGCGCTCATCGAGTCGGCACAAATAGACGGAGCCGGAGAATACCGGACATTCTGGTCGATCGTGCTGCCTCTCTCAACACCGGTGCTGGCAACGATTGGGCTTTTCGAATGCATTGCCTACTGGAATGACTGGCAGAACGGGATGGTATATATTACGAATCCGGAGCTGTTCAGCTTACAGAACCTGCTCAACCGTATTCTTCAGGATATCCAGTTTATTAATAGTAATATGAGTGAATCTGCGGCTGGCTCCATGCAACAGATGCCTTCGGACTCAGTCAAAATGGCTATTGCCGTAATCGGTGTACTACCGATTTTGATTGCGTATCCGTTTTTTCAGAAGTATTTTGTCAAAGGCATTATGATTGGTGCAGTGAAGGGGTAGCGTATGTAAGTCTATAATTTTGATCCGTTAGGCACTGCATTGTCGAAAGATATATGCAGTGCCTGTCTGTATCTACAGCTGCGGGTTGATCACCACAAACAGTTAAATCTGTGTATAATATGGGTTGCGCAGACTCTGCAAACTTATTACAGACTGAAGGGGGAGTTTCGTTGAGTTATCAGCTACTTCTTGTCGACGATGAAATACATGCAATAGAAGGCGTTAAGTCTGACCTGGATCTGGAGCGGCTGAATATATCCAAACTAATTACCGCATTAAATAGCAGACAAGCCAAAGAGGTTTTTCAATGTGAGCAGGTTGACATCATGTTATGTGATATTGAGATGCCCCAAGGGAATGGCCTGGAGCTTCTTGCCTGGGTTCGTGAGCAATTTCCGAACACGGTGGCAATCTTCCTGACAGCACATGCGGACTTTAAATACGCTAAAGAAGCCCTTCAACTGGGAAGCCTGGATTATTTGCAAAAGCCGGTTCTGGCAACGGAACTGGAAGCAGCCATTCGCAAAGCACAAAGCCTGATTGACCGCAATAGTGAGCTTAACCAGAGCAGCAAATTTCACCAGCTATGGATGAAGCATCATTCATTAATCATTGAGCGCTTCTGGCAGGATTTAATTAGTCATACGATTCCAAGCCGCTGGTCAGCAATATGTGAGCAAGCCGAACGCCAGCAGATCCCAATTACTCCAGAATCCAAATTCCTTCCGCTGCTTATTTCTGTGCAAAAATGGAAACGAGAACTGAAACGCAGAGATGAGAAAATTATGGAATACGCGCTGCGTAATTCTGCGGAAGAGCTGATTATTGGCAAGAATGGCAGCGGGATATGCTTGCCGCTGGCAACGGATAAACTGCTGATTATTCTGGATACGGAGACAACTGCTATTGATGTAGACGAAGCGGTAGTTTCAGCTTGTCAGAGTTATATAGACTCTTGCAGCCGCTATTTCAACTGTGAACTGAGCTGTTACATCGGTGATCCGGTAAAGGTTCAGGAGATGGCAAGTATAGCGGCAGAGTTAACTCTCCGCGATCGCAATAATGTCGCTTTCATGAATAGGGTGTTTACACTTGCTGCAGGAGAGCCACAGATTCTCTTGCTTGAATTTCCCGTTCTTGAAAGGCTTCCTCACCTGCTGAAAAGCGGCTCAGGTGAGAATGTTATCCTTGAAGTTGAATGTTTTCTGGACAGACTGGTCCAAAGCGGAGACATCAATTCAGATATCCTGCATCAGTTCAATCAGGATTTCATGCAAGTACTCTATTCCTTTTTGAACATTCGCGGTATACAGGCTCACCGGCTGTTAGGTAATCGGGAGTCGCGTGAGTTTGCGGAGGCAGCAGGTCGTACGGTTGATGATATGCTAATATGGACCAGACATGCAGTACGGAAAGCAATGCTGCAAGCGGAAGCTGTCAAAGAAAATGATACGGTTGTTCAAACGGTTAAAAGGCATATTCTTCTCCATCTTGATGAAGATTTGTCACGGGAAATGCTTGCCGAGCAAGTATTTTTAAATCCCGATTACTTATCTCGCATTTTCAAAAAAGAAACAGGATATTCTATTTCAGAATATATTTTATTTGAACGGATCAGCAGGGCAAAGGAGCTTTTAGCCCAAACGGATGTCACGATCAGCGCTATTGCAACCTCGGTAGGGTACACCAATTTTTCGCACTTCGCTAAAATATTTAAAAAATATGCGGGAATGGGGCCCACAGAATATAGAACTCAGTTTGAACTCGGATTGAATATAATGCAGAACAAAGACTGAATTGTCGGTATTGAAAGCGCTTTTATGGTCGTTAAAGCGCTATTAAAAAGGTCGGCAAAGTGTTAGCTGCCGTGATGTAGAGCGCAGTATACTGAAAACGCAAAGAACTACATCAAATTAGGGGGACGACGATGAGAAAGAAATCAAAGGTTTTACACATGCTGCTTTCCGTGGCTATGCTAGGTGGGATTACTGCCGCTTGCTCGTCAAACAATAACAGTGAAGTGAACAGTACGAATGAGGCTGGACAGGCAACTCCAGCAGACAGTGCAAGTGATACGGCTGCTGGTACAGCTTCAACCACTCCTGGTGCAAGTGTTGATACATCAGAACCTTACGAAATTGTTCTGGCTTTTCCTGTATTCGGAGCTGTTCCTAAGGATATGCCAGCAGTAGAGGAGGCAATCAGTAAGATATCACAGGAGAAGATCAATGCTTCAGTCAAGATTCTGCCGATCAGCATCGGAGCATGGAGTCAGCAAATGAATCTTATGACCTCCGGCGGAGAGAAGCTGGATATTGCTTATGCCTTCGGGCAGCAGGGGTATTATTCTACACAAGCCTCGACTGGAAAGATTATCGCCATCGACGATTTGCTACCTACATTCGGTTCTGACATCGAAGAAGCGGTGGGAACCGAATATTTGAGCAGCGCCAAGTTTAATGGCAAATTGTATGGGGTTCCTACCTTGCACAGCTTCACAATGCTTCCAGGCGTATATATGCGTAAAGACCTAGTGGAGAAAAATGGAATTGATACATCTGCAATCAAAAATCTTGATGACCTGAATCCCGTACTTCAGACAATTAAGGACAATGAACCAGGTGTAACTCCTCTTGGCGTCGGACTAAACAACCCGTTTGATTTTTATGTAGATTATGATAAACTTGGAGATCGGTTTGGTATTATTCCAAAATTTGACAACGGACTTAAGGTTGAAAATTTATTTGAAACGCAAGAATATGAGAATCTTTTGACCAAAGTGCACAGTTGGTTCAAATCTGGTTTTATCAACAAAGATGCAGCTACAACACAAACCCCTGTACAAGATCTTATGAAGGCGGGTAAAACATTTTCTTACTTCAGTACGATTAGTCCCGGTGGATTGGAGATTGAGCAACGCCTAACAGGTAAAGAACTCATTTATGTACCATTATTTGAACAACCATATACCACTACCAATGTAGTATTGAATGGACTGTATACCATCTCCCAGAACTCTGAGAATCCGGAACGGACAATGATGTTTCTCAACCTTATGTATTCTGATAAAGAAATTGCCAATCTTCTTGCTTGGGGTATTGAAGGCACCGATTATGTAAAGGTGTCTGATAATATCATTGATTATCCTAAAGGGATCGATTCAACAACTGTGGGTTATTCTATGCCGGTACACATGGTTGGCAATCCGTTCTTGACTTATATTTTTAATAATGATGATCCTGATAAGTGGATTAAGACCAAGGCAGACAATGATGCGGCACTCAAATCAAAGGCTCTCGGATTTACCTTTGACGCTGAACCAGTAAAAAATGAAATGACTGCAATTAATAATGTGATGGAGCAGTATCGCAGAGCATTGGAATCCGGCACTATTGATCCTGCTAATAAACTACAGGAATTCAGAAATAAGCTAAAGGCGGCAGGGCTCGACAAGGTGATTGCCGAAAAGCAAAAACAACTCGACGAATGGGCAACCAACAATAAATAACATGTAAAGTGCAGGTAAGCCGGATCAAATCACGATCCGGCTTTCTTAATGTAGTAGGTAAATCCCAAATTCACCTAAGCAAATCCTCAAATTTCGCGGTTTATGCCTTTGATACACTTAAGTAGAATAGATTGAAGCTCACAAATCAAACATTACATTAGGAGGTACTATGAAATACACAAATCCAATTATTGAAGGGTTTTATCCAGACCCGAGTATATGCAGGGCGGGACAGGATTATTATTTGGTCAACAGTTCCTTTGGATATTTTCCGGGCGTGCCGATTTTTCATAGCACTGATCTGGTTAATTGGGAACAAATAGGGCACTGTCTGAGCACTGAAAGTCAATTGCCGCTGTTTACAGCACCTGATGTTCCAAAACGACCTGTCGGAAGAACCGGGGGATATGCACCGACGATCCGGTTTCATGAGGGCAAATTTTATATGATTACTTCAAACCGGGCACAATACATTAATATCATTGTATCAGCTGATGATCCCAAGGGCCCGTGGTCTGAGCCGTTGACTCTGGAATGGGGAGGAATAGATCCTTCGCTATATTTCGGTGAAGATGGAAAGGTATATGTAACGGGTACAGCTGAAGAGTTGGATGACGAGGAAGAAGGTATTTATCAGGCGGAAATCGATTTGCAGACAGGCAAGCTGCTTTCTGAACAAAGAATTATCTGGAAAGGTACAGGTGGAGGCTACCCTGAAGGCCCGCACCTATACAAGATTAATAACATGTACTATTTGATGATTTCAGAAGGTGGTACTGAATACGGTCATATGATAACGGTTGCAAGGAGCGATCAGCCTTATGGCACCTTCGTGAGCTGTCCCCACAATCCGATTCTGTCGCATCGTAGTCAAAAGAATGCTATTCAGGCTACCGGACATGCGGATCTTGTACAGGCTCATGACGGTAGCTGGTGGACGGTATGTCTGGGCATCAGACCCTCAGGCTATCCCTACTATCATCATCTGGGCAGAGAAACGTTCTTATCTCCTGTCACATGGTCCGAGGATGGCTGGCCAGTTGCAGGTGAGCATGGCCGCATTGATCTAGAAATGGAGGGTCCGGCATTCTTCAAGGGGTATACTCGCTTGCCCTTCAAAGAAATGAAGGATAACTTTAACGATTCTAAGCTTGGATTTAACTGGAACAGCATTAGAAATCCATTTGAAGCTACAGGCAGTCTGGATTACAGACCTGGTTGGCTGACCTTATTCGGAACTCCTTACGGACTGGATGATAAGGAGGCTCAAGCTTTTGTGGGCTGTAGACAGAGGCATTTTGACTGTGAGGTATCGACTCTATTGGAGTTTGATCCGCAGGAGGATGGTGAGCAAGCCGGGCTTACCGTTTTTATGAATGAGCTTGGACATTACGATATCGGAATGATCAGAAAAGAGGGAAGGACCTACATAATATTTAGTCGCCGCGTAGGTTCAATTAAGGTAATAGAGCGACAAGATGCAATTACAGTCAATGAAGTGATCTTGTCTGTACGAGCTAACGCGAATGAGTATAGCTT
>RCUU01000594.1_pt1 | contig 19696 bp, 29 predicted proteins | sample 2166211 | NCBI WGS metagenome assembly RCUU01 (sample SAMN09932620, study PRJNA488358) | compost metagenome | feature: garden; material: soil; isolation source: compost soil in phenylacetic acid-enriched culture | place: Germany: Experimental Botanical Garden Goettingen | collected 2016-01-27
GTCGTTCGGCAAGATCTTCGACCAGAAGCTGGCGTTCGGCCCGGTCAAGGACGTGTTGCTGGCGATGACCTACGAGTTCGGCGAGGGTGACACCGAGTCGTACCTGATCGGCCCCGGCTTCGACCTGGACATCCCGGGCTTCGACTACTTCCAGCTGAACTTCTACCAGCGCACCACCGACGGCAGCCGTGCCGGCGACAACGTGTGGCAGATCACCCCGGTCTGGTCCTACACCATCCCGGTGGGGTCGTCCGACGTGCTGATCGATGGCTTCATGGACTGGGTGGTGGACAACGACGAGAACCGTCGCGGTACGTATCAGGCGAACCTGCACTTCAACCCGCAGGTCAAGTACGACCTGGGCAAGGCCTTGCACCTGGGGGACAAGCAGTTGTACGTGGGTATCGAGTACGACTACTGGAAGAACAAGTACGGCATCAAGGACAGCGATGCCTTCACCACTGACCAGAACACCATGAGCTTCCTGGTCAAGGTCCACTTCTGACCTGTGTGAACCCCGGGCTGCCCCTGCAGCCCATTGGCGGCTAAACCGATGACCCGGGGCTCGCCCCCGGCCATCGTCCTCAACTCGCTGGCCTGACCGCCCGCCACACTTTCCCTGCAATGCTCACCACCGCCAACACCAGCGCTCCGGCCAGCACCCCGGCCACGCCGTTGAGCAACGCCCCGGTCAGTGCCCCACCACGCCCATCGCTGAACGCCTCGATGGCGTGATGCAGCGGCGCGATGCCATGCACCAGGATCCCGCCGCCGACCAGAAACATCGCCGCAGTCCCGATCACCGACAGGCTCTTCATCATGTACGGCGCAGCGCGCAGGATGCCGTTGCCGACGGCCTGGGCCAGGCTGGAGGCCTTGCGGGTCATCCACAACCCCAGGTCGTCGAGCTTGACGATCCCCGCCACCAGCCCGTAGACGCCGATGGTCATGACGATGGCAATTCCCGACAGCACGATGATCTGCTGGGTCAGCGGCGCATCGGCGACGGTGCCCAGGGTGATGGCGATGATCTCGGCAGACAAAATATTTTAGCCACCACTATCTTGCACAATGCGGTGAACCTCTTGGCCTAGCCGCGCTAAATAGGCTTGTGCATCGCCCGATTCTGCACAACACAAGCTCATTCCATCGTGAACGAACCACCCGAGAGCCTGGAGTAGATCCCCTCCAGCTCCACCGCAGCCGAAGCCGAAGCCGAAGCCGAAGCCGAAGCCGAAGCCGAAGCCGAAGCCGAAGAATTTTCAATAAATTGACGATGGTGCTACGCAACGGCCTGAGGCATTAATTTTTCTTGGCTACATTCGCAACCCGCGAAATTGCTCCCATCGCAACTGCGGCGATCATCCCAGCTAAAGCCCCAACAACACCATATGCCCCCATCTTAGCAACAGCCACCCACCCTCCAAGCGAGCTCACGGTAGTTTCAATAAGCTGCTCGATTGGATGAATACCCTCAGCCACAAAGGTGCCGCCAACCAAAAACATCGCGACAGTTCCGATCCACGACAGCGCCTTCATGAGAACTGGAGCTGACGCCACCAACACTCCGCCAATTTTTCTCAAAACAGTTCCCAGGTCGCCTTCAGTCTTAGATTTGAGCAATGCGAGACCGGCATCATCCAACCTGACAATCCCAGCAACCAAACCATAAACACCAACAGTCATCGCCACTGAAATAACAATTAGCGTGACGATCTGCTGCAGCAAAGGAGCCGAAGAGACAACATTCAAAGTTATAATCGTAATTTCCGCGCTCAATATAAAGTCCGTCCGAATAGCACCTTTAACCTTGCGTCTTTCGTAGGCAGCCAATTCTTCCTTGGTTTTAGGTGCGGACTTGACATCAGTCGTATCAGAGTCATGGCTGACTCGAAACAGCTTTTCCTTGATAGCTTCGAATCCCTCGTAGCACAGGTAGATCCCCCCCGCCATTAACAGCCACTTTACTGACCAAGGTAAAAATGCACTAAGCAACAGCGCACAAGGCACTAAAATCGCTTTATTCACAAGCGATCCTTTGAACACTGCCCAGACCACAGGAAGCTCGCGATCTGCTTTCATACCAGTAACTTGCTCAGCGTTCACTGCCAAGTCGTCACTCAGCACGCTGGCCGATTTTTTTGCAGCGACCTTACTCATTAGAGAGATATCATCTAACAGAGCCGCTATATCATCCAACAACGCAAAAAAACTGCTGCCAGCCATTTGATTTCTTCCTTAGTAGATTCTTACAATCTTGTTGCCTCGGATCGCCTGGCTCACCAGACTTACTCGGAGGTGCAGCACGATGGTCGACAAGATGGCATACAGACCCGCTGTTGGCAAAACAGTTCTGCGCAGACCTCTAAGCCCCTTCGTCCCGTCATTGCCGAATACTGCACAATCAGCTCCACCACTCAATCACATGACTGCTGGGGTCGTCTGGTGGTAGCCTACCAACGGAAATCTAGCCACAGGGGCTCAAAATGTTTCTTCGACGAATAACTGACTGGCTTTTCCCTGATAAAAGAACGCAGCGCGAGAAGGATCAGGAGCGTGAGTTTATTCAGGCAGTCAACAACCTCAAAACCCTTTCAACGACTGAGCGTGGTGGTATGTCGATCGACCCAGAGGAAGTGCGCGAAATTATCGTTGCCTCTCGTCACGATCTCCGACACCAAAACAAAGCACTAAACGAAGCAGCGAACACTCCCTGCGAACACGCGGATGCCATCCAGCAAATAAGTTGGCGTCGTCTGGCTAGCGGCTCATCAGTGCAATATGTTTGCCTTCAGTCAATCACAACTGGAGGGTATGCCGTAGCGTGCGCGAACCTATTCAGCGGTGATAGCGAGAGCCTGCCGCCTTGGCTGAACGCAGACATAAGTAAGCAGGTCGCCGCTGCATTGAAGGTTTCCGAACTTCAATGGCACGAGACCATAAAGGATGCGATGGATGCCTGGGATCACGATCTCTAAGATTTCAGAAAATAATCAGAGGTTGGCCAGGCTGAAGGATCAGTGCTGCCAAAATCCTCACCTGGGTTTTTTTTCGACGATGTCGATGGAGTCGGTGAGTTCGTGCTCCATATCAATAAAGACCCGCTCAAGGCTCGGGTGACTGCCAGAGCCATGCAGTGTTTTCACCAACTGCAGCAGCTCTCGCCCCTGTCCTACCGGCATATGGATATCGCAGTAAACGGTGTTGTCTTTGTCTTCAGCCATGCTTGATCTCTAGATACGTCAATCGACTGAACGGTTTGATAAGGCAGCTCTGTGGGCATCTAGATGCTGCATCTCCACCACCCATTCATCCAGAAACTTCCTCCAGTCTTCTGCGTACAACCCTTCTACTAGCCGTGTAGATCCAATGCTTGCTTGGAGGAAGCGTTCCCGCCAGGGCTGTGGGATCTCAGGGTCACAGACGATTTCTTTTCCTGAGGGGTGGCGGCGGATATGCACGCTGATGCGAACCTCTTCGAGCGTCAGCACCGGGTCGAAATCAGGGTCGCCGTGCTCCTCAAGAGAAATACTGTTAAGGATCGCGACCAAGGGCACTGCCTCTGGATGGCCAGGCTTAAGGGAGGCCAGCTTCCAGAGCGTCTTGCGCCTTATTGCTTCCCTGGAGCGGATTTTTTCTTGGCTCATCTCATTTCTCTCCGAATTTTCAGCGAGACGTACGCAAAGTTTATTGCGTGCCGCCTAGGCGGACGGCTGTCGTAAACCGAGCCCCGCGTTGCGTGTCTCGGCCCTTCGGGCTTCCATCCTCACGCCTGGCGCGCTCCGCTTGCTAGGGAAATTCGTGACAACCTTGGATCAAAGCTTCGTCCCCGGCGATGCTGGCTTGTATCGAACGGGCACCGGCCGCAGTCGTATTGATCGAGCACGTACTTCTGAAGACTTCGCGCAGTACCGTAGCTATCGTCGAGAGGAAGTCTCGGTACTGGCCATAGGACAAATTAACTATCAACCTAGTTTCCTCCATTAAGCAAAACGCACTTTTGGAGTGAGATCATCCACTTCAAGAGACCGAATTAACCCATCAAAAATCGCAACTAAAATTTATCGAATCTCGCAAATAAATGGACTTGACCGCTCAATTACCGATGAACTTTAAAGCATGCTCAGCATATATAACTAATAAGAGTATGCGCAGGGTATACCCATAAAAATGCGCTGGACAGACCGCACTTTTAGCATCTAGTATTACCAAATCGGTCAGCCTGGATCGAGCGGTCGGTACGCAAAGGCAGCCCACAGGTTCAGTACTCAGCACCCTGCACTTCGCAACTCATTCGGCATTCGTCGTTGCGGGCAGCCGACACCGCTCAGATCATTGGAGGATGACCATGCGAGTTACGATTTTTTCACAAGATCTCAAATCCGGTAAAGGGGTTGTGCGGTTAGCCAGGTGCCTACAACGCGATTGGCCCGGCGCTAAGCCGATTGGTCTCTGCACTGCTCAGAATCTGATGAGCCGCTGCCTTGGTTATTCGGACTATTATGATGTCAGAATGAGTGCAGACGACAGTAAATTTGAAGTCGCAACCCTGGAAGACTTGAGGGCACAGTCTTTTGAGATCATCAAAGCTGAAGTTCAGCAAACCACTTCCACTGACGGCATGGCCCTTGAGCAACTCAGCAATAGCATTGCCAAATGGCCCTTCCACAACCTGGGTATCTTCAAAGTTCTTTGTGCACCATCAAGCCTCCCATTCTCAGCACGATCTATTCACGACCCTATGAAGATGAGCATGTACTACATGATTGGTCGACCCGAAAATTTTGGTCACCAAGCCATTATAGAAAATGTGCAGGCTAGTCTTGAGCATTTTCCAATTAACTCGTCGGAACGCTACCTCCCTACGTCATTTGGTATCTGTCCAAATGATCTTACTCCAAGCAATTTTGAAGGTTTAATCGGATCGGCTAAATGCCTGACCTGCGGGCCATTCATTTTCAAAAAGCCTAGTAGTCAGTCGTAAGAAGCGGAGCCGTACAGCATGGTAGGGCCGCACCTTCAGGGCGGCCCTCGTGAATTAAGCTATCGCGGACGGCGGCTCGTCCCGATTGACTCCATCCCTGCCTACGCGCTCCGCTTGCCGCCTAGCTTTAGGTTAGTGACCAATCCGCCCATATCAGTAGGCACACCCACCAATTTGCTCTACTGGAGGTCACATGGCGGTTTCTGAAGTGCAGTTGATCCTTCCACAGGTCATCGCTGCAGTGGAACGTGCCGGAGCACTCCTCTCGCAAGAGTACTACCGCCTGGGCGGGCCGAGAGGCTCCGGAGACAAAGCTGAGATCGATAAAGAGATCGAAGTGCTGCTCCGTGCCGAGCTCTTGGAAATCCTGCCGTGTGATTGGTGGGGAGAGGAAACAGGCCATGAGCTCACCGGCAACACGCTGTGCTGGGTGGTGGATCCTAACGATGGTACGAGCGACTTTTTGAAAGGTGTTCAGGGATCAGCAGTGTCGGTAGGACTACTGAGGGCCAACCAACCTGTGTTGGGTGTTGTGCATGCCCCAGTGACGCCTCAAGGCTCTGATTGCATTGCATGGGCACAAGGTATGGATCATCTGCTGAGAAATGGATCACCTGTTCACGTCGACCTTTCCAAGCAGCATCTGTCTGAATCGAGCCTTGTGATGGTGAGCTCAGCTGCCGGAAACAAACCGCAGGCCAACCGAGAGCTGTGTGCGCCGGGAACCTTCCATGCCATGCCATCGATCGCTTACAGGCTGGCCAGGGTGGCCGCAGGAGATGGAGTGTGCGGTGTATCGCTTTTCCCTGTTTCAGCACATGACGTTGTGGCAGGTAATGCGCTGCTGATTGGTGCCCACGGGGTTCTGGTGAGCGAGCATGGGGCACCCATCGGGTACCAGACTGAGGCAGAGATGCTTCGGGTATCGAACCGATGCTTCGGCGGAGCACCAAGGGTATGTGCTGATCTGGCGGATCGAGATTGGAGCAAGGTCTTTGCAAAAGATGCCGTTTGATGAGCAACACCCCAGTTAGCAGGATCTGAATATCCTGTAATCGCCGCAGCTCGTAACCAAGTCGGGTCGTCTAGAAACCGTCGTTAATGGTGATGTGATGAACGCTGAGGCCGATAAACACGAAATTGAGATCCTGTGCGATAGGTGCGGACAGTCAACTCGTGCTCCTAACGGAGAGCTTCAGTTCGCGTCGCTTAGCGTAAGCTGGGGACAAGGTGCAAAACACGCAGGTGAGGCGTATGAACTACATCTGTGTGAGCCTTGTTTCTTTGCCCAGCTCGCGGGCTTAAAGCGTGACCGCTGGACTCTAGTGATGTTTACGTGCGACGCGGATGCCATCCGAGATGATGATGGGTTTGGGCGTGTTCCGACTGCAGATCGCAGCAATGAGTGAGTGGAGTCAACATCGCCTGCTCTGGCACCAGAGAGCGCGTACTAGCCATCAGCCCGGAGCAGCAGTCCTACCCTCTCGGCCTTGTGGCGTGCCGCCTCTGGCGGATGGCTGTCGTGAACCGAGCCCCGCCGTGCGGGTCTCGGCCCTGCCGGGCTTCCATCCTGCACGCCTGCGCGCTCCGCTTGCTGGAAACGTGTCGGGGCTACCATGCAGGAGCGTGATTAATGCTGACCATTATTCCCATGAGCCAGGCTCGTAGACGCTTCAGGCGCCTGGTAACGCTGGTTACCAAGGGACACTCTTTTATCATCACCAAAAACGGCAAGCCGTTAGTGTTGCTGGACGCGCCCGAACCATCCGATAAGCAGGAGCAGTAGCCAAGGAACTATGAGACACAGAGAGCCTATGAGTCCGGATACGGTTGTGAGCGTTTCCTGCAACCGCTTCGGCAAAGTATGTCACCCGGATGGGAAGGAGGTTAGGTGATGCCCCACAATGACGATCAGCATGCAGTCACAGAGGCATATGAGCGCAAGCAGGGCCGGGTTCGACCTGAGTTTTTGAACCAGGACACGCTTGATCGGGTGGCCCATGATCATGCGAAAGACCTCATTGAGCTAGGTGCGAAATCAGCAAACTCTCCCCTGCCTTCAACAGACTCAAAGGATTGATTTGGAGCGGTTGACGGTGCTCGCAACTCCCAGGCTGAATGAGCATCACGGCGCCTTCGCCTGGTCAGGTGCACAGGGTAAAAAGTTGGGATCCAGGCCACGGTTGGGCCCGCCAGGATAGGTACGGATGAAACAGATAAGACTGATTCGACATGGCCAGAGTGCCGCCAATGCCGGCCAAGCTAGCCGAGATCATGCAAGCATCCCTCTCACCCCACTTGGCCTGGAACAAGCACGGGTGATCTCCAAGACGTTTTCAGTGGCCCCTGACCTGATTGTTGCGTCACCCTTCGCACGAGCACAGGCCACCGCCCAGGCAACTGCAGTAACCTTCCCCACGACCGCTGTTGAAACATGGGCAATCGAGGAGTTTACGTACCTTGCACCTGATCGCTGTGTTGATACGACTGTGGCCCAGAGGAAGACCTGGGTCGACGCATACTGGTTGAAGTCCGACCCCGCCTATTCCGACGGCGTCGGTGCGGAGTCTTTCCATGATTTTGTCGCTCGAGCCCAGGCTTTCTTGGATCGGCTTGAGGAGCATCCAACCGGTTTTATCGCCGTGTTTTCTCACGGGCAGTTTTTGAACGCGGTCGCATGGCTGCTGGAAAGGAAGCCTCGAGTTTTGGATGGCCAGGCGATGACCGATTGGCGCACCTACGAAATCGAAAATCACATTCAAAATGGCGGTGGCTTTTCCTTATCGCGAAGCGCTGGCGATGCAGTATGGAAGCTCGGTAATCGGGACTACTGAAGGACTAGACTGGCTTTATGGTACTCGACGCTTGCGACGATAGATCTCCAAACGAACTGACGGCACGCGAGGTTTGCCAGGTGCTCCGTGAAGTCGTTCTCGGGCGCAGGGTTATGTCCAAGATCGGCGACCAGACTTGGGATGAGGTCTATGCCTGTCATTTTGTAGTGGAGGTGGAGGGTTGGCGGATCACGATCTACAACGACTGCGATGAACTGGACTACTGCGAGCAAGCTGTGAGTCCTGAAGGTCAGCGCTGGCATTTCGATTCTGGAGATCGGACTGATCCCATTGGTCTGCTGTCGACATGGGAGCATCAACTCCTTGAGAAGATTTTGAAGGATCTGTAGAGGCTTCTAGCGCGCCCCGGCCACTCTCACTAATGACTCCTGGGGGTGGGCCCGCCGAGCGCACCAAGCTGGTAGCCCGTAACCGCTTGGAACTGATGCTCGGCAATCAGCCGCAGGCGTTCTAGTTCTGCGCCTGTAACCCCTCCTGCTTCGGCTTCGTGATAGCGCCTCAAAGCCTCCACGGCTTCGGTGTACATGGGGTCATCCGGCATCAACACCTTGCTGAGATCCTTCCGCTTCATCGTCATCTCGCACACGTTGGGATAGGAGGACTGGTGTCGATGACGACCACTTGATGCTTTTCGGCACCAGGATCATCAGGTTCCCCGGGGAACCAGGTCAGCGACTCGTAGCCCATGATTTGCCCTTCGCGCACAACATCCGGATAACACGCAACAGCGTCTTCCAATGCCGAACAATCAGATCTGGGAATCAGAACAGGCAGGTCAGGATCGTACTTCCGCAACTCTTCAATCAACTCACCCACGTTCACATTGATGCCCTCGAATAATGGCCTGGCGGAGGCCGATGGCGGTGTCATTCAAGGTATACGCATGGGACTGCTCATTTTCCAGTCGTGAACGCCAAGGTGGCTACTCAAGCCTCACTATGGGAGCGATTGAGCCAGGAGGGGCGGGGCCACTCCGTGGCAAGGCTGTCGTAAACCAAGCCTGACGGTGCCCGTCCGCCTTGGCCCGCTGGGCTTCCATTCTCCCGCCTGCGCGCTCCGCTTGCTCTGACGGCCTGAGTAATCTTTGATAACATTTGCTTGGAGAAAATTTGACCTTGAAGTGCCTTGAAAACTCGGTCAAAAGTTACCTTTTCTCGCACGAATATTACCTGGAGCGGAATTTGAAAGAAGTGACGTCAACATCCTCCACAACCTCAGCTGTGATATTGAACACCACACTCGCCTTGAAATCCGCGCGAGTAAAAAAGCTTGTCGTAACAAGATCATTATCGATTTCCACATCAATATATGATCCGAAATAACCGGAAGCATGAGAAGTTGGCGACGACAGGAGTTTTACTTCAAGACCACGAATATCAAAAGCATAATCGATGAAATATCTATCCTCATCAATTTTTCGCATGGCCAAAATATCAGAATCCTCAATACCCTCCCATGTTTCGAAGCTTGCAGCGAATACGCCATCCATAATCAAACTTGGATAGTTAGCCTCAACTAGCTTTTCTCGCAACACACTTAGAGAACACTCGTCAAGCCATGCAACAGCTTCTACACAGACATCACTATCTAACTCACCATTGAATTCAGAATAAAAGTCCATCCAATCCACCCCATGCAATTCTTGCAGAACATGCCTTTCAACAAATTCATTAAGGCTTACATATGGAATAATATCTGTTTCCATATTTCTCGCACGAAGATCCTCTTTAAGGTCTTCATGAAGCGTTGAACCTCCAGACTTGTTAGAATAAAAGTCCTTGGAGTTGGCATTTACAAAATGGATAGATCCCTTGAAGCCTGACTCCTTGACATAATCCAAGATAGATAGCCACATTAAGGCATCTCGATAGCCCTTCTCCTTTTCCCGGAAGGGTAACTTTGGTGCCAACGCTTTTTCTACAAGTTGTTCATGCGCAACCCCGGAATATGGCACCAAGATCACGCCCCGGTACTGCTCCCTGACTAATTGATCAAAGTCGTAATCATCACTGACCACCAGATTGGGTGGGCATTCAACGCCTAACTTAGAAAGCTTTGCAGCAAGCTTTTCCAAGTCCGCTCGAGCCTGAGCAAGTTCCCCATCGTATTTATTTTGCACTTCCTGCTTTACAACTTCAGGAAGAAGCAAAGTAGCACCAGTGTTGTTGCAGAAATTCCTGAAGACCCTGAAATTCGCCCCTTCAAGCAACCACTGGTTAAAATAAATATTCGTATCCAATACGACCCACATAAACATTCCTTACCAAAATAATAAAGGGGCATTGTAAGTTCACGCGCTCACTACTGGCGCCCTTCCTGGAAACTTACCAAATTAAGGAGAAACGCTAGATCCTCATTGATACCAGTCGGGGTTAGCAATCACAAGCTCAACAGCACAATTTTTGACAAATTCGATAAGCTGTTGCGCGCCGACCGCCTATCAGCTCTTTATCGTTCAATGGAAGCGGGTATGATTTCGGTGGTCGGCCTCGATCCGATACCAAGATCTCAAGTGGATAGGATGCGCTTTAAAGTTTAATCGCCTGTAGGAACTCTATGTAGAGACAATGTATAAGCATGAGCCTATAGATCATCTGCTGACTGACCGCGTTACATATCCACACTTAAACCAAAATGGTGAATATAGGAGAGATCGCCAAACTTCACCCAACAAATAAATACTCTTTAATTATCGCCTCACAGTCACCCACAAATTTCTCCTTCTCCGATGGATTATCATCAAGTATACCCTTAAAAGCCTGCTTCATGTCTTTGCGATAATTCTTCCTGCTCAACCGCCTGGCGGAAATAAATCTAAATTTTCCACTCACCATCGTCCCAATTGACATCGTATAAATAACACCTGAAGTCTTCTTAACTGGAAAGGACAAATTCTTTCCATTTTCACCCGCGTCGAGATCAGAAAACATCACGCTGCGGCGACCATCTCTCGGGTGAGGACAAATGACTGATAATGTTCCAAACTTTTCCGAGTAGCTGACTACCTCGCTAAAGCTTAATCCATGCTTGATGATATTCGCACCATTTTTGACAGGATCATACTCATAAAAGTCACCCACAGAACAATCATGTTCGCCGCACATGTATGCGCCGACATTATCCCGATCCAACAAGCTCAATGCGAATCGCGAACAATCGATTCTCTTGTAGATATCACAGCTTACTTGAGACCTAATAATTTTGTATAGCAGCCTCAAGCGTTTTTCTGTGATCCCCTTCCCATCAAGACGATTGCAAAAGTCCGATTCGGAAATATCGTTGAAGGCCCTCATTGCCTCAACACTTGGAACACCCGGCCACCCTTTATCCATGATACACACTGCCCTTTTTACTGCCTTCAGCGCTTCCGACGAACAACCAATAATTCCCAAACCACTGAATAGCTCGGCTTTACATAGGGCCCAGGAACATTCAGATCACCGAGGCCTTCTCATATCCAGCTCTGATCCAGCCCCTGCAACCACGAGCGTTGCAATGGAGCCGGGTTCTCAAGAAAAATCAGTTAGACAACCAAGACTCGACAGTGTCGTTACCGTACTTGGCTTTCCATTCTTTCAGCAGCTTGTGGTTGCCGCCTTTGGTCTCGATGATTTCACCGTTATGAGGGTTCTTGTACTGCTTAACCTGACGCTCGCGACGAGGGGCTTTTTCAGTAGTAGCAGGGGCAGTCGAGCGACGACTAGCTTGCGGATCCAGGATGTTAATGATGTCCCTGAGGCTGAACCCGTTCTTGTTGAGCAGGTCGCGCAACTTAGTCTCAAACTCGATTTCTTTTTGCAGCTCAGAGCTACCTTTCAGAGCTTCAAGCTCCGCGAGCTGTGCGGCCAGTTTCTGTTCGAGCTGACGGAATTCTGCTAATCGGGACATAGATGTTTCCTCAAATCAAAATAGATTCATAAATAATACGATCACTATAAAGCATTCGGCTAGAAATACCTGCAGCTAAAAAGCTGCTTCTCATTCCCTTGAGCTTAGGTTGGGAATCTCCATGCCAACGACTTATCAGTTCACTTCCTCACTCAGCGAGAGCATCGTAAGCGTCAGCGAGCACTTGCCGTCTGCCAGTGCTAAACATGTATTCAACATGTAGGCCTTGACATCCGACAATCACGGCCAGGAGCGGCCGACCATCGTGTCGGTCTTTTGCTAGTTTTTGCCATTCACGCAGGTCAATGGATGATGGAATTGGATGATTCTGGGGGTGAGTGTGCCACTCACCGAGATACCGAATCAGTCCATTGCTCTCCCTCCACCGTCTCATGGCAAAACGGTGGTGGAAATAAGGCATGCGCTCAAATAGAAATTTGAAACGCCTATCCAGCCTTGATGGCTCAGTAGCCTCGATGATCTCGAGATGATCGCCCCGGACGTACCCAAGCAATATCCCACCAGCCTCAGTCGAGTCATGGCCTTCTTGAACATACTTTTTGAACACCTGTAACGGCTGATCTCCCAAGTACACGAACTGGTTCGCGCCAGGGAATTTCCACGTATTCAAGAACTGCATGCAGGACACCCCTGACGACGGAGAGGTGAGCAATCTGGAGTTGCAATCTCGAAGCTCTGATCGGTAAGTCGCGTGCTGAGAGAAGGCCATGGCTTGGAACCAGCCCAAGCTAGAGTTGCGTCCAATCCCAAGGCGGCAGCCTGGATAGAAACTGAGGCTGGGAATGGAACATACAAGCCTTCACAACCCTGACCGGCAAAGATAGGTGATACCCCACTGATTACTGATAGCAACGAACCATCGCGATTGAAGTCGCTGAGGCAGCGATAGCAACCTTGCTCCGCGTGCTGTTTGAGCAGTGAACGCACTGCTACACCGGCACCCTCAATCCACACGTGCAGGATAGGATGTGAGACAGCCTTAGCAAACCAATGACCTAACGCCTCCTCCCCGGTAGCATCAATAACTAAGTCAAGCCCTTCGAGAGGGGCATCCTTTGCGTCCATTTCAATAGGAATTAGATTGGCCAACGGAGCAGACAGTTTTAGCTCTTTAGCCAGAGCCTTAGCTTTACCCTCCAATAATCGATTAAGACCTAGTCGATGCCGACCTACATTTTGGGGCATCAGGAGGTCGTTATCGATCAGCCGAAGCTCACCACCTCCACTTCCAGCACCCGCTTTCACCAGCATGTCGGCCAAAAAGCCGCCGATGGTACCGCACCCTATTAGCCCAATACGCTTACCCAAAAGCGTGGCCTGACCGGGAATGTTACGCCCAGCAAGGTACTTCTCATCAAGGCGCAGCATCTGCACCGGACTTATAGGACAGTTGAAAATTGGCAACCGTTGATCTGTTGAACGGCTTGCCTTTGGACGATTTTGTTGAAGCTCACTCACTAGAAAACCGTAGCTGTAGCCGGTTTTGGGAGACTCGATCGCAATCAAGACGCCTCGCTTACGAGCTCGGTACGCCGAAACGATCTTATCGCGCACTTTACGCCTACATGCATCATCCATTTCCCCTTGCCATTCCAGTACCTGGGCGACCGTCTCTGGCGGCCAGTCTCTCTGCAATGGTCTGGGCGCAGCAGCGGAAGTGATCATTTCAATACGTACATCGACGCTAGCGATCGTTCTGCCTAAACGCGCAAATTTGACTTTGCTCCGTTCAGCGCTATCGGTGAGAACGTACATCTTGTTGTCCGACAGCTGGAGCACCTCCAAACTGCCCGAAGATCGCCTCTCGATGTCACATAAGCAGTAGATGCCTTTCCAGTAAGCGAAAAATTCCTCCTGGAGATCTTCAACCATTTTGCCGGACACGATTTGCTCGAGCACGTGGATGGCTTGCCGTAGAGAAGTTACAGTTTGCCCAACGGGATCGAAGATATCGATCACCTCTGTCCCTGGTGCAGCGTAACAAAGGTACCCGTCCGATCCCACATGCGGCAGCACCCGGGGTAGATTCTCGGGCAACCGGGTAAGCCAGATCTGCAAAGGCTGAGTAAACGACTTGTCGATCCAGACTTCGCAAGGAACATCACCCTGGCTAGTCGGCAATGAGCCTTTCATCGCCAAACACGCGGGATCCGGCTGGGGATCCACTTTCGTGAACCCCCAGCCGATCATATGGCGCAATACCTCGGGCATTGCATCCATATAATCAGCCCGCTTTAGTACGTTTTACCGGTTCAGATGGCCCTGCCAGAGGGGGAATCGCAGCTATGAATGATGGCAATGCTTCTGTGTTGGGTTTCATGCGATCTGGATCATTAGGGAGCCGGTGGCCCAGCATTTCAAGCAGCCAATTGCACGCGACCTGTGAGTCGGTTGCCTCAATCGCACCTTCGAGATAACGCGCGAAGGTCTCGAACCTCTCCACAGCCTCAGCAATGGATTCCTTGGACATATGCTCGGTCAGAGACGACTCTGGGTCGATGGGGCTCGCTACGCCCGCCTGCAAAGCAGCAGGGATTCCCTTCACGATGTGCAGAAGAGCACGATCATCCCGCTTCTCGAAACGCTCATACAGCGGACATGCTATAGCCATCAACAGAATGGAACTTGGGCCCTTTTCTTCCCACTGCTTGTCGCGGAATGCCTTGAGATAACGAACCACACGTACAAGCTGATCCTTACCTTCCACCTCAGATTTGAACCAATCTTTCATAGCCATAGGGTCAGACTTACGCCAGCCCTGCTCGCGATCGGCCAACAAAATCTGATCAGAGGGCAGTGTCTTCCAGGTCTGCTGCTCGGCGTTCATCGCCGAGTCAAACGCTCTGCCCTCAATGCCTTCAAGTCCAGCCTTGAGCAGCATAAATCGAGTGTCTGGAATTACGTAAAGCGGCAGGTCAATGTGAGCATATTCCGAGATTGTCACTCGTACACAAGTGATTTTGCTCTCGGTACGCCAGCCTTTCGAATCGCAAATAGGCTTGAGAACCTCAGTGACGGCTTCGAAGAACAGCTCAATCGCGAGCTTAGGGCTGCTCTTCTCTCTCATGACGCTCAGAGGGAGGTACACACCGTCATCGATATCAGACTGCTGAGGCGGGGTGATGCAAGGACTATTCAGCGTCTTGTAGGCACGCGAGCCTTGAATGTAGAACCTCGGCTGGCAGATATCGCCTTCTAGTCCCTTATCGCGTAGGACATTCGACAGATTTGCTTTCAGAGCAACCCGAATCTCTTTACGAGCGCCGTCAATCTCTCCCAGCTGCTCCGGAGAGAGGTCAAGTTCATCCAGGAAACAGGTATCTCCGGTGGTGGTGTACAACAACGGACTAAAATTTGGCATAGCGTCTCCGCTCAAAGGGTAATGAACGATGCCTGCAGCAGTTGCTGACCCCTCAAAACGAGACTGCCAAACGCCCCCCGCGCTTCCGAATCTCGCGACTGCATCCCTACGCCGACTTCGCTCCAAAGGGTGCAATCTATCCGGGTGAAAATCAGCTACTTTGCTTGACGACACACGTGAGGCACCATGTTGCCACCACACCACATGTAGATCAATAGGTAAGCCAAAGCACCACATATGGTGCCTCTGAGCGTTGCTTCGTCTGCCTAACCACTTTTGGTAAACGTGATGGTTCCCGCTGTATTCAGCCCCTCTGTCCACTTCCGATCAGTGAAGTACGTCCCTTCCATGATGAGGCCTTTACCGCGTTCTTTGACAAAAACTCGTGCGGCACCTGTATGGGTATTCGTGTCCGTTGCCACAGGAACCTGGGTGTAGTTAACGTACATGTAATTCAGCTCAATCAACCCCATCTGCTCGCTTGGTCGGACAGATACGCTGATGGTTTTGGAGTCGGAATACTTACTCTCGGAAACGAATTCCATCTGCACCTTGGAAAAGCGAGCTTTTATCTTCACCTTCCCTTGTAGGGCGTGAAGCAACGCACCGTCACCCTGGCCAAGCCACTTCTGCATTACTCCCCAGTTCGATTGCAACTGGACGTCCCATTCACCATCAATTGGTGGCAGGAATTTGCGGATGAGCGGAGCCCTGCACAACCACACAAACAAGGGTGTTTCACCAAGCACATAGAACACGATGCTGCCCCACCATACCGCTGACATTACTGGCCGCTGGAGGCCCTGCAATGGGCCATCTAAAAGCGCTTGCAAATGGTGGAAATTGAATAGAAGAAAAACAGCCAAGCATGTGATGGCGAAGGCTGAAAGTGTCTTGGTAAGCCCAATGACCTGATACATGCCATTCCTCAAAATGATCTCTGAACCCCATACCCTATACCCTCGCTATCGCGGAGTACATGAGGTATGCGTGGTGGTCGAGGTCACTTAGCAGGTTAACGAGCCCCAGTAACCACCGATGATCTTAGTAACCACCTAGAAACACACAACAGCCTCTCCATAGAAAAAGCCCCCATCAGGGGGCTTTAGCAAGCTTCCGGTGGAGCATGTTTTTAGGCGAGCCAGCCTTCCACTTCGTCGGCGCCGTACTGAGATTTCCATTCTTTCAGCAGCTTATGGTTGCCGCCTTTGGTCTCGATGATCTCGCCGTTGTGAGGATTCTTGTACTGCTTGACCTGGCGCGCACGACGTGGGGTCTTTTCAGCTGCTGCGGGGGCAGCGGTACGACGGTTGGCTTGAGGATCCAAGATGTTGATGATGTCGCGCAGACTGTAGCCATACTTGCCGAGGAGGTCGCGCAGTTTGGTCTCAAATGCGATTTCTTTCTGCAGTTCGGAGCTGCCCTTCAAGGCTTCGAGCTCTGCGAGCTGGGCGGCGAGCTGCTGCTCAAGTTGGCGGAATTCAGCTAAACGAGACATAGGTCAACCTTCGCAATGGATTACAAGAAAACAGGTCGAATATCCTAAACCACTACAGGAGGTTCAACACAATTGTTTTTGCTCAGGGGAGAGCCTGTTTAACAGGCCCATCATAGCCCCTATACCGTGCATTGCTTGCTGTGGTGTTAGCTCAACGAGAAGGCCCTGACTATTTGCTCAGCTTCAACCGGGTAAATCATCCACCGCTGGCTGTTTCACGATCCAACGTTCTGCTCCGTTGTAGTCATCACCGCCTACCGCGATAAAGATTTGTCCCGCCTCATCAACTGCGTAAACGCCTGGTCGTTCGCATTGAGGATCTCGAACCTCATTTTTCCAAGCGTATACCTCCCCTTCCCAGATCATCACGATCCCGCCCCGGTACTCCTTATTCTTTGCTCGCCATCGGGCAGCAGTTACGCGCAGTGCATTCCAAAACGCCTTCATAGATCGACTTCCCCTTTGTTAGCTCTAAGTATCAGGTACTCAGCAGCGGAAATGAAACACTCAACAACAAACCTACCGCTGCCCTAGCCTTTCACTTGCAGTAGACAGTCCAAAGCTCATCAACCCGCGTGGTAAAGCTCTGGCTCATCATCTCCCGGCGCATGCCCCAGCTTGGATCAACCGGCACGCTCGCCAACCGCATCGTCCCCCTGCCCCATCTCCCATTAACCGCATCAAGCACACCCATGAGCTTCTCGCTGGCCGCAGGCTGTGCAGCCGTGAACAGGTCTCCCGTAATTTCATTCCGCTGGCTAAGGTCGAGGAGCAGCACCTCCGCCTTGCTGTAGCGGAAGCCTTCCCTGAATACCCGCTCCACGCCTTCCTGCGCTGCCTTTGTCAGCAAACGCGTGTCGTCTGTTGGGTATGGCAGCTCGACCAGGACGCCGTTGGCGTATTTCGCCTCGTCCGGATTGAACATCCCCGTGCGGATGCTCACCCGTAGCCGTTTGCAGAGCGACTGCTGGGCACGGAGCTTCTCGGCAGCCCTAGAAGTGTAGGTGGCCACCGCCTCTTTGATCGGAGCCAGTTCGGTCAGTCGGGTACCGAACATCCTGCTACTGCAGATCTCCTTTTTGGGTGGGTCGGGCTCGTCCAGTTCGAGGCATGTGGTGCCGCCCAGTTCCCTGGCAGTCTTCTCGATCACCACACTGAACTGCTCCCGGAGCGCCCAGGCGTCAGCATGCGCAAGCTCCCACGCAGTTCGTATATCCATAGCCGCCAGGTGCGCCGTCATGCGCCGGCCAACTCCCCAGACGTCCGACGCATCGCACTTCTTGAGCACCCAGTTGCGCTTCACCTCATCGCGCAGGTCGACGACGCCACCTGTATGGCTCTGCCATTTTTTTGCAGCGTGGTTGGCCAGCTTCGCCAAGGTCTTGGTTGAGGCGATACCGACACCGACCGGTATACCTGTTCGCCGATAAACCTCGGCACGGATCTTTCGGCCCAGGCGCTCAAGGTCGCCGGGCATGCCCGTGAGCTCGGCGAAGGCTTCGTCGATGCTGTACACCTCTGCTGCGGGCACCATGGACTCAATAACCGACATGACCCGCTCACTCATATCGCCATAGAGCTGGTAGTTCGACGAGCACGCCACAATGCCGTGCTTACGGAGCTTGTCTTTGATCTGGAAGTACGGCTCGCCCATCTTGATCCAGGGCTTTGCATCTGCCGACCGGGCGATCACGCAACCATCATTGTTGCTTAGCACGACGACCGGCTTGCTGCGCAGGTCGAGGCGAAACACTCGTTCACAGCTCGCATAAAAGCTGTTGCAGTCGATGAGGGCGAAGACCCGCTCAGGCTTTGTCATGGCTTCGCACACTGTAGGTAACTACACCCCATACCTGCAGCTCTTCCCCTTCGAGAAGGTACCGAGACGGGTAGCGTGGATTCTCTGACTTGAGCACTACTTGGCTGCCATCTCGGGCCAGGCGCTTGCAAAGCGGTTCGCAGTTCACTGCGGCGATCACGATGTGACCAGGTTCAGCCTCGATGGAGCGGTCGACTATGACGAGGTCGCCTGGGTAGATGCCGGCACCGATCATACTGTCCCCTTCCACACGTACTAGGTAAATGTGTGGCGCACGCACGTCGAGCAATTCGTCCAGCGAAATGCGCTTTTCGAGATGGTCGGCTGCGGGGGACGGAAAGCCCGCAGGGACATGGAAGGAAAAAAGCGGAAGCTTCGCCCCGCTGTGTTCGAGGGGGCCGAGAATCGTGACCATGACGAAAACGCCTATACTGTATATGCGTACAGTTAAGCGTTTTTTCATCTCTTGGTCAACGCAGCCCGGACTAGCTGGCGGTAGCCGGATTACGAATGACCGCTAACGACCCAAGCGAACGTTGGGGTGGCGTATCTATTCCTCATCAAACATTGAAGCTCATGCCCTAAGGTGTGGCTGTGATCAAGCCATTATCTCAGCCCTTTGCCCCTTCCCTCGCCTTCCAATACTTGCTTTACATATGAAAATTCGTATATTCACTTTTCCGTATGTGCTCAGGGAATGGCTTCGAACATGTCTCCTGTAGTCCTGACTGCTGACCGCCTCCGGCGCAGCCCATTGAATGCCAACGCAGAGGTCGTAATGGCTGACCAACTGAATCCCACCACCGTATTCAAATGCCTGGCTGACGACACCCGTGTGCGCCTGATGCTCTTGATTGCCCACGAACAAGAGCTGTGCGTGTGCGAGCTGACCTGTGCCTTGGACGAAAGCCAGCCAAAGATTTCACGCCACCTCGCGCAGTTGCGCACTAGCGAGTTGCTGGCGGATCGACGCCAGGGCCAATGGGTGTATTACCGCTTGCACCCTGATCTCCCGGACTGGGTACGCCGCGTGCTGACTACTGCGTTGGACGCCAACCGGCAATGGTTAGACCCCGAAACCTCACGCCTGAGCGCCATGGGTGATCGTCCGGAGCGGGTAGCCGCCTGCTGCTGAGCACCCTGCCAGGGGCTCCTCCCTTCTCTCAACAGCCATCTGGGAACACGAACATGAGCATCAAAATTGGTATCAATGGCTTCGGTCGTATCGGTCGCCTGGCGCTGCGCGCCGCCTGGGACTGGCCGGAGTTCG
>RCUU01000596.1_pt1 | contig 19674 bp, 17 predicted proteins | sample 2166211 | NCBI WGS metagenome assembly RCUU01 (sample SAMN09932620, study PRJNA488358) | compost metagenome | feature: garden; material: soil; isolation source: compost soil in phenylacetic acid-enriched culture | place: Germany: Experimental Botanical Garden Goettingen | collected 2016-01-27
CAATGATAACCAACTCCTTTACAGCGGGCGCTTCGGAACAAGTCGCATCCCTTGAATTGGTACTTTCATTAATACAAAATGCGGGACCGCATCGTATAACAAATTATCAATTTTAAGAGTCGCAATCGATCCTCTCTCCATCACCTTAACTTCATGTCCACAGGACTTTAATCTTGTAATAACTGCGTCTAGTCTTTGATTAGCATTATCAAACCAAGCCTCTGTTTCTATAAAAACAGCTTGTGATCGCTCTAGGGCAGGGAAAATAAAATTAATACTAGTACCAACATCTGTCTTCACAAACTTCGTCTTCAATTCTAGAAAACGTTTGATCCCTAACTCAATTCCATGATGAATTTGGATTGGAAATAATGCCTTTGCCCATAAGTTACTTTGATATAGATCATGAAATCTGATGTTCACCTTTTCTAGTTCGTTCTTTGAGAAGTAATCATGCATACATCCACATTCACGAAGTAGCCACAGCATACAAATGACCTCATCTGTTACTGAACCCTCTTCCAAAATCTCTGCCCGTATGTTCTCTGAGATGCTTGTGTATGCCTCCATATTACTGCGATATGCTTTAATATCAACTTCAGCAGAATCAAATAACATGTCGCTCCCTAACAAGCTTGGAATGTCTTCAAGCAAATCCATTGCTTTAAGATAATCTGAAATCGCGGTTTCGAATTTTTTTAATTGATGGTTAGACTTCGTCGAAGCCTTTTTTAACCACCAATTTAGGTCATTCTTCACCTCAGCGCTATTGTGAAGTAAGGGTTGTAGAACCGTTTCTCTATATAGTGTTGAATGAGATTGATCAAGTTTTTCCATGGGCAATGTGAACTTGTTCTCAGATTGTGATAAACATCCCTCTAAGTAAAGCTCCAATACAACCGCCGCTGCCATACAGCGTAAAGACACTTTCTTAACAGTAGTCATATGAAGACTTCTCTGTCCATTAAGCGCGAGCAATGAAAAACTTGGTGCTAATTTTAAATCCATCATAACCATCCACCCCTATCCATAAATTCTTATTTAACGGATGATCTCTATTCTGTGTGCTCAGCGTTTTGATTCAACTTACTACTTACTACTTACTACTTATCACTTACAATATACCACTTTTACAATAATTGTCAAGGGCTCTTAGAAAGCGCACTTATAGCCTTTCAAGCAAAAATGCCAGATCATCAAGCAATTTCGTACATTGCTTGATGATCTGGCATTTGAATGATTCAAGAAATCATAAGTGTAATGATGTTAATCCTTAAATAAAAACATACTCCCCATCACCGATCTGAATCTTCTTCCCTTTCAGTGCTAACGAATCCGTTTCAAAAACCACCTGTTTGAACTGGTTTTCTTCCCCTTGCACGAAAGCAAAAGACTTATCTCCAATCATAAGGCTGATGGTACCGTCCTCTGACTCGACAACAGAAAGTCCAAATAACGTTCCCCAATGATTAGCAGTAGCAGCAGGATCGGAGACATGGAATATCGCTCGCACGATTTCGACAGGTCCGGCTGGATGGGGCTGAATGACTCCAGATGATGTTAGTCTTTCTAATCTCTCAGCATCTGTTCCGCTCCATTGAATGATGAACGGATAGACCAGTCCTTGAAAATCACCTTCGAGAATCATCATCCGCCACTCTATTAATCTACCCTCATGATCTAGACGCTTGCCATCAATGATTGGGGATAGTGATAAGCCTGCTGCTTTCAGAGAGGTTGCTATTTCTTCAATATCATCCGTCCGGATAACTACTCTACTTAAGACTTCATGTTCTGGCAGAAGTTTTACTGCGTCTTTCACCACTAGATTATGTTCCGTTGCCTTTGCTAGTTCTAGATTCTCAATACCTAGAAATTCGAGATAGGTTAGCCCGAAATAACTTAATGCATTATAGGTTCCCCAATCTTTATGGGACCCTCCCTTAAAAGCAATCAAACCATGATCCCCAAAGATATCAACCGGTTTGATCAAATCATTGACGTAGTGTACTAAATGATCCCATTTCACCGTTGCCATGATTACTTCACTCCCAACTCAGTAGTACGCTTTACAGCTGCCAGAACACTTCTTTGCAGACCTGCTGCGAAATCACTGTTATTTAATTCGTACAAGCCATGCATTCCGACACCGCCTGGTGAATTATTAATATCGAGCAGTTGTCTTGGATGCAGCCCTGTCTGCTGCAGAATAGCCACCGATCCCATAACATTCTCCAGCGCTACGTTCCAGGCTTGCTCACGCGGTAGTCCAGCGAGTACACCTGCATCTACAAAAGATTCAATGAAATAATAGATATAGTTGGGGCCAGCCACACCAAATCCAGTGAAAATATCCATTAATGCCTCATCCAAATATTGCACCTTACCAAATCCGAGTAAGAAATGCTCCACTTGATCACGAGTAGCATATGCATTTAAAGCTACACCGCTATATCCGTACCCTGTATCCGTCAACGTATTAGGAATAACCCGGATAATGGAGCGCTTAGCTCCAAAATAACCAGCTAGCTGATCATTCGTCACACCCGCCACAATCGATATGATTGTGGCAGTGGATGCAGCGTATTGTTGGACAATTTGTCCAAGTGTATTTAAATCATCCTGTGGTCGTACTGCAACCACAATCAGATCTGCAGTAGATAGGCTATGCTCCTGCGAGCTTTTAGTATCTACTCCGTATCTGGTATTCAAAAACTGAAGACGGCTCTCATTAATATCAGATACACTAATTTGATCTAAGGATAGTGTATTATTGGAAATGCAGGCGCGAATAATCGCTTCCGCCATCTGTCCTCCACCAATAAAATGAATCTTTTCTTGTGTCATACCATTCACTTCCTTAATTAATTGTTGTCCCATGCTTCAGGTAGAATGAAACCATCATATTTCTCTATTCCACGGATATATTCTTCAAACGCTTTAGATTCATAAGCGGCTTTCAAGTCCTTGGCCCACTGCGTATTTTCATCCTTTTTATTGACCGATACGATAATTCTGTGTTCCATTGGTGTATTCTCGATCTTCAAAGCATCCGTAATCTTTCTGTCCGAATTAGCAATATAATTGCCGTTTACAACGCCATAATCAACATCTTGCAATGAAACTAGGATTTGAGCAGGGTCCAATATCTTAATATCAATGTTATATTTGTCCGGCTCCATGCTGTTGATGTTAAAATCAGCTACACCTGCACCATCTTTAATTTTGATCCAACCCAATTCTTCCAGAATACGCAATGCACGCTCTTGGTTCACTGGATCATTCGGAACAGCTACGGTTGTACCATCTTTAACATCCTCAAGTGTAGTATGATTTACGGAATAAAGACCTTGTGGTGCACCAGGTGCATAAGCAATTCCTACCATGTCTGCATTGATTTCTTTATTGATGGCCTCCATATAGGCTGTGCTTTGGAATATACTTGCGTCAATGGAACCTTCCTTCATCGCAGGGTTGACTTGCATATTTTGCGAAAAGGACTTAATTTCAACGGTATAGCCTTGTTTCTCCAGGATCGGTAGAATCGATTGGCGGAATTGCTCCTCATAAGTTCCCACACCAAATCCAATGACAAGCTTCTTTTTATCTCCTGCGTTATCGGATTGACTATTCCCGCAAGCTGTCAACACCGCTAGAACCCCTATCAACAACACTACCATTAACTTTTTCATAACTTCATCTCCTATTCAAATACAGATTGTTTTAGTTGATCTAACGCATCATCCGTCACATTTAGTGGGATGGCGCAATTTGGCGAGAGAATAAATGGCTGATCTTTCATGAACGTCAGTGCTTCTTTAGCCTGCTGCTTAATTTGTACAATATCGTTTACAGCAAACAATCCATGATCGACTCCCCCTACTTTAGTAGCTTTTAGATTTGCCTCTAATCCAGGGTTCCCCTCCGCTACAGTATCCCAACTGATCCCATCAATTCGATAATCGTTGAATTTCTCAGGCTGGGCATGTGCGCCACAAGTATGGAGAATGTTTTTACCATAGCTAGCAGCTTCTAAAACAATAGAGTCATAGGGTCTGGAGAACTCGTCAAACATGGCTTCATTAAATAATCCTGGATGAGCGGTGCCTGTCACAGCGTAGAACAACCCATCAGAACCTGCTTGCTTCAGCTCTTGAACATAATCAGCTAAGGTTAATGAAATCACATGTAATGCGTGGTGCGCTGCTGCTCGGTGTTCTTTGAACAAAGATTCCAAAGTAACAGGTTGCTCAATGCCAAACACAGTTTTTGTAACATAAGCAGAGCGGCCTGCAATAAATAGTAATACCGTCAATGGTGAGAATACCGTTTGGATTAGTGGGGTATTAGGCAAACCTAACCGGATTTTTCTAACCGCATCTAAATGTTCCACCAAAGAAGCTGTGTGAATTGCCTTTTTGACTTCGAGATCCCATAGATTAGCCGCTGTTGGAATAGCCGTCGTTTGCTGCCTTGGAAATACAGTCTGATAGTCCGAGAAATCATATTGATTCCCCCAAGCTTCCGCCAAATAAGTCGCTCTAGGATTAATCTTGACCCAATCCCAATCATATTTTTCTGTAAAAGAAATCGTAGTTTGTGCTAAATCATCTGCAGTTTGTTCTTTGTCGATAAAATGGCGCCACCCACTTACAATGGGACGATCCGCCCGTTCTCCAGATAACAATGCTTTAAATCGATCTTGCTTGCTCCATTCACTCATCTCTCGGTTCCCTCCCGGAATATGTAATCACTAATAACGGCGAATTTTTCTTGCCAGCGTGTTGCCTAAAGATTGAATGCCTTGCACTAAAATAATGAGAATAACCACGGTAGCTACCACGACAACCGTATCAAAACGTTGATATCCATATACAATCGCCAAGTCGCCGACACCGCCGCCTCCTACTGTTCCCGCCATTGCTGTTGCACCTATTAACCCGATAGTCGCTGTAGTCAAAGACAGAATTAATGATCCAACCGCCTCTGGCAACAAAAAGTACCATATCACTTGAAAAGGAGTAGCTCCCATCGCTTCAGCGGCTTCAAGAATTCCCGGGTTTACTTCAAGCAGGGAGTTCTCTACTAAACGTCCGATATAAGGTGCGATGTAGATTATTAAAGGTACGATCGCTGCGCTTGTCCCTATCGAAGTATGAACAATCAAACGTGTAAAAGGTACGATCGCCACAAGTAAAATAATAAAAGGCAGAGAGCGAATAATGTTGATGATCGGATTCAGTATGGCGTACAGCGCTTTGTTCTCCAAAACCCCACCTGGACGAGTGATTACAAGCAATATTCCAAAAGGGATGCCAATCAAAGAGCCAACAAACAAGGAGACTCCAACCATCTGAATGGTTTCAATAATCGCCTGCAGAAATTGATCACTTGTTAATGTGGTCGAAAACATTTGACTCTACCTCCTCTACACCGACTCCATGACATTTTAAGAAAGATAACGCATTGTTAATCTCAGCTGTATCTCCACTACATTGAATAATCACTGTTCCCAATGTCGTTTCCTGAATCTCTGTCGTATTTGCAAATAAAATATTGACCATCATATCGAAGGAACGAATCATCTCGAACAGGATAGGCTCAGAAGCGCTTTCTCCAACAAAATTAAGTTTATAAAGCACATTTCCAGGTTCTGTTTTGATCGATTTTTGCACGCTCGGTGTAATGCTGTTTTGAATAACCGTCTTCACAAAATTTTGTGTCGTCTTATGCTTGGGACTACCGAATACATCCAGGACGCTTCCTTGCTCAATAATCCGACCTTCTTCCATGACCGCCACCTTGTTGCAAATCTCTTGAATGACAGACATTTCATGTGTAATGATCATCACCGTAATGTTGTATTCCGCATTGATTTTTTTTAATAGCTGTAAGATAGAATGTGTTGTTTGTGGATCTAAGGCAGAAGTCGCTTCATCACATAGCAGGATGGACGGATTCGAAGCAAGCGCTCTGGCAATTCCGACACGCTGCTTCTGTCCACCTGATAATTCACTAGGATAGCTCCCCGCTTTGTCACTTAATCCAACAAATTCCAGCAATTCTTGTACACGCTGGCGGATTTCATTCTTATTCTTTTTTAGGAGAACTAGAGGAATCGCTACATTATCAAATACTTTTTTAGATTCTAATAGATTAAAATGTTGAAAAATCATACCGATATTCTTCTTAGCAGCTCGTAACTCTTTATCGTTATAGGCTCCTAAATCACGCCCAGCAACCCAAACCTGTCCTTCTGTGGGTCTTTCCAAATAATTGACTAAACGAATTAATGTACTTTTCCCCGCACCACTATAGCCGATAACTCCAAAGATATCGCCTTTATCAACCTTTAAGTCGATCCCTTTCAAAGCATCAATAGTGATCCCTTTCCGAGTGAACGTTTTGGAAACATTCTTTAATTCAATCATATACATTCCTCTCAATCATACTTTGGATTTAAGACTTAGGAGTTGGATTACGCTTTGTCTTGCAGCTTCACCAGCGCTTGTTCTGCCAATAAAGCAAAATACTTCGCAGCTGGTAAGATCGCAGCCTCATCAACATCGAAACGAGGGTGATGTAAAGCATACGCGGGTCCTGATCCAATATTTACAAAAGCACCCGGGATCTGTTGTAAATAAAAAGAGAAGTCTTCTCCGCCCATTTGCGGAGGGATATCATGTACTTCATATCCGGAATGTAAGGCGATCTCTTTGGTAAAATCGGCCCATTCGCCATGATTTATCGTTGCTGGCGGTCCTGGATACCAGTGCAACTGTGCCTCTGCTCCAGCAGCTGCAGCTGTTCCTTCGATAATTCGTTTCATTTGAATAGGAATTTGGCGACGAATCTCTTCATTGTAAGTACGCACTGTACCTTCTAATTCAACTTTTTCCGGTAATACATTCCAGGTGAAGCCCCCATTAATTCTGGTGACACTTAACACAACCGGCTCTGTGGTACTGTTTTGGCGGCTTACGATAGTTTGTAGCGAAGTAATGATTTGAGCCGCAGTTACAATGGCATCTACCCCTTTTTCCGGAGTAGCCGCATGAGCACCGACACCTTGTATCGTGATTTCAAACCGATCTACACCTGCTGTCAAAGCGCCTGTTCTTGTTCCAAAAGCTCCTGTAGGCAGGTCTGGTGAATTATGGAGGCCAAATATTGCATCTACATCCTTGAGTCCTCCTGAGGCTAAGACACTTTCAGCCCCGTGCCCCGTTTCTTCAGCAGGTTGGAACAATATTCTAACCTTTCCAGGCAATTCACTTTCACGAGACTTCAACAATAAGGCAGCTCCTAGAATAGTAGCCGTGTGAAAATCATGCCCACAGGCATGCATTTTACCAGGGATCTCCGAGGCAAAAGGTAATCCAGTTTGTTCCTCTATCGGAAGTGCATCGATGTCACAGCGAATGGCAACAACAGGTCCACTGCCTTGTCCAATCTCTGCAATGAGTCCGGTTTGTAAAGGGAGGTCTAGAATATGAATATTGGCATTGGTCAACCATTCCCGTAATTTCGCAGTAGTCTTATATTCTTCATAAGCCAATTCAGGCTCTCTATGTAGGTTTCTTCGAACATCTATTAATTGATTCGCTAAAGCTTGATCAACCTCATTTAGTGTATTCATAGGTAAGTGCTCCCCTTTCTTTATGATTCCAACTTTTCTTCAATACCTTTGATCCGGTCAAGCGCAGTCGATAGACTGCTTAAAATATGATCACGCATAGCTTGTTCTGCCCCATCTTCATTGTGGTCAGCGATCATTTGTAAGATAAGATCATGTTCTTCATCTGCCTGCGTATTCCAATCCCCGTGCATAGAGACGAATCGACAATAACGAAGGGAATGATCTCTTAATTGATTCAGAACTTTCTCAAATGTTTTTAGTTCACTGATTTCTGATAAATAATCATGAAACTCAAATCCATAAGTAACAAAATTCTGATTATCGCCAAGCTGGAAAGAGTGTTTCATTTTTGTGATCATCGTCGTCAAATTAACAATATCTTTCTCTGTAGCATGCTTAGCTGCACTTCTTGCAATATAACCTTCGAGCATGCTGCGAATAAGAAATATCTCTTCAACCTCTTTAAGGGTTACCGAAGCTACCCGCAGCCTTCCATTCGGCTGTCGAACTAGAAAATCCTCATTCTCCAATCTCTGTATAGCCTCTCTTAAAGGCGTGCGACTAACCCCGAGCAATGTCGCCAAATTCTCTTCATTTACAGGTTGATTCGGTTCAAACTCGCTATCAATAATCTTTTGTTTTAATTCATAGTAGGTATTATCCTTTGATAACCTTCGTGAACGTATCGCCATTTCTAACCTGCTCCTCATCGATAATCTGTCGGGCACGAACCCCAACAATATATTTGTATAATTGTATACAATTATTAGTTTGGAATATTTTTTAACCTTTGCAACGTCCAAAACCCTCCGGAGCCCGCTCGAATGTTGGGTGCTCCTGCAAATCCATGCTCTCGACATTTCGTTGCATAACGTGCAGTTATTTCTTTGCCTTCTAGCAAATCACTCTCTTAACTACATTTCATACAACTGAATCCAGGAAATTTCTCATTAGATTGTTCATCTGACGTTTATTGATTAGTTACTGTTTTCTGCTTTATTGATACGTCGTTTCTTAGATCCACCGCTTGTTCATAAGTACATTCTCTTCCATGCCGTTCAAGCTTTTTTATACTATATTCCAATAATTCCACCTAGTCAAGTAGGAATTAAAGAATTTAGAATCCCCCTCTTTCCAACAACAAAAAAAGCTGCCCCTATAGGCAGCTCTCCTAAACCTTATCTACTCAACTATTCAAATATACGGATGCTGATGATCTTTTCTTGAGAACATAGATACCGGCGATACAGATTAGAAGCACACAGAATGAATAAGGGAACGCTTTATTAGCTGTATATAAAGCCGTACCTACAACTGGTCCCAAGAATGAGCCCCCACCTTGCAAAGCTGCTATAAAAGAAGCGACACTTCTTTGTTCATGGTCTTCAACTGCCATAGAAGCTCCTGCACTATACCCAAGCAGTGTGAAGCCGATACCGATTCCCAGAATTGCAAAATCTACGTATGCAAGACGGATAAACATCAAAAGTCCTAACAACCCCAAAGCAACAAATAAGAGTCCAACTCGAAGCACCCGCTTAGGATGCCATTTGAGATATTTACTAATCACGATTTGTGAAAGAACGACCATCACTCCTGAGATAGCCAGCCCAAGTCCAATCAACTGAGTAGCATGCTGAGCGTTGTAACCCAAGGAATCCTGCACGAAAAATCCAATGGTTACCTGAACGATATTCAGAGCAAATGAAAGCAGCAGCCCAATCCATAAGTAAAGGCGAATTCGAGTATCGTTTGGTGAAAGTGATATCTTTTGCCGTTGTATCTTTATCTCCTTCTCTTTAGGAACACATCCCAGAAACAGGAATATCAATACGAACAGCAAAGCTGCTACTGCGTACATCGGAGCGGTCAGGCCTATTGTCGCCATCCCTCCACTCATCGCAGGCCCTAACACAAAGCCTAACCCATTCGCTGCACCGAATAATGCCATGCCTCGTGTACGAGTTTCCTGTGTGGTCCAGCCCATAACATAGGCTTGTGCCAACGCCGGAATTCCCCCAAAGAAAAATCCAGCAACCGCACGGAGCACAAAAAAACTCAAGAATAGTTTCGTTGAACCCTGTGCATCCACTGCATAATCAGCCATTAGCGCAAAAATAATAAGTGTCGCCATGTAAACAAACATGATTGAAGCTAGTAGCGATTTCCGATTCATGAAGGTTTGTTTTTCCCAGAAGAATCCTCCTAAAAGCCAGCAAAGCCCCGCTACCGACACCAAACTCCCGGATTGAAAATCACTCAGCCCTAAATTACGTGACAGCGGGCCGATAATTGGATTAAAAGCGGCGATCGAAATCATACCGCTCAATACAATCAGAAACATGATACTAAATTTATACTTCATTCCAGCTCCTTCTCCTCTCTTGTTAGCAAGACCGCGGTAAGATTCGTGATCATTGATCTAATGTACTATGCGTACAAAATGGCCTCTACCAGTAGACGGATTACTTTAGTGGTTAAAGGGAGAGATAAGGAAACCAACAAAAAAACAACTGTCTCAAAAGTAGAGAATTCTACTTCTGGGTCAGTTGCTTTTATAAAATAAGCTATAGATAACGGATTCTTACTTTAATTAGGGAGAAATTCCCTAATTATTCTATCGAAGCTTCGCTTCCCCTTGCACGATTTTACCAGGATTGATCCCATACTTATCACGAAATGCCTCAGAAAAATAACTCGGATTCGAGTAACCTACCGCATTTGAGGTTTCCGTTACATTCATAGTTCCTTGCCGCAGCAAATGAAAAGCCTTTTCTAGCCGTTGTTCTCGTAAATAAGCAAATACAGTTGTGCCGTATAACGCTTTAAAACCCGTCTTTAATTTATAATCATTCAGACCGATCATCCGGGATAATTCGAGAAGTGTGGGGGGTTCCGTCATGCGTTCTATGATAATGTCTCTGGCTTCGTGAATTTTTTGCACATCATATTTAGGCAGCTTGTTAGGTTTGGAAGAGCCATCGATCAAGGCAGACTGAAAGCTCATAGATAATAGCTCCAATACACAACATTCCACCTCTAAGTTCCTCGTTCCACGTGATTCGGCTAATCGCATAATCTTCTGAACAAGGAGAGAAGCTACCGGATGAATCGAGCCCTGAAAAACCCTGTAGGACTTGTGACCAAGCATTTGAAAGAAATCGGCTGCTCTCTTTCCGCCTGCTTCCTCCATATATCTGTGAAAGGTTGAAACAGGAATCCCAATGCCGAGCATAAGATAAGGCTCATTCTCTTTAAAATTAAACGCTGCGCCTACTTCCTTCATGAACTGGATGGAATAACTTCCTGGAATGAACTCATGTTGAACGCCTTCAACACTTACCTCTCTAGTCCCTTGCAAGCAAAAATTAAGCTCGACCATCGCTGTTTCTGTGACAAAAGCTGTCGTTCGATTACGATGAAAAGTGAAATCAGAAATGACTAGCTCGATATCTGGCCGAGGGACAAGACGACGGAAAACCCCTTCACCTACTTGCGAATGAATCGGCATCTGCTCCGAACCATTCATTTGTTGCCTCGGTAATTTAAGACCATCGAAAAAATGATTAAAGTTCTGATGAAAGTCTGACATCTTCTCTCCCGCACCCCGATTAGGAATTGTATTTTCTAAGAAGTGATAATGATTCTCAGTAATAGCATAGCAGAGAAAGATTCCTTTGACTATCCCAGAACATGCCTGGATCATCCATGAGGCTTATTTAGCCAAGCATAGCCGCTTGTCGTTTGTACTGATCTTCCAATACTAAACAGACCATTGCTTCTACAACGGGTACGATTCGCGGACAAATACATGGATCATGTCTTCCTTCGGTACGTATCTCTTGTTCTTCCCCTTTGATATTAGTGGTTTGCTGCGGCAACGATATAGATGAAGTCGGTTTTACACTAATCCGAAATACAATTTCTTGCCCCGTACTGATTCCCCCGATAATTCCTCCGGAATGGTTCGTAAGAAACCCCTCGCTATTCATCGCGTCGTTATGCTCACTACCCAGCATGGTAGCCGCTTCGAAACCAGCACCGAACTCTATCCCTTTCACAGCCCCAATCGACAGCATAGCTTTTGCCAACTCTGCATCCAATTTATCAAATACCGGCTCTCCCAGACCCGGAACAACCCCACGAATTCGGCACTCAACGATGCCCCCGCAGCTATCTCCTATTTCAGCTAACCCTTCAATCTTTTTAATCATTTGCTCAGCGGCAATGGGGTCACAGGCACGGACAGCATTTTGTTCAATGATATTCTCATCAAAGGTTTCGCATTTAATGCCCCCGATTTCTTGTGTATAGGCTACTACTTGCACGCCTCTTCTCTCTAGCAACTTACGGGCTACCGCACCGCCGGCCACTCTTGCCGCTGTTTCTCTACCCGAAGCACGTCCACTCCCCCGATGATCACGAATGCCGTATTTCTCCAAATAAGTAAAATCGGCATGACCCGGACGAAAAGCATTCTGAATCTCGCTGTACGCTTCTGGTCTCATATCGTGGTTTTGCAGAACTACAAAGAGTGGGGTACCTGTTGTTTTTCCCTCAAATATACCGGATTGGATGTGAACAACATCGTATTCCTTACGCGGTGTAGTTACTGAGGATTGACCTGGCTTTCTTCGATCCATCTGTTTCTGAATGTATGCTTCATCAATCTCGACGCCAGGTGTGACCCCATCGACTATTACGCCTACTGACACACCATGTGACTCACCGAAAGTAGTTATTTTGAAGACTTCACCGAATGTATTTCCTGCCATTTTATATACACTCCTTATTTAGTAGTTAATCTGGACACCCAACGCTGACAAGCGGTCAAAATAATCTGGACACGTCTTGGATACGCAGCCAGGGTCCGTAATCTGAATGTTCTCGATCTTCAAACCGATCAAAGAAAGCGCCATGGCCATACGATGATCGTCATGTGAATTAAGTAGAGCAGGTATCGGCTGACCCGGATATACCGTTAAACCATCCTCAAATTCTTCTACATGTATTCCAAGTTTACTTAATTCCTCGCATATTGCAGCAATCCGATCACATTCATGATGTCTAATATGCGCAGCATCTTTAAGGGTGATTGGCCCATCGGCAAAAATAGCCATAGCCGCAACAGTCAGTGTTTGGTCCGACCACTTCTTCATGCTTACTGTAAATCCACCCTTTAGCTGAGGAGTCCCCTGTACTTCAACATAGTTTTCCCCACGAAGAACTGTACATCCCATTAACTCCAGAACATCTAAGAACTCTATGTCAGGTTGACTTGTATCGCTAGCATGAATGCCTTCAATTCTAACACGACCCGCCGTAAGCGCAGCTGCCGCCCAAAAATAACAGCATGTCGAAACATCAGATTCTAAAGAGATCGTTTGACCTTGATACGTCCCTGTCGGAATGCTTATGGATTGACCATCCTGAGACATCTCTGGTGTTACACCAAACGAAGCCATCATGGCAAGGGTCATCTCTACATAGTCTCTTTGCACAACTTCTCCCTCAATATGCACGGTTACCGGTTCTTTGGCATACGGGGCAGCTAGTAGTAAACCACTAATAAATTGACTTGAAGTGGAACCGGGTAGAGTCGTTTTCCCGCCTTGCAGACCTTTTGCATCCAATGTAAAAGGCAGACAACGTTCGTTTTGTTTATACTCAAATTGTGCGCCAAGATTCGTTAAAGCGTCGAGCAATGGAGCCAGTGGTCGCTCACACAGCCGTTTACTTCCGTTCATTGTCCATGTGCCCGTCCCAGCCGCCAGAGCAGCGGGCAAAAATCGTGCAACCGTACCAGCAGCGCCCACATAAAGCTCTTCCGTCGAATTTGACCAGTTCCCTCCCCGGCCTTCCACATATGCCGTCTCATCTTCAATCACTATGGGCGTTCCCAGTTTCTTTAACGATTCTATACACCAATAAGAGTCATCACTTTTTAATACACCTTTTATTTGTGATCGTCCTTCAGCTAAAGCGGCAATCACCAATGCACGATTGGTCAGACTTTTGCTCCCTGAAATCCGAATGCTTCCATTCACTTCTGCCCTCGGTGGACTAATCTTCACTACCTGCTTATCGTTATTGGTTGACCAAGGAGAACGAGCTTCCCAATCCGGCTGATTCGCTTCCATTTCATCCACCCCTTTGAATTATTCACTATCCTGATTATAATGAATGAAATGGAATAAATGAAATTGGATTTTCACCATAATGATATAGAGGTGATCTATACCAGATGTTTAACTTGGAATGGTACCGAATTTTCTTGCAAACTGCACGTCATCGAAATTTAACAAAGGCTGCAGTGGAACTACATATTACACAGCCCTCCGTAAGTTATGCCATTAAACAGATGGAAGAAGCTTTAGGACTGAAGTTGTTTCACAGATTATCCAAAGGGGTAGAGCTAACGGAAGAAGGGCAAGCCTTATTCGAATATGTGGAACAATCCTTTTCCATGCTGGATTCTGCTCAGAAACATCTTGAGAATTTGAAGCAATTACATGAGGGAGAAATACGGATCGGGGCCAGTGATTATCTGATCAAACATCTTTTGTTACCGCAGTTGAACACCTTTCATAACACGTATCCGGGAATACGAATTCGTCTTTCCCATGGGAAAACGCCAGAGATCACTAAACGTCTAAAAGATGGAGAGATCGATTGCGCTTTTGTGCATATGCCGCTTCACGATCCACTGCTAAATATTCAAACACTGGCTACGCTTGAGGATTGTTTTGTAGTTGGTGAAGCCTTTCAAGAATTAGCAAATCGTTCACTATCAATGAAAGAACTCTCGGAGCAGCCATTAATCCTATTCTCCCCAGGGAGTAGTACAAGAGTATTTGTCGAGCAATGGTTTGCGGCTAAAGGTTTATCGGTCATCCCAGACATTGAACTGGGGAGCATTGAACTGCTGGCAGAGTTCGCAAGGTTAGGGTACGGGGCTGCGTTTATTAGCCGTTCTTTTGTACAAGAAGATCTTCAAAGTGGAAAGCTGTTGGAGTTACGCTTAGATGACCCACTGCCCCCTCGCAGTATAGGTTTTGCCATAAGACATGACCGGAAGCTGTCCGTTGCCGCTGATCAATTCGTTCAGATGATTAGTGCCCAGCTATAAGAGAATTTTTGTTGAAAATAAACCAAAAAAGAGAATCCCATCCGCGGGACTCTCTTTTTTTGATTCAAAGCTTAACCTCTCGTTCTAAGAAAAACGTCCGCTTTCGGTAATGCCTGAAATAATCCTGTCCGGTCTGTTCGCGCCTTCTGCAACTGCTCAAATAGTTGTTTGGTCTGCAGCGAATCTTTATCATTATAAAAAATATAAACATCCTCTAGCTTGATTTTGATATACGGTGGATTCTTTTTGTAAATATACAGCCTTGTTTTACCAAGCTCCTTCAAGCGGAAATGTCCACGTGAATACTTATCTGTGGCTTCGCCATTCGTTTTCATACCTGAGGGAATATTATCTACAAGCGTTAAATCCTCAATATCTGCTAGGTCAAAGTCAAAAGAATACATGGGATACTTAATTTCGATGTTATGCTCTGGTGTGATCATTAAGATTGGAGAAGTCATTTCAGATCTAATTAACATAAAAGAAACACCTATGAGAAGGATTGCCGACAATCCTAAAGAGCCCCATACGATTGTTTTTCCAGCCAAAGTTCCAGTGTTTACAGTTTCTCCTGTACCTACTCTTTTAGGGACTAAGAGGCTTTTATCATCAGGATTGTTATAAGTGAAGCCATTCGCCCAGTATTCATCATCATCTGTGTAAATGATTTTCCCATCCTGCGCTAATACCTCTTTCTCCAGAGTATTTACTTTACGATATACATAAATTATAACGCCAACTGGAATCGCACTAAACAGAACCACAATCGTTACCCACACACCGAACATTTCTTTAGTTTCGTTAATAGCGAGTAAATAGACGAACAGAAAATGTATATTCTCAAGGATGGCCAGAATCGGCCAGAGAAAAGATAAAGCTCTACGTCTAGTTTGATTTAAGCTTAAATTCACATCACTGTTCATGCTATACACTTTAGCTTTAGATCTTCGCATATGAATGGATATAAAGAATAGAACAAGGGTAAGAACAAATCCACTAAAAGCTAATCCGAGAAACTGAATGTCTTGGCGTGCAGCCCACAACATTAACCCTAGCCCCATCGCAAATGGGATGGTAAAAACCCAAGTTGAGGCTAATCGTTGGTTTTTTAAGCGCGCAACACGTAGATCACTCTGAATCACTCGTTTCGTACCCACGAACCATTCATGTTCACGCTTTAAAGCTAATATCTCCCGAAAAGCACGACGAAATGGAACCACCATAACTATAATAAACAACGGGAGCCATACAAAAAAATAGATCATTTGATACGCAGTCCAAGCATGCAGCAGCACAAATGGAATGATAAATACAACCGACCATAAGCTGACATGTGTAAACCTTTTATTGAAACGCGCTTGAATCTTACGTACCTCCACATGATCCATAACCTGTTCTGGCAAGGTGACAGCAAACAGCATTCCATTTTTATATTTTGCCTGAGGTTTATAGGTGACTAACAAAACAATGTAACAGATCAACGCACTACTTAAAAGAATCACCGTTATCATAGAAACCCACTCATTTCAGTGTATTTTTGTTAGTGCTGAACCGTCATTTTCGAAAAAATCTGTGAACAGAGACCTTGAAATTTGGAGAGATCCATTCCTTTTATCGCTGCTTGCGCAATAATGAGTTCAAGTTGCCCTTCAAGTTGTTCGGGTAGTTCTGGGCTATCTTGCGTCTGTGAACTTCGAGGGCTCACCTTTGCCCCGTGTCGTCGATCAATTACGATGTAACCTTCCTGCTTCAATAGAGAATAAGCTTTATTGACCGTCATCATGTTAATCCCTAAATCATCTGCCAGCTGTCGAACCGTTGGTAGCTTCTCCTCTTCTGCCAATTCACCTGTGGCAATTCCGATGACGATTTGGTTTCGCAACTGTTCAAAAATAGGTATCTCGCTATCTAGTTGTAATGAAATGATCATTTCATTCTCTCACCCCAATGCTAAAAATTTCCATACCCTTTGTATTACTTATAGTAATGCAAACAATACAAAAAGTCTATGGTTGGATAAAATAAAATTTTCATTCTTTACAAATAAAAAAACCGGAGCAAATGCCCCGGCTTAGTAAATAAATCACTTATGAGTGCTACTGCAGAATGCAAAGAGATGAAATTACTTTAATATAGGTCCTTGGTCAATTTTTCTGTGGAGCATTCGTCAACCACTCAGCTAATTCTTCTGTCTGCATCAACACCGATAACGGATCAATGAAATAGGAGCGGGTGTTGGACCAGGCATATAGTCTGTCATTTTTGACTGCTTCCAGCTTTCCCCAAATTGGATCGTTGCGAAGCTCCTCCAGAGATCTCTCAGTAGTCAGGATAATATAGTCTCCGGCATATTGGTCCAATAATTCTATTGAAGTATCCTTATATTTCTCATTCAACAAAGCTTCATCATAGGATGGAGGTGATATCCGTCCAAGATTACCGTAAATCGCTTGTCCGCCACGGCCAAACTCACTGCCATATATACTTAATGTCTTGTCTGTTTCTTGCATAATACTAAAGGTCGCATCTGAGGGTATCACTGCTTGGACCTTCGCATTGGCAGCAGCGATTCGCGTATTATAATCGGATATCCATGTGGTCGCCTCCTCCTCCCGCCCCAGCAGGTCTCCAAAGAACCTCACTTCCTCTTCAATGGATGAAAAGTTCCCGTAGGGAATGGCAATCGTCGGGGCAATTTTACTGTAATTATTATATTCTTCCTCATCGGATGTCATTATGACAATCAGATCGGGATGAAGATCAATCAGCTTTTCAAAGGAAACATCACTGCCAGAAGAACCGACAATCTCTATATTATCCGTTAAACCACTAAAATACGGGTTGTCCATGATGCGCGTCGTAGAGCCGATTGCATTAGCCTTCACGGCCAGAAGACTGCTCAAATATTGAATCGCCACGATACGTTCGGGATTTTTCGAAACCTCCACCTCTCCGAATATGGTATTCACGATCTTGGTAGCTGCCACCGGCGTTGTTTTCTGAGTTGATTCAGAAGAATTTGCGCCGGGAGCTGATATTTCCGATGGAGACTGCAGACTAGAGTTCCCCCCTCCGCAAGCTGTCACCAATAAGGCCATACAGAGTAGAAGTGTTGCCATCATATTTTTTCTAGATGCTCTGTTCATGTGATACTCTCCCCTTTTTTTATGTTGATAATAATTATCATTATCAACATAACATTGAGAAGTGGACTCTGAAATGGACAATCCCCACCTTTTATATGGATTAAACCGAACATCCTCTTCAACAGACAGCTCTTTTTTGAAATGGCTGGGAGAGAGACCCACGTTCTTTTTGAATATACGGTTAAAATAAAACACATCTTCGTAGCCTACACTCTGGGAAATCTCACCAATCGAAGCATCCGTGTATTGCAGCATATGACACGCTTTGCCAATACGAAGTCCAATTAGATAATCGATCGGGCTACGTGTGGTCAATTCCTTGAATTTACGGGCCAGATAATGAGGATTGTAGCCGAACCTCTGTCCTAGAAGCTCCAGCGTCAACGGTTCGTCTAGGTGTTTATGCATATACTGGACTACTTGCTTAACAACTTCTGCAGGAAGGAGACCAACTCCTAACTGCTGTTTTTGCTGAAGCATTTCCAGAATAAATTGATAGAACAGTGTTTTCACCACAAATTTATCCTTCTCCGTCGATTCGCTCCATGCCTCTTTCATTCGCAGCATGATCTGATAGAGTCCTACTGGCTGTGCGGGAGCAAATGCAAATATTTGCTGAAACGGGGGGATTTCACCCTTGTTCAGCAAATATCTTCGACGGAGCGAAAATTCGCCACGATAAAGCACCAAATAATATTCCAGATATTCCGTTGCTTCAATATCCAGCCTCATACCCTTGCAGCCATGTAAACAATAAAAATGTTCAGCTGGATGAATAAGCCCGTCCATCCGTATCTTCGCTTTGCCTCTGTACAGGAATAAAAAAGCACTTGCAGGCAAATGGTAGCCGTTGCTTGATTCTCCCGCAGCAAGTGTATGCAGACGGATGTCGGCCAGCTCAATATGTAATTGATTCCAGAGTTTGTACTCTTCTTGCTGCTTCATCGTATGATGAATGCTCCTTCCTATAATCCTTTATTTATGCACCTTTCGTTCTAATTGCGTCATATGTTTGGAAAAATGAGCACCTTGATTGTCTCACCATTATAAACACCAGTTGTTTAGTCAACAAGTGATTCTCTGTAACCCATGTGTCACCATTAAACCAATTTTAAATATCATATCTAAGAAAATATCTTCATAATCAGGTAACCCAAAATCTATAAAAAAGTTGTTGTCTCTTAGATCCCTCGAATAATTGGTTCTTATATCATCGAGAAAACTATGCAACTTCGAGTCTGCAAGAATTTTATTTGTTGAATCTTTCACTTCTTCTTCAAAAACATGTAAGATTCCCCCAACTCGTCTTTTTTGTTGCTAATTCTCATGGAAGTTTACGTAAAAAATTCTATAATACTTTGCTGCACCTGAAGCGTCAAGATTTTTTGTTCGTTGTTCCTTGTCACGAAAAGAACGAATATTAGCGTTCTCTATTTCATTATCAACTACGCTTATGCTCAATGAATGAAATCCTTTAAGCTCTGCTTGGTTCCCGTCTCCTTTAACTTCTATGCTGCTTTCAATTTCAGTTTTAATTAATGGCTTATTATTGTAATCACGATTATGAAAATCATTAATTGTAAATGTATCTTTGTTAACATTTTTCTCTTTAATCCCATATAAAATTGCGTTGAGAAAATTTGTTTTCCCTGAATTGTTATATCCGACGACGGCTATCGGTTTTTTATGATTCTGATCAGGAAACCGGATTGTCTGCCTTTTTCCAAACGATCTATAGTTCTCTACGCTAATACTTTTGA
>RCUU01000598.1_pt1 | contig 19659 bp, 23 predicted proteins | sample 2166211 | NCBI WGS metagenome assembly RCUU01 (sample SAMN09932620, study PRJNA488358) | compost metagenome | feature: garden; material: soil; isolation source: compost soil in phenylacetic acid-enriched culture | place: Germany: Experimental Botanical Garden Goettingen | collected 2016-01-27
GCAGCATGAGACTGACTATTCGCCACGAAACCGCCTACCACTATGAAGACCAGGTCCGCGCCAGCATTCAGTATTTGCGCTTGACGCCCCACGACAGCGAACGCCAGCAAGTGGTGAGCTGGCAGCTCGACCTTCCGCGCCCGGTGCGTGCCCAGTTGGACCCGTTCGGCAACATATTGCATGTCCTGACTATGGATGAGCCCCATGACGCGATCATCATTGGTGCCCGGGGCCAAGTCGATATCGATGAAACGCGCGAGGCCGAGCACGAAGGCCAGTCGGCCTTGCCGTTCCTGCGGTTTACCCGCCTGACCGAACCCGATGAGGCGCTGCGCAGCTTTGCCGCCAAGGAATGCGGCAAGCGCAAGGACCGTACCGCCCTGATCGACCTGATGCAGGCGCTCAACCAGCACATGGCCTACAAGCCAGGCGCCACGGAAGTGGACACCAGCGCAGCCGAAGCCTTTTCCGGGCGTGCAGGCGTGTGCCAGGACCATACCCATGCCTTCCTGGCCGGCGCGCGTAGCCTCGGTGTGCCGGCACGTTATGTATCCGGCTACTTGTTCAGCAACCAGAGCGAGCACCTGGCCAGCCATGCATGGGCCGAGGCATGGCTCGATGGCGCCTGGTACAGCTTCGACGTCACCAACGAATTGGCGCGCCCCGAGCGCCACCTGAAGCTGGCGGTGGGGCTGGACTACCTGGATGCCTGCCCGGTACGCGGCATGCGCCGCGGCGGAGGCTTCGAGCAGATGCATGCGAAGGTGATGGTGACGCCGACGGTTAGTGTTCAGCAGCAGTAGGTTCGGTTTGGCAGGTGGATTTGGGGGCTTTTAAGGCTTCATCGCGGGCAAGCCCGCTCCTACATATCTCTGTAGGAGCGGGCTTGCCCGCGATAGGGGTTACTGCTTTCTACCCGCCATATGCTTTAGATAGGCCAGCAACTTATCCAACTCCGCATCCGGCAACACGACCTGATCAAACCCCGGCATTTTTGCCTGTGGCCAGTGCCGCAGGCTCTGCGGGTCGCGGATGTAGCGCCGAAGAAAGTCCCCACTCAAATATTCGGTCGGATTGAACGGTATGTTCAGGTCCGGCCCCATCTGCGCATCCCCGGCACCATTGAGCCGATGGCAAGCCATGCAGTTCTTCTGGAACAGGGCAAAGCCCTGGTTGAGCGGATCGTCTGCGGCCAGTTGCGGGGCTGGACGCATGGCCGGGAAGCGTTCGGCAACCGACGCCAGGCGGCGGATGCTGGCGACGTTGTAGGGCCATTGTTCCGGGCTGATGTGCCCGGCCTGGGGGTTGGTCCAGACCAGATAGAACGGGCCGGCGGTGTTTTTGCCCTGGCCCAGGGCAGGCCAGGGCTGCGCCGGGTCTTCCACCGCCAGCCAGGCCCGGGCCGGGCCATCCTCGAGCAAGGGGCCGGCCGGCATTTCCGCGGCGAAGCCATCGGTGGCCACGGCTTGCAAGTGATCTTGCGGCGTCACGCCCTCCAGCAGCGTACTGAGCGGCACGGCACGGTAGTGCATGGTTTTTTTGTAGGAGACATCATTTTCGATCGTGATGGTTTGTGCCTGGGGCAACTTGAGCAGCGCTTCGGTCTGCCACACCTGCTGGGTCGAACCCAGGTCGATGGTCAATTGCGCGGCGAACAGCGGCGCGCTCAGCAGCGAAGGTATGAGAGCAATCCAGGAACGCATGGGCCAATCTCCTTGTCGTAAGGCAGGAAGATTGGCACACCTGCGCCGACCTCGGTAGCAGCCGAGGACGACGTTTGATGGGCGTAGGGCAAAGATGCTGGTCAGCCAAACAGGCGTGACAGGTTCGGCAATATCAGCAGCAATGTGGTGGCGAAGACAATGAGACTGGCCTGACGTACTTTGGTGGTTTTGAACATGGCTGACCGCCTTTTTTGTTGTTATTCCTGGGTATTCCTAGCGCCGCCTTCACCTGGCTGGCGTAAAGCCTGTGACGTCATATCCACGCCCGGCAAAACCCGGCAGCAGTGAACACATGTCTAACATTAGGGCCCACGTCACCGATGGTTTAGAACGCTTTGATCTGAACTTATAGAAAGAGTGATCTTTTTGCCATGAGTCGTTGTGCCATCATTCGACCGTGGCCTTTGCTAGACACTTGTCGGTTCATCAGGGGTATTTCCTTAGTCCACTACCGTTCGTCCGAGCATGGATCTGCCTGCCAAAGACCTTGTAAGAACTCGGTAAACGGCTTGCCTTGAGTCGGCTATTCAAGGCAGGCTTAGCCTATAAATTTTGCCTATGTCGTGTCGGGTACCCTTTATGTCGTTAAGCATCTGCATTCTCGAAACCGATGTCCTGCGGCCGGAACTGGTTGACCAGTATCAGGGTTATGGCCGCATGTTCGAGCAACTCTTCGCCCGCCAGCCCATTGCTGCCCGCTTCAGCGTCTACAACGTGATGAACGGCGACTACCCGGCCGAGGACCTGCAATTCGATGCGTACCTGGTGACAGGCAGCAAGGCGGACTCTTTCGGTACCGACCCCTGGATCGAAACCTTGAAGGCGTTCCTGCTGCAGCGCTATGAGCGCGGCGATAAATTGCTGGGTGTCTGCTTCGGTCACCAGTTGCTGGCCTTGCTGCTCGGTGGCAAGAGCGAACGCTCGACCCAGGGTTGGGGGGTCGGCACTCACCGCTATACCTTGGCGCAGCAGGCGCCGTGGATGACCCCGGCGGTCGAGGACCTGACCTTGTTGATCAGCCACCAGGACCAGGTCACCCGTCTGCCGGAAAACGCAACCGTGGTGGCCAGCAGTGAGTTCTGCCCGATCGCGGCTTACCAGATCAACGACCAGGTGCTGTGCTTCCAGGGGCATCCGGAATTCGTTCCTGAATACTCTCGGGCTTTGCTCGATGCGCGTCAGGATTTTTTGGGCGAGAAAGTCTACAAGACCGGCGTGGCCAGCCTGGAGCAGGGCCATCAGGGCGCGACTGTGGCGGAATGGATGATGCGTTTTGTGGCGCATAAGCCCCAGGCGCCCCGGGCTTCCTGATAGATCGCGTCGCCTTTATCGCGGCGATCCGGCAAGCCCGCTCCTGCATGGGGCGGGCTTGCCCGCGATTACAACCACCCCGACCGCTTGAAGCTGGCGTACAAGCCCACGCAACCGAGCGAAATCACCCCCAGCACGCCGAAATAACCATAGTGCCAGCCCAGCTCCGGCATGTTCTGGAAGTTCATCCCGTAGATGCCCGCAATGGCGGTAGGAAACGCCAGGATGGCCGCCCAGGCGGCGAACTTGCGCTGGGTGATGCTTTGCCGCGACGACTCCAGCAGCATGCCGATCTCGATGGTCTGGCTGGCGATGTCGCGGATGCCGATCAGGTCTTCCATCTGCCGGGTGACATGAATCTGCACGTCGCGAAAATACGGGCGCATGTTCTTGTGGATGAAGGGAAAGTCCAGGCGCTGCAATTCCTCGCTCACTTCCACCATCGGTGCCAGGTAGCGCCGCAAGCGCAGGATGTCTCGGCGCAGGCCATGGAGCAGGCGGATGTCTTCCTCCAATAGCGAGCCGCTGAGAACGTTGTGCTCCAGCTCTTCGATCTCCGCGTGGATCGCTTCGCTAACTGGCTGGTAGTTCTCGGTGACGAAGTCGAGCAGGGCATACAACACGAAGTCTTCGCCGTGTTCGAGCAGCAGGGGGCGCGCTTCACAGCGTGAGCGCACCAGCGCATAGGACGCCGAACTGCCGTTGCGGGCGGTGATGACGTAGCCGGTACCGGCGAAGATATGCGTTTCGATGAATTGCAACTGGCCTTCGTGACGGATCGGTGAGTACGTCACGATAAACAACGCATCGCCAAACGTTTCCAGCTTGGGCCGGCTGTGCTTTTCCAGGGCGTCTTCGATGGCCAGTTCGTGCAGGCTGAACTGTTGTTGCAGAATGGCCAGCTGTTCGGCGCTGGGCTGCTCAAGGCCGATCCAGACGAAATGCCCGGGCTTGCTGGCCCACAGGCTGCCTTCGTCGAGGCTGATATCGGTAACTCTTTTACCGGCGTTATATACCGCGGCAGCAACGACTCGACCCATGGTTGTTCGCTTCTAGTCCAGTTGGCAGTGAAAGCAACATGCACGCCTAGCTTGGTCTGTCAGCCGACTGTCGGCAAGTGGCAGGTGCGCCGCCCCCAACTCACGCCGATTGCAGTTCGCGCTCCATGTTCTGGATGCAGTGCTGCATTTGCGCACGACACTGCTCCATCAAGGCCGGCATGTCCTGTTGCCCGAGGCCTGCGGTAGCGATGGGCGCCAGCGAGCGGATAATGATCTGGCCACTGTTCCAGCGGTTGAGGCGCATGCGCTTGGCGTAGCGGCTGACGCAGACCGGTACGATCGGCACGCCGGCTTCGATGGCCATCTGGAACGCCCCTTTCTTGAAAGGCAGCAGGTCGGCAGCGGCATTGCGCGTGCCTTCGGGAAATACCCAGATCGAGGTGTCTTCCTGCTGCAACGTGCGTGTGGTGGTCAGCATGGCCTTGCGCGCCTGGTAGGCGTTACCGCGTTCGATGAGTACGTTCCCACCCAGCCAGAACAACTGGCCGAACAGGGGGACCCACTTCAGGCTTTTTTTGCCGATGCACACGGTGCGTGGCGGCACGACCGGGCCGAGCACGAACAAGTCATAGTTCGATTGGTGGTTGGCAACGATGACGCAGCCCGGTGGCTGATCGAACAGCGGGCCGACGTCGGCGCGAATGTCCAGGCGCAAGATCCAGGTCGCCGCCCAGCCATAGAGGCGCGCAAACACACGGCTGTTGTCCGGATGGAACGGACGGCACAGACCGATCAGCACACACAGTACGCCAACCAGCACAAAGTGCAGAGTCAATAACAACATGCGGACAAGGTAGAGCATTGCGCAACTCGACGGGACAAAGGCGGCGCAGTGTACGGATGTGCACTACCTTCGGCAAATGCGCAATGACAGCACGACAGGCCGGCACAGTAACCGGCCTGTCGCGGCGCATCCGGGCCGGGCTTAGCCCAGGTGTTGCTGATCGCGGGTGATCGCGTCGTCGAGCAGTTCGAGCAAAGCCTTGCGTACTTTGAGCTTGGTGTTCTTGTGCGCCGTCATGTTGATCTTCTTCAACTGGCGGGCCGCGGCCAGGGCAGCATCCTGCAGTTCTTCAGGCTTGACGACCTTGTCGAGGAAGCCCGCATCCACGGCGCTTTGCGGGTCGAACATCTCGCCATTGATGACCGAGCGGTGGAAGGCCGAACGACGCAGGCGGTCGCGAGCCAGTTCGATGCCGGCATGGTGCATGGTCATGCCGATCTGTACTTCGTTGAGGCCGATGCTGAACGGGCCCTCGACGCCGATGCGGTAGTCGGAGGACAGCAGGATGAAGGCGCCTTTGGCGACCGCGTGCCCGGGGCAGGCGACGATGACCGGGAAGGGGTGAGCCAGCAGGCGGCGGGCCAGGGTAGAACCGGCGGTCACCAGGTCGACGGCGGCCTTTGGCCCGGACGTCATCACCTTGAGGTCATAGCCGCCGGAGAGAATGCCCGGCTGGCCGGTGATGATCACCACGGCGCGATCTTTCTCGGCCTGGTCGAGCGCAGCATTGAACGCGGCGATCACATCGGGGGAGATGGCGTTGACCTTGCCATTGCTGAGCGTCAGGGTCGCGATGCCGTCATCGAGTTGGTAGGAAATCAGCTCACTCATGACACGGTTCCTTGTAGAGAAGTGGAGCAGACGTTACCCAGCCGTCGGGCGCAGGTAAAGCGCCGTGACTGACTGGTGAGTCAGGGATTTGGCCCGGTAGCCATATAGAAGCAGGGGGATGTCCAAGGCGGTGGGCAAACGCCACCGGAGATTGGCGGCTATGCCCTCATTGCCGAGCTGGCCGATGCTTTTTTTCGGTCAAGCGCTTAAGCGCATGAAAATTCTGAAAAAAACCTTTGCCAATCAAAGCGCTTTCGACTACATTAGCGCGCCTCGACAGACCGAACAGGTTTGCAGAGAAACGGTGAAGTGTCCGAGTGGCTGAAGGAGCACGCCTGGAAAGTGTGTATACAGGAAACTGTATCAAGGGTTCGAATCCCTTCTTCACCGCCACATTCCATACAAAACCCCTGGTTTCCTCGCGAAGCCAGGGGTTTTGTGTTTATGCAGTGTGCTTTTTCAGTGCCTTGGCCATTTTCGTGTAGGTCTTGGCGTCGGTAATGGCCATCAGTTTTCGCCCGTCCTTGAACTTGGCCACAAAGGTCACTTCCTCTTCCTTGCCGCCCAGCCACATGCCGGCAATCATGCCGATGGGGCCTCCCACCAGCGCTCCGGCCATGCCCCAGCCGAGGGTGCTGCCCAGGCTCCTGTTGCTTTCCTGGTTGGCAACGGTCATTTCCTTGATTCGGTTAAGGGAGATCTTCTCTCCCTGGAGAGGGCTTTTCGAGGTCCTGACGGTTATCGCTCCATCGGTGTACTCGCCTTCACCCTGCAAGAAATCGCCTGCTTGAATGGTAAGTCTTGTCATTGATGCTTCCGTATTTGGCAGTAGGACCCAGAAACTAGCCTAGCGCCCTCAGTGGGGCGCCAGGTCTGTATTTTTGTAAGGCGTGGGGATTGCCCCCCGCTCCAGTAGATGCGACACGTGCTCAAGGCAACGGTTCAAGTTGTTTCATGCAGAAAAACCACCGTCGATCGTCAAGCTGGCGCCGGTAATGTATCCGGCTTCCGGGCCGGCCAGGTAGGCCACGAAACTGGCGATCTCGTTGGCCTTGCCATAGCGACCGATCGCCATCAGGCCGATCAGGGTTTCGGCAAATTCGCCATGGGCCGGGTTCATGTCCGTGTCGACCGGCCCTGGCTGTACCGTGTTGATGGTGATGCCGCGCGGGCCGAGGTCGCGCGCCAGGCCTTTGGTCAGGCCCACCAGTGCCGATTTGCTCATGGCGTAAGGTGCGCCACCGGCAAACGGCATGCGCTCGGCATTGGTGCTGCCGATGTTGATGATGCGGCCACCTTCCTGCATGTGCTTGGCCGCTGCTTGCGTGGCGACAAAGACACTGCGCACGTTAATGGCCAGGGTACGGTCGAAGTCCTCCAGGCTGAAATCTTCCAGCGCCCCGAGGGCCAGCACGCCGGCATTGTTGACCAGGATGTCGAGGCGGCCGAAGGTGGCCACCGTCGCACTGACGGCCTCGCGCACGGCTGCGGCGTCGGCGCTGTCGGCCAGTATCGCCAGGGCCTTGCCGCCCGCGGCGGTAATGCTGGCTTGCAGTTCATTGGCCGCGGCTGTCGAACTGACATAGGTGAAGGCGACGGCGGCGCCCTGTTCGGCCAGGCGTTGCACAATGGCCGCGCCGATGCCGCGCGAGCCGCCTTGAACCAGTGCTACCTTGCCGCTGAGGTTTGTTTGAGTCGACATTGTTAAGTGCTCCGGATATCCAAGGCGGTATGCCTTGTTGATGGGAGGAGTATCGACCGTCGATTACCCTGTGTGTAGACGGTAATTGCTATAGTCTGAGTAAACCAAATGTATAGAGTGAGCCGGTGGAAAGCTTCAGCAGCATCGAGTGTTTCGTCCGCAGTGCCGAGGCGGGCAGCTTCGCCGAGGCGGCACGGCGCCTGAGCCTGACGCCAGCCGCCGTGGGCAAGAATGTTGCTCGCCTGGAGGCCAGGATGGGTGTTCGGCTGTTCCAGCGTAGTACGCGCAGCCTGACCTTGACGGAAGCCGGGCAAAGATTTCTGCACGAGGTGGCTGGCAGTTTCCAGATCATCCAGAACGCCGTTGCCCATCTGGCCGGCGCCGAAGGGCAACCGGCCGGGACCTTGAAAGTCAGCATGGGCACGGTGTTCGGCCGGTTGTACATCGTACCGTTGCTCGGTGAGTTTTTGCGCCGCTACCCGGCTATCACCCCGGACTGGCATTTCGACAATCGCCAGGTGGACCTGATTGCCCAAGGCTTCGATGCTGCCATTGGCGGTGGCTTCGAGCTCCCGACAGGCGTGGTGGCGCGCAAACTGGCGCCGGCGCACCGGGTACTGGTGGCAAGTACTGGCTACCTGGCCGGGCGCGCTGCGATACGCCATCCCGACGACCTGCAAGGCGCCGAGGGTATTCTCATTCGTTCACCGCAGACCGGGCGGGTGCGTTCCTGGCCATTGAGCAACCGTGCCCAGGTGCACAGCCCCTTGAACCTGCGGGTGCGCATGACCATGAGCGATTCCGAGGCGGCCTGTGCGGCGGCGGAGCAAGGCCTGGGAATTGCCTTGGTGAGCATGCCGTTTGCCGTGCCCTACCTGCGCAGCGGTGCATTGCAGCGGGTGCTGCCGGACTGGTATGTGGACGATGGCAACATCTCTCTGTACTACAGCGAGCACAAGTTGCTGCCGGGCAAGACTCGGGCCTTTGTCGATTTTGTCATCGAACAGTTTGCCGAGCAGCAACTGGCTCGGCGTTTCAGCGCGGTCTGACCTAGACGACCGCCAGCACTTCATAGCACTGGCTGACGCCGTCGACCTTGATCTGCACTTCATCGCCCTGATGTTTGCCCAGCAAGCTCTGGCCCAGCGGGGAGCGCGGGGTGATGACGGTCACCAGGCGGTTCTGGCAGGTGATTTTCAACCCGGCTGCATCCGGGCCCAGGAACAGTTGCTGCTGTTGGCCATTCTCGGCTTCGAGGGTGATCAGCATGCTGACCTGGATGCCGTGCTCCTCGTCATAGGGGCGCACAGTGAGTTGCTGGAATTGGGCCAGCGACTGGCGGATTTCCTCCATGCGCCGGGCCTGCCCGGTGGCCAGGTAAGACGCTTCCAGGCCCAGGGTATCGTATTTGTTCTCCGCCACGTTTTCTTCGTGGGTGGCGGTCTCATAAGCCGTCTGGGCGGCGCGTTGGGCCACATCGAGATCGACGGTCAGCCTATCGATGACCAGGCCGAGCAAGGCGTGTTTGTTCATATCAATCGCAAAACTTGAGGACATTGGCCCGGCTCTTCTCGGTGGGGGCGGTCTGGTTCTGTTGCAGCCAGAACTGGCACTTGGGTTTGGACTGGTTGCGTTCATTGTTGCGCGCCTGGTTTTCAGCCTGTTGCAGTTCCTGCTTGCGCAGGTTTTCCTCGTACTGTTCGAACACCGGGTCGTCCAGCTCCGGCTGGACAATGGCCGGGCTGTCTTGCGTATTGGCTGCGCCAGTCAGCGGCAGAGGGGCATTGAACAGCACTTTGTAGGTCAGCCAGCAGGTCAGGGCAATGGCGACAAAACCCAGCCACATGCCCAGGGCGATACAGCCGGTCAGTTGCCAGGGACTGAGGGTGACGGACACTGCGTGACGACGAGGGCGGTTGGGCATGGCAGCCTCCTGGCCAGGAACGAATAAATGGATTGTCGCACGAGGTTGCCGGGTTTTATCGGCGCGAGGCCTTTTGTCTGCGATCATTTCTACGGACAATTGACGTTTTTTCCGAGCCTGTGGCGAGTGATACCTGAATATGAAAGCCTCCTGGGATATTTTCTGCAGTGTCGTCGACAACTATGGCGACATCGGCGTGACCTGGCGGCTGGCACGGCAGCTGGTTGCCGAGCACGGGGTGGCGGTGCGGTTGTGGGTCGATGACTTGCGGGCTTTCGTGCGGCTGTGTCCCGAGGCCGATGAACAGGCACTGCAGCAGTACAGTCATGGTGTGCTGGTTTGCCAATGGTCGGCCGACTGGCAACCGACCGCGGTTGCTGATGTGGTGATCGGTGCCTTTGCCTGTCAATTACCTCACGACTATGTGGAGGCAATGGCGGCGCGCGAGCAGGTCCCGCTGTGGTTGAACCTGGACTATCTCAGTGCCGAAGACTGGGTGGCAGGTTGTCATGGCTTGCCTTCACCGCAGCCCAACGGCCTGCGCAAGTTTTTCTTCTTCCCGGGCTTTCAGGCAGGCACGGGCGGCCTGTTGCGGGAAGGCAGCCTGTTGCCGGCCCGCAAGGCGTTTCAACAAGACCCGGCGGCGCGCCAGGCATTCCTTGGCTCGCTGGGTGTCGTGCCGGCCGCCGGTGCCCGGCTGATTTCCCTGTTCGCCTACGAGAATGCCGGCCTCGCCGGCTGGTTGCAGGTGATGTCCACAGATGCGCGGCCCAACCATGTGCTGGTACCGGAAGGCCGGATTTTGGGTGACCTGAAAGCCTGGCTGGGTGTCGGCGAATTGAGCGTTGGAGCGATCGAGGTGCGCGGTGCGCTGACGGTACAGGTGCTGCCATTCGTCAGCCAGGATCAATACGACCGTCTGCTCTGGGCTTGCGATTTCAATGCCGTGCGCGGCGAGGATTCCTTCGTTCGCGCGCAGTGGGCCGGGCGTCCGCTGCTGTGGCATATCTACGTGCAGGAAGAATATGCCCACTGGGAAAAGCTCGAGGCATTCCTGGCGCTGTATACCCAAGGCCTCAGCCCGGCCGCAAGCCAGGCGCTGGTCAATTTGTGGCGGGCCTGGAACATGGACCGCGACATGGGGGAGGGCTGGTTGCAGCTTCTGCAGCATGAGCAGGAGTTGGCCGAGCATGCCGAGCGTTGGTGCGGGCAGCAGGCCGCTCAGCCTGATCTTGCCACGACGCTGGTACAGTTTTACCTAAATTGGATATGATATGCGGCCTAGATTTTGTATATCACCATCCAAATTCGGATATTCGTAATGAAAACTGGTAAAGAACTGAAACCCGGCACCGTCATCCGTATCGACAACGATCCTTGGTTGGTGCAGAAAGCCGAATTCACCAAGTCCGGTCGTAACAGCGCGATCATGAAGACCAAGCTGAAGAACCTGCTGACCGGTTACAAGACTGAAACCGTATACAGCGCCGACGACAAGCTGGACGACGTGATCCTGGACCGTAAGGAAGCGACCCTGTCCTTCATCAGCGGTGACAGCTACACGTTCATGGACACCACTGACTACACCATGTACGAACTGAACGCCGAAGACATCGAAAGCGTTCTGCCATTCGTTGAAGAAGGCATGACTGACGTCTGCGAAGCCGTATTCTTCGAAGGCCGTCTGGTTTCCGTAGAGCTGCCGACCACTATCGTGCGTCAGGTTGACTACACCGAAGGTTCCGCTCGCGGCGACACTTCCGGCAAGGTGATGAAGCCTGCCAAACTGAAGAACGGTACCGAGCTGTCGGTTGCTGACTTCATCGAAATCGGCGACATGATCGAGATCGATACCCGCGAAGGCGGTTCCTACAAAGGCCGCGCCAAGTAATACTGGCGTTCGCTGAAGTACAAAAAAACCCGACCAGTGTGTCGGGTTTTTTTGTGGGCGCAATTTGGCCAGTGCAATCGCGCGATCAGACGCTGATATGCAGGCGCACATCCACATTGCCGCGGGTGGCGTTGGAATAAGGGCAGACCAGGTGAGCCGCATCGACCAGCGCCTTGGCATCGGCTTGCTCCAGGCCCGGCAGGCTGATGCGCAGGTCGATGTCCAGGCCGAAACCACCCTCGATCTGTCCGATGCCCACTTCGGCGGTAATCGACGTATCAGCGGGCAGTTGGCGTTTGCTTTGCCCGGCAACGAACTTCAGCGCGCCGATGAAGCAGGCCGAGTAACCGGCGGCGAACAGTTGCTCGGGGTTGGTGGCTGCACCACCGCCACCGCCGAGTTCCTTGGGCGTGGCCAGCTTCACATCGAGAATGTTGTCGCTGGAAACTGCACGGCCATCGCGGCCACCGGTGGAGGTTACGGTTGCGGTGTAGAGGGTTTTCATGGACGAGGCCTCGTGGTTACGTGTTTGTTTTGCGCTAACTGTTTGCGCGCTAACTAAGTGCGAATTAAATTTATCGCGCTAATATTTTGCGCGCAATATAAATTTCTATCGAAAGCATGATTCGACGACCAGCGGTCGGAAGGGAAGCATAGGCGAACATGCGAGAGGCTGCGGCGCGCGCCGTAGCCCAGGTGATCAGAGGTGTTCGCGCAGATGGCTACGCAGGTCCACCAATTCGGCTTGCAGGCGTTGCAGGTGTTCCAGCGACTGGCCGCTGGCCTCCAGTATGCAGCGAGGAATGTGTTTGGCTTGCTCGCGCAGAGCGTGCCCTTGTTCGGTCAATTGCACGATGACCACGCGCTCATCCTCGCGGCTGCGATTGCGGGTCAGCAACCTTTCGGCTTCCAGGCGTTTGAGCAGTGGAGTCAGGGAGCCAGGGTCGGTCAATAACTGCGTACTGATCTCTCCAACGGTCAAGCCGTCCTGTTCCCACAGCACCATCATGGTCAGGTATTGCGGGTATGTCAGCCCGAGTGACTGCAACAGCGGCTTGTAGACTTTGGTCATCAGCAGCGACGTGGAGTAGAGCGCGAAGCACACCTGGCTATCGAGCAGCAGATCGGCGCACGGCTCCGTGGATGAGATGGCGGTTTCACTGTCGGCGTTCATGGGTGTCCTTCTGTCGATTTCACCGATTAATTTAGCGTTCATGCCTTTACTGCGCCAGCTAATTGCTCAGTGCCAGTTCAGGTCACTTTGCAACGCCAGGTCCCATGGGGGGACAGGGCTGAAGCGCCTCTTTAAAAATTCGAGCAGCAAACGGCTGCGAGAGTTCGTTTGATGTTCCAGGCGCAGTGCGTAGATGCCGCTGGATTCGGCGGCTGGCAGGCCGTTTTCGCAGAATAGCGGGAGCAATTCGCCGCGCAGCAGGTACTCGCTGATCAGCCAGGTCGGCAGGTGGGCGATACCCAACCCGGCGAGGGCGCCGAACAGCAGGGTTTCGGCGTTGTTGGCGCTCATGCGCATGCGTCGAGGGCGCTGCAGGCGCAGTTGCCCGTCCTGCTCGAAGCGCCAGGCGAAGGGGGGCGACAGGCCGTCCCAATCCAGGCCGTGGTGATCCACCAGTTGCGCAGGGTCAGTGGGAATGCCGCGGTTTTGCAAGTAAGCCGGGCTGGCGCAAGCAATGCGCACCATGTAGGCCAATGGTGTGGCGACCAGCCGCGTATCGGCCAGCGGGCCTGCCCGCAGGACCAGGTCAACTTCACCCAGGTGTGCGCCGTGCAGGTCGACGAAGCTGTCGATCAGGCGCAATTGTACGTCCAGCCCTGGGTAGGCGACCAGGAAGTCGGCAATGGCGGGGGCAAGGTGTCGGCGCCCGAACGCCGCTGGCGCATCGATACGGATCAGGCCTTCGGGGGCGCTGCTCAGGGAAACCGCCTCGGCGCGAGCCAGGCGTAATTCTTCGACGATACGCCGGGTGCGTTCAGCGAAGGCCAATCCTGCGGGTGTGGGCCGTATGGCGTGGGTGGTGCGCACGAACAACTGGCTGCCGACGGCCGCCTCCAGGCTGTCAATGCGCCGGGCGACGGCTGAGGGTGTCAGGGGGTGGCGACGGGAGGCCCCCGAGAAACTTCCTGTTTCCAGGACATCGAGAAACAGGCCCAGTTGCTCAGTGAGAAGGTCGGGATTCATGGCAAATTCGCTTATGCGTAGTTGGCACAGCCATTGTGCGTTGCTGTGCGTTTCCGTGCCAGCCCGACACCGCTAGCATGCTCGTTAATGCAGTGGGAGACGGGCAATGATTGAAGTGGTGTCGTATCTGGTGTTGGGCGCAGCGTTGGGGACCGTCGGTGGTGTCTTCGGCATCGGCGGTGGTTTGATTGCGATCCCGGCGCTGGGTGTGTTGTTCGGGTTGGATCAGCAAGTGGCCCAGGGCACGGCGTTGGTCATGGTGGTGCCCAATGTGTTGTTGGCGTTGTGGCGTTATCACCAGCGCAATCGCATCGAGATGCGTCATGCCGCACCGCTTGCACTAGCCGGTTTTGTCTTCGCCTGGGTGGGGTCGATCTGGGCAGTGGGGTTGGATGCTCAGGCCATGCGCATGGGGTTCGTACTGTTTCTGGTCGCTCTGGCCGCCTACAACCTGGCGCGGATGTTCATGCGCAAGGCACAACCTTCCAGCGAATTGCGCCAGCCGTGGCCGTGGCTCGGCGTATTGGGCGCGGGCTCGGGAGCGCTGGGTGGTTTGTTCGGTGTCGGCGGGGCAGTGCTGGCCACGCCAGTGCTGACCAGTGTGTTCGGCACCACTCAGGTGGTCGCCCAGGGCTTGTCCCTGGCACTGGCGGCGCCGAGCACGGCGGTGACCCTGGTGACCTATGGGTTGCACCAGCACGTGTATTGGGCCATGGGCATTCCCTTGGCCATTGGCGGGCTGCTCAGCATCAGTTGGGGCGTGAAACTGGCCCATGCCATGCCGGAAAGACTCCTGCGCTCGCTGTTCTGTGGCTTTCTGGTGCTCTGTGCGGTACTGCTTGCCTTTAAAGCTTGAAGCCTTCGGCAATATGCTCGGCCAGGCATTCGGTCATCGCATTCTGGGTGCTGCTATTGCGCAATAGCATCACGCTAGCCATGGGCAACTGCGGCATGCCCTCAGCTTCGCCCAGAACGCGCATATCCGGAGTGATCAAGCTCTGCAATTGCGCGGTAACGGCAAGGCCGGCGCTGACCACGGCCATGATCGCCGCGAGGCTGGGGCTTGTGTAAGCCACTCGGTATTCTTTCTGCATCGCATCGAGGGCATGGCAAGCCCAGATGCGGCAGAAACAATCGCTGTTGAACATTGCCAGTGGAATCGGGTTCTGCTCATGCGGGCAATGGCCGTTGGCCTGGGCCCAGACGAAGCGCTCCTGGCGCAGCAATTGGCCGATTTCATTGCCCGGTTCTCGAGTGACGATGGTCAGGTCCAGGTCCTGGCGCTGCAACAACTGCTTGGACGATTCGCAATGCACTTCCACCTGTATCAGCGGGTAGGCCTGGGCGAAGCGCGAGAGAATTCCCGGTAGAAAGCGCATGGCGTAATCGTCTGGCGTACCGATCCGCACCACCCCAACCATATGCGGTTCACGCAAGGTATTGAAGACTTCGCGGTGCAGCTTGAGGATGCGCCGGGCATAGCCGAGCAGCACCTGCCCCTCGGCGGTCAGCCTGACCTGGCGGCCATCGCGTTCGAACAGCTGGCGCTGAAGGATATCTTCCTCCAGGCGTTTCATTTGCATGCTTACCGCAGATTGGGTGCGGTTGACGATTTCGCCGGCCCGGGTGAAACCGCCTTCGTCGGCGATGGCGACGAAGGTTCGCAGGACTTCGGAATCAATGCTCTGGTACTGGGACATACATCAATCTCCAAGATGCATAGCATAAGAAACATTCGTTGGATTGATCATATCCCCGAAGCGACACTTGAGCCATCCCCACTTGGAGGGCTTGAAGATGAAAGGTCAAAAAGGGTATGTCTGGATCGCCAAGGCGCCAGTCCATGGTTTTTCTCTCACCATTGCGCTCAGCGCCGCATGGAGGCAGGTGCTGCGTTGGCATGAACTGCATGCCCAGCGCCAGCAGCTTCGCCGGATCAGCGATGCGGCCCTCAAGGACCTGGGCTTGAGTCGCGCCGATATCATCGAGGAAAGCCAGCGCCGGTTCTGGGACGATCCTCTGCGCAAATGATGAAAGGGGGCGTCGAGTGCAATGCCGGACTTCCAGTAGCAGCAGGCGAAGCCTGCGTCCGCGGCCCGAGTCGGACGCAGGCTGCGCCAGCTGCTACGGAGCGTAACTGATCGGCATTAGGTATGCTGGGTCATGACAGTGCAGGGGATGTGCGTTTACTGTAGGCGCTAGCCTGGAGGAACGGTGCATGCCCACTGCCTTGTCCATGTCACTTGCGCAAGCCCGTCGACTGAGCCTTGCCGCCCAGGGTTTTGCCGGACGCCAGCCTGTTGCCGAGCCGACAGCTCGCCAACTTCTGCGTTCGATAGAGCAGTTGGGTGTGCTGCAGATCGATTCGGTCAACGCCCTGGTGCGTTCACACTACCTGCCGCTGTTCTCCCGCCTGGGCACTTATCCACAAGCCTTGCTGGACCAGTTGGCCTGGGGCAAGGGGCGCCAACGCAAACTGTTCGAGTACTGGGGGCACGAAGCCTCGCTGCTGCCCCTGGAGCTTTACCCGGCGATGGTGTGGCGCATGCAACAGGCGGCGCGCGGTGAAGGCATTTATCAGCAGTTGGCGCGGTTTGGCCGCGAGCAGCAACCCACCATCCGCCGCGTGCTGGCGGCGGTCGTCGAGCGGGGCGCACTGGGTGCGGGCAGCCTTTCCACACGCCGGGAACCGGCAGGGCAGTGGTGGGACTGGAGCGTCGAAAAGCATGCGCTGGAATGGCTGTTCGCTGCCGGCGAGGTCACGGTGGCGGGGCGCAGGGGGTTCGAGCGGCTTTATGATCTGCCCGAACGGGTCATTCCGGCCAATGTACGCGCACAGCCGATACCGGACCCTGCACAGGCGCAACGCCAACTCGTGTTGCAGGCCTGTGCGGCGCTGGGGGTGGCGACGGAAAAAGACCTGCGTGATTATTTCCGCCTGGCCCCAGCCGACAGTCGAGCACGTCTTGATGAGTTGTTGGAGGCGGGGCAAATTCAAACATGCGAGGTGCAAGGATGGCGGCAGCCAGCCTATTGCCCGGCCCGGGTGCGACTGCCCCGGCAAGTAACCGCCAGTGCCTTGCTGTCGCCTTTTGATTCGTTGATCTGGGAGCGTAGCCGCACCGAGCGCCTGTTCGATTTCCGCTACCGCCTGGAAATCTACACGCCGGCGCACAAGCGGGTTTACGGCTATTACGTGCTGCCCTTCCTGCATTGCGAACGCATCGTCGCCCGGGTCGACCTGCGCGCCGAACGTGCCCACGGGCGCCTGGCGGTGCATGCTGTTCATGAGGAGGAAGTCGGGCTGGACGAGGCGGGGGTGCAGGCCCTGGCCATCCAGTTGCGGCAATTGGCCCGCTGGCTGGGGTTGCAGCGGGTTCAGTTGAATTGCCCGAGGGCCAGCGCCGATCGCGTGCGAAAGGCGCTGGCAGCCAGCCTCAGCGGCGAACCTGCTTGAGGGTTTCGGCAATCAGGAAGGCCAGTTCAAGAGACTGGTCGGCATTCATGCGCGGGTCGCAGTGGGTATGGTAGCGGTCGGAGAGGCCGTCTTCGGTGATCGGCCGGGCACCGCCAATGCATTCGGTGACGTTCTGCCCGGTCATTTCGATATGGATGCCACCGGCGTAGCTGCCCTCGGCCTGGTGTACCTGGAAGAACTGCTTGACCTCGCCCAGGATCTGCGCGAAATCGCGGGTCTTGTAACCGCTGCTGGCCTTGATGGTATTGCCATGCATCGGATCGGAGCTCCACAGCACTTTGCGCCCTTCGCTTTCGACGGCACGAATCAGCGCCGGCAGGTGGGCTTCGACCTTGTCGGCGCCCATGCGCACGATCAGGTTGAGGCGGCCCGGGTCATTGTCAGGGTTGAGGATGTCGATCAGGCGGATCAACTCCTCGGTGTTCATGCTCGGGCCCACCTTGACCCCGATCGGGTTGTGAACCCCTCGCAAGAACTCAACGTGTGCGCCGTCGAGCTGGCGAGTGCGATCACCGATCCAGAGCATGTGTGCCGAGCAGTCGTAGTAATCGTTGGTCAGGCTGTCACGTCGCACGAACGCTTCTTCATAGTTGAGCAGTAGGGCTTCGTGGGCGGTGAAGAAGCTGGTCTCGCGCAATTGTGGCGAACTGTCCATGCCGCAGGCGCGCATGAACGCCAGGGTTTCATCGATGCGGTCGGCCAGCAGGCTGTATTTTTCCGCCAGTGCCGAATTGGCGATGAAATCCAGGTTCCATTTGTGCACTTGATGCAAGTCGGCGAAACCGCCCTGGGCAAAGGCGCGCAGCAGGTTCAGGGTCGCGGTGGCCTGGTGGTAGGCCTGGAGCAGGCGCTCGGGGTCGGGAACGCGGCTTTTTTCGTCGAAGCCGATGCCGTTGACGATATCGCCACGGTAGGCCGGCAAGGTCACGCCGCCGATGGTTTCGTCATTGGCCGAGCGCGGCTTGGCGAACTGGCCCGCCATGCGCCCGACCTTGACCACCGGGCAGCCGGCGGCAAAAGTCATGACAATAGCCATCTGTAGCAGCACCTTGAAGGTGTCGCGGATTTTTGCGGCGGAAAACTCGGCGAAACTTTCAGCGCAATCGCCGCCTTGCAGCAGGAATGCACGGCCCTGGGTGACCTCGGCAAACTGCCGGCGCAATTCCCGCGCTTCACCGGCGAACACCAGCGGTGGGTAACTGGCCAGGGTCTGTTCGACCTGCTGCAGTCGCGCGGCATCGGGGTAGGCGGGTTGTTGCTGGATCGGCAGGGCGCGCCAGCTGTCGGGGCTCCAGGGGTGGCTCATCACGGGCTCGGTATGCTTGGAAAGATAGGCTTATGTTATCAGGTCGGGATTGGCTGTGATCTTTAGATTGCTATCGCGGGCAAGCCCACTCCTACGAGGTTCGTGTGGGCCATGTAGGAGCGGGCTTGCCCGCGATGAGGCCCTCAAATCCAATAAAAACGTGACCAATTCTCCCAACTGGCTGACAATCCCACCCTTTTGGCACCCCATTGACGAACGGTGTGATGAACGAGCAACAAGACGAAATCCCGAGAGAGCGCATAGAGCGTGTGCTGGCCGAAGTGCACGACCAGTTCGGCATGATCAGGGTGCTGGAAGTCGAGGACTATCGCTTCCTCGAGTTCGGCGATGCCATCGAGCAAAGCTGCGTGTTCACCGCCGACCCCAGCTGGCTGGAATATGACTATACCCGGGCCATGCTTATCGGGGCGCTGTGTCATGAGGTGCCGGAAAGTGCGTTGTTCCTCGGGCTGGGCGCCGGGACCCTGACCCAGGCGTGCCTCAAGTTCTTGCCACTTGAAGACGTCGAAGCCATCGAGTTGCGCCCGGACGTACCGCGCCTGGCCATCGAGTACCTTGGGCTCGATGATGATCCGCGCCTGTATATTCGTATCGGCGATGCGGTCGAGCTGCTCCAGGGCGCCGAGCCCGCCGACCTGATTTTTGTCGATCTATATACCGACCACGGCCCGGGTGTCGGGCACCTGGCATGGCGTTTTCTGGAAAATTGCCAGCAGCGCCTGAACCCCGGTGGCTGGTTGATTATCAATCAATGGGCCGGGGATGACGGCAAGCCATTGGGTGCGGCACTGTTGCGCGGCCTTTATCACCGTCACTACTGGGAGCTGCCGGTCAAGGAAGGCAATGTCATCCTCATGGTGCCGGCCGATCTTGAACAAAATCTGGACATGGCGGCGCTGAGCGCCCGCGCCGAGGCGCTGGCGCCACGTTTGGGCTACTCGTTGCAGTCGCTGATCGGCCAGATCCGTCCGGCCACCTGATCAGCACCCTTTGAAGTTACCCGGGCGGCGTTCCTGCATGGCGGCCAGCCCCTCGCGTGCATCCTCGCTACCGAGCAGCGTCGATGTAGTGGCTTGCAGATCGCCCACTGCCGCAGTTTCGCCATGGAGCACGGCCTTGCGTGCCGACGCCAGGGTGGCCTGCACACCCAGGGGTGCTTGCTGGGCAATCCGGTCGGCCAGTTGCAGTGCGCGTGGCAGCAGGTCTTCGCTGGCCATCACCTCTTGCACCAGCCCCAGGCGCAAGGCTTCGTGGGAGTCGAACTCATCGCCCGTGAGCAGCCAGCGCATGGCGTTGCCCCAGCCGGCAATTTGCTGCAAGCGCACGGTGGCGCCGCCAAAGGGGAATATCCCGCGCTGGACTTCCATCTGGGCAAACCGGGTGTTGCTGGCGCACAGGTTGATGTCGGCGGCCAGCATCAGCTCGATGC
>RCUU01000599.1_pt1 | contig 19654 bp, 16 predicted proteins | sample 2166211 | NCBI WGS metagenome assembly RCUU01 (sample SAMN09932620, study PRJNA488358) | compost metagenome | feature: garden; material: soil; isolation source: compost soil in phenylacetic acid-enriched culture | place: Germany: Experimental Botanical Garden Goettingen | collected 2016-01-27
TGTGCTGGCCAGCCTGAGCACCGGGCAAAAAAACGAGGCCTTGCTGATCATGGCGGAAGCCCTGATCCGTGAAGCCCCAGCCATCATCGCCGCCAATACTGAAGATTTGGAGCGTGGACGGATGGGCGGCACTCCCGAATCGATGCTGGACCGTCTGGCACTGGATGTCAACCGGATCACAAGCATCGCTGAAGGCCTTCAGCAAATAGCAGGGCTGCCTGATCCTATTGGCGACCACCTGGAAACCATCGAACGTCCGAACGGGCTGTTCATCGAAAAGGTCCGCGTACCGCTGGGCGTCATTGGCATTATCTATGAAGCACGGCCCAATGTAACCGTCGATGCTGCGGGGTTATGTCTAAAAACCGGGAATGCCGTTGTTCTGCGCGGCGGCTCCTCCGCTCTGTCATCCAACCGCAAAATTGTCGAGGTGCTGCACCGGGCACTTGCCGAAACGGCTATTCCAAGCCAGGCGCTGCAGCTGATCGAAGATCCGAACCGTTCCTCCGTGGATGAAATGCTGAAGCTGAATGGACTGCTGGATGTCATTATCCCGCGCGGCGGGAGCGCGCTGATCCAGAACGTTGTGATGAATGCCACGGTGCCCGTCATTGAAACGGGGGCAGGCATATGCCATACCTTCCTTGACGCCAGCGCCGATCCGGAAATGGCCTTGTCCATCAGCCTGAACGCCAAAGCCCAGCGCCCTTCCGTGTGCAACTCCATGGAAACCCTGCTGGTTCACCGGGACTACGCTGCGGAACATCTTCTTTCATTGGCGGAAGCTTTCCGCGAGATCCCTGTGGAGCTCCGCGGCTGTCCTGACACGGTGGCACTGGTTCCGTGGGCATTGCCTGCTGCCAGAGAAGATTTCGCCACGGAGTACAATGACTATATTCTTAATATCAAAATTGTCGGCGGCCTGGACGAGGCTTTGCAGCATATTGCCGAGTTCAGCACCAAGCATTCCGAATGCATCATAACCAGCGATGCGGGGAACGCAGAGCGTTTCCTGCAGGAAGTGGATGCTGCCGCTGTCTATCATAACGCCTCGACGCGTTTTACTGATGGCTTCGAGTTCGGATTTGGGGCAGAGATCGGGATCAGCACCCAGAAGCTGCATGCCCGCGGCCCTATGGGACTGCCAGCACTGACTTCAACCAAATACAAAATTCACGGCACCGGACAAATCCGGGGATAACAGAACTACTCAGTGTATACTTCCGATGCGAGTGTTTCGCAGAAATTCGATGAAGCATAAGCTCACAAAATAAAGAGTATGCTTCCGAAGCGAGTTTTTCGAAGAGATTCGATGAAGCATAAGCTCAAAACTTTTAGGGGGACTAATAGCCATGTGTCAGCAACCTGCAATTCCATTAATTAATCACAAGATTGTGTTTTACGGCGCGGGTTCGATGGCTGAAGCGATTGTGCGCGGGATGATTGCCCGCAGTGTGGTGGATTCCGGCAACATCGTGATGCTGAACCGCAGCAGCAGTGAACGCCTAAGCGAGCTGCGCAGCCGGTATGGGGTACTTGGCAGCAACGATCCCGAACAGACAACTGAATATCTGCGCACAGCCCCAGTCATCGTACTTGCCATGAAACCAAAAGACGCCGCCGAGGCTCTGCGCGGCCTGGGCCCTCTGCTCTCACCGGATCAGCTGGTGATCTCTGTTATCGCCGGGATGACCATTCGTACGATGCAGGGCCTGCTCGGTAAGCCGCAACCGGTTGTACGCACCATGCCTAATACCTCCAGTTCTATCGGACTGGGAGCGACCGGCATCGCTTATTCCAAGGAAGTGGACGAGCAGAGCCGCCGGACGGCGCTCAATATCTTTGAGGCTGTCGGATTAACATCGGTCATCGATGAAGAACGTATGGAAACCTTGACCGGGATTTCGGGCAGTGGCCCGGCTTATATCTATTACATGATGGAAGCCATGATTGCTGCAGGAATCCGTGGAGGCTTGCCGGCTGAACAAAGCAGAGAACTGACTGTTCAGACGGTCCTTGGCGCTGCCCGAATGGTGCAGCAGACCGGTGAAGAACCGGCTGCTCTGCGCAAAAAAGTCACCTCGCCGAACGGCTCCACGCAGGCCGCTCTCGAGGTGCTTGAAAAGGGTGATTTCTTCGAGACTGTGATTTCCGCTGTGAACCGCTGCGCCGAGCGCTCCCGTGAAATGGGCGCAGCACTGGAAAAAGAGCTCTCTTAAATCATAAATCATATATACCGCCAAGCGGAACCATATTCATTTCCAAACCAAAACACCCGTACTTCCAGGCTGATGCAGCCAGAAAAGTACGGGTGTTTTTAAGATATAATAATTTATATGCTGATCGCTATCAAGTATCCCTTTATCTCCCGCCGCCGCGGAACTTCTGGGTGTAGGCTTTGACATCCTGGGCATTTTTTACCCGGTTGCGGGCCCATTCCAGCAGAATGCGGTCAATATAGCGGAAATGAACCTTTCCGGCGAATACAGACTCTTTCAGGGCCAGCAGAATCAATTCTTCGGGGTACTTGTCCTGGTCTACCCAGCCGGAGATGGTTTCACATTCCATCGGAGAAAGCGGGCGTCCGAATTCCTTCTCAAAAATAGTGAACAGACTGCGGTTCTCTTCAACGTCCTTGCCCGCTGCTGCAGGAGTTGACGGCCTGCCGTATCCACCATCCGGAGCAGGAGCCCCAGTATGGTGGGCAGATGCCCGCATGCTTGGCTCACTTCCAGCAGGCTTGCTGCTGTCAGTTGCCGATTCCTGAGCAGCCAGCGCCAAAAATGCGCCAAGCTTGCCGTACAAACCGGAGAAATTATAGCGTTCATAGTGGATATCTCTCAGCTCATCATTGTCTTCATCAATGCTGATGAAGCCCTCCTTCATAAGCTTCTGCAGTTCTCCTGCTATTGCTGCAATACTCCGCCCCGTCACCGTCTGCAGTTCCTCCAGGGAAGGGAACTCAATTCCCTCCACCTGGCGGAAAGAGAGCAGATGAATCAGCAGCATCGCTTCACTGCCGGTCAAGTTCAGTTTCCGGTAATACTTCAAGAGCGCGTAAGGAATGACGGCCATCCCGTTCTGGAAGCCAAAAGACACGCCTTCGCCCCAGGTATTCCATTCTTTGCCGTCCATGCGCAGCCCCCTTTGTCAGCCTATGGGTACAGACGGTACAGCGTACGAGGGAACGGAATCGTTTCCCGTACGTGGTCCAAACCGCAAATCCAGGCTACTGTCCGTTCAAGGCCAAGACCAAAACCGGAGTGTGGCACAGAACCATATGTGCGCAGATCCATGTACCATTTGTAGGTATCCATTGAAAGATTATGTTCTTTAAAACGCTCTTCGAGCAATGCCGGATCGTCTATACGCTGTGAACCGCCAATGATCTCCCCATAACCTTCAGGAGCAATCATATCCGCGCAGAGCACAACCTCAGGACGTTCAGGATGCGGCTTCATGTAGAAGGCCTTGAAGGAAGCCGGATAATGCGTAATGAAAACCGGTTTGTCATTGGCCTCTGCAATCGCCGTTTCATGCGGAGCCCCGAAGTCATCACCCCAGGCAATCTCATATCCTTTTTCGTTCAGGAACTTGATCGCATCATCATAGGTGATCCGCGGGAACGGTGCCTTGATATTCTCCAGCTTGGAGACATCGCGGCCAACGGCCTCCAGCTCTGGACGGCAGTTCTTCAGCACGGACTGCACCACATAGCTGATGAATTCCTCCTGCACGCGCAAGCTTTCCTCATGGTCGGTGAAGGCCATTTCCGGCTCAATCATCCAGAACTCGATCAGGTGACGGCGGGTTTTGGACTTCTCGGCACGGAAGGTCGGACCGAAGGAGTATACACGGCCGAGCGCCATTGCCGCAGCTTCCATGTACAGCTGTCCGCTCTGTGTCAGATAGGCATCTTCATCAAAATACTTGGTGTGAAACAGGTTGGTCGTGCCCTCAGCCGAAGTTGGCGTCAGGATCGGCGGATCCACCTTCGTGAACCCGTTCTGGTTAAAGAATTCCTGAACCGCCCGGATAATCTCCGCACGAATGACGAGCACTGCCCGCTGCTTCGCGGAACGAAGCCAGAGATGACGGTGATCCATCAGGAAATCCACGCCATGCTCCTTCGGGGTGATCGGATAATTCTCTGTAAGATGCAATACTTCTATACCCGTCACAGTCATCTCGTAGCCGGATTGACTGCGGGGCTCCTCGCGGATGATTCCGGTCACATACAGGGAGCTTTCCTGGGTAAGGCTTTTGGCATCATCCCATACCTGCTCCGGCACTTCCGATTTCACCACAACGCCCTGGATATAGCCAGTACCATCCCGGAGCTGCAGGAACTGAATTTTGCCGCTGGAGCGCTTGTTATTGACCCAACATCCAATCACAACGCTCTCTCCAACATGCTCATTCACGTTCTTGATTACACTCTTGTTAGCCATGCCTACTGATCTCTCCTCTGATTTAGCCGTTAATTCCTTGCACAATACGATACGTATCACGTGCAATGACAAGCTCTTCGTTTGTCGGAACCACGAGCACCTGCACCTTGGACTCTACCGTAGAGATACGGCGAGGATCGCCGGAGCGGACCTTATTGGCTTCAGCATCCAGTTCAATTCCAAGGAACGTAAGGTTATTCAGCACTTTGGCACGCAGCACGGCGGCATTCTCGCCAACACCGGCAGTAAATACGATTACATCTACTCCGTTCATCGCTGCCGCGTAAGAACCGATATACTTCCGCAGACGGTACTCATACATATCAAAAGCAAGCGTAGAGTTAGGCTCGCCTTTTTCCGCACCATCAATAATATCACGCATGTCGCTGCTGACGCCAGAAATAGCCAGCAAACCGCTGTGCTTGTTCAGCATCGAATTGACTTCGCCTACAGACAGCTCTTCCTTGTTCATTACATAAGGAACGACAGCCGGGTCCAGGTCACCGCTGCGGGTACCCATCATCAGACCTTCAAGCGGTGTCATCCCCATCGAAGTGTCAATGGACAGGCCGCCGTCAACGGCAGTTACGCTGGCACCGTTACCGATATGGCAAGTAATGATCTTGAGATCTTCAAGCGGGCGTTCCAGGAATTCAGCAGCAGCCTTGCTGACAAAATCATGGGATGTGCCATGCGCGCCGTAGCGGCGAACCTTGTACTTGTTGTACAGCACTCTTGGAATGGCATACATATAAGCCTTCTCAGGCATGGTCTGATGGAATGCAGTGTCAAAAACAACAACCTGCGGCACGCCGGGCATGTTCACTTCAGTTGCCGTAATCCCCATCATTGCAGCCGGATTGTGCAGCGGTGCAAGGTCGAACAGCTGGCGGATCTTGGTCTTGGCATCGGCATCAACGAGTGCGGAAGCCTTGAAGAATTCGCCCCCGTGAACCACACGGTGTCCAACAGCGTTGATCTCATCGATGGAGGAGATTACCCCGTGCTCCTTGTCGGTCAGACAGGCTAGCACTTTGCGGATCGCTGTATTGTGTTCAAGAATTTCACTGACTTCCGTAACTTCCTGCTTGCCGGTCGGCTTGTGGTTCAGAATGGAGGAGTCCATCCCGATGCGCTCTACCAAACCTTTGGCAAGTACGGATTCATCGGTCATATTGTACAGCTGGTATTTCAAAGAAGAACTGCCTGAGTTAATAACTAGAATATTCATACACGGTCACCATCCTTGTCATACTTGAAGAAGCCTTCGCCCGATTTCATGCCCAGTTGTCCTGCACGCACCATTTTCTTAAGAATAGTGGACGGACGGTATTTCAGCTCACCGTACTCACGGAACATATTTTCCAGTGCAGCCAGAACTGAATCCAGACCAAAACGGTCAGCCATTTCAAGCGGCCCATGCTGGAACTGGTAGCCGATACGCATAGCGTCGTCGATATCTTCAGGAGAAGCTACACCTTCTTGCAGGACATGCATAGCTTCGTTAATGAACAGGCAAATGAGGCGTGAAGTTACAAACCCCGGGGATTCGTAAATCATAACGCCTTTTTTCTCAACAATTTCATCAACAAAGGATTTGGTATCTTCAAAAGTGCTGTCGGAAGTTTTCAGCCCGCGCACAATCTCAACGAGATCCACCTTTGCAACCGGATGTATGAAATGCATGCCGATAACGCGTTCCGGATACATTGTAGAGCTGGCAAGCTCAGTCAAGCTGAGTGTCGACGTGTTGCTGGCCAGAATAATGTGACTCGGACACACCTGATCGAGCTGATTGAATACCTTTTGCTTCTCATCCAGGTCCTCGGTAATGGTCTCAATGACCATATCACAGGAGCTGAGTTCTGCGAAATGTGTAACTTTTTGGATACGGCTGAGAATCAGTTTCTTCTCGGCTTGGGTAATTGCCCATTTCTCCAGCTGTTTGTCGAGACTTGTCTCGATCATTGCGTAAGAGTAATCCAGTCTTTCTGCGGTTTTCTCCACCAGCATAACATCCAGGCCCTTGGCTGCCAGCATTTCAGCAATCCCCTGACCCATTGTGCCCCCACCGATGACACCAATTTTCTTAAAATTCATGTAAAAGTCTCCATCCTTTCAGGTATCTATACTTTTGTATTGTACCTTGTCTGTCGTAAAAAATAAGTAGCCCGACATATAATAATATCTTAGCATGTCTGAAAAGTAAAAAAAAATAACCGGCATAAAGAATTATGCCGGTAAAAGGACACTGTCACGAAATTGACAACGAAATTGCTCTCCGGAGAGAACTTCTTCTTTCATTAAAATGTCAAGAGAGTAATCAAATACATTTCGCTGCTTGCCGAGAAGCTCATGCGTGCGAACCATTAACTCGTCCAAAATTTTACTGTTTTCCTTCATTAACTCTTCTGTGGTAACCATTTGCAGATTCGCAATTCCCAGAGAAGTCAGCCCTGACTTCATCATCGTCTCCACAATATTGAGCGCCTGGTCGAAGTCTCCGCGTGATCCCGTGCTTCTGCCGCCGTAGTACATTTCTTCCGCTACTGCGCCGCCCAGTGCAATCATAATCTGATTCTCCAGGTAGTCCTTAGTGTATAAATACTGTTCACTCTGCGGGTTATGCCGTACATAACCCAGTGCTTGTCCACGCGGCGTAAGCGTAACCTGGCTCACGCTTCCGGGACGCAGCAGCTCGGCCATAATGGCATGTCCCAGCTCGTGAATGGCAACCCGCTTCTTCTCTTCGTGGTTGGTCTCCCTGTCTGTCTTCTCGCCCATCATCACCTTGTCGATCGCCATCGACAGATGACGCTGCTCCACTTCTGTCAGGTTCTCGCGCATCATGTAGATCGCTGCTTCGTTCATCACGCTCTCAAGCTGGGCACCGGAGAAGCCGTAAGCCTCTTCGGCTATCTTGTCCAGGTTAACATCTGCATGCAGCGGCTTGTTCTGGGCATGCAGATCGAGGATGGACTTACGGCCCTTCTTATCCGGCATGTCCACCTGGATATGCCGGTCGAAGCGGCCGGGGCGCAGCAGCGCCGAATCCAGCATCTCCTTACGGTTCGTTGCCGCAACCAGCAGGATGCGCGGAGTATCGTTGTTGTAAATCCCATCCATCTCCGTCAGCAGCTGATTGAGCGTCTGATCATACTCACGCTGCTGTCCGCCTTCACGCTTGCCGCCGATGACGTCGATTTCATCGATAAATATAATGGCACTTTGTTTATTTTCCTTCAGGGCACGTGCCCGCGCATCCTTGAACAGATCACGGACACGGCCGGCACCGACACCCACATACATCTCAACGAACTCACTGCCCGATGCGGCTACGAATACGGAGTTGGTATAATGTGCAGCCGCTTTGGCCATCAGAGTCTTGCCGGTTCCCGGAGGGCCTGTCAGCAGAATCCCCTTCAGCGGGCGGATGCCGAATTTGCTGATTTCTTCATGGCGGATCAGGAAATCCAGTGCTTCACGCAATTCCTGCTTGGCGTTATCCTGTCCCCCGATTTCTTCAAAGGTCAGCTTCGACGGGCCGTTTTTTTTGCGCTTCTTATCTCCACCGGCATTCACAGTCAGTCCGCCGCGTAGATGGGCAATGAGCAGAAGGGCGCCAACCATGCCTGCCGCGATGATCACCGGAAAAATATTAATGCCGATAAAAGCCATAAATATCACCAGTACAGGAACAAATCCAATTAATACCTCTTTCCAGAACTTAGGCATTATTCCACACTCCCATCGTTGCCGCAGCGCGTGGCAAAATAATGAACTTGCTTTCCTTACCGTCGCTCAGGCTCACATATACGTTATTGTCATCAATTTCTGTTGTTGCACTCACACCGCTGTATTTGGTATTTTGAGCCTTCAGTTCATCCAGCTTCGCCGGTATCAATGTATATTTACGGCTCTCCATTGCCTCAGCAACCGAGAACATCGCTTTATCCCAATATTCATCCAGCAGTTCGCTGGAGTGCTGCTCTACATCGAGTTTCAGGGTCCGGCCGTCAATAGCCGATCTGCCTTCGGTATTTACATACTGCACCAGCTCTCGCAATTTCGTACCCGGCTGCAAATCAAGTTTCAAAGTGACCTCATTGCGTTTAATAGAGATATGGGAATCATTCACTCCCTCATAAGCAGAGACAATTTTCTGCAGCGGCTCCTGCACAGCGAACTCCCGATAGGAATACCAGCCGCCGAACAAAAGCGCAGCCGACAGCAGAGACGTTAGCAGTACTGGCATAAGGCGTAGTTTCAAGAAACGTCCTCCTCTCAATGGTAAGAAAACATGGTGAAAATTATAATAAATTTACAAGCGGAAACGGTTTTGCCGTCCTTAATAAGGGACGGTACGTTTCAGCGAGAAATATAAGGATGATTGATGTTGTGAAACATATCAACCCTTATATTTTAAAATAGCGTGTCTAGCGCTCTTCCGAGACTAGCATACTCTTAAGCATGCCTTAGTACAAATAGTAGTATATCACAGGTGTATATACGAATTCGAAAAAAAGTGTGAATATATTTAAAATTTTCAGTACTAATTTTTGGGCAAAATGACAACTCATTTCCCCTTATATCGACAACAAAGACCACAACGATTAGCGCTGCGGTCTTTTGGCATGCCTAAGATAGGTCATTCATATTTCAATCCACGTATATTTTCATCTGCATCTTCCGTATAGTTCTTCATATGTATCCGATAGATACTGTATTCCTGCCCAATTGTAAAAAAAGCAGGCAGACCAAATTTTGTCCACCTGCTGTATATAGGTTCATGCGCTTTTACCGGTTAGGCAGGCTATAGCCGTCGCCAATCGCACTTCCGTCCGCAAAACGGTAAAACTTGTAATAATAGCGTCCCTCCAGCTTGTAAAACAGCTGCCACGCATATTCTCCGTTATACACACCTGGCAGTAACCGCTCAACAGTGCTCCCCGGCAGGTCTGTGGCAATGACGGAACGGATCTTCTGCTCCGACATGCCCTTGGCCACTTCTTCAGCGTACACATCATTGTCGCCCCCGGCTGGCTTGCCGTCCCTGGTAAAGCGGACCCAGACCATAAGCTCTGTCCCGGCTGCGTTACGGCCTGTAAGGACCCAGTAAATCGAATTTTCATCCCAGACGGACTTCTGGGCCTTGGTTACCTCTGTCAGTCCTGCTCTGGCTTCAGCAACCTCTGTGGCTGCGCTGCGTTCGCTCCACTGGTCTTTCATCACGTAGGCATAGAACTGGCTTAGTCCGAACAGAAGGAGCAGAACCAGGAGTATCCCCAGCAGAAGCCATTTTCTTCTTTTCTTCAAAGTACAGCTCCCTTTCCTCAAAATGCTTCATCGATCTTGTTCATTCACCGCTTCAGCAGGCCCTCAAAGGTCTCCTGCGCCTTGCGGCGGATTTGTTCCTCATCCAGTGTCAGGCACTGTCCATGCTTCACAACCTGCTTGCCGTCCACCCAGACATGCTCTACATCCTTTGCGCTTGCCGAATACACAGCGTGGGACAGCAGGTCTGTATGCGGCAGGAAATGCGGCTGGTCGATATCCAGGGCAATAAAATCAGCCTTCATGCCCGGAGCAAGCCGGCCGATCCGTTCCAGGAAAATCGACTGTGCGCCGTATTCAGTCGCCATCAGCAGTGCTTCCGGTGCCGGAACCGCCGTCGGATCTCCGCTCACCCCTTTGTGGATCAGGGCAGCAAGTCGCATCTCCTCAAACATATCGAGATTGTTGTTGCTCGCGGCGCCATCAGTGCCAAGCGAAACCTTGACTCCTGCACGCAGCAGCTCCGGTACCCGGGCTACTCCGCTCGCCAGCTTCAGATTGCTGCCTGGATTATGGGACACCCCTACATTGTAACGGGCTAGGATTCCGATTTCTTCATCGTTCAAATGAACACCGTGGGCGACAAGGGAAGGGCGGGTAAACATCCCCAGCTTCTCCAGATGCGCTACCGGACGCAAGCCGTAATCAGCGGCATTCTGCTCGACTTCCCGCCGGGTTTCCGACATGTGGGTATGCATCGGCAGGTCCAGATCATGGGCGGCTTGAACAAATTTCACGAAAAATTCCGGCGGACAAGTGTATGGGGCATGCGGCGAAATCATCGTTGTGATTCTTCCGTCCGCTTTCCCATGCCAGTTCCGCGCAAAAGCAACCGCTTCCGCCAGCTTATGATTCTGCACATCCTCCGGACAGAGGCCAATAACCCCGCGCATCAGCACAGCACGGATACCCGATAGCTCTGTAACCTCGGCAACACGGTCCATGTGGTCATACATATCCAGGAAGGTGGTGGTGCCGCCTTTCAGCATCTCCAGTACAGACAAGGAGGTACCCCAATAGACATCGTCTCCGGTGAATTTTTCTTCCATGGGCCACATTTTTTCCTGCAGCCAGTTCTGAAGTACCATGTCATCCCCGTAGCCGCGCAGCAGAGACATGGCCGTATGGCCATGGGTATTGACCAGACCCGGCATGAACAGCAGACGGCTGCCGTCAATGGTCTGTGTACCCTCTTCAATGACAGGTTTCACTTCTCCTATGTATGTGATGAGATCATTTTCTATGGTCATATAACCGCTGAGAACCGGCTGCTCCGTACCCGGAACCAGAAAACGCCCATTTACAATTACAGTCTTATTGCTGCTCATCTTCCGCTTCGTCCTTTCCATCATGCAAATAATAAGCCAGACTCTGCAGATCGGTGGTAAAATCAGCAGCGTGAATCCGGATATTCGCCGGCGTCTTCAAGATCACTGGTGCGAAATTGAGGATCGCCTCAATGCCTGAATCCACCAGAATATCTGCAACGTTCTGTGCTTCGCTGTCCGGTACAGTGATGATGCCGATACGGATGCCCTGCTCGCGGATTGTGCTTCCCAGCTCTTCCATAGGCTGTACAGTCAGTGAGTTGATTTTCTGCCCGATCTTGGGTGCATAGGAATCAAATACAGCAGTGATTTTCATCGTGTCTTTCAAATAGGCATTGTAATTGGACAACGCGTGGCCGAGGTTACCTGCCCCCACCAGGGCTACGTTGATCTGCTGGTCAAGCTTCAGGATATGGCGGATTTTCTCAATGAGATAAGACACATCATAACCGATGCCTTTTCTGCCGAAGTCGCCGAAATAGGCCAAATCCTTGCGGATTTGTGCCGGATTCAAGTCAAGCTTCTGTCCCAGCTCCTGAGAAGATACGGTGGAGATTTCACGCTTCTGGAGATCATTCAGGAAACGCAGGTACACAGGCAGCCTGCGTACCACGGCCTCCGATATTTTATCCGATTTCATATTTTCTCCTCCTAAAAAGTTTTGTTAGCGTATACTAACTGAATCAGCATCGTACAAACCTTGCTGCGTAAGAATAATCTCAACTTAATGAGCCGCAGCAAAAGGGTAATCCATTCCCGGCGCCTCCGCAAATCAGTTGGACGCCTGAGGAATAGATCATTATGTGAGCAGGTTCAGGATACGCTGCCGTCTTCAAGCCATTCCGCGATTCGCGGGACCATCTGATCGGTGAGCATATGCTCCATTTTGGGTCCAGGGAGCGAATACAGGAAATACTTTCCATAATAAGATTCGATAACCCTGGTATCATATACAATGACTATACCCCGGTCCTGTGCAGTGCGCACCAGCCGCCCGAAGCCCTGCTTGAAGCGGATGACCGCCTGGGGAACCGACAGCTTCATAAAAGGGTTCTTTTTCTGCGCCTGCAGCAGCTCGGCCTTCGCCTCCGCAAGCGGATGGTTCGGCGGTTGGAACGGCAGCCTGACTATGGCCAAACAGGTCAGCGCCTCACCGGGAATGTCTACACCTTCCCAGAAACTGCTTGTCCCCAGCAGCACGGAAGCGGCACTGTCCTGGAAACGCCGGATCAGCTTGCTGCGGCTTCCGCCTTCCACTCCCTGCCCGAGCACAGTAATGTCCTGTAAGGCAAGTGCTTCCTTCAGAGGGTCATAGACTTGGCGCAGCATTTTGTAAGACGTGAACAGCACAAGCATTCGGCCCCGTGTCGCCACTGCAGCCTCCGCCAGCGAATGCACAAGCTTATCTACAAAGCGGGCATCCCCCACACTGCCTTTGACACTGGGGAAATCCCGGGGAATAACCAGAAGGGCCTGTTCACGGTACTTAAACGGCGATGGAAGCAAGGTTGTCATCAGTCGCCCTTGTTCTGCGGACTCGGCCAGCCCCAGATTGTCAATCATGAATTGAAAGGACTTATCCACGGACAATGTGGCCGAGGTCAGGACAATGCTTTTCTTTTTATCGAAAAACAGTTCCTTAAGCTGGGCACTGACATCCACCGGAACAGCATACAGCTGCAGTGATTTCCCCCGGTAATTGCCGCTGCCCTCCATCCAATAGACGATATTCTCGTCGTTCAGGTTCATGAAAAACCGCACCTGCTCGCGAATAGAGGCCAAGTCCTTGAACAGCCCGCCGATATCTGTCACCAGACTGTCCGAGGACGACTGGCTCTCTGATTCGCGCATTTCGCTGAGCATCTTATCGCCTTTGCGGATAATTTCGCTCAGACTGAGGTGCAGGGTATTCTCAATCGCGGCCAGCTCCTCCCAGTCCTTGGGCCTAGCGCCCGGCAGAAGCCGCGTAACCAGTTGTCCGGCTTCTCCTGCGGCGGCATCGCTTCGTTCAGGCAGCAAAGCGAACAGCTTATCGCTAAGCGTGTCCCATGATTCCTTAACCGTAAGCAGATCCGGGTAGATCCTGTCGATCACCCCGCTCCATTCCGCCGCCTGCTCACTGCCTGAAGACTGCAGAGTCTGGCGCAGTACCGGAAGCTGTCCGCTCTTGCTGTCCTTATACAGACGTGTAAGCGTATGGGCTACAGTGAAGTATTTCATCTGCATGCCCAGATGCTTGCCTGCAATGTCCTCCAGGTGATGGGCTTCATCAATAACCAGGTGCTCATACGCTGGAAGCAGCTGATGGCCGGCCTTGACGTCCGCGAATAACTTGGAGTGATTGGTCACTACAACATCCGCAATTCCGGCTTCGTGCTTGGCCCGGTGGTAGTAGCATTTGCGGAACCAAGGACAAGAACGCCCCAGACAGGAATCTGTATCACTGGCCACAGTCTCCCAGAAATCACCGCCGCGGCCGTTCAGATTCAGCTCCTCATCATCGCCCGACTGGGTTTGTGTCAGCCATACGATCATTTGCGCCGCAGTAAGCGCTTCTTCCCGCGGACTCGTGAAGTCCTTTTTATTTATTTTATGTTCAAACTTGCGCAGACACAAATAGTGCCCTCTGCCCTTGAAGACCGCAGCCTTGAACGGGAAGGGCACCACACTCGTCAAAAGAGGGATGTCGCGTTCACGCAGCTGGTCCTGAAGGTTGATGGTATGTGTGCTCACCATGACCTTCTGGTTCGAGCGCACACTGTGGTAGATGGCCGGCAGCAGGTATCCCAGCGATTTGCCTGTACCCGTTCCCGCCTCGACCAAGAGATGCTTGTCACTCTCAAGTGCCGTCATAACCTCTTGAATCATAATCTCCTGGGCTTCACGGCTTTCGTATTGGGGTAAGGTCTCCTTTAGCCGCAGGGTCACCTCTTCCATATATTCCTTAAAGGTAATATTCTGCAGAGGATTGCCGGTTCCTTCCTCCCTAGGAGGCATCAGCTCCGTCCAGTCACCAACAGCCAGCGCAAGCTGACGGTAAAAGGTCAACTCGCCCTCAGGCTGGAAGGTCTCCATTTCCCGCTCACGCAGCAGCCCGTCGAAATACCAGGCCAGGTCACTGTCCTCATCCGCAAACAGCTCATTGAGCCGCTGGATGGTCAGCAGGGGCAAGCTGTACAGCTCTTCCAGGCATTTCAGCAGCACCAGTGCGGTCGCAAGGGCATCGCTGTCCGCCTGGTGCGGACGCTCATGCGTGAGGCCGAAATGGGCGCTTACCGCCCCAAGCTGATAGGTGGTCAGTGACGGAAAGCATATTTTGAGAAAATCAATCGTATCCAGAATCCGGCCCTGGAACGGCAAATAACCGCACCGGTCCAGCGCATTCTGCAGGAAATGAAAATCAAAAGCCACATTGTGTCCAACCAGCACGACATCGTCGAGCAGCGGAACAAGCTCCATCATCATCTCATCCAGCTCAGGGGCATCCTGCACATCTGTGTCCGTAATTCCGGTCAATCCCGTAATAAAGGGGGGAATCGGCGTTCCGGGCTTGACATAGGAACCATACACCCTGGAGATGGACCGGTCTTCTTCTATAATGGCAAGGCCAACCTGGATGATCTCACCCACGGATTGGGTTCCCGTAGTTTCAAAATCAAGCACGGCAAATTTCATTATAAGTTCTATTCCCTTTCACTTGAGACTCCTTATCAGCATAACAGAAGTTACGAAAAAAGGCGATGCACTCCCCTTGGCAAGGCGGGATGCATCGCTTAAATGATGAAGAATTATAAAAGCGAAACCAGCTGATGACCAAATTGAAGCTTCCCGCCTCTCCTGCGGCACACCTCCAAATTCACATTTGGTTCTGCAAGCAGGGGATCATGCTGCAAAGATAGGCCAAAGAGCTCCTGGGCTTCATCATAACGCTTCTGGAAGGCTCTGATGCAGCCCAGCGCATTGTAGATCATGGCCTTCAGCTTTTTCTCACGAATCAGGGCCAGCATGTGATGCAGATGACCCCAGGAGACGTCCAGCTCCCCTTCCTGCAGATAGGCCATGGCCAGGTAGAGGCGCGCTGCCAGACTGTCCGGATAACGGGTGATGACATCCTTGAACTGCTCGATGCACTTGCGGTACATCAGCAGCTTGTAGTAACCCTGGCCACGGACAAAGGAGTCCATAGCCAGCTCAGGAGCCTCAACCTGGGGCATTTCCTCTTCGGAAGGAGGCGAAAAATCGGCATTTTGGCGAAAATCGCTCAGCTTCTCGGCAAACGCCAGCCACTCATCCATCACTTCATCGCTAAGCCTGTGCAGCATGTTGTACTTGCATAAAAGATCATTCCGGCGGGCACCCTCCGCAGTAGGGAAGTCGGCGGCGATTTCCTGGAGCATCTTGTTCATCTCAGCAAATAAATGTTGAAACACGGGACATCCCACCCTTACTGAAAATGAGATCAGCTTAAGCTTGCCTGCCTTCATTTTTCACAAGTAGGGGTCTCTTCATCCCTGCCATTCATTGCATGGCTTAAGCTTCAGGCAATCGTGGCATGCAGCTCATGATCGGCCAGCTTGACCGGTTTATTGTCCGCATCCACGAATACAACCGTCGGCTTATGGGCAGCCAGCTCCTCGGCAGACATCATGGCGTAAGAGATGATGATCACTGTATCGCCAGGCTGCACCAGCCGGGCTGCAGCACCGTTCAGACAGATGACGCCGCTGCCGCGCGGGCCGGGAATCACATAGGTTTCCAGACGGGAACCGTTATTGTTGTCGACAATCTGCACCTTTTCATTTTCGAGCAGGTCAGCCGCTTCCATCAAATCCTCGTCAATGGTAATGCTGCCCACGTAATTCAAGTTGGCTTCCGTAACGGTGGCACGGTGGATTTTGGATTTCATCATATGTCTAAACAAGGGCGTGTACCTCCTTGGGAATAAATACATTATTGTCGATCAGCCGGGTTCTGCCGAACTTCACGGCGAGCGCCATGATCACTTCTCCCTCTGCATCGCTTAGCAGTGACCCGCCCTCCAGAGCCTCCAGGCCCGGAAAAGACAGAATTTCCACATAATCGATGACCGCGAGCGGCGAGGACGAAATAACGGATACCAGAAGCTTCCGCGCTTCTTCCACCGTTCTGACAGTGCCTTCCTCTATCGCTTTGCGGGTTTCGCGGAGCGAACGGGACAACACAAGGGCTTGTGTGCGTTCCTCGCTGCCAAGGTAAACATTCCGCGAGCTTAACGCCAGTCCATCCCCTTCCCGGACAATTGGACAAGCGATAATTTCCACATTCATGTTAAGATCGGATACCATCCGGCGCAAAACGGCTACCTGCTGGGCATCCTTCAATCCGAAGAAAGCATAATCCGGCTGAACCATGTTGAACAGCTTGCTCACGACTGTAGTCACACCGTCAAAATGTCCGGGGCGGGAAGCTCCGCACAGCTGTGTGGTCAGCGAATCTACAGTTACTTTGGTTCGGATAGGCTGAGGATACATCTCTTCCACGCTGGGAATAAAAACGATATCCGCCCCTTCACGTTCCGCAAGCTCCAGATCACGGCGCTCGTCGCGCGGGTAGGAAGAGAAATCCTCGTTCGGTCCAAATTGCAGCGGATTGACAAAAATGCTCATCACAACGGTGCTGCTCATTTCTCCCGCCTTGCGGATCAGGCTGGCATGCCCTTCATGAAGATAACCCATTGTCGGCACAAAACCGATTGGAGTGTGTCCCCCCATCCGCATATAATCCAGCGCTTCGCGCAATTGTAGAACCGATCTGACTACTCTCATCTTATTCCTCTCCTTTTCCGGCCGCGCCGTATAAAGATTCCAGCACATGCTCATCTGCATTAAAAACATGACTTTCCGCCGGGAAGGAGCGGTCCTTCACTTCCTGGACATAGCTGCTGATGCCTTCACGGATTAGAGTGCCCACATCGGCGTAGGTTTTGACAAACCGTTTTTCCCGGTAAGGGGAGGCATACCGCAGCAAATCATGGAATACAAGTACCTGTCCATCGCAATGCCGCCCTGCGCCAATCCCGATCGTCGGGATACTGACCGCCTTGGAGATAGCTTCCGCCACCTCTTCGGTCACCAGCTCCAGCACGATCCCGAACACGCCGGCAGCCTCAAGGGCCTTTGCTTCATCCATCAGCCGCTGCGCATCCCGGGCATCCTTACCTTGAATGCGGTAGCCGCCGATCATATTGACCGACTGCGGGGTGAGGCCGATATGGCCCAGCACAGGAACCCCGGCAGACACCACCGCAGACACCGTGCTGCAAATTTCCAAGCCGCCTTCCATTTTGACGGCATGTGCCCGCCCTTCCTGCATCAGTCTGCGCACGCTGCGCAGCGTTTCGTCAATGCTGCCGTGGTAGGTCATAAACGGCATATCAGCCACGATAAACGTATTCTGCGCTCCACGGGTCACTGAGCGGGTATGGTATACCATATCTTCTATGGTTACCGGCAGCGTGGTGTCATACCCGAGCACCACATTTCCAAGTGAATCACCAACCAGGATCAGATCAATGCCCGCTTCCTCAGCCAGCAGCGCCGAGGGATAATCATAAGCAGTCAGCATGCTCAGCGGCACACCGTCCGCTTTCATTTTTTTCATTTTCACGATATTCAATGCATGTTTGTCAGCCATAGGCTCCCCATTCCCCTTTTCGCAGTTAATTACGCGTAAACGCGCAAACAAAAAAACCTTTTAGCATAGTCTGCTAAAAAGGTCCGAAGGGCAAAAAAGAGTCACTCGCGATCGTCCCTTCTGTCTCGGTCCTTTCGGCTCAGAGCAGAATCCAACGTAACCGTGAAATACAGTTATGAAGGTGAATCCAAAAGCAAATTCCTGATTTAAAAGGTTTCTTGCCGAGTACAGCTCGATCAATCGATGCCGTCTCTGCCCTTATTATAACAAAATCTGCAAACAAGTACACTAAAAAAGATGACAAGAGATGGAACCTTGTCACCTTAGATCATTTCAATCTCGCCTGAGAGCACACTGATGACGCTTCCCGTGCCATCCTTAAGCAGCAGACCTCCGTTATCATCCAGCCCCACAGCGGTAGCCTCACAGCGTCCCTGCGGTGTATTGTAGCCTACCTGGCGGCCCAGTGTGACTGACATGGATTCCCACAACTCACGGACCGGTGTAAACCCCTGCTCCATGTATAAAAGATATAAGTACTCCAGCTCAGTCAGGACAGCCGCTGTTAGCTCTGAACGGTCAACAGGAATGCCGCCGCCTTCAATCAGCAGCGAGGTGCCGATCCCCTGCAATTCCTCCGGATAATCTTCTTCCGTCAGATTAGCGGCTATTCCAATACCGGCGATTGCATAATGCAGCCCGCCTTCACGGAGGGAGGATTCCAGCAGGATGCCGCATATTTTGCGTCCGCCCGCCAGCAGGTCATTCGGCCACTTGATCCCTGCCTGCACACCGGTAACCTCCCGGATGGCTATACAGACAGCAACACCTGCCAGCAGGGTAAGCTGCGGAGTCAAGGACAGCGGAAGCTCGGGGCGCAGCACCACGCTCATCCATATGCCTTTGCCGCGTGGGGAATGCCATTTCCGTCCCATCCGCCCCCTTCCGCCGGTCTGTTCCTCGGCCCGGACGGCGGTTCCTTCGGGGGCGCCGCTTTCGGCAAGCTTTTTGGCTTCTTCCTGGGTGGACACCACTTCTTCCAGCAGTTGCACACGGTCCAGCCAGCTGGCCGTAAAAGTGTCCCGCTCCCCGGACAGCCAGAGCCTCTTGTTACTGTTCATCACGATCCATCCTTTTTGCTTCCTGAAGCAATGATTGATTGTCATTGGGAATGTCTCCCGCAGCTGCAGCCACCAACAGCTGCTGCAGCCTCTCTCCCAGCCACGGACCCGGACGCTTCTGCAGCACCTCGGCCAGCTCACTCCCCGACACGGCCAGCTCCGCCAGTGTATGGAGCGGCATCCCTGCGGTCCAGGACCGCAGGAGGGCTGGGGTGGGTGGCTGCGCGGCGGAGGCGCCTGCGGCCGGCCCGGTAGGCCGCTGCGCGGCAGGGGCGCCTGCGGCCGGCGCGGTAGACTGCTGCGCGGCAGGGGCGCCTGGGGCCGGCCCGGTAGACTGCTGCGCGGCAGGGGCGCCTGCGGCCGGCCCGGTAGGCCGCTGCGCGGCGGGGGCGCCTGCGGCCGGCGCCCCCAGTGCTTGCGCCGCTGCCTCCGGCAGCGCCGCAAGCAGCGTCAGCCACCCTTCGGCGGCTGACTGGCCATAGGCCAGCACGGCGGCGATCCACCGCCGCCGCAGGGCCTCCGTGCCGCCGGGTTCCCCGGGCGGCACCTCCGCAAGCGCCGCGTCCCACGCTTCGCGGACGCGCAGCACCCCGGCGACGGCGCTGCGCGTCGCCCCCGGGAACGTCCATGCCCGCAGCAGCTCATCGGCCTCCGAGGCCGACCGCTTCAGGGCATGCAGCAGGAGCGCCCACCGCAGGTGGGCGTCCTGCAGGTCCCCGATCCCGGCCGTCAGGGCGGCTGCTGCCGC
>RCUU01000601.1_pt1 | contig 19616 bp, 20 predicted proteins | sample 2166211 | NCBI WGS metagenome assembly RCUU01 (sample SAMN09932620, study PRJNA488358) | compost metagenome | feature: garden; material: soil; isolation source: compost soil in phenylacetic acid-enriched culture | place: Germany: Experimental Botanical Garden Goettingen | collected 2016-01-27
GCGGCACTGATCATACTTCTCTCCGTCCCTATGCTTGGCCGGGTGCTGGCACCCGTGGCGATGTTTCGTGTTGGTTCTCTCTGATTCTGGATTCTGCGTAGTGCGTTCCATGCCCCAGGGTCGTGCGCGCAGGCACGGCGCGATCGGCATTCCGGCCGAAGGCGATTGCGCTGGTTGGGGTGTGTGGGCCGTTGCTGGGAAGTCCCTTTGCGTTTGGCCTACTTAGTTCCTGACCTGCCCGCGTTCCGTAAAGTTCGACTTTTTTTCGTCACTCTTCCGTTGAGCAAATGGCGGGCCGAAACCCGAGTGTAGGAGAGAAAGAGATAAAAAGGTGACCCGCTGGTCACTATTGTCATGCCGCGGAATAGACGCAAACGTTGGCGTTTGTGACCGGATGTGAATGCAGGGGCTGGAGCGGTGGATGGGGGCAGACGGCATGCCCCAATTCTTGCCAGTCATGCACCTTTTTGGTGCGCTTGAGGGGTGCCAAGGTCATCGCCCTCCAACAGAATGGTGCATTTCGGAATCCAAGTGATTTCAGGATGAATGAAAGGGGCTGTTTCGCGAACTTTTCAGTAACTGTATTCATTATTTTCCTGGCTTGAATTTCTGGTGTTTCAGTGAGCGGGCTCGCACGCACAAAAGTTTGTAAGTTGATGCTTTAGGAAATTTCCTACGAAATCGTCAATGCATGAAACCCATCGTTCCTGTCATGGCGGGGCGGTACGGTTTAAGTTGCTCTTCAGTCACTGCCTCATCCTCACTGTCGTCATCGGTCAAGTCCGCCAATGCCACGGATCTAGCCGGCTTGAACGTTGGCGACGGGCAATTTTCATTCGACGTACTCATCTTGAAGAAAGCCAGGATGTGGTTGTTTTTTCGCCGGTAAACATGATGGCGGGTAGAGCAACTCATGAAACAGTCGGACTTTCGTTTCGGATTTCAGGCGCTCGCCGGGCGCACGGAGTTCGAAGTGGTTTCATTCAAGCTGGAAGAAGCTATCAGCCAGCCATTTGTGCTGAGCCTTGAACTTGTCAGCTACGACAGTGATGTCGACTTCGGCCAGGTGCTCGACAAGCCTGCGCTATTCACCCTTTATTGCGCAGACCGGCCACTGCGTCATGTGCATGGCTTGGTCAGTGCCTTCAATGCCGTAACTACTGAGAAGGATGAGCAGCAACAGGCAGTGCGTAGTTACCTGAAGCAGTGGTATCGCGGCATGCGCAACTGTTATTGGCATGACCGGCACAAGGCACGAAGCGATGCGGGTTTCTTTGGCTATTGGGCCTTTGAGGCAGGATTGGTCACTGTGTTGTGGGGCGTCGACGATACGCCCTATAGAGATCTTCCTTTCTACCCGAAGGATTTGGTAGACGATGCTCGCAAGCGTCAAGTTATCAAAAGCTTCCCTGAACAACTGCAAAGCGCGCCGTATTCGGATGCGCTTGCCAGGTCGGGCGAAATTTGCCCGCGCACGGGCGTGTGGGTATGTGATGAATGGGCGGTGGGGCCCCAGACATTCATGCAAGGCGTAGAGATGCCGAGCGAAAATGGGCGCTCTCTGGTTTGGCGCTTGGTGAAAGGCTTATAGCGTGCGGGAGGGCCAATGGGCCAGTTCGACAGCATCAAGCGCGACCCGTGGATGGTCGAGCAGCATTACCTGGCCTCGACCCGTGAAAAAGAGCAGGAATTCGCCGACCCTGACGCCCAGGCATTGCTGATCGGGCCAGCCGAGCACAGGCATCACTACCGTGGCCTTAGCCGCGACTGGGCACACATGGCACTGGAGCTGGCAGTGCAGCGGTATTCCGGTGGCGAGCCGATGGAGCTGGTGGAGGCCTATGCAGACTATGCGTTTGCCCAGTTCGCCCGGCATTTTTCGGCGTACCCGGCAACCAGCGAGCAGTTGCGCCCGTGGGTGTCGGATGAATACCGGCTTGCCTTGTGGCTGCTGTCGCTTGCGGTGCTGTGCGGGTACCCCGAGCGTGTCGACCAGGTACTGGGCTGGCTGAATCAGGACGACGAGCGCAGCCCCGACCTGCTGCTGCATCGCCTGTTCCAGCGGCTGGGCAAGGCCTACCCAGGCACCTCATTGCTTCACCCCGAACCTTACGGCGCCTTGTTGGAGAGCCTCGACCTGAAAGGCCCCGCGCAGCATGACGCGCTCATGCACTATCTCGGGCAGTGGTACGCCAATGCGCACGGTTGCTACTGGCACGAGCGCCACACCCGGGCACGGAGTGACCACTTGGGTTATTGGGCCTTCGAGGCGGCACTGGTGGCGTTTTTATGGTCTGTGCAGGGTGATGCCCTGGAAAGCGCTCCCCACTTTTACCCGCAGGCACTCGTCGAAAGGGCGCATTACCGACGCCTGGGCAAGCAGTTCCGCGACCCGGAAACCGCCAGGCGCGAGGATGCCCCAGGCTGGCCTTCCGGCACGCCTTGCCCATGGCCCGGGTACTACGTCTGCGTCGAGCGCATGGTGGGCGAACAAGTGTTCATGCACCAGGTACCTTTCCCTGAGATCGATGGCCAGGTCGTGCACTGGCGGCTGTCGAGAACGTTCTAATTGGCACTGTCGGCATGCGTGCCTGGCGCCTCACATGATTCGGGAGTGGCAACAATGCCTGCCATCGTTCTGCTGGGTCACCCTCACCACTGCCCATTGTGCGGCCCGACCAACATCAGCAGCGGCTCCAGTCTGTTCTTCGTCAACGGCAGGGCAGCCGCCAGGGTTGGCGACAGGCTCGGGTGTGGGGCGGTGATTACCAGCGGCTCGGCACTGATGATGGATGATGGGCAGCCGCTTGCCAGGGTCGGCGATGCCACCAGTCATGGCGGTACCTTGGAAAATGGCGATAATAGCTGGCTGCTCGATTAAGCGATGTGGGAGCAGTTCGGCTCCCACAGGGGAGGGGTAAACTCAGAGGGTAACGGCCTTGCCGTCTGTGCGCGCCTGCGCCAGCAGCAGGTTCAGTTGGGCGACCTGCTGGCGCAGCTGGTCACGTTCGTCCTTCAGTTTACGCAGCTCATCACGGCGCACGGAGACATAGAGGGTCTGGGTTGGGGTTGCAGGCATCAAGGTACCCATGAGCACACCTCGCGGTTTTGGCTGGTGACAAGTTAAAGCGTAGACGCTTCCGGCGGGCGCATTTTGAATTCTTTCGCAGGTCTTGGGAACTTTTTTGTTTATCGTGGTCTCGCCGTTCGTCGCTGAACCCTCGAGCGGTTCGCTGGACTAAGCTGAAAAGCTAATTTGTGTTGTCATTTATTTCGAAAGGGGAGCATCGGCTCATGCAACTGGGAATCATCGGGCTGGGCCGCATGGGCGGCAATATCGCAAGGCGCCTGATGCGCGCCGGCCACCGCACCGTGGTACACGATCGCAACCGTGAGGCCATCACCGGCCTGGAGGGCGAGGGCGCCCAGGGTGCGCACGACCTCGGTGCGCTGGTACAGAAGCTGAAAGCACCGCGCGCGGTGTGGGTCATGCTGCCCGCTGGCGAGCCCACCGAGCAGACCATCGCCCAACTGGCCGAACTGCTGGAGCCGGGCGATGCGATCATCGACGGCGGCAACACCTTCTACAAGGACGACATGCGCCGCGCCGCCGAACTGGCCAAGCGCGGCCTGCATTATCTGGACGTCGGGACTTCCGGCGGCGTGTGGGGCCTGGACCGCGGCTACTGCATGATGATCGGTGGCGAAAAGGACGTGTTCGAGCGCCTGGAACCGCTGTTCAAGACGTTGGCGCCGGGCGTGGGTGACATCCCGCGTACCCATGGCCGCAGCGGCGAGCACCAGCGTGCCGAACACGGCTACATCCACGCCGGCCCACCCGGTGCCGGGCACTACGTGAAAATGGTGCACAACGGCATCGAATACGGCCTGATGCAGGCCTATGCCGAAGGTTTCGACCTGCTGCGCAGCAAGGGCGGCAACGAACTGCCGGAAGACCAGCGTTTCGACCTGAACGTGGCCGAAATCGCCGAAGTGTGGCGGCGTGGCAGCGTGGTCACCTCGTGGCTGCTCGACCTCACCGCTGATGCGCTGGTGGCCGACCCGCAGCTGTCGCAGTTCAGTGGCTCGGTGTCCGACAGTGGTGAAGGCCGCTGGACCATCGACGCCGCCGTCGAGCAGGCGGTGCCGGTACCGGTGCTGTCCAGCGCGCTGTTCGCCCGCTTCCGCTCGCGCCAGCAGCAAGGCACCTATGGTGACAAGATTCTCTCGGCCATGCGCCTGGGCTTCGGTGGCCACGTCGAGAAAAAAGCCGAATGACCAAACAGAGCATTCCGGCCGCTCCGCCATGTACTCTGTTCCTGTTCGGCGCCAATGGCGACCTGGTCAAGCGCCTGCTGATGCCGACGCTTTACAACCTCAGCCGTGACGGTCTGCTGGACCGCAACCTGCGCATCGTCGGTGTCGACCACAACCCGGCCACTGCCGAGGAATTCGCCGGGCGCCTGCATGCGTTCATGGTCGAGCGTGACAAAGGTGGCGAGGGCACGGCCAAGTGCCTGGATGAGAAGCTCTGGGCACGCCTGGCCAAGCGCCTGGATTACCAGACCGGCGATTTCCTCGACCCGGCCACCTACCAGGCCCTCGCCAGGCGCATCGACACAACCCGCCACGGTAACGCCATCTTCTATCTGGCGACCTCGCCGCGCTTCTTCCCCGAAGTGGCGCAGCGCCTGGGGCAGGCCGGGCTGCTCGACGAATCAGCCGGCGGCTTTCGCCGGGTCGTGGTGGAAAAGCCCTTTGGCACCGACCTGGCCAGCGCCGAGGCGCTCAACGCCTGCCTGCTGAAGGTGATGGGCGAGCGGCAGATCTACCGCATCGACCATTACCTGGGCAAAGAGACGGTGCAGAACATTCTGGTCAGCCGCTTCTCCAACGGCCTGTTCGAATCGTTCTGGAACAACCACTACATCGACCATGTGCAGATCACCGCCGCGGAAACCGTCGGCGTCGAGACCCGCGGTGCGTTCTATGACAGCACCGGCGCCCTGCGCGACATGGTGCCCAACCACCTGTTCCAGTTGCTGGCGATGGTGGCCATGGAACCCCCGGCCGCGTTCGCCGCCGATGCCGTGCGCAGCGAAAAGGCCAAGGTGGTCGGCGCCATCCGCCCATGGTCGGCGAAGATGGCCCTGAAAAACTCCGTGCGTGGCCAGTACAGTGCCGGCAAGCAGGGGCGCAAGCAGTTGCCCGGCTACCGCCACGAGGCCAACGTCGCGGCGGATAGCCAGACCGAGACCTATGTGGCGCTGAAGGTGATGATCGACAACTGGCGCTGGGCTGGCGTGCCGTTCTACCTGCGCACTGGCAAGCGCATGAGCGTGCGTGATACCGAAATCGCCATCTGCTTCAAGCCGGCGCCTTATGCGCAGTTCCGCGAGTCGGAGCTGGAGCGGCCCAAGCCCAATTACCTGAAAATCCAGATCCAGCCCAACGAAGGCATGTGGTTCGACCTGCAGGCCAAGCGCCCCGGGCCGGAGCTGGTGATGGAGAACGTCGAGCTGGGCTTTGCCTACAAGGACTTCTTCAAGATGACCCCGGCGACCGGCTACGAGACGTTGATCTACGACTGCCTGACCGGTGACCAGACCCTGTTCCAGCGGGCTGACAACATCGAGAACGGCTGGCGCGCGGTGCAGCCGTTCCTCGATGCCTGGGCCCAGGGCGGCGAGGTGCATGAGTACCCGGCCGGTGAAGACGGGCCCGAGGCCGGCAATGAATTGCTGGCGCGGGACAAGCGCGAGTGGCATCGGTTGGGGTGAGGTTTCTGTAAAGCCTGTGCCGGCCCTTTCGCGGGTAAACCCGCTCCCACAGGGATATCGAAGGTTTCAAGGCCTGTGATGTACCTGTGGGAGCGGGTTTACCCGCGAAGAGGCCAGCACAGGCAACCACACAAAGGAGCCCCAATGCCTGCCCACATCGAAGACTATGCCCTGCTGGGCAACTGCCGCAGCGCCGCCCTGGTCAGCCGCGATGGCTCGCTCGACTGGCTGTGCCTGCCACGCTTCGACGCCCCCGCGGTATTCGCCGCACTGCTGGGCAACGAGGAAAACGGCCGCTGGCGCCTGGCCCCCTGCGACCCGATCGAACACAGCAGCCGCCAATACCTGGACGACACCCTGGTGCTGGAAACCACCTGGGTCACCGCCACCGGCCGCGCCCGCGTGCTCGACTTCATGCCGCTGGGCGAGGCCAACGCGCTGGCGCGCATCGTCGAGGGCCTCGCTGGCGAAACCAACTTCGAAATGGACCTGGTGATGCGCTTCGACTACGGCCGCAGCGTGCCCTGGGTAGAACGGCTCGACCCGCTGACCCTCAGCGCCGTCGCCGGCCCCGACCGGCTGATCCTGTGCAGCACCGTCCCCCCGCATGCCCGCGACCAGCACACGGTCGCCCGCTTTCGCGTTGGCGCGGGCGAACGCCAGGTGTTCAGCCTGCGCCACCAGCCCTCGCACCTGCCGGTGCAGCCCGGCTGTGATATCGACGAAGCGCTGGCGTAGACCATCGACCAATGGCAGGCCTTCGCCGCCCGCTGCCCACAGGTGGGCCCATACTCCGCCCTGGTGCGCCGCTCGCTGCTGACCCTCAAGGCCATGACCTACGCGCCCACCGGCGGCATCGTTGCCGCCGTCACCACCTCGCTGCCCGAGCGCATCGGCCACGAGCGCAACTGGGACTACCGCTTCTGTTGGCTGCGCGACGCGACCATGACCCTGCTGGCCTTCATGAACCTCGGCTACTTCGACGAAGCCCAGGCCTGGCGCGAGTGGCTGTTGCGCTCGGTGGCCGGCAACCCCGAGCAGATGCAGATCATGTACGGCCTGGCCGGCGAGCGCGACCTGCAGGAATATACCTTGCCGTGGCTGGCCGGTTACGAGCACTCGCAACCGGTGCGGGTGGGCAATGCAGCGTCAGCGCAGATGCAGCTGGACATCTACGGCGAACTCGCCGATGCCATGACCCAGGCAATCAAGGGCGGCTTGCCCCGCCACCCGCGCAGCGCCGCCATCGCCCGCGCGATCCTGCCTTACGTAGAGCGCATCTGGCGCCAGCCGGACGAAGGCATCTGGGAAGTGCGCGGCGGCCGGCAGCAGTTCGTGCACTCCAAGGTCATGGCCTGGGTGGCCTTCGACCGTGCCGCGGGGCTGGCCGACACCACCGAGGAAGGCCGTGAGCGCGGGCGGCATTACCGCCAGGTGGCTGACGAGATTCGTCGTGAAGTGTGCGCGCAGGGCCTGGACCCCAGCGGCCGCTTTTTCGTCCAGGCCTATGGCTCGACCGAGATGGACGCCAGTTTGTTGCAGATCGCCCTGACCGGCTTCCTGCCGGCGGATGACCCACGCTTCTTGCGCACGCTCGAACAGGTCGAACAGCGCCTGCTGAAAAACGGCCTGCTGCTGCGCTATGACAGTGACCGCTGCAGCGACGGCCTGACGCCCGGGGAGGGCACCTTCCTGGTGTGTTCGTTCTGGCTGGCCGACGTGTATGTATTGCTGGGCCGCCAGGCAGAAGCGCAGGCACTGTACGAACGCCTGACCGGCCTGTGCAACGACCTTGGCCTGCTGGCCGAACAGTACGACCCGGCGGGTCAGCGCATGCTCGGCAACTTCCCCCAGGCGTTCAGCCATATCGGCATCATCAACACCGCACTGAACCTGCACCGCGCACAGTGCCCGGTGCGTGATCGGGCGAGTTGCGGATAGAGTCGCATCCTTCGGTAATTAATGTGTGACGCATTGCGTCACACATGATACTTTGCTTCGTGTGATGCATGGGGTCACACTTGGTTCGTCTCCCAAATGGACACGGCGAGCTACCCATGATCATCAGTTTTCGACACAAGGGACTGCGAATTTTTCATGAAACGGGCAACACCCGAGGGATTCAGGTCTCTCACGCAAAGCGCTTGAAGCGGCAACTCCAGTTTCTTGATTGCGCCATGTCTGCGCAAGATTTGAGCGTTCCAGGCTGGCAGTTGCATCCGCTCAAAGGGGAGTTATCGGACTTCTGGTCAGTCAGTGTCTCTGGTAACTGGCGGCTGATCTTTCGCTTCGTGGGTTCGGATGTCGAACTGGTCGATTACCTTGATTACCACTGAATAGGAGAGCTGAGCATGCCTTTGCACAATCCGCCACATCCAGGCGAAACCTTGCGTGAAGATGTTCTGCCCGCGTTAGGTCTGACGGTGAAAGCCTTCGCATCGCATCTTGGGTTCTCTCGAGAAGCGCTTTCGCGGGTATTGCATGGTCGCGCGGCGATGTCTCCAGACTTGGCAATACGCCTGGAGATGGCTGGAATCAGCACCGCCCGGTTGTGGTTGGCCATTCAGGCTGATTACGATATCTGGCAGGCGCGTCACCGACAGCAACCTGTGATTACCCGGTTGTTTCAGGCCGCCTGATGTAAAAGTGTGAAACGACCGGGGTAGACTAGGGCAAACCCCTTCGGCACGGAGCACACATGGGCATTCGCGGTACTGATCGGCAGATCGACAACATCGAGTTCAATTTCATTTACCCAGACGGTTATGAGCTGGCGGTGTGGACGGCCCAAGCCTGATGGCCAACCACAAGATCGAAATCCGCCGGCGCAATATCGAGAAGATCCTGCAGGCGGCGGAAAAGGTGTTCGCCGAGAAGGGCTACGGCGCCACCTCGATGGGTGATATCGCCGAGCAGGCCGAGTTGCCGCGTTCCAACCTGCATTATTACTTCAGCACCAAGGACGACCTGTTCCGCGCGGTGCTGCAGGACCTGCTGGATGTGTGGAAGCAGGACGCGCTGTGCTTCGAGAACTTCGACGACCCGCGCGTGGTGCTGACCAGTTACATCCGGGCGAAGATGGGCCATTCGCGCTCGCGGCCGCTGGGCTCGAAGATCTGGGCCGAAGAGATGCTGCACGGGGCGCCGGTGCTGGGGGTGAACCTGGATGAAAGCCTGGTGCCCTGGGCCAAGCTGAAGGAAGCCAAGATCCGCCGCTGGGTGGAGGAGGGGCGCATCCTGCCGGTGGAGCCGTCGGCGCTTTTGTACATGATCTGGGCCTCGACCCAGCACTATGCCGACTTTGGTTACCAGGTGACGTTGCTCAATGGCGGGGAGGCGTTGTCGGACATGGCCTTTGAAAATGCCGTGCAGACGGTGACCAGCGTGATCTTGCGGGGGATCGGGCTGGAGCCTTGAACCGAAGTTGCATGTTGCCGCGGTCCTATTGTGGGAGCGGCCTTGCGTCGCGAAAGGGCTGCGCAGCAGCCCCGGCAATTCACGCTGCGAAGCTGAAATCCCGGGGCCGCTTCGCGCCCCTTTCGCGACACAAGGCCGCTCCCACAAAAAAGACCGCGTCAGTCGGTGGGGTAGAAAACTGCCTCAACTGGCCTCGCGGTAGGGATTACGCGGGTCCTGCGTCCAGTTCAGGTACGGCTTGCCGGTATCCTGAGCCACCATCTCGATGCAGCTCTCCACCGGGCAGGTGATCTGGCACAGGTTGCAGCCCACGCATTCCGCTTCGATCACGCTGTAGGCATGCGTGCCATCTGCCTTCAGCGTACTGGCAATCGCCTGGTGCGAAGTATCCTCACAGGCAATGTGGCAGCGCCCGCAGCCAATGCATGCTTGCTGGTCGATGTGCGCCACCGACTTGTAGTTCATGTCCAGGTACTTCCAGTCGGTGGTATGCCCCACCGCCTGGCCGCGGAACGCCTCGATGTTGCGGTGCCCGTGCTGGTCCATCCAGCGCGCCAGGCCGTCCTTCATGTCCTCGACGATGCGGAAACCGTGCAGCATCGCTGCCGTGCACACCTGCACGGCGCCACTGCCCAGGGCCATGAACTCGGCTGCGTCACGCCAGCTGCCGATGCCGCCAATGCCGCAGATCGGCAAGCCGCGCGTTTGCGGGTCGCGGGCGATTTCCGCCACCATGTTCAGGGCAATCGGCTTCACCGCCGAACCGCAGTAGCCGCCATGGGTGCTCTGGTCGCCAACGATGGGGTGGGCGACCATGCGGTCGAGGTCGACGCTGGTGATCGAGTTGATGGTATTGATCAACGACACTGCATCGGCCCCACCACGGTGCGCGGCGCGCGCCGACTGGCGGATGTCGGTGATGTTCGGCGTGAGTTTGACGATCACCGGCAGCGAGCAGTACGTCTTGCACCAGCGGGTGACCATCTCCACGTACTCCGGCACCTGGCCGACCGCAGCACCCATGCCGCGCTCCGGCATGCCGTGCGGGCAGCCGAAGTTCAGTTCGATGCCATCGGCCCCGGTGGCTTCCACCAGCGGCAGGATGAACTTCCACGAGTCTTCCACGCACGGCACCATCAGCGACACGATCAGCGCGCGGTCGGGCCAGTCCTTCTTCACCTGGGTGATTTCGCGCAGGTTGATGTCCAGCGAGCGGTCGGTGATCAGCTCGATGTTGTTGATGCCCTGCACCTGGCGGTTGGGGCCGTAGTGCGCCGAATAGCGCGACGACACGTTGACCGCCGCCGGGTCCTCGCCCAGGGTCTTCCAGACCACGCCGCCCCAGCCGGCCTCGAAGGCGCGGACCACGTTGTAGGCCTTGTCGGTTGGCGGTGCGGAGGCCAGCCAGAAGGGGTTGGGTGCCTTGATGCCGGCAAATTCGATGGACAGGTCGGCCATTTACGCAGCCTCCACGTTGAGCATGAGTTGGGCATGGATGGCTTCGGCGGCCAGCTTGCCGTGTTGCACGGCCTGGACGGTGAGGTCCTGGCCCAGGGCGGTGCAGTCGCCGCCGGCATATACGCCCGGCAGGCTGGTTTGCATCGTTTCGTCGACGCGGATGCGCTCGCCGTCGCGAGCCAGTTGCGCGGCTACCGGGTCGCCGAGGCTGGCGTCGTCGAAGCGCTGGCCGATGGCCTTGAAAATGGCATCGGCGGCCAGCTCGAAGGTTTCGCCGGTGTCGCGCAGGCGGCCGTCTGCCAGCTCGGTGCGGGCAAAGCGCATGCCGCGCACCTTGCCGCTGTCGTCCAGCAGCACGGCATCGGGGCGGGCCCAGGTGTGCAGGCGTACCTGGTTGGCCTTGGCGATGTCCTGCTCGTGGCCGGTGGCACCCATGTCGGCATGGCCACGGCGGTACACCAGGTTGACGTCACGGGCACCCAGGCGGCTCATCTGCACGGCCATGTCGATGGCGGTGTTGCCGGCGCCGATTACCAGGCAGCGGTCGGCCAGGGGCAGCTGGCTCAGGTCGTCGGCCTGGCGCAGTTCGCGGATGTATGCGGTGGCGGCGAGCAGGCCGGGGGCCTCTTCATCCGGCAGGCCGAGCTGGCGCACGGCATTCAGGCCCAGGCCGAGGAACACTGCGTCGTACTGGTCGCGCAGTTCGCCCAGGCCGAGGTTGCTACCCAGGCGCTGGCCATGGCGAATTTCGATGCCACCGATGCCGAGCAGGAATTCCACTTCACGCTGGGCGTAGTCGTCCACCAGCTTGTAGCGGGCGATGCCGTACTCGTTGAGGCCACCGGCCTTGTCGCTGGCCTCGAACACCACCACATCATGCCCGTGCATGGCCAGGCGGTGGGCGCACGACAGCCCGGCGGGGCCGGCACCAACTACGGCGATGCGCTTGCCAGTGGCCGGCGAGCGCTGGAACGGGTGCTCGGTGAACTGGGCGTTGTCCAGGGCATAGCGCTGCAGCTGGCCGATCAGCACCGGTGCGCATTCCTGCGCGTTGTTGCGCACGCAGGCTTGCTGGCAAAGGATTTCGGTGGGGCAGACGCGGGCGCAACTGCCGCCGAGGATGTTGGCCGAGAGGATGCGCTCGGCGGCGCCTTGCAGGTTTTCGTCGCTGATGCGGTGGATGAACGACGGGATGTCGATGTCGCTGGGGCAAGCGTTGACGCAGGGGGCGTCATAGCAATACAGGCAGCGTGCGCTTTCGACGGCGGCCTGGCGGGCGGTGAGGGGTGGGGCCAGGTCGCTGAAGCGCTCGGCCAGTTGGTCGGCGCCGGCCCGGGGGCGCGGCAAGTGGTTCAGGGCGTCGATCACGGTTGTAGCCTCTCTTTCTTGTATTTGGCTTGGAATGGGGGCGCTTTGCGCCCCAATCGCCGGCAAGCCAGCTCCCACAGGTACAGTGTTGTCCTTGAGAGCAGTGCCATCCCTGTAAGAGCTGGTTCCATCAGGAGGCCCATGCCCTTGAGCGCTGGTTCCATCAGGAGAGCCATGCCCTTGAGAGCAGCACTATTCCTGTGGGAGCTGGCTTGCCGGCGATGGGCTGCGCAGCAGCCCCAATGGCCTTAACGCTTTACGGGCGTCGGCCGCTGCACTTCGGCCCTGCGCCCCAGCACCTCGTACACCGACGGATACGCCGGCCGTTCCACATACCGCCCCGCGCCTTTTTCCGCACGCAGGTCGCCATCGGCCCAGAGCACCTTGCCCTGGCTGATGGTGTGGCTGGGGATGCCGCGCACGGTACGGCCTTCGAAGATGTTGAAGTCCACCTGCTGGTGGTGGGTCCTGGCCGAGATGGTGCGGGTGCCTTGCGGGTCCCACAGCACCAGGTCGGCGTCGGCACCAACACGAATGGCACCCTTGCGCGGGAACAGGTTGAAGATCTTCGCGGTGTTGGTGGAGGTCAGCGCGACGAACTCATGCATCGACAGGCGCCCGCTGTTCACCCCGGCATCCCACAGCACCGCCATGCGGTCCTCGATGCCGGCAGTGCCGTTGGGGATACGGCTGAAGTCGTCGCGGCCCATGGCTTTCTGCTCAGCGCAGAAGCAGCAATGGTCGGTGGCGGTGGTGTGCAGGTTGCCCGACTGCAGCCCGCGCCACAGCGCCTCCTGGTGTTCACGTGGGCGGAATGGTGGGCTCATCACGTAGCCTGCGGCGGTGGCCCAGTCCGGGTCGCGGTAGACGCTGTCATCCAGCAGCAGATGGCCGGGCAGGACTTCGCCGTACACCGGCTGGCCCTTGCCCCTGGCATAGGCGATTTCGTCCAGCGCTTCGCGGCTGGAAACATGCACCAGGTACAGTGGCGTGCCCAGGGTCTCGGCAATGCGGATGGCACGGCTGGCCGCCTCGCCCTCGACCTGGGACGGGCGTGACAGCGGGTGGGCTTCCGGCCCGGTCAGGCCCTGGGCCAGCAGTTTTTTCTGCAGGTGGTACACCAGTTCGCCGTTCTCGGCATGCACGGTGGGCACCGCACCCAGTTGCAGGCAGCGCTCGAAGCTGGCCACCAGGGTGTCGTCGGCGGCCATGATCGCATTCTTGTAGGCCATGAAGTGCTTGAAGCTGTTCACCCCATGTTTGGCCACCAGTTCGCCCATCTCTTCGGCCACCTGCTCGCTCCACCAGGTGATGGCGACGTGGAAGCCGTAGTCGCTGGCGCTCTTCTGCGCCCAGCCGCGCCAGGTGTGGAAGGCCTCCAGCAACGACTGCTGCGGGTTGGGGATGACGAAGTCGATGATCGAGGTGGTGCCACCGGCCAGGCCCGCGGCGGTGCCGCTGAAGAAGTCCTCGCTGGCCACGGTACCCATGAACGGCAGTTGCATGTGGGTATGCGGGTCGATGCCGCCGGGCATCAGGTACTGGCCGCTGCCGTCGAGGATCTCGCAGTCGGTGGGCGGTTCGAGGTTTTGCCCGATGGCACGGATCAGGCCATCGGCACACAGGACATCGGCGGGGTAACTCTCTTCGTGGGTGACCACGGTGGCGCCACGGATCAACAGGGACATGCCGTTTTCCTCGCAGGCTGACCGGTCTGGGCCGGTTCTTGGAATTGTCTTGGTGCAGGGCGGGCAGGGCGGTTAATCCTGTCAGACCTGACAAGATTGGAGGCTAGATGCAGATACGGTATTCAGCAAGAAAATTTTCCCATTAATTTTGTGGTTTTTAACTCATTGAAATTAAGGAAATTATTTGTTTTGCAGTGCTGACTACGGGGCTTTTTGAAACTTTGACTGACTTGACAAGATGAAAATCTGGTCGAGATTTTCAAGCACATAAAGCGTGTGTACTCCGGCCATCGCATCAACCCGATGGGCAAACAACTACAAGAACATCTGGAGAAGGCCCCATGCAGCAGAGCAGATCGGAAGTGGTCGAGCAGGATGGCCTGTTCGAGCTGTCCGAGGGCAGCGATGTCCTCGACAGCCCGCGCTACAACCACGACATCGCACCGACCAAGGTGCACCAGCGCACCTGGAACAAATGGCACATCACCGCCCTGTGGGTGGGCATGTCCATCTGCGTGCCCACCTACACCCTCGGCGGCGTGCTCACCGCCTACTTCGGCCTCAGCGTGGGCGAGGCCTTGCTGGCGATTTTGCTGGCCAACCTGATCGTGCTGATCCCGCTCACCCTCAACGCTTTCCCTGGCACCAAGTACGGCATTCCGTTCCCGGTGCTGCTGCGTTCGTCGTTCGGCATCCTCGGCTCCAACGTGCCATGCCTGATCCGGGCAGTGGTCGCCTGTGGCTGGTTCGGCATCCAGACCATGTTCGGTGGCCTGGCCATCCATTTGTTCCTCGGCTCGGTGTTCGACGGCTGGAAAGCCTTGGGCGGCACCGGCGAGGTGATCGGCTTCATGATCTTCTGGTGCCTGAACCTGTGGGTGGTGCTGCGCGGCGCCGAGTCGATCAAGTGGCTCGAAACGCTGTCGGCACCGCTGCTGGTGGCGGTCGGCGTCGGCCTGCTGTTCTGGGCCTTGCCGCACATGTCGATGACCGAACTGCTGGCCCAGCCGCCCAAGCGCCCGGAAGGGGCGAGCGTGGTCAGTTACTTCTGCGCCGGGCTTACGGCCATGGTCGGTTTCTGGGCCACACTGTCGCTGAACATTCCCGACTTCAGCCGCTACGCCCGCAGCCAGAAGGACCAGATTCTCGGGCAGATCTTCGGCTTGCCGCTGACCATGTTCCTGTTCGCCGCGCTGGGCGTGGTGCTGACCGCTGCCTCGGCGTCGCTGGTTGGCGAGACCGTGTCCGACCCGGTCAGCCTGATCGGCAAGATCCACAGCCCGTTCTGGGTGGCCCTGGCCATGGCGCTGATCGTGATCGCCACGCTGTCGACCAACACCGCGGCGAACATCGTGTCGCCGACCAACGACTTCCAGAACATCGCCCCACGCCTGATCGGGCGCAGCCGTGCGGTGTGGCTGACCGGCTTCATCGGCCTGGCGCTGATGGGCCATGAGCTGCTGAAGAAGCTGGGCTGGATCGTCTCCGACCTGAGCCTGGAGAGCGTGTACTCCAACTGGCTGCTGGGCTATTCCAGCCTGCTGGGGCCGATTGCCGGGATCATGGTGGTGGACTACTTCCTGATCCGCCGGCAGAAGCTGGACCTGGCCGGGCTGTACCGCGACGACGTGTACCCGGCGTGGAACTGGGCCGGTTTTGCCGCCTTTGCGTTGCCGGTCGCGCTGACCGTGATGGCCATTGGCAACAGCAGTTTCAGCTGGTTCTACGACTACGGCTGGTTCACCGGTTCGCTGCTGGGTGGGGCGCTGTATTACCTCTTCGCCGGCGTGGTCGCGCGCAGCCCGGCGCGGGTGGCCAAGCCCTTGCCGTGAGACCGCGCTGGCTTCTTCGCGGGTAAACCCGCTCCCATAGGTACAGCGCAGGTCCCGAGGCCAACGCTGTACCTGTGGGAGCGGGTTTACCCGCGAAGAGGCCAGAACAGACAAAAAAATGCCTGAGGAAAATCCCATGACCCCAGCCCAACAAGTACTGCAATCTACCCAGCACCACATCGACAGCACCCGCCTGTGGCAGTCCCTGATGGACCTGGCCCGCCTCGGTGCCACCGCCAAGGGCGGCGTGTGCCGCCTGGCCCTGACCGACCTCGACCGCCAGGCCCGCAACCTGTTCGTGCAGTGGTGCGAGGCCGCCGGATGCACGGTCAGCGTCGACGCGGTCGGCAACATCTTCGCCCGTCGCCCGGGGCGTAACCCCAAGCTGCCGCCGGTGATGACCGGCAGCCATATCGACACCCAGCCCACCGGTGGCAAGTTCGACGGCTGCTTCGGGGTGATGGCCGGGCTGGAGGTGCTCCGCACCCTCAACGACCTGGGCATCGAAACCGAAGCACCGCTGGAAGTGGTGGTGTGGACCAACGAAGAAGGTTCGCGCTTTGCGCCGTGCATGATGGGTTCCGGGGTGTTCGCCGGCAAGTTCACCCTGGAGGAAACCCTGGCCAAGCGCGACGCCCAGGGTGTCAGCGTTGGCGAGGCGTTGAACGCCATCGGCTACGCCGGCCCGCGTGCTGTATCAGGCCACCCGGTGGGGGCCTATTTCGAAGCGCATATCGAGCAAGGCCCGATCCTCGAAGATCAGCGCAAGACCATCGGCGTGGTGCTGGGTGCGCTGGGCCAGAAGTGGTTCGACCTGACCCTGCGCGGTGTCGAGGCCCATGCCGGCCCTACGCCCATGCACCTGCGCAAGGACGCCCTGGTCGGCGCGGCGGCGGTGGTGGAGGCAGTCAACCGCACCGCCCTCGGCCACCAGCCCCATGCCTGTGGCACGGTGGGTTGCCTGCAGGCCTACCCGGGCTCGCGCAACGTGATCCCGGGCGAAGTGCGCATGACCCTGGATTTCCGTCATCTGGAGGGTGAGCAGCTGAATGCGATGATTGCCGATGTGCGCGCGGTGATCGAGGCGACCTGTGCCAGGCATGGGCTGAGCCACGAACTGGTACCTACGGCCGATTTCCCGGCGCTGTACTTCGACCAAGGGTGTGTCGATGCCGTGCGCGAATCGGCGCAGGCGCTGGGCCTGCCGCACATGGACATCGTCAGCGGCGCGGGGCACGACGCGATCTTCCTGGCCGAGCTGGGGCCGGCGGGGATGATTTTCGTGCCGTGCGAGAACGGTATCAGCCATAACGAGATCGAGAACGCCACGCCCGAGGACCTGGCCGCGGGCTGCGCGGTGTTGCTGCGCGCGATGCTGGCAGCGTCGGAGGCGATTGCCAGTGGGCGGTTGGCGGCCTAGCACCGTCAGTTTCAGGAGTACGCGCTTTTTGTAGGAGCGGCCTTGTGTCGCGATCGGGCTGCGCAGCAGCCCCAGGATCTTGAAGTAGACGCAAGCATCGCCGGGGCCGCTTTGCGGCCCTTTCGCGACACAAGGCCGCTCCTACAGCGGCCGCGCTGCCGGGGCGGGTTGGGTAAAATCTGCCAGAAACGCCGCAATCTGCCGTTCACCCCGCAAATGCACCACCGGCACCTGCGGCCCTGTGGCCTGGCGGCTCGCCTCGATCCCCGGCCGATACCCCCGGTCGAACGTCCATACGAACTTCAAAAAGGTCAGAAACGCCCGGTCCAGCCGCTCGGTACATCCCGCCGGCAGGTCAGGTCGGGGCTTGTTCAGCACACTGCGCAGGATCACCCGCTTGAGGCAGGTCAGTCTCGGCGTATCCAGCCAGATGACCAGGTCGGCCCGCGGCAGACGCAGGTCGAACGTGCGGCGGGCATAATTGCCCTCGCATACCCAAGCCTCCCCAGCCACCGCATCGCGCACGCGGGTACGGAAGGTCTCGGCATCCGGCTCGACCCAGCCGGTCTCCCAGAACAACGTATCGAGGTGCACCACCGGCACGCCCAAGCGTGCGCCTATCTGCCGGGCCAGGGTCGATTTGCCACTGCCGGCGTTGCCCAGAATCACGATGCGTTGCATGGCCAAGTCCTTTTGGAAAACCGGCCATGCTAAATCATCCGGCCGGTTCGAGACAGCCATCGCGCCCGATGTGATAGCGCTGCAGGTCCTGCGCCAGGGTCAGCTGCCCGCTGTAGTGGGCGAGGGCTTCGTCGCGCACGTTGTCGATGCTCGGGCTGCGCCGTGGGTCGTTCTGGTAGCGGGCGCTGAAGTGCGTCAGCACCAGGTTGCGCACGCCCGCAGCTTCGGCAAAGCGCGCCACCGCAGCCGCGGTGCTGTGGCCGAAGGTGACCCCCGTGCGCTCGACCACCGCCTGGGTGAACGTGGCCTCGTGCACCAGCACGTCCGCGCCCTTGGCGACGTCGGCCAACAGCTCGGGGTTGTCGTTGTCGCCGCACACGATCACCCGCCGTGGCGGGCGCGAAGGGCGCAAGTAGTCATTGCCGTGCAGCAGCCGACCGCCATGCTGCACTGTCAAACCCTTGGCCAGCTCGCCCCACAGCGGGCCGCGGGGGATACCTTCGGCTTCCAGGCGGGGGATGTCCAGGCGCGGTTCGGGGTTGAGCTCGGTGAACACGAAGCCGACGCTCGGCACCCGGTGCGAAAGCTGCACGCTGGTCACTTGCAGGGCGTCACTGCGCCACTCGACCAGCTCTTCCACGGCCAGCAGGCGCAGTTCGAATGGCAGGAAGGTATCGCTGGCCACCAGCCCTTGGCGCACCCAGTCGTGCAGGGCGGCGGGCAGGACAAGGTCCAGCGGCTGGGTGCGCCCGCTCATGCCGGCGCTGGCCAGCAGGCCCGGCAGGCCGAAGCAATGGTCGCCGTGCACGTGGGTGATGAAGATGGCGCGCAGGTCGCGGATCGACAGCGGCGTGTGCAGCAGCCGGTGCTGGGTGCCTTCGCCGCAGTCGACCAGATACCAGTGGCTGCCACTGGCTTCGATCACTGCGGTGGCGCTGACGTTGCGTGCCTTGGTCGGCACGCCGGCGGAGGTGCCCAGGAACAGCAAATCCATGGTTTGGCTCCTTGTTTCAGCCCAGCAGCGACAGGTCGCGCAGCAACGCCTGCAGCCCTTGTGGTACCAGCGGGCCGATGCCTACCAGGTCGGCGCTGTCGCACCAGCGGGCGCGGAACGCGCTGCCGTCGGTCTCCTGGCCGGCCAGCCAGGCTTGCCGGTACAGGCTGGCGTCGTCGAAGCGTGCATCGTACACCTGCACGATCTCATGCCCTGGCTTGCCGGCATAGGTGAACAGGCTTTCCAGCGTGCCGAGCAGGTGCACGTCGCTGATCGGCTGGCCCAGTTCCTCGGTGATTTCCCGGGCGATGGCATCGCGGCCCAGTTCACCGAACTCGATGCCGCCACCCAGCGGCCGGCACAGGGTCTGGCCGGTGGCCGGGTCGTCGAAGACGTTGACCAGGATCTTGCCCTGGTGATGGAACACGCACAGTGCGAGAAAACGGATACGGGGTGCTGGTGGCGGCGTGGTACTCAACGGGCTCGTTCCTTCGAGGTGATAAGGGGCGCACACCTTAGCCGGATTGCCGCATGTCTGCACGCAGTTGCGCTGGAAGTACATCGGTAGCCGTGCGGGCGCGGGCAAAAGTTGTACGGAATCGTGCCTTTCAGAACGAACCGGTCTGCACTTCGCCGGCACGCAAGTAACGGGCGATCAGCACGCCCGTGGGCGAAACCTGCGAGTGCTGCAGGGTGAAGGCCGCCGCTGCCGCATCGTCGCCGAACAGGCGCTTGCCGTGGCCGAGCAGCAACGGGTGGATCAGCAGTTGCAGTTCATCCACCAGGCCCGCCGCCAGCAATTGCTGTACCAGATCGCTGCTGCCCTGGGTCAGCAGGTTGGCGCCGTCCTGTTGTTTCAGCGCGCGGACCGCTGCGGTGATGTCCACGCCAAGGGCGTGGCTGTTGTGCCAGGCGAGAGTTGCGGGGGTGTGGGTGGCCACGTGCTTGGGCACGCTGTTGAACAGGTTGGCGATGGAG
>RCUU01000602.1_pt1 | contig 19577 bp, 18 predicted proteins | sample 2166211 | NCBI WGS metagenome assembly RCUU01 (sample SAMN09932620, study PRJNA488358) | compost metagenome | feature: garden; material: soil; isolation source: compost soil in phenylacetic acid-enriched culture | place: Germany: Experimental Botanical Garden Goettingen | collected 2016-01-27
TGTATACAGTGGCGGGACCGTGCCGGATTTGCACCGGCTTCCCTTTTAACCCGATTGCAGCGGTATTCGCTTCCTCAGGACCAACGGGTAAATGATAGCTTCCTTGAATCAAAGCAATTCTTCTCTATAGGATTATAGGGGAAAAGCTGCAAACATACAATAATGATATCTCGATAGATTAGCTCTCTAAAGACACATCAGCTCCCAGTACTCCAACGATTACCCCAGCCTTTTTTATTGGAACAGACAAGGTCATACAGCGGCGTTTCGTAATTGCAGATACATACACTTGTGAAATAACGGTTTCCCCGGCTAATGCTTTTCTGAACCATTCTCTTCCCTTGGCATTTACCAGACCGGCTTCAGGAATTGAAACGACAAATGACCCGTCCGCCCGGTTGCTCCACGCGGCTTCCAGTCCTGATTCCCGCTGCAGCAAATTTTCAAGCCCGCTGCGATGCCCTGCTTCTTCCATTAGCTGATAGACAGTGCTCTCTGCTTCCTGGAGCAAAATTCTAATAAAGGCAGTCGCAAGCTCGACTGCGCCGCTCTCAGATAAATTGTCCGCAGAATTAGAAATTCCTCTTACCGTTGCCAGCGTGGTCACGAGCTCTTCTTGCGCTCTATGAAGTCCTCCTGCCACGGATTGCAGCTTGCCAATGTGCAGCCGCTGCGATTTCATTCTGGCCAGAGCCCCGTCAACATGTGTAATGCTCTGATTCAAGCCATCATGAACCTGCCCCATCATTTGCTCCATATTACGGGTCATTTCAGCCTGCTCGCTGCTGCGCTGCCCTGCTTCAGCCACCAAGCCATTGACGGCAGCGATCTCTTCATGGATGTACCTGATATCTTCTCCCATCGATTTCATGACAGCAATCCCTTGGAGGGCAGAATCTTTTCCTGACTGCAAACTATCCTTGACTCTATCAACATCAGCTCCAATATTTCTGAACAGCGGAGCAGAATTGCCTATCGCAAGCCTGCTCTGTTCAGCAAGCTGCCGCATCCGCATGGCAACCACATCAAAGCCTTTTCCCTGCTCTCCTAATCGGGCAGCCTCAATCGAAGCGTTAAGAGCCAGCAAGGCTACCTCGCCTGAAATATCCTCAAGCTCCCGGTAAAATGATCCCAGCTTTCTGGTGTTGCTCTCCAAATCCTCCATCGGCTTCACTATGGATTGCTGTGATTCTGCCAGTGCCCGGATGGTTCGATCCGCAGTTGCAAGATCCTCAGCCATCCGGGAAGCCTCCGACTGCGTCCTTTCACTTTTTACATGCAAATGATTAGCCGCCTCTTGAATGCGCACTGCCGAATCGGCAACCTCCTGCATAGCAGCCAGGCTCTCCTGAACCTGCACCAAGGATTGTTCACTGCTATGCTTCAGCTTTAAATCTTCGATGGAAGAGATGTCCGCCAGACTCTGCAATTCCTCAATGCTGCAGTTCACTTCCCCGACAGCCGCCTGCAATCGATCCGCCGCGACCAACGATTCATTGGCAATCGCATCCCAGCTGTTGTTATTAGGACCATTGCTTAAGTCTTTTGCAGGTACAACTTGCAGCTGATTTTCCTCACGAACTTTTTTTGAACGTCTATCTAAAGTACTAAACAAAGCCCTGAGCTGACTCATCTCTCCCACTCCCTATATGTAAGTTTACCTAACATTATAGAATGGGTATTAAGACTTATAAAGAGAAAAATCATAATTATTCTATTAAATTATCAAAAATACCGCAAAATTTTCTTTATTCATTACACGTTATGTTATATTTAATCATTAGTCCCCATCTTGCATAACCATATATTTCGAACAAATGATCCTTTCCTCACTTTACAACGATCCAGAATAGTAAATCCTGCACCTGAAATAGCGGCCTCCAAGGCTTCGGACGATACGATCACGGAACGTCTACTGAAACGACCTGCACTCGCAAGCATTGCAGAAGTCTCTTCCTGCGACAAAACAGAGCAAAGATTGTATGGCATATCTAAAATGGCAGCATCATACTGCCGATCGATCTCATTCATGTCACCAATCGTCACGATATCGTTATCCGAATAACCAAAATGCCGCAGATTGATTCGCGCCCCTCTAATCGCCAGCGGATTAATGTCCCTTCCGACGATATCCATCCCCATGGATAAGGCTTCAACCAGCACATTTCCCATTCCACAGCAGGGATCGATCACTTTAACCCCTTCAGGAACAGGCACAGCAATATTAACCAGTGCACGGGCTACAACTGTGCTAAGACCGGTTGAATAATTTTGCGGCTTGTCTTTATGCTTAAGCCATTCCGGTTCCGCCAGATGACAAATCCCGAAAATCCAGCCCATATCCAAAGGCAGCAGCCCGAAAACAATATCCGGAGTGCGCATATCAGCCCTGCCGCGAATGCTTCCGCCCACCTGTCGTTCTATTTGACGCTGTTCATCATAGCTGTGCTTTACGCCGCCTTTAATGTATCGCACTTTAAAACGATTGGCTCCAAGCTCTAACGAAGAGACAAGCTCTACCACATCCTCCAAAGTCCTCTCTGCGAACATAACATCCATCCGCATGGAAATGAACGGACTGCGGCTCGGGTCAATTACCTGGGAGCTTTCAATATAAACCGAGGAACACGGTTCTGCATTAAACAGAGCACGCAGCTCCATTTCACACAGCTCACGTTCAGTCTCATGACAATTATAAATATATATATATTTTCCCTGTTTCGGGTAAGCTTCTGTTGACATATTCTTTTCCCTTCTGCAAAAACTAAGCTATATGTGCATAGGTCAATTACAGCATTTTACGTTCCGGCTGAATTAAACCTGAAAGTTTATTCTTCAAGCTTCAAGCTCAAAAATTTAGTGCAGGAAAGGCAGTCTCAAACTCCGTTTGCTTTTTTGAGCTTCTGACTGTAATGCTTCCTTCATGAAGCTCAGCAATGCTCTTGGCTATAGCCAGGCCTAGCCCCGTCCCTCCGGTCTCTCTCGAACGTGATTGCTCCACTCTGTAGAAACGTTGAAAGAGATGGGGCATATCTTCAGGAGGAATGGGTATACCGTAATTTGTGCATACAGCGACTACCCTCTCCTCTCTTCTCTGAACATAAATGTCCAAAAGCTTCCCATCCTTGCCGTATCGGACAGCATTGGTAAATAAATTTTCGTACAGCCGTACCAATTCATCAGGGCTCCCTAGTATTAGCAGAGGCTCCTTGTCAGTATGAATACGATACGACATATCGGCCTGCTCAAGAACCGGGGCAAATTCCTCCACAAGCTGCTCCAGTAGCTTGCCCAAATCAACAGGCTGGAGTTGAAGCGGCAAGGAGGTATCCGACACTCTGGTATATTCAAACAGATCGTCAATAAGCTTCTTAAGGGTTAGTGACTTGTCATAGGCAATCTTTACATAATGACGCAGTTCAAGCTCATTATCGTAACGGTCCTTCTCTATGTACTCCAGAAAACCAAGCACGGAGGTCAAGGGAGTGCGCAAATCATGCGATACTCCGGTGATCAGATCATTTTTAGCTTTGGCTGAAGCTCGTTCCTCCTCTATAGCGGCTTGCAGCTTATCGGCCATCGTATTAATATTTTGTGCCAGCGTTCCCAGCTCATCTGTGCGTGAAATTGCAATTTGTGTTGATAAATCCCCATCAGCAATAGCTTGTACACTATTCGTTATGCTGCGAAGGTAGCTCATTGTATTTTTAGACAGGGCTAGAAAAAAGAAAATAAAAAGCGGTACCCCGATAACTACTAATATAGGAGTAGATCCGATATTATTAACAATCCAGCGGATGACCGTAACGATCCAAAGTGACCGTGACGGATTCAGCCATACGATCATGGCTGCGCCAAAATAACCGGCCATAAGAATCAATGAAGTGAAAATCAGGCTTGCCAGACTGAACCATACCATTCTCCAAGCAAGATTATCAAAACGCCGGAAATTGAGCATCGGTTATTCTCCTTTATCCATTTTATAGCCAATGCCCCATACGGTTTTCAAGTACCTTGGCTGTCTTGGATTGTCCTCTATCTTCTCTCTAATTTTACGGATGTGCACCATGAGCGTGTTGTTGCTTTCAAGAAACGGGTCCTTCCATACATTCGCATAAATCTGCTCCATGCTTAGCACCTGTCCTGCATGGCGGGCAAGCAGCTCTAAAATCGCAAACTCTCTTGGAGTCAGCTTGATTTCCTTGCCATCTATACTCACCTCATGAGTAGATGAGTTAATCAACAATCCGTCAATAATGATTTTATCTTGCCTTGCTACCATCTCCTGCAGGTAATTTCTAGTTCTGCGCAGCTGGGATTTAATACGGGCTACAAGCTCAAGCGGGCTAAACGGCTTCGTTACATAATCGTCTGCACCCACGCTTAGTCCTGTGATTTTATCAAGCTCCTGTCCTTTGGCCGACAGCATAATGATCGGAAACTTCCGGGTTTCCCTGATCTTGATACAGGCCTCAATCCCGTCCATTTCAGGCATCATAATATCCAGTACCATAAGATCGATATTTTCTTTGCTGACAATCTCAAGTGCCTCGATTCCGTTACGGGCAGTTAACAAGCGATATCCTTCATTTTCCAAATAAATCTGCATCAGCTTAACAATCTCAGCTTCATCATCCACTAAGAGAAGTGTTCCGTTATCCATCCCTTAAACATCCTTTCCAGCTAATCACCATCCTCTAAGTATACACAATATGGCTATTTCTAACTGAACTTATGAGAATGTTCGAATAACTCGGGTTGCTTCACATTTGACTTGGGCAAATTCCCAAAAAACACCCAACCATACCGAAAATAGCGAGCAACCAAACCAACAGCAATCCATGAACAACATAGAGCAGCGATAAATCCTCCGAAATACCACAAATGCAGCAACCAGGCTGAGCTAATTGCAGGAGAAAGCTGCCGGTAGACTAATAGAAAAAATGGATGAATCAGATACACGCCAAAGGATAATGAGCCCAGTCGTTTTAGTGAAAGACCCAAAGAAGATAATTGCTTCTTGCTTAGCAGATAATGGACAGCCAGCATCAAAACAGGCAGACTCGTAACAGCAAATACACTATATAAAAAGTCATATATAAGCCCATTAAATTGAGTCCCATGAACTCGACTCTGGTACCATACATAAGTATGGGAAATTCCCGAGCAAAGCCATATTGCCCATAATCCCCGAAGCAGAAGTCCTCTACTCGGATGCGCTTGACTCCCTTGCTCCTGGCCTGGTTGTTTCTGTTTCATTTCTCTGTGTTCTTGAATGAGCCATGCTTTGATTGCCGGATAATACATTCCGAGCCATGCACCTAACATATAATATGAGAAATAGGTGAAACACCAGCTGCCTCTGCTCGAGACATGAAACTGATATTTGTTGCCCAATATGAATAACCACTGAATCGCTATCCCCGCAATGATGCTCCATTTTTTAAGCCCCGGATACTTTTTAAACAACAGTAGGAGTAAAGGAAATAAGAGATAAAACTGTACATTGATAAATACAAAGTAAAGATGTGTGTATGCCTTGCCTGTGATTAGCTTGTTTATAAAATTCAGGAGCATTTCAGTACTCCATAGCGAACCCGAGCCTGCAATAAACTGCGATAATGTGAAATAAAATAAAGAGAAAATGAAGTATGGAAGCAAAATGTATAGCAGTCTTTTTTTATAAAAGCCAAAAATAAGCTCCCTGTTCAACGGTCGATCATTGTAATTATAGAAAAGAACAAAAGCGCTCATTGCAATAAAAGTCGGAGTCCCGTACTTCATAAAGATGTTCATAAAATTATAGAAAACAAAGTATTGTGAATCCACAAGCTGTATAGTTGCATAGGAGGTAGCGTGAACTATAATGACAGCGAGAATGCAAAGGGCTCTCACGATATCCAGCTCAGCTATTTTTACCTTTTTAGCAACAGTCATAGTAATCCTCTTCCTTTCTATATAAATGCTATGACTTATTAAAAAGGATATTCCTTAACAGAATAGGATCATTGAAGTGAAGATTAACTTAACAAATTCTTAATTTATTTTAAGAATCGGCCTGCAAGCTGTTCAAATTCAAAGGCAAACAAAAAGAGCTATCCCAAAAGATACACACCTCTTCTGGAAGAGCTCTTCACTCATAAAATATTACTTTGGCAGCACTTATCTTCTCCCTGGAGCAGAGCTTACTACCCCATACCGACTAAGCACCTTACGACCGAACAACCCGAGCAGTCGATCCGTGATAAAGCCCATCAGGCCAAGGCTGATTAATCCGACAAAAATCCAGTCCGTTCTGAAAAAGAGACGGGAGTTCCATATTAGATACCCTACCCCTTCATTAGAAGCGATCATTTCCGCTCCTACAATCGCCATGAAGGAAGTCCCCATAGCAAGGCGAACTCCTGTAAAAATATATGGCATCGTCGCCGGAACAATCACGTGAATGACAATTTGCCACTCGGACGATCCCATGCTGCGAGCCGCCCGAATCTTATCCTCCTCGACAGACAATACCCCCGTTAACGTGTTCATAATAACGATGAATAAAGTCGCGTACAGGATCAAGGCAATTTTGGACTGCTCTCCGATACCAAACCATACCAGGAACAACGTAATGAACGCAATCGGCGGAATAAAGCGGATAAAATTCAGCAAAGGCTCTGCAAAGCTGCGAATGAGCTCTACCTTGCCGATCAGAATACCAATAGGGATAGCGATAAGGCTGCCCAGCGCCCATCCCGTAAGCACCCGGTAAAAGCTAATACCGATGTATTGTACAAGAGAGCCGTCCTGCAGCAATTCGCGTGCTGCTCGCGCAGTATCTACCGGACCCGGAATTACTTCCGGCCCGTATAATGAAGCCCCAATCTGCCAAAGGGTCAAAATTGAAATCCACAAAGCTATCAAAACAAACCATTTCTCACGCAACCATCTGGACACTGTATCACCCCTTGTTCACTTATTCCTCTACGTGCTCGTCAAAATGAGCTTGTATCTTGCTGTAGTGATCGTAAAACTCTACGGCTGACACATCACGAGGGTAGGATAACGGAATCTCATAAATATCCGAAATACGCGAGGAGGGGCCAGGAGACATAATACCAACTCGCTGTCCTAGCAATATAGCCTCCTGTATATCATGCGTTACAAATACAACCGTTTTGTTCGTCTGCCTCCAAATACGCACCAATTCCTTTTGCATTGTGCGACGGGTCATAGCATCGAGCGCACCAAACGGCTCATCCATAAGCAGTATTTCCGGATCATTAGCCAGCACGCGAGCCAACTGCACTCGCTGCTTCATCCCGCCGGACAGCTCCTTGGGGAACTTGTCACCATGTCCTGAAAGTCCGACAAGCTCGATGTATTGATTCGATATGACTCTGCGTTTCTCTTTGGGGATCTTTTTCATCTTCAAGCCAAACTCTACATTTTGCCGCACGGTCAACCAAGGAAATAATGAAGAATCGGCCTGCTGAAATACAACCGCTCTGTCACGTCCAGGCCTTTGAATTTCCGAGCTGCCTACTCTTAAATTCCCGCCCGTCTTCGATACGAATCCCGCGATCATATTAAGCAGCGTCGATTTACCACAGCCGCTGGGGCCAAGCAATACAAAAAATTCTCCGCCTTTAATTACAAGATTAACGTCCTTTATAATGTAATGAACGTCTCCTGCCGCCGCAGGAGCTTCGTTGTAGCTTTTGTTAAGTCCCTCAATCGTAATGGTATGCAGCGATGCTGCTGCTGAAGCATTCCCTATGGACATCTGTCCTCGCCTCCCTATAGCTATGGCTGATACGTGATTCGATCCGGAACAACCTTGCGCAGAAAATCGAGATTGATTTTTTTCGTAAGCTCAAAATCCTGCTGAATAATACCGTTATCCACCATGTATTGCTTTTGGCTTTGCAGGCTTTCAATCGATCTTTGCGTAAATCCGATGTTCCAGTTAGCTACCTCCAAATCCTTCAGCGTTGCCTCCTTTGGCTGCTTTACTTCCTTATACAGCAAATCCGCTACCTCTTGGGGATTGTCTTTGATGTAGGCTGTTGACTCCTCAATGGCCTGAAGAAATTGTGTCACCGTCTCCGGATGATTCTTAACCAAATCATTGGGTACCACAATATCGCTGCCAAGCCGGACCTTCGTCTGCGACATATCAGTTAACTGATGTACTCCCTCTATCGCGCTAAATTTCTCCCTCATTACAGAGCCAAAAGTCCATACTGCATCGATTTCACCTTTTTTCAAAGCAACATATGCCTCATCCAATGCGCCTTGGCCGATCAGCTCTGTATCCGCAACTTTAACACCGTGCTCACCCAAGTACTCATCCCACAAATAAGGCAGAAATGTCCCCCTCAAAAAGCTTAGCTTCTTCCCCTTCAAGTCCCCGGCGCTCTGAATATGATCCCTGACGAACAGCTTCCAATCAGCCGCCTCTTGATCGGTAGCGTCGCCTGTTGAGGCAACAATGCTGTAATCCCCTTTACTGACCGCATTCAGTATTGGAAAATCCGCTCCCCATGCGATATCCACCTGCTTGATAAACAGCGCATTGATTCCTTCCGCCGGTGTAGCAAACGTAACCAGCTCGGCCTCAATTCCATGCTTGGCGAAAATCCCCTTGCTGGCAGCTACGCGGAATACCGGATTGGAGGAAATATCGGCCAGATTCAGCTTGACGCTCTCCGCCTTGGGATTCTCCTGACCTTCAGAGGCTGACGCCTGATTTTGCCCTTTCCCTGCTCCTCCACTATTTCCGCAGCCCGCCACAACGCTCAACGCAGCAACTAACAACATCACGACAGCAAATGACTTTACAGCTTTATTATTAGAAAATGTATGATTCCAACGCATGGGTCCCCATCCCCTTCAATCTATTTCTTGTTCAATTTCCCGGTCAATTCTGTTCAATTATCGAATCAATTGTTTGGCTTCTCATCAGAACGAGCAACGCAAAGCGCGCCTTCGCCATAAGATACCGTACCTGCCACAGAGACGACGGAATCCGTACCTGTCTCCGCTGCTCCAGGCACTCTGAACCTGGTTATATCAAGCGGCTCAATCGCTTGCTCTACAGGGCGCTCCAGCTGCGGAACCCATTCATACGGCACACGGTATGCCCGGTATACCATATTGGAATTCCGCTGATTGCTGTAAGGTGAAATATATTCCCATACCAGCTCGTGGCTCCGCGTAACCTCAAAGATTCGCCCATCGGCCCCTTCTGTTATCAGCGTATTGCCGTTAGGCAGTCTTTGCGCTGAGCTGATATACGGACTATAGAAGCGGTAAGAATCAAGCGGAGCCTGAAAGCCTGCTTCAGTCGGCGTATACTGCCACACAATTTCCAGAGTTACCGGATCGATCTCCAGCACGCGGGAATGATCTCGAACTGCATTTTTTTGCCCGTAGGCTGACGCCGGATTCGGTGCCCCGTAGCCAGCCCAGCCGCCGTTATCAAAAACCAGCAAATTTCCTTCGCCCGGAAGTCCCTTTGGAATCAAGTGAGCATGGTGCTGTCCGATAATCCATCCCAAATGCTTAACCTCAGGCGCTGAATAATCCGGTCCAAGCTTCCATACGATGCGGCCTGTTTTCTTATCAACGATCGCGATAATATTTGACTCCCGCGCATCCCAAATGATGTTGTCCGGATGGAAACGCTCATCACCCTGATCATAGAATTTATTGGGTCCCAGAAGAGAAACTGAATTAATGTGCATCCAATCACCCGACTCATTGCCAAAGAATCGAGCATTAGGATCACGGAACAGCACGTTTTTAGCCAGCTCGTCAAAGCCCAGCTCATCGAAATGCTCATTCAGGTTCCATTCCCAGACGATATTTCCCTCCCAATCCACCTCCAGGATGGCGTCATCAAGCAGCTGCTTGTCGGAAATTTTAGGATTGTGCACGTTTCTGTGTACCAGAATAAGCGTATTCCCTTCTGTTGTTTTAGGCTCTGCCCCGGGGGCGTAATACCCTACCGGATTGCCTTCCCGTTGATAATCATGATGTGCCCTTGCCATCCATTGCGCCTCATGGCCCGGGTCCTCAATAAGCTCATGCTGATTGAACCGCCATACGATATTCCCGTCCCAATCGACCTGAACGAGATCAACCTCATCCTGGAAGCTGTACTTTGGATCACGCTCCGCAGTGCTTCCCAGTACAAAGCCACCCGGAAGTATTTTGTTCGGAAATCCCCTTAAGCCTTTCCAAAGATGAACCTCTTTACCGCTCATATCAATCAATAGCGCTCCTAAATCAGCCGCTTGATAAATGGTATAGCCGCTCCATGCTTTATCAGGGTTATACACTGTTGCTCCTGTCGGATAAATCGTCGGATGTCCCATACGCCACTCTCCTGGTCTTTTTGAATTTTATTTTGAATTAATATGATAAATAGCGACTTTCCTTTGCATTTCTTACATCTGTTGCACATGCGTTCTTCTCATTGTCCTGTGCAAGTTGATTCAGCGTTGCCGAGTATTGCTCCAGATTGTCAATGACTTGATTACACAATTGTATGAGCTGTGATAACTGCTCTGAGGATAATCCGTCAAACAGCGTCGTTATAGATCGGGTGCCCACATTGCGATGGCGATCCACGAGGCATCTGCCCTGATTCGTAATATCCAGCCATATCGTTCTACGATCTTGCTCCAACCGGATTCTCCTTGCAAGCCCCTTACTCTCCAGCTTGTCGCACAGTCCAGTAACTGCACCGGATGTAAAATCCAATTCCTCGCCCAAGTCACCAAGCCGCTGAGCACCGTCTCTAATCAGCTTGTTCAGCACCAACAGTGCCGGCAGGCTCACACCTTCAACCTCCACCTTGTCTCTTTCTTTAACAAATCTTCTAACCATTCTTCGGAACAGCCAATCGGCCTCCTCCAGCTCATTCCAGCTTGCATTGCTGCTTGCGATAATCCATCCCCCCAAAAATTTCCTTCCAACATAGTTCCAGCCACTTTTTTGATTTCAACATTTTTCATCCAATGCTATCGCTTGGGTATGTTCATTCAGTGTACGTGCGTTAAGCGCATGTTCGTTCGGTTCACGTTCGATTCACGTTCGGTTCACGTACGTTCAACGCATATTCATTCAACGACAAAAGGCTCCCGTAGCCCTCCCCGTAAGGAAGTCTTCAGGAGCCTTTGGTCGTCCAATCGGCTGCAATATGTCATTCTCTTAGCACTAAGATAATGAGTGGTAAGTTATTTTCCACTATATTAACCCCATAATTCTTACCTGTCAAGTATGAATTAAAATATAATTTATTGACTCGCTGCGGTTATTCAACCCGGAAATTCAATTATATTTTTAATTTACGATAATTTTTGGGTGTTAAATTATGATGTTTTTTGAAGGATTGAATGAAATGATTAACATGATTGAACCCTACCCTGCGGGCTATTTCTGTAATAGTGTAGTCTGTAGTGATCAATAGCTCACAGCTTCTTTTAATCCGATAATGAATCAAATAGTCATACGCTGTCATATTAATGGTTCGTCTGAAGCTGCGATTGCATTCCGAAGCACTTAGATGCGCGGCTGCAGCTATGGACTGTAGCGTGATAGGATCGGCATAATTTTGATGGATATAGCTAACCATTAATTGCATCCGCTCTTGCTGCTCCTTGAATGTTTTCGTAAATTCCTCTGTAGGAAGGGGAGCGTTGGATATCATTGTGAACCAAAGCTGTGTCGTTTTAATAGAAACCTCATACTCCCAGCCCCAGTATTTTTCCATCTCAAACATCTTCTTTAAATGCCCAAGCATTTCTATTATGTGCCGCTGCCATTCTACATCTTGCTTAAGAAGCAGGGATAAAAGAAACGTGTTCGTAAAGGGGTGTACGTAATTTTTCTCCATATTGCTATCAGCATAAAAAGCAAGCAGCTTTTCGGGAAAATTAAACGTTACATAATAACTGTCAGGGGTTAATTGCTTCGTAATGTGCAAGGCTCCCTTATTAATAAAGATGGCCTCTCCGGTTTCCATTTCGTAATCTATGCCATTCACCCGCATCCCGATTTTCCCATCCGTAACCAATGTAAACTGGAGCTCATCATGCCAATGCAAGTCATTAAAGCCTCTGCCTCTGGGGGTAACATCTTGGGGAGTTATCGTATACATCGCGTATGGAAACGAGGCGTCAGGATAATGAATGGCTTCATGCAGATTAGTTGTCATTAACTCATCCCCCTTATAGCTGGCGATATATCCATATAATTTAAAGATATTATTGCACAAATTATTTAATCGTGGTGCTATTATTATATTTCGTCAGTTGGTTTTTTTAAACATAAGCCTCTGATTTTCATTTGCACATCAACGATCTATTTGGAGGTTTAACATGAAATTCAATAGACCCTATATTTTGCTGTTCGTCAGCATATTAGCCGTTTCCATCTCTTCTATCATGATAAAATCCTCAACAACGCCACCCTCGGTTGCGGGAATGTACAGACTATTTATAACTGTATTGATCATGGTACCTTTTGTGTCTTGGAAAACGTTGCGATCCTTGCAAATGAGCACAAAAGATTGGAGCGTTGTTTTTGTAGCTGGAGTATTTCTTGGATTGCACTTTTTATTTTGGATGGAATCCTTATTGTATACCTCGGTTGCCAGCTCCATGGTCATTCTGACCTTGCAGCCCTTGTTTGTAATGATAGGCTCTTATTTTCTTTTTAAAGAACGGGTCACGATCCTCTCGACACTTTGCATGATTTCAGCGGTTGTCGGCTCAATGATTATTGCATGGGGTGACATCGGCGTTTCAAGAGAGGCATTAATTGGAGATGGGCTCTCATTATTGGGAACCGTTTCGATATCAGTTTATATGCTTGCAGGACAAAAAGTGAGCCACAAAATACCGGCTAATTTCTATAGTGTGATCGTGTTTTTTCTTGGCGGATGCGTCATGCTCGTATACTCTCTGGTCAACCAGTTCTCTCTAACTGATTATCGTCTGACCGACTGGACATATTTCGTCTTGCTTGCTGTCATCCCAACGATTTTTGGACACTTTCTTTTTAACCTTTTGCTAAAATCCATTGGAGCAACTACAGTTTCTGTTGGCGTCATCGGTGAACCGATCCTCGCCATTATTCTCGCTTATTTACTATTGGGCGAATCTATTTCCGCCTCCCAACTCCTCGGAGGATTGTTCACCATCGCAGGAATATCCCTGTACTTCTGGGCAAGGTCGAGAGCTACTAAAAAGCTCGAAAATTAGAGAAAAGTCCTTTAGACGGTCGATAGAGGACTTGAACAACAGCGGCTATCAGAGTGCATACAGAGTGCATGATAGAGGGCTTAACTCCATAACAAGGTGCTGATAGAGGGCTTAATAGATGCATACTGCATAACAGGGTGCTGATAGAAGGCTTAATAGATGCATACTGCATAACAGCGTGCTGATAGAAGGCTTAATAGATGCATACTGCATAACAGCGTGCTGATAGAAGGCTTAATAGATGCATACTGCATAACAGCGTGCTGATAGAGGCTTTATAGAGGGCTTAACTCCATAACAGAGGGCTTAATAGAGGGCATGCTTAAAATAATCCTGGTAATATAGCAACGGCAGCCGTTGTACCGTTTATCACATATATTCACATATATTCACATATTGTGAATACCCTAGCCCGCTCAGTGCCGTTGCGATAATCAACTGTTTTTTCCCTATACAGAAAGAAAAAACTTTAGTAGGTCAGTATTGACTTTGCGGGGAATACGAAGACAAGGAAAAGGTTGTTGTGAGGCAAGATATTAAGATGGGTAGATGCTGGGGTGAGGTGTTAATAAGTAACGTTTGGATGAGAATGCTAGCGCGGGGTGTAATGAGTAACTTTTAAGTGAGGATGCTGGGGCGGGATGTCGCGGGTAACGCTTTGGTGAGGATGCTAGGGTAGGAAATAAGGGTACTAAAGGGCGTTATCAGCGATTTTTCTGCAGTTTTGAAAAAAATAAGGCCTTTTTCTGGCGCTATATTCCAAAAGTGGCTACAAACACACCTTATTTTGCTCAAAATACGAAAAATAAAGGCATTTAATGCCTCTATTCATCTACAGATCGCTTGTTTTTTCACAATAAGGCCCTTTTATGCCCCTATGCCTTATGTGTCCTTATGCTTTATGTGTCCTTATGCTTTATGTGTCCTTATCCTTTATGTGTCAGATGCTCTTACCACTTTTTTAAGCCATTTAATTTATCTGAACCTTCAAGACCTCACCCGGCGCAACTCTGACAGCTTCCCAAAAATGTAATCCCGGATTCAAAAAGGTAGACAGCATCGAGATCACCCCTCCGTGCGTAACAATGAGCATAGGCTCGTCGGCATTCGGTGAAGTGGCACTCAACTCACAAAAAAATTCATGTACTCTGCCCTGGAATTGTTCCCATGATTCGCCACCAGGAGGTGCATACAGCTGCGGTTGGTCAATCCATGAACGGTATAGAGGAATGTCTTTGAGCATATCATACGTCTTGCCCTCCCATTCACCAAAATTCATTTCACGAAGTCTGCTGTCAAATCGAACCTCGCCAAAATCCATTTCACAAAGCCCGCCGTCAATATGAACTGCACCAACGCTCAATTCAGGACGTACATACTCAAGAGTCTGACGACAGCGCAGCAGGTCGCTACAATAGATCGCAGCAAACGAGACACCCTTCAGTTTTTGCTGCAAAGCTCCCAAGCCATGTTTCTCACCCTCTAGCAATTTAATATCACTATGCCCCTGATATCTATGCTCTACATTCCATATAGTGAGGCCATGGCGTATCAACCACCATTCCATAACACTTCCTCCTGCCTGGCATTGCTGCTGACGGGTTCAATAGCAACACTTCCAATACCTCCAACACTTCTAATACCTCCAATACTCCCAATATACTTCTAATACTTCATGCTCTCTGCTCAGATTGCGAGTATAACACGGATTTTGATAAATTCAACTCCTAAGTTAGTTACTAGTATCTCTGGATCTATTGGTTCAATATCAGCCATAGGATGGTCGCAAGCAGTACGAATGAGTTGGACACGAAAAACATCAGCTTCGCTGTTCGCGGAATATCTTCGGCTTCCATTTCACGCGTGTTATCACCCATGTATGCCCGAAAGGACATGACGCCGTGATAGCTATTATAGCCTCCTAACCGGATACCCAAGGCACCTGCTACTGCACTTTCCGGATAACCGCTGTTGGGGCTCGGATGCGATGAAGCATCACGCCGCACAATGCGAAGCGCACTTCCGGCGTCCAATCTCAGGCACCATGAAGCGGCCGCCAGCATAAGAGCCGTGAGCCTGGCAGGAATATAATTAGCAACATCATCCAAACGGGCAGAGGCCCATCCCAGATGAATGTATTTATCGTTTTTGTAGCCGACCATCGAATCCAGCGTATTTACCGCACGATAAGCCATCGCCAGCGGAGCCCCGCCGATAAGTGCATAGAACAGCGGGGAGATGACCGCGTCTACGATATTTTCGGCGACGGTCTCCACCGTGCCGCGCACAATCTCCGGCTGTGCCAGGTCATCGGTGTCTCTGCCGACGATCATTCCGAGGGAGCGGCGTGCCGCTGGCAGATCATTGCGGCGCAAATGGCCGCATACTTCCATCCCGGCATCGCGCAGCCCTTTGGCGGCGATCGTCGTCCAGATCAACGCGGCCTCCACAGCGGCCGCGAGCCACGGGCTGACCTGGGCCAGCAGGCGCAGCGCTGCCCAGGTCAAGGCAAAGCTGCCGCCTGCAACAAGCAGCGGCAGCAGCAGCCCGGCGGCGCGGTAGCCGCCGGGCTTAAACAGGCGGCGCACCGCCGCCTCGATCGCGTTGATCGCCTTCCCCATCCCGATCACGGGATGAGGAAGCCACCGCGGATCGCCAAGCAGCCGGTCGAGCACATACGCGACCGGCAAAATCCACCACGCCGCCGTCATCTCCGCTCCCCCGCTGCCGCGGATAGCGATTCTCGCACGGCGGCGTACACAAGGCGGCCGATCGCGCCGCCTATATCCGTCGCTGTGCCTGCATAGCTGTGCTCCAGCGCCCAATCTGCGCGCTGGGTCACGCCCAGCACGACCGCATCGGTCGTTGTGCCGGTGGCTACAAGCCCTGTCTCGGCGTCAAGCACGCCGAGATCAGCCAATGCAGCCGCCTTTGCTTCAGTCGCCGTTATCACGGCGTTGACCATCGCTGCCGGAGTCATTTTGCCGTCGATTACCAGCATGATATTGATCGTACCCGGCGTCCACGACGCAGGAAATGTCGTTCTTTTGACTCCGGCTCGCGCTCCGTTGGACACTCCCGCAGTCGCACAGCACAAGACGGCAAAATCCTCATAAGACTCTTCTCTGACAGCCGCATGCCGCAATTGAACCGCCGTCAACAAGCCTGCTGTTTCTTCAGCAGGATAACCCCATTCTTTTAGCAATACTCCAATATCTCTTACAGGATTCTCACAGTTATAGAAACGGTCAACATATATATTAGCCATACGTGAGAGCCGAACCATTCCACCGCCGTACACGGCACTTCCCAGGCCATCCAAGCCATCCGCAGATTCCAGCAGCAGATGTCGTTCTCCACGATGCAATTTCAGACCCGGTATTACACCAGATTCATATATCCCACTCTCACCTGTCGTCAAAAAAGGTGTACTCATCCTTTTTCCCCCTACCTATTCAATTCAACATGCTTAATGCCATTATGCTTCCTTGACTATAATCTCTTTCATCGCCTTCAGCAGCTTGTCACAGCATTCCCGATCCTTCACCGCTACGCGAATATCCCTTTCGCCGAGTCCACGATACATCGCGCAGCTTCGCACCAAAATCCCCTTAGCACCAAGAGCTTCCTGCATACTGTGCGCAGTCCAGTCCTCCGGCAGACGAACCAGTAAAAAATTAGCCTCTCCCGGCCAGGTCTGGCAGCCTAAATCCACTAAACCTTCGCGCAGCAATAGCCGCTGCTTCCTTATTAGCGAAATTGTCTCCTCTTCGTACTCTTTTCCCGCTTGCAGACAGCATTCACCCGCCAATAGCGCCAGCAAATTCACACTCCAGGTAACCTGCTTCCCGCGCATTGCACGGGCCAGGTCAGGATGCGCGATCGCATAACCCAGCCGCAGGCCAGGTATCGCATAGAACTTGGTCATCGAGCGGATCAGAATAACTCTCTGATATTTATGTAGTTCCTCAAGAAGCGATATTCTCTCTTCCTCCGGAATAAAATCAATAAATGCCTCATCCACTACCAAATACGTCTCAAACGTCTCTGCTGCACAGGCGAACCGTCGAAGCTCGTCCCTTCCGTATTGAACACCGTTTGGATTGTTCGGTTGACCCACGAACACCAAATCATGATCCGAGATCAGCCTCTCAATTTCCTTCGGGTCAGCATGAAAATGCTGCTCCGCCCTGCCGAGTACAGAGCCCACTTCTGCACCAAACTGCTTGGATAACGTCTCATATTCCGAAAAGCAAGGCTCTATGATGCCCACCTTTGCCGGAGATAAAGCCTGCAGGGCCAGCGCCATATTTTCCGCTGCACCGTTTCCGATAACAATCCATTCTTCCGGTACCTGTATGCGCTCCGACAGCAGCTTTAATAAAGCTCTATGACCTGGATCAGGATATCGCACAACATCCGGCAGCGATTCCCGCAGCGTGTTAAGAAGACCTGGCGGTGGACCAAGCGGATTAATATTTGCACTCAAATCAGTAAAATCCTCAGCCGGAATATGATAGCGGGCCGAAGCTGTCCTCAAATCTCCACCATGTCCGTACACTTCCAGTAGCATGTTGTTTTCCTCTTTTCATATGATCGATTCCGGTTCATTCTTCCATCTCATTATGGAGTCAATCTTCAACGTCCGTCAATTATAACTAAATTCAGATACAGTAGAAATCCGGGAACCAAGGCGACCGCTTCGCATTTCCAGAATCATTTTACACTCTTGCCTTTCCCGTCTTATTCTTTAGTTCAACATATATAGAAAAATCATGGTATTTTCTTTGGTTTCCTAAATAATTGGTTTACAATAGGAATATACGCACTGGAGACATTCAGTCAATGCGAAGGCATCTTATGAGTATTGGAGGATATCAGATCATGCAATTTATTGATAATCAAGGAATTACCGATGCATCCGTCAATCTGGCAATTGAAGAGTATGCACTCAGACATCTTCCTCTGGAGGATGACAGCTATTTGCTATTCTACATCAACGCCCCATCGATCATTATCGGAAAGCATCAAAATACAATTGAAGAAATCAATGCCGAATATGTAAAAGACAACAGCATACAGGTCGTAAGACGTCTCTCCGGCGGGGGCGCGGTCTATCACGATCTTGGCAACCTGAACTTCAGCTTTATTACAAAGGATGACGGTCAGTCCTTCCATAATTTCCGCAAATTCACCGAGCCTGTCATCCAGGCGTTGAAATCGTTTGGCATCAATGCAGAATTGACTGGACGCAACGATATTCAAGTCGGTGAGCAAAAAATTTCAGGAAACGCGCAATTCTCTACTCGTGGACGGATGTTCAGCCACGGGACTTTAATGTTCAACCTGAATTTGGAGAATGTACAGGCTTCACTGCATGCGAACCCGGAGAAATTCAAATCCAAAAGCACTAAATCTGTTCGCAGCCGGGTCGCTAACATTATCGACTTCATGGATACCAAAATGACCATTGAGGAATTCCGTTCAGAGCTGCTTCGGCATATTTTCGGGATGGAGGCTGAAGCTGTACCTCAATATAAGCTGACGGATGAGGATTGGGTTAAAATCCACGAGATCTCCAATTCCCGTTATAAAAGCTGGGACTGGAACTACGGTTTGTCTCCGGAATGCAACGTGAAGCATACCAAGAAATTCCCTGTCGGGATCATCGATCTGCGGATGGATATCAAAAACGGGCATATCCGTGAAATCAAAATATATGGCGACTTTTTCGGTGTCGGCGATGTTGTTGACATCGAGGACAAGCTTAGAGGAGCGCGTTACGAGGAAAGCGCCGTTCGTGCTGCGCTCGCAGACATCGACGTGAAGCATTATTTTGGCAATCTGGAATTCGATGACTTTATTGCTCTCGTTTTTTTAGAGGAATAACGTAGAGGAAAAAAGCACATTCATGCGTTCTCTCACCTCTTATCTATAACCAATCTCGTAGATTTCTCATAGGATGTCTTATCCATGGAGAAAAGAGGTGAGATGAACCCTATGGAAAGCAAGATCGGAAGATTGCGTCGTCAAGCCAGACTTTTTCGGGGTAAGCGTGTCATTGTTATTTTTTGCGATGGACGCGAGATTACAGGAAGACTCGTTCGTGTAAGAAGAACCTTTATTATTCTTCGAATTAGAAGAAGAGGAGTATTCATTCGCATCAGAATTCCTTTCATCGACATCAAGGACATCGACTTGGCATAACCCGGATTTCGTTAATCCCTCCCGGACCACTGAAGCGTAACTTCAGTGGTCTTATTATGTAATGCACTATTTTGCAGGACCCATAGCCGTCTTTTCTCTTTTCTCTTTTCT
>RCUU01000603.1_pt1 | contig 19551 bp, 14 predicted proteins | sample 2166211 | NCBI WGS metagenome assembly RCUU01 (sample SAMN09932620, study PRJNA488358) | compost metagenome | feature: garden; material: soil; isolation source: compost soil in phenylacetic acid-enriched culture | place: Germany: Experimental Botanical Garden Goettingen | collected 2016-01-27
GTATATGGATATAACCATCAATGAGATAGACGCTCTGAATGGATTGGTGACAGACTTTCTGGTACTGGCTCGAAAAGGTGATAGTGCGAAGAATAACAGTGAAGTATTTAATGTTATGGAGGTTATACATAGAGTAAATAACATCGTGAATCAACTTATACTTAGTGATGATATTGTTCTTTCAGTGGAGTATTCTCTAGAAAAGGTTCTAACGTATGGAAACGCCTCTCAACTTGAGCAGGTGATCCTGAATATTTTAAAAAATAGTATTGATTCATTCACAGCGTTTAGAGGTAGAATAGACATTACAGTTAGCACCGCTCCTGAGACCCACGAAATTATACTTATTTTTAAAGACAATGGAGAAGGAATTCCACAGGATAAATTAAACCGAATTTTTGACCCTTTTTTTACAACCAAGCAAAAAGGGACAGGAATTGGATTATCAATTTGTAAACAATTAATCGAAATGTATGGGGGACAAATTAAGGTGGATTCAGAAGTTCAGGTAGGTACTAGCGTGATGGTTATTTTGCCTTTGGTAAATGATTATCATATTTGAAATTACGAACAATTTAGATGAAGGATGATTAAAGGATGCCGAAATATGAATGGAAAAAACATGACAAAGCACTCTATGTACCAGGCCAGAAGCCAGTTCTGATCGAAGTACCCGAAATGCAATATTTTACGATTCAAGGCAAGGGCAATCCGAATGGTGAGGCATTTCAAGAACATATTGAGGTACTCTATGCGCTGTCTTATGCGATTCGGATGATGCCGAAGCAGGGCGTTATCCCTGAAGGATATTATGAATATACGGTGTTTCCATTAGAGGGATATTGGGACTTAGATGAAGAGGGAAGAAAGCTGGACTACTTGGATAAAAATCATTTGATGTATACCTTGATGATTCGGCAACCGAACTTTGTTACAGAGGATTTGTTCGAGTGGGCAATAGAGAAGGTTCGCCGTAAGAAAAGCCACCTCGATGTGGAATCCGTTCGATTGGATAAGATCATAGAGGGCTTGTGTGTGCAAGTGATGCATCTTGGCAGCTATGATAATGAACCGCAGACATTTGCAATGATGGAGCAATATTGCGCAGATCACCAGCTTTGGAGAGCCGAGAAAACACATAAAGAAATTTATTTAAATGATCCCCGAAAAACAGTACCAGAAAAATTGAAGACGGTGCTGCGATTTAAGGTGGAAAGCGAGAGATAAACTGCGGATTTGAAAAGCGGGTATAGCAAAATAAACAAGCCTGGTGCAGAGTCACATCAGGCTTGTTTCGTATATTTCACACTGACACGGATACATGAAAGCGATACGCTACTTTGAGGACGACATAGCTGTTTCTACTTTTTACTAAGTCGTATCCCCTTTTCTTTTACAAACTTCTCCAGAACTCTAAAATCCTCGGTAACCTTTGTGAAGGGTAAAGATCCCAGTACCTTATTCCGGTAATCCTTCTTGGCTGCAGCGGACAGACGGGAATCGAGTATGCTGAGTACCCCAAGGTCAGTTTCACTACGGATGAGTCGCCCGGTTCCTTGTCTTAACCGAAGCAGCATGTCCGGTACAAAAACCTCTTTTAAAGGATTTTCTGCTAAAGATGCCTTATATTCATAGACAGGATCAGAAGGAACAGGGAACGGCAGCCGGAAAATAATTAACTGCGATAAATCGGAGCCTTCGATATTCACGCCCTCCCAGAATACACCAGTACTAAGAAGGACACCTTTACTACCTCGGAACTCAGCGATCACCCCATCCTGGGATGACCCTTCTCTTTGAACATGCAACGCCCATGCAAGCTTCTCGGAGTTTAACTTAATATGAATGTACTTCATATCCTCCTTAGCTGAAAAAAGGACCAATGTCCGCCCATCCGTTAAATTACAGAGCCTCAGCATCTCCTTGTATGCCGCTTCAAGATAAGCTTCCCGGTTTTGATGGTTATAGTAAGGGATATCCTTGGCAATATACATCATAGTGTGGTTGTCATAATCAAATGGTGAAGCCTGGCGCTCCATATAATCTCCCCTGTAACCAAGGGATTGCGTCAAATAAGCGTACTGTTCCTCTAGTGTTTCTCCTGTTTCTCCACTTTGGCACATAGTTGCTGACGTTAAAATAACAGATGTCTTCCCGTTAAATAAGGTATACCTTAGAAACTGGCTTATGCCTTTAGGACAGATACTAATAGTGGCCTCCCGCTGGGTATTGCTTGCCCAGATCAGATAGTTATGCTCCACTCCGGCGAGTACATCAAAGAGATCTATAAGTCCGTTTATGGCTTCAAAAATATTATCAATCTCCCGCTCATGCTTGGAAGTTAGGACGGAAAGACTGAGACTAAACGCTTTCAAAATCTGTGCCCCTCGTGTTAAGGGAATCCCTGTGATCTCTGAGACTTTTATACGGTCATTGTCCTGCTTAGCTGTTTGCAGCAAGTCTGCCTCAACCTGTTTGAAAATAAGACCCGCACATCTTTTTACAAATTTAAATTGTGACATTAGGTCCTTATCTGCGGATTGCTTGAAGAGAATCTGTAAAGCGTCATCCAGAATACGGCAGGTTCCCCGGAATGTAAACTCGAGCGTTCTTGCATCTCTAACCTTGGCCTCCAGATTATGAGCTTCGTCAATTACGATCAGAGCCGGTCGTTCAGTGATTAACCCCTTCGTTCCTTCTTTTTTCTTAATCAAATCACGGATGAGCAAGTCCTGGTTGACGATAATAAAATCCATGTCGCTGGCGTTGGCGTTAATCTTAGCTCTCATCTCGTAAAACGAACATGTACTTTTATAATGGCAACGTTCAAATTTGCAATCATTCACACAAACGTTAGTCCATACTGCATCACTAACCCCGCCCTTAATATCTGCTCTCTCATCAATTTCATAATTCACAATACGCTGGGCAAGCGTAGATAGAGGGGAGCTTGAATCATCAGGTTGGAGCAGGTCTGCTGCTCTATACCGGCAAGCATATTGCCCCATGCCTTTTCCGACTACGGAGCGAACCGATGTAAATCCGAGCCGGCTTCCGATGAATCTCAGATCTTTATGGATCTGTTCTGAAAGTTGTATGGAGGATGTTGCAATAATGATCGGTTGCCTTGAGACTTGGTTAATGAGCAGGCTGGGAATGAGATATGCAAAAGACTTACCGATGCCGACCCCAGCTTCAATCATTGCATTTCGGCCATTAATATAAGCATCAGCGATATCTAGTGACATATCTTGTTGGCCGATCCGTTCTTTAAGTCCAATCCTGGGAAATCTATCATACATCCGAAAGATGGCATTGACTAAAGAGGGCTCGATGTCCTTTTTTAGCTCCCGCTTCTGTAATTTATAGAGATCACTTAACCAGCTAATAACGACCGCCCCTTTTCAAAATCAATGATCTTCCTAATTAGAGTTTTTTTGGTGAGGTTGTAATTATCTTCGATGTTACCTGAACAGTCAAGTGTCAGAACAAAATATAATGACGTAGTGATTTCATAGTGATTATAAGCATGGAATAGAATCAGTTTTTTACAAGGGGATTTGGAGCGCCAACTCGCTAGGTATGATTTGGCCTAGACACGGGCGGGGAAGAAAAAAGGCAGCGAGAGATCGCTAAAGAGCTGGGCATCAGCCGAAGCTATATATCGCGGATTGAGAAGGTGCGCTGATGAAAAGGCGTGCTTTCGGTTAACCGAACTCACGCCCCTCATTTACTTCCTGGGATATTCAATAGAAGCAGCAGTTGATCTAGGAACTGTACGCGGGAACCGGATATAACGATCACCCTTTTTGTGGGACAAAAGTATGTTCTCAGGACTCGCCGAATGAATTCGAGGGCGTACACCTTAACAAATAAATCACTTTTTTTGCTTAATCACCTTCTCGTAGATTTTTAAATAACGTTCAGCCATCTTCTCTTTCGTAAATCGACTAGCGACATATTGACGTAGCTGTTCAGGATGGACTGATGCATCGCCCATAATCAGCTCTGCCATAGCCTCCGCACTGTTACATAAGAATTGTGGAAAACCAGACAATACTTCCGGGACTGCACCTCTTGGGAATGCGGCAACAGGTGTACCACAGGCCATTGCTTCGATCATCACCAATCCAAATTGCTCTTCACAAGCAGTCGGAAAGATAAGCCATTTGGCATTCCGCAGTAAATCTTGTTTTGCTTTCCCATGAACTTCATTGACATATTCGATGTTAGGACTGTTTATAATTCGTGGAAGGATCTGCTTAAACAGATCTCCGTCCCAAGCGGGACCTGCTATTATCGTTCTTATACCTGTCATCTCGGCTATATCAATGGCAGTATGCACGCCTTTTTCCCAATCAATTCGTCCTAGGAACAGCACATAATCTTGTTTGTTCGCACTATATTTATACTCGTCAAGGTTGATTCCATTGTGTACATAATAACCTTTATATCGGTGAGGAGACTGTTTAAGCTTCGTCCTACTCACATATACTGGATGCTTTACTGGGACATCTAGCGACCATTCCGTGTGAATCGTTGAGACTGTTGGAATGTGTAGTTCTTCCGTTCCAAACACAAGATCATGTGTATGGTCGTGTATGATATCGGTATTGTCGGGTAATGTATCAAGAACGAAATCCTTGATGTTGTCATTCTTATACCGATGTCCATACGGAATGACGACAGCACGGCTTCGGCTCCCTGCGAGTGCATATACATAGACCTCGTGTCCCATATCCACAAGCGCATCTGATAAATTGTATACGATCCTTTCAAGACCTCCACTGCCTGGAAGAGGAATGATGTCAGGAGCGATCTGAACTATGATCACCGTAAATCACCTCTGCTTGATAATCGTGTATGGGAGGTTAAGATTCCCACCGGTCAGCCTGAGTTAAACGCTCGTTCACTATGAAGGGCATCAGTTGTTCAATGACATACATTTGGCTTCTATAGTGCTGCAATAATTTAAGTTTCATTTGCAATATATGAAATGGAAGTGGATCATTCGCTGTATCGAATACATATAAACAATCTAAATCCATGCTGTGCAAAATACGGGATAATGACTGATGCTGACTATGCCCGTATTCCCCGTGTAAATTATGAGTTACAACTTTATGGAAATGACCGGTATTCAGTATGTTTCTTAAAGCAGATTTCACTTGTCCTTCATCAAAATCACCATCGAGTTCGTCTGGGAAATCCCATATTTCGCACCTGGCGTCAACGAACTTCATCGCTGTTCGGAATTCCCGCGAACGAGTCTCGTTGCTTCCATTAGTCAAGCAAATTACTTTCCAACCTGACTCTTGGATTAAAGCTCCACCTCCAAATATGCTCTCATCATCAGGATGAGCGACTACCATAAGCTTATCGGCTACCGGTTTGGATGACATCACTCCACCTCACAGGGAGCATGCTCATCAGCATCATTACTCATATGTTCGTTTGTGACGAAGTCATCACTCAGTTCTCTAACTGAATATCGACTTTCTATGCTACAAGCCTCTGCATTTTTTCTCAATTCTGATTCAGCTCCTTATTCAGAATAAAATACACGGGAACGTTAGTCCGGATGTGAGCGGTAATAATAAGGGTCACCGTTAGGTTTTTCGACCCGGAGCCATTGAGAAATGCACTTGGCAATACACTCATAGTCTTCGGCCCCATTCATGTTCTAGGTCGTAACTTAGCCAATTCGACGGGGGTGTTTTAAACTTGACTTGCATACTAATTTCACTTTTCTTTCCACCATATGATCTAAAATAAATAGTTGCTTGGGATATACGTATATTTTTCAAAAAAATTATGGGTAAATATGTAACTACCCAATCAAAATTCAGGATTAGCAATACAATAACAGCGGTACAACATAAGGAAGGTGATTAAATGTGACAGAAAGCAGTGATTATACTGAATATTCAACGGAATCTGAGTACACGGACCATCCACGCAAAAAAATCTGTTTTGCCATTTTGGTACACAATCGTAGAGAGGTTGTCTTCGATTTATTAGACAATATCCGCAGTTTTTGTCCTAACAGTTCTGTCGTCTTGTATAACGGAGGAGATGATCCAGAATTATGTAATGGTCTGGGATATCCGGTATGTCCGACCAGCAGAAAATTATATTACGGGGTAACCGCAATATATATGATTGAAGTTATGGAGTGGCTCGAGGACATTAATTATTCCTATGATGTACTGATCAATCTAGATTCTGATGCCTTGTTTGCTAGAGAAGGCTATGAACAGTACATTCTTAACGAAATGAAAGATAAGGAATATATGGGTGTCGATACGAAAATACCAGATGATGATTTTTATTGCCTAGTACAACTTAGACAGGAAATCAACCGTTGGATACCCGTGCTCGGGAACGAGCCTTATAGGGAGTCCTTTAACGTAGGGCAAGTTTACAGTAGGAAATTGGTCCTTCGTTTATTACATGATGACCAGTATGAATTATTAAAGAGTAACCTCCGTGATACTAAGGCCTTCGGAGTGGATGAGCTTGTCTTTGCTACCATAGTTGATCGGTTGGGCTATAAATTGCATCCTTACAAGAAGGCTGTTTCATCAACCATTCGCTATCGGCCGCACTTTCCGTTGGATGAAATGATCAGTCTTATGAATTATAAAGCGGAATGCTTTCTAGTTCATCCGGTCTACCGGAACCTTAAAGATGAAACAAGAAGTTTTATCCGGGAGGTTATGAAACGGAAGATTCAGTTGAATCCTGACTATCAAGAACGATTTATGGAAGAGTATCTCGGCGAAATGCCTTATTTCATCCGTAGAAGTAAATATAATGGAGCAAAAATAGAGTGGCTTGCCGCCTCAGAGGAAGGGCTGCTTTACTGGAGGGAAAACCAATCAGGTAGAACTAAAGATGTCTTGTTTGGCCCATATGCATTTGGAAGTGGGAAGATCAAGGGATTAACAGCGCTTGAGAGTAGATTCGGTAATCTTGAAGCGGTATGCCGAAGCGATAACAGTCTTGTGCATTATTATAGAGATGAGGACAGCGGTGAATGGTTCCAATCGGAAGCATTTGCGGAAGGCGTCACGGGAATGCCCGGTTTTGTGGAGAGTAGCAATGGTAACTTCGAGGTGGTTGCCCCGTTGGAAGATGGGCGGCTTGGACATTGGTGGAGAGACAACGATGATCAGAGGCACTCTTGGTATGGCCCGGATGTATTCGGCACAGGGCAGTATGACGAAGTAATTTTAGTAGAGAACGATGTGAAGCAATTGACAGCCATTGCATGTAAAGATGGTGAGTATCACTACTACGTTAGGGATGACCACAATAGCTGGGAGTGGTTTGGACCTTACGATTAAGAGGTTGAGGAACGATGAGCATCCTGGCTGTGCAATACATTAGACCAATGGAGGATGGTTGGTCACTCCCGCATTTGTTCAAATGTGAGGATGGTCAAACCTATGTTGTTAAATTTATTAATAATCGTTCCGGTTCTGGTATACTAGCCAACGAGCTGATAGCTTATCGTCTAGGGACATGGCTCGGATTGCCGATTGCACCCTATCGCATTATCCAGGTAACACGGGATCTTATAGAGATGTTCCCTATTTTGAAAAGCTTGGATATCCCTGCAGGCTTGCATCTTGGCAGTTTATATTTCGAACAAGGGACGACCTCGTTTGAGGAAATCGATTTGGCATCATGCAAGAATCTATATCATGCAGCCGGGATGATAGTATTTGATCATTGGATCAATAATTGGGATCGGCATTTAGCTGGGTCCAATCTATTATATATACCGGACCAACGAAAAATTCTAATGATTGATCACTCGGATGCTTTTTTCGGTCCAGATTGGGACAAAGAAGAATGTATGGACGATGTTAATACAATCGAAATATTTTGGGGCCCCTTATATGAAATGTTTGTTCCTTTTATTGACAGTCCAGACCCGTTCGGTCATTATGTATCGTTAATCGAAAATGTCAGCGAAAAAGCGGTTATTGAAGCGGTAAAGGGGATTCCTAGACAGTGGAAAATCTCCCGGGAAGATGTGACTGCGTTGATTGATTTCTTACTGTGCAGGAAGAAACTCGTTCGCAATTCTTTGGAGGAATTAAGGGAGCACTTTCCGACCTGGACACAGGAGGATCACGGGTAATACGGAAGTAACTGATTTAATATATGTTAATTAACTAGAATATCAGCCGTTACATTTCCTTGGTCCGAGCATTTAATAGTATTAGGATGAATGAACACATCCAATACAAATTTAAAGGAGTGCTTATAAAAATGAAAAAGGATCACAAGGATCACAAAAAAGTCACTTTAACTACAGGTCCAGTTTATGTACCGCCCATTAATTTTATTGTTCCTAACGACAAACTTATCGTTACTCTGAAAAACCCAACTCACAAAAGATTGGAAGCGCAAGTGACCCTTGGCATATGTCTTTCACCTAACACTTACCCATCCGTTATAGCACCAGGCTTGAGTAATGGCAATTCTGTGCAAAAATTTGAAGTTATGGAAAATGAAATAAATCTCGGTTGGTTCAAAGTTGATCCGATGTCGTGCCTGCGTATTGAAAAAACGTTTGATAACTATGAACTAGCTGATTCTGTTATTCGGTTGACGGCAACCGGCGATTTTAAAATCTGTGAAGACAGCTGTGAGCCTATCTGTGGTTTGTTGGAAATTTCCAGCGTGGTTGGATTCTCGGGCCTCTGGTCTACTGCATTATTAGCAGCAGTCCCTGCAGAGATGGTTACCTTCTATCAATCATATTACGGATACTCCGGTGTGCTGGGTACAGATCCGCAAACAAGTGTACTCTATGCTGATTGGGTATTCTGCGAAGATCCTTGTCATCGTGAGTCTAAATCCCATTCGGATTGCAGTTCCAGTTCTAGTTCCAGTTCCAGTTCTTCATCTAGCGACGACTGCCACTAATTTAGTTTAGCCGGCCTCTTCCGACCCGGAAGAGGCCGTTTTCTTCTTAATAAAGCCTTCTGAAGTAACGGACTTCCATTTTAGCATGACGAGGTGATTCTTTATGTTTCACCAATTGCTACAAACCGCTTCAACACAATATGGGATATCATTTTACGAATTCGAAATTCTTCATAAAACGGGGCGAACACTGGTTCTGGCTGTGAAGTCACTAAAGGGTGATTATGTTCTGAAAAGTATTTTTACCAGTGAAAAACGCCTCCAGTTTATCTTGGAAGCCGAACACTTCCTACGTTTGCAGGGAATTCATATCCCCAAGATCTTTCCCACTCTCGCGGATACACCTTATTTTCTGTGGGAAGGCGACCGTTATGTCCTGCAAGAAAAATTACAGGGGGCTTCAATTCCACCAACAACAATAGAGGTAGTGACTCATAGAGCAGCTCTTCTTGGGAGAATGCATTCCTCTTCGCTCGGTTTCCTGTCGCAACATGGACCAGACAGTTGTGAGGAAAGGCAGTGGATAAGCACTTATTTGAGGGAATTATCCTTTATGAGGCATTGGGCGCAACGGTATGAAAACTCTAGAGCATCTAAAAAAAAGATGATCTTGTCTTATATCGATTTTTTTCAGCAAGTAGGAGAGGAATTGGTGGAGCGGCTTGAGCGTCATGCCTTTTATAAAAACTGGATCGACGCTCCTCTCCAAATGCATTTTTTGTGTCACGGCGACTTTCATAGCGACAATGTTCTGACGGCGGGTTCAAACCTATATGTTATCGACTTTGAATTCGTTCGTTATGACTATCCTTCCAAAGATATTGGCCGTTTTCTACAAGGTATTATGAATCGGCGAAAAGCTTGGGATCCTGTCTGGTTTGACTATCTTCTGAATGGTTACCTCCGGGAAAATCCGTTGAACGACAATCAATTGGAGCTTATGTATTTGGATCTAGCTTTTCCTCATAGCTTTTCCCGCTTTTTAGATAAAGGTGGATACAGAAATATGACCTTGGATAGTGTGACAGCTTATTTACAAAGAGAGTATGATAAAACTATTTATTTCCTGAAACAAACAAAATGATAGTAATGGGTGTCTATAAGTGGATAGTACACAAGCGACTTAAAAAGATATTCCAGCCATACTTTGGTTGGGATATTTTTTTAGTTGTACATAAAATTCAGGATGTGCGTAAGATCACAAAGCAATTATTGGATCCGTTTATACTCGATATATCAATTAAATTTGAAATATAAATGACATAGGAATTTGGAGGCTTCGGGCATGGATCATTTTACTTTTACAGATATGAAAAAAATAAAGAGAGAAAATTTGGGCGATGCTGTACCCTTAGAACTTTTCAGAACCATTAGACTTATTGGATTATATCAAGCGTTACCTATGAATGGTAAGGGCACAACGTTGACCATAGGAAGAAAAATTGGGGAAGAGTTTGGTGTTACCTCGGTTAATGAACTATTCGAGTTATTCGAACAATTGAAGATAGGGATCCCTGTAATAACCCATGAAGATGACAAGGGGATGTCGATTGCAGTCCATGATTGTTTCTGCGAAGGGCTACCTATTATGGAAGGGAAAATGGTATGTGACCTGGAGGGGGCCATTATCGAAGGAGCACTTACCAAAATCCGTGGGAAACGAGTTACCGTCCGGGAAGTGAAATGTAATGTTCATGGGGATGAATGTTGTGAATACATAGTTAAATATTAAAAATTCACACAAAGCATGAAAGAGTGGGTGCTGGTGATATTTTGATCATAATACAGATGCTTTAATCCGATCTGTAAACGACAGAAGAACAGCGATTCTCCATCCATGGAGAATCGCTGTTTTGTCTTTTCGGTCGTTTGTGATCAAGAAGCCGATTTAGGCGTAAACGCTCTACGAACAAGCTTCGTTATTTCCATCAGGATGACGGAGCCGAGTGCCAAACCGCTTGCAATCAGCCAATCGGACATTCCGAATGAAGCTGGAATCGAGAAGATTTCTCTAACCCCAGGCAGAACCGCAATACCGTAAAAGGCAAAGCAGACCAGAACGGCTCCGATGACGTATTTGTTGCTGAAAAAGCCAGCTTCAATAGCCGTTTGACTGTTCGAGCGGGCGGCAAAGGTCTGCAACGTACGAGACAAGATCAGGGTTGTGAATGCCATAGCTACGCCCATATCAGGCGAATCCTGAAGTCCGATATACAGGGATATGATTACAGCTATACCTATGAGTAGACCACGAGTGACAATGGCCTGCATCATTCCTCCTGCGAATATTCCTTCCTTGAGCTCTCTTGGTTTTCTGTTCATCACATTAGGTTCAGGTTTTTCCATCCCAAGAGCTATGGCGGGCAGAGAATCATTCGCCAGATTGATGAATAGAAGCTGAATCGCTGTGAAAGGATTAATCCAGTTGAAAATAAGGGCAAAGAGGATGGCGATAATTGCACCCAGGTTACCTGAAAACAAATAGGCGATCGCTTTTTTGATATTGTCGAATACCGTTCTGCCCACAGATACAGCATTAACAATAGATACAAAATTATCATCGGTCAAAATCATGGCAGCCGCATCTTTAGCAACGTCGGTCCCACTGCCCATGGCAACCCCGATATCTGCTTGTTTCAAGGCAGGCGCGTCATTTACACCATCACCGGTCATGGCTGTGATTTTGCCTTTTCGCTGCCATGCTCGGACAATTCTGATTTTGTTCTCCGGGGAGACTCGGGCGTACACGCCAATCTGCTCAAGCTTATGATCAAGTTCTTCGTCGGACATGGCATCGAGCTCTTGGCCGGTTACGGCAATTTCTTTTTCGGTCATCAGGCCGATATCGCGTCCGATCGCTTGAGCGGTTGTCTTATGATCACCAGTAATCATGATGGTCCGGATTCCAGCCTTTTTGGATTCTGCAATTGCACCGTAGACAGCTTCCCGAGGAGGATCAATCATCGCTGTCAAACCTACGAGCACCAGATTTTGTTCATCCTCGAGTCCAACTTCTGTGACCGTATTTGGCACGGTTTTGTAAGCATAGGCAAGTACACGTAGTGCTCTGCTGGAGAACTCCTCATTGGCTTCAGTGAAACGATCAAGAACTTCCGGTGTCATCGGTACTTCTTGTCCACTTAATAGTACATGCGTACATAAACCAAAGAGTACATCTGGTCCGCCTTTGGTGATCATTGCTTTTTGTCCGTTAAAAGTGTGTAAGGTCGTCATCAGTTTGCGGTCCGAGTCAAAAGGAAGTTCAGCTTCCCGAGGGAAATTGTCGCGTATTTCCTTATAATCTTTATTCATGCTGTTGCTGAAGGCTATAAGTGCCACTTCAGTTGGATCACCCAGCTCTTTACCATCCTCGTTAATGTTAGAGTCGTTACAGAGTACGGCAATGTGTAGCAGGCGCCGGGCTTCCTCAGACCATTCCTCGGGCTTACGATTGAATTGATCACTCTCACCTTCCGGTAAAAAGTAATCTACAACCGTCATTTTATTCTGGGTCAGGGTGCCGGTTTTGTCTGTACAGATGACACTGGTTGACCCAAGAGCCTCGACGGCGGGTAGCTTACGGATAATCGCATGCTGTTTAGCCATTTTGTTCGTACCTACGGATAAGACAATCGTTACAATCGAGGACAAAGCCTCAGGAATAGCAGCGACCGCCACAGCGACTGCAAACATTAGCGCATTTAGGATGGCTTCCGTTGTATCCACCGTATCATTCGACAGCCAAACGCGTCCGGCTTGGATGGCAAAGATCAAAACGGACAGCAGAATAATGGCTACACCTAGCTGTTTGCTGAATTTTTCGAGTTTACGCTGCAGGGGTGTCTGCTTGGCTTCGGCGCTTTCAATGAGTTCAGCAATTTTTCCGATTTCAGTTGTCAGTGCGGTCCCTGTTACTACAAGGGTTCCACGGCCATATACAACCAAGGAACCGCTAAACGCCATATTACGGCGGTCTCCAAGAGGAGCTTCCTTCGCAATAGTATCCGTATGCTTCTCTACAGCCTCAGATTCTCCGGTCAGCATACCTTCATTGATCTTCAAGCTTCCCGATTCTATGATACGACCGTCAGCGGGTACAAAATCTCCGGCTTCCAGCATTACAATATCACCGCGAACAAGCTCCCTTGCAGGGACGGTTTTTAAGACGCCATCCCGCAACACTTTGGCCTCAGGTGCCGACATCTGCTGCAAGGCATCGAGTGAACTCTCCGCTTTACGAGTTTGGATGACACTTATAACTGCATTGAGAATCAACACGAGGAAAATAATAAGCGACTCCATAACTTGACCCATAACAATTTGGACAATGGCCGCAATTAGTAGTACGACCACCATTGGGTCTTTGAAATTTTCAAGAAAAAGCTTCCAGATTGGATCTTTTTTCTTTCCTTTTAGTTCATTGTAACCATCACGTTCTAGCCGTTTGCCGACTTCAGCCGACGTAAGCCCGTTAGCGGAACTCTGCAGTTCCTTTAAACTGTCTGTTACATTATTGCGGTAATACTCCACTAATGATAGCTCCTCTCTGCTGTACTGTGTGTTTGTTTTAGGTCTTATAAGTCTTCGATTTACTGCACAAGTGCACATGGCTAAGTATTTATGCCAGTATGATTAATCAGTTCATCAAATCAGTGGACTTCAGAACCTATCTTAAAACTTACGATTCAACCCGGAGCAAGTTTCAAAAATCGAACTTAGTATGTGCATATCTAAAAAAAGATCATTCGTAATCGTCCATATTGTGAAATCTTTTTAATGAATAATCTTTGAGCGTCTATGAAGGGGTCTTATTACATGATAAGGCAGAGGGGATTTATTGATCATGCGTGTGTTTTCCAATGATTATGGGGGGTAACACCTTTAGTATTAGTATAGTAGTGGATAGAATCGGAAGGTAAAATAATGTGAGTATAGATGTAAGCGTTTACAAGGTGGGAGGCGATTAATACCAAGACAAGATGTTTCTGCAATGAGTGCAAAGGGGTAACACTGTTTCGTATTTTGTGATTTTTAGACCGGATTGAGGGCTGTTACAAGGAATTGTAGGCAATTCGCTAATGCTAAAGACCAAAATTAGGAGGAATGCTGCAAATGAACAAAATGCTTAAACAAGTCATCTCGATCTTACTCGCAATCGCGATACTTATACCGTCAGGTTTGTTTGCTCCGCTTGCGGAAGCTGCGACATCTGAAATTCCTGTACTATTGTATCATCGTATTGTCGATACAGCGACGAATGAATGGACAGATACAAGCGTAGATAAATTCAAGAGCACTATGAAATATCTTTATGATAACGGTTATAATACATTGACTGCGGATCAATATGTGAACATTAAAGCCGGTGTAGTGGCAGCTCCTGCCAAACCGATTTTACTCACTTTCGATGACGGGACACCTGACTTTGTTACCAAAGCTCTTCCTATATTGGATCAATATGATATGAATGCGGTTGCATTTATTGTCACTGGATGGATTGGTGCTGGCTACAGCATGTCGCATGCGCAACTGCAAGATTTGGCGACCAACCACACGAATATTAGTATCCAGAATCATACGGTTAACCATGCTGAAGCTAAATGGAAGACCATGACAAAGGCGGATGCTTCCGCAGAATTAGCTGAGGCCAATAATTATCTTAAAGAAATCACGAATAAAGATCCTGTTCTTTTGGCTTACCCTTATGGTGACTTCAATTCCGATGTTCAGTCTGCAGCTGCATCGAACGGCATTAAGTACTCCTTTAAAGTAGGTTATCCGAATCAAGGGGACCATGCTATTGGACGTTATTACGTACAAATGGGCACAACATTATCCGAAATTGCTAATTGGATTGGTGGACCTGCACCCGATACGACAGCACCCTCAAGTCCGGTAACGGTTTATCATGAAACCTTTGCGAGTGGCAAAGGTGCTGCTACGCAATCAGGGAGCGCAAGCTTGACGACAGTCACGGACAAGGTTTTTGCGGGGAATGAAGACGGCACAGCATTATACGTAAGCAACAGAGCTAATGACTGGGACGCGGCTGATTTCGATTTCAGCGGGATGAAACTTGTAAACGGTAAGACTTACACGGTAACCGCATCTGTGTATGTTGACGATAACGTGAATGTACCTAGCGGTGCCCAAGCTTATATACAAAGCATAGACAGCTATGACGTTGTTGCAAGCGCGAATTATGAAGCTGGTAAAGCAATCACCTTAAGTGGAAAATTCACTGTAGATACGAGCAAAAATACGAAACTGCGTTTTCAATCAAACGCGGACGGGAAAGAAGTTCCATTCTACATCGGTGATATATTGATTACAGAGAAAGTCGATACGGTAGAGCCATCTAGAGACCCAGCATTGCCTTTTACCACTGTTACTTTTGAGGATCAAAAAGCAGGCTTTTTTGAAGGTAGAGCAGGTACTGAAAAGCTGACCGTTTCCGATGAAGCTAATCATACTGCTGATGGTTCCTACGCTTTGAAGGTAGAGGGCAGACAGGATACCTGGCAAGGACCCTCGTTACGTGTGGAGAAATATATTGACAAGGGACAAGAATATAAAATTTCACTCTGGGTTAAGTTGATCGAGCCTTCAAGCTCGGAGCTTAAGCTGTCTACGCAAGTTGGTAGTACAAGTCCAAGTTATAATACACTTGCCTCGAAGGCAATAAGTAATAGCGACGGCTGGGTTCAATTACAAGGCACCTACCGTTATAACTCAGTAAGTGAAGAGTATTTAACCATCTATGTGGAAAGCTCTAACGCAACAGCCTCATTTTATATCGACGATATCCGCTTTGAAAACACAGGTTCAGGTACGATCGACATTGAAAAAGATCTAACTCCGATCAAGGATGCCTATCAAAACGATTTTCTGATTGGAAACGCGATATCGGCTGCTGATCTGGATGGTCTTAGACTGGATCTTCTCAAGATGCATCACAATACCGTTACAGCAGAAAACGCAATGAAACCGGATCAGGCGTATTCTTCACCAGGCAAATTTGACTTTACCGCACAAGATAAGCTTGTTGATAAAATTGTGGCTGAAGGACTTAAGCTGCATGGACACGTACTGGTATGGCATCAGCAGACACCCGAGTGGCTGAATACAACAACAGATGAAGAGGAGAACATGGTCCCATTGGGCCGGGAGGAAGCGCTCAAGAATTTGAGGACCCATATTAAAACCGTCATGGAGCATTTCGGCGATAAGGTGATCTCTTGGGACGTTGTAAACGAAGCGATGAACGATAACCCTTCCAACCCAACAGATTGGAAAGCAGCGCTGCGAACAGCCCCTTGGAAAAGCGCCATCGGAACAGACTACGTAGAGCAGGCGTTCCTGGCGGCAAGAGAAGTACTGGACTCGCATCCTGAATGGAATATTAAGTTATATTACAATGATTACAATGATGATAATCAGAATAAAGCACAGGCTATCTACAGTATGGTCAAAGAAATCAATGATAAGTATGCGCTGGAACACCCAGGTAAACTTCTTATTGATGGCGTTGGTATGCAGGCGCACTATAATATAAACACGAATCCGGAGAATGTTAAGCTTTCATTAGAGAAGTTCATTTCCTTGGGTGTAGAAATAAGCATTACGGAGCTTGACATCATGGCCGGAAGTGACTCTAAGATTACCGAGCAACAAGCGAATGCTCAGGGTTATCTATATGCACAGCTGTTTAAAATCTATAAGACTCACGCAGCAAATATCTCACGCGTGACATTCTGGGGGCTGAATGATGGTACTAGCTGGAGAGCCTCTCAAAATCCATTGCCGTTTGATAGTAACTTGAAGGCCAAACCGGCTTATTATGGGGTAATCGACCCGGACAAATTTATAGCAGACCATACACCTGATGTTGTAAATGCTAATCAGTCAACCGCTAAATATGCAACACCTGTAGTTGACGGGACTGTGGATGCCGTTTGGAACGATGCGGCCCCAATGTCGATTAATCGCTATCAGATGGCCTGGCAGGGCGCAAACGGTGTAGCAAAAGCACTTTGGGATGATGAAAATCTTTATCTTTTAGTCCAGGTCAACGATACGCAGCTTAACAAAAGCAGTGTCAATGAATATGAACAAGATTCCGTTGAAATCTTTTTGGATCAAAACAATGCAAAAACAAGCTTCTATCAAAGTGATGATGGGCAGTATAGAGTTAATTATGATAATGAGACCTCATTCAATCCGACAAGTATTGCAGCTGGCTTCGAATCGGCAACTCACATTTCCGGAACAAACTACACGGTTGAAGTGAAGATTCCGCTTCATGGGATAACTCCAGACAACGATACAAAGCTTGGTTTCGATGTACAGATCAATGATGCTAAAGACGGTTCACGTCAAAGTGTTGCGGCTTGGAACGATACAACCGGCACTGGATATATGGACACCTCCGTTTACGGGGTGATTACCCTCAAGGGTAAATCTACCGGTTCGGAACCGACACCGAAGCCAACACCAACGAGTCCAACAGCAACACCGACACCTGTACCAACAGCCACACCAGCGCCAACAAATTCATCCACTGATAGCAGCAATACCAGTAGTGTAGTAGCTACTCCACAGCCTGTAGTCATTGCAAACAAAGATGGTGTTGTTACGATTAAACCGGAGGTGAAATCACATAACGGGCATGCCATAGGAGTAATCTCCAGCGATAATTTGAAAAAAGCGCTTGACCAGGCTGCCCCAGCGACCAACGGCAAGAAACAAATCGTAATCGAAGTGCCAAAGCAAACGGATGCAAAATTATATGATATACAATTGCCTGCCCAAAGCTTGATGGGAAAAGAAAACTTTGAGCTGTTGCTTAAGACGGAAAATGCTACTATTCAAATTCCAAGCAATATGCTGTCCAACGTAACTGATAATGCTGAGCAAGTATCTATACGTATAAGTAAAGTTTCAACGGACAGCTTAAATGCAGCTACCCGCAATTTGATCGGCAACCGTCCAGTTATTGATCTAAGCGTAGTAGCAGGCGACAAAGTTATAGCTTGGAATAACCCTAACGCACCTGTAACAGTAGCCATTCCTTACACCCCGACAGCGGAGGAGCTTAGCCATCCAGATCTTATTGTTGTTTGGTACATCGATGGCAAAGGCAACGCAATACCGGTTCCTAACGGGCGATATGATGCTGCAACCCAAACGGTTGTATTCCAAACGACCCACTTCAGTATTTATGCGATAGCCTCTGTGATGAAATCCTTCGGAGATTTGCAGAACGTGCCTTGGGCACAGCAAGCCATAGACGTTATGGCCGCTCGCAATATCATCCAAGGAACATCAGTGAACAGCTTCTCGCCTGAAGATTCGATCAAGCGAGCGGATTTCATTGCTCTTCTCGTTAGAACGCTTGAACTGAAGGGAACAGGTAACAATACAGCATTGTTCAGCGATGTCCATAAGTTGGACTATTATTATAATGAACTGGTCATCGCGAAGGAACTGGGAATTGCTACAGGTTTTGCAGATGATACGTTCAGACCAAACAGTGATATCTCCCGTCAAGATATGATGGTGCTGACAGCACGCGCGCTGGCGGCAACCGGCAAGCAAGTTAAGGCGAGCGTAGCTTTAAATAGTTATCTGGATGAAGCAAGCATCTCCAGCTATGCGAAAGACAGTGCATTATTGTTGCTCAAAGCTGGAGTTGTAAACGGTAAAAACGATAAAATTGCGCCGAACGATACGCTCACCCGGGCTGAAGCGGCGGTTATCTTGTACCGCATCTGGAAGCTGTAAGTTCAGCGGCAGTATTTAAAGGTTGAAAAAGAAAACCAGGCAGCATCCTCCGATGATTGGAGAATGGCTGCCTGGTTTTTTATGATGCCGTGACTTGCTTGAGTAGATTATGAGCTATGAGTAGAGTAAGTGTGAGCCAAGTGTTGCTTAAACAGCGCTGCTCTCGGTATTAAGCTTCTTTGGCAATAACTTTTTTGAGCTTCACTTCGGGTACTTGCTCAAGATCAAGATCAGGCGCTTGCCCAACACGTTAAATGAAGAAAGAGAGCAACAGGCCGAGTCTTCTAAAAAACAACAATTATTTAAAAATTGTAGTTTACGAAATGAAAGTTAAAGATTGGAGAGAGTCAGATGAATCACACAACGCAACGTACAGATCCTCGGGTGCTTCGTACACGACAATTGCTTAGAGATGCAGTGATTGAATTGGTGGAGGAAATGGATATTGAGAAAATATCAGTAAACCGTATTGCAGAGCGGGCTAAAATCAATCGTGTTACTTTTTATCTTCATTATCGGGATCTGTTTCGACATGAGTATGAGCAAATATGATCAAAAGAAATAGCCGCGCAGGGTTGCGCGGCTATTGATGTAAAGAGCGGGTAAATCACTGCACACTGAGATTATCCCAGTTGACTTGGAATTCTTTCAGCATGCCTTCTTTGGTCAGCTTGCCGCCGAGATACCCTTGGATGCTGCTGGATAATTCCTGCGGCATCCCGTTCGGCAGGCGGGTCCAGTTCCAGGTCAGAGCCTGATCCTTATCGGTATAAGCTAGCACCTCGGCACCCAGCGTTCCAAGATCTTCTTCGGTGCCCTTAATGC
>RCUU01000604.1_pt1 | contig 19502 bp, 15 predicted proteins | sample 2166211 | NCBI WGS metagenome assembly RCUU01 (sample SAMN09932620, study PRJNA488358) | compost metagenome | feature: garden; material: soil; isolation source: compost soil in phenylacetic acid-enriched culture | place: Germany: Experimental Botanical Garden Goettingen | collected 2016-01-27
GTCCAGCGGAACACAGGTAATCCTAAGCAATGTGGACAGCCGGGAGGCCGAAGGGGTTTTGAAGGAGGATCTGACGATTGGGCAGAGTCCGGATATTGTGATGACGGATGGCCGCAGCATCACGGATTTGGCCACGCAAGGCTACCTGCTTCCGGTTGATATTTATCAAAGTGTTCCCGGGAGTGCTCCCCTGACCACCCTGATTCCCCAAATGCAGTGGAATGGCTATGACTGGGGGGTCCCCCTGGATATTGACCCTTATGTACTTGTATATTCGCCACAGCGGTTGTCGGAACTGGGGATAACCGGGCTGCCCAGAAGCCTGGAGCAGTGGAATGCGCTGCTTAAGGTTATCCGCGAGCATCCGGACAAGCAGCGCTATTTACTGGCGATGGATACCCGCAACCCTTACGGCTATTCCGCTGTTTTGGAGAGCATGGGCAGCAGCCTGCAGCCTGTTAACCCTGCCTTACTGGAGTGGACGCAATACGCGGGCAGTTATTTCTATCTGACCAGCCATGCGAATACAGATATTTGGGATATGCTCCAGGACGGCAAAATAGCAGTTGCCGCGCTTCCGCTATCGGAATGGCAGCTGCACGGGAATTCTTCATTGGCTGCTGAAGCACCGCTTACTGCCGGCAGCGGGTTAAGATATGAAGCAATGTACAGCCGTTTCTTTGCTCTTCCGGCACAGTCCGGGAATCCGGAGGCCGCTGTGAAATGGCTTGCTTATGTTACTTCAAGCTCCGCGCAGCTGGAATGGCTGAACAATACGGGGCGTCTTCCGGCGCTTGATGAGCTGTACCGGACCGGCCTGCCGGAGAGTGTGAAGCTTCCTTTTGACACCGCGCTGCTCTTTGCAGACGAAGCTGACCTGGAGAGTGAATCGGCAGGGGGCTGGGCGGAGCTCTCGGCGGCAGTGACACAGTTGCTGACCGGCAAGCTTGATCCGGCTGGTTACACCGCAGCGGTAGCACAGGCCTCAGAATGATAGAGAGAGCTTCACGTGCAGCACGCCATCCGAACTGCTTACCTCGGTGGCACGCAGGAAGGAGACGATTTTTTCCGGATAAAAACCAAGGTCGAATTCTTCCTCCAGCGCTGTGCGGGTAGTATCCGGGAGCTCCAAACCGTTGAATAACACATGATCTACATGGAACATCAGCCCGTTGACCGGTTCCTCCTGGATCGTATAATGTCCGGTCAGCGTCATCGATAGTCCCCCGCTTTTGCCGGAGGCCGTGACTTCATTGTTGTTGAAGTGAAAGGCGAAATCCTTGAACAGGGGATTTTGCGAGACCAGGAACTCGTTCAGATCTTCTTCCTTTAAGGCCAGAGTATAAGTCATGCCTTTACGGGTCATGATTCCATCACGGCTCTGCACGAACTGCGGCAGGTTTTTCATGGCGGCTGACAAGGCTTTGAAATAGGTTTTGACTTCGTGAATCCCGATATTTTCCCAATATTTCGTGAATTCCTCTAATAAGGCGCTCATTTTTGCCGGATCACTGCTTGATTGAATGCCGCTTTCAATATCATCATGCAGGATAGCAATTCGAGCCTTCTGCTCCTCCAAAACAGCTTTGAGCTCGGCAAGCTCTTGTGAGCTGCGCTGTGCGGCGGTAAGAGTCGCTTTCAGCTTCTTGTACTCTTTTTCATATTGAGACAGGGTCTCTTGGTCCCGTCCGATCACGATCTCGTAATAATCATACAAGGCCAGCAGTCTGCTGATACTTTTGGCTGAGAGCACGGCTGCCAGGAGTCCATCTCTTTCTCCCATATAATAAGCCCGCACTATGGCACCGGCCCGTTCCTGCTGGTCTGTAATTGCGTTTTTTTGAGCAGAGGCCTTTTTTTCCAGCAGACTTGCTTGTTGTTCTAGGGCCTTTTGTTCAGTGTTGATCCGGGCAATCTCCTGTTCAATTTCCGCTGAGGATAAGGTCTGTTCCAGCAGCCTGCGGGTTTCCTCGTTGTCAGGCATAACTGGAGGAGAGGCGGTCAGGCCAGTGCCCGGCTCAGCCGACAAAAAAGCAGGGGGCATCAGCGGCAGCATAGTGAAGCAGAGAAGGATCAGCAGCGTAACAGAATAACGGCTTCGATTATTGCGGGATTGCACCACTCCACCACCTTATAGGGATTAGAATATGCATGTATTAATCATATGATTAGCCCTGTTAAAATATCATACACTCTTTTCTTCCCGGGACCTACTGTATACCGCATAAAAAAACGGAAGCGCTCCTTATACAAGGAACAGCCTCCGTTTCGTATCGCAAAAAAAGTGCTTACAGCGGCAGACCCATTTGAAAAATGGTCCAGTAGCTGAAGCCGGTAAATGTTAGAATCATATATCCCCAGAAGAGCAGGATGTAGGTCTTCTCCGTAAATTTCAAATATCCCAGGATGACGAAAAAAGCGGTTTGTAAAAAGAAAAGCAGGGCCATTTCCGTTAAATCCCCGGCAAAAGCCATAAGCCCGATCACGAGCGTAAAAAAACCCAAGACACGAAACATGCGGTCCAAGAGAACATCCCCCTCCTGTAGTATCCGTCAATTCCTTATTTGAGCTTTATTATAACTGCTGAAACAAACGGTGTAAACGAATTCATTGAAAAAAAGTTGTAAACCCGGGATAAATATGATTTTTGTTATAGACGCCGTACGTTGAACTGAAAACAGAGAATTTATAGCATGGCAAGTATGATGTTCCGCCAAAATGGAAATACAAATTAGTATCAAATAGATTCTATGAACTCTAATAGAGGCATAGAAATGAAGTAAGCAGCTTTTATCCTATTCACAATCCGGCGGAGCTGCCGGTTATGAAGATGGTTATTTCATGATGTTGTTAGGAGGGTTAGGCTTTATGACAGCCGTTAGACAGGACGCTTGGAGCGCGGAAGATGATTTGATATTGGCCGAAATAACGCTGCGTCATATCCGGGAAGGCAGTACACAGCTTGCTGCTTTTGAAGAGGTGGGTGAAAAAATCGGCAGAACCTCGGCAGCATGCGGATTTCGTTGGAACAGCTGTGTTCGCAAAAGCTATGAAGAGGCAATCGGAATTGCTAAAAGCCAACGCCAGAAACGGAGCTACTTGAAAAAACAGCCTTCCGCCAGAGGCGCACAGGTTGCGGGTCTCATTCTTGGAGACATTGAAGCGGAATACGGGCGCAGCGAGGAGATGGGTGAAAACTCATTGTCCATTGATGCTGTAATCCGTTTCTTGAGACAGTGGAAGGGCAGCTTTCAGGAAGCAGGCCGTCAGCTCAAAATGCTCGAAAGGGATTTGCGCGAGAAGGAAGATGAATTAACGGAGCTGCGGCTTGAAAATGAAAGATTATCCAAAGAGGTTAATCTTGCTCAAAGTGACTACCGTGTAGTCAATGATGATTACAAAGCGCTGATCCAGATTATGGACCGCGCGCGAAGGCTCGCTTTTCTTAATGAAGAAGAAGAGGAAATGAAGACACGCTTCAAAATGGATGCAAACGGCAATCTGGAACGGATTGAATAAACTCACATGCTTCGTCAAATCCCGCATGCAGCGGCTTACAGCCCGCTTCTGCGGGTTTTTTGTACTTCAAGACTTGTTTTGCTTTTGCCGGAGACAGAAGGATATAATTAGGAAAATTGCGTAAAGACGGCAGGTGTCAGCATGAAAATCGATATTATTGGCGCAGGCTCACTTGGGCTTCTGCTGGCCGGGAAGCTTATTCCCGCTGGAGCAGAGGTTAGACTGTGGTGCCGAAGTGACGAACAGGCGGGGGAGTTATCCCGGCATGGCATAACCATCAGCTATGAGGACGGGAGGAATCCCCTTCACTTTCCAGGAAGCAGCTTCCAGGCGCTATCAATAAGCGGGTTTGCGGAAACCGTTCTCCGGGAGCCGGGAGAATGGACGGCAATTATGCTCAAACAGAATGCTTTTCATGAGACTTTGCCGGGAATCCTGGCCCCTCTCCGCCATATCAGGCTCAACGCGGTTTGTTTTCAGAATGGCAATGGCCACCTGGAGCTGCTTCAGCAGCTTCTGCCGCAGGCATCAGTGTGGACGGCAGTGACTACCGAAGCAGCGAAGAGGAAAACATTAACAGAGGTTATTCATGCAGGAAGCGGGGAAACATTTATAGGAAAGAGAAGAAACATAAACTCAAATTTAGTAAAAGATGTTCCGGAGGGAGAGACGGCGGCAATTAGTTTGACTAAGGCTCTTACAGCAGCAGGATTCCGCGCATCGATGTCGAAAGAAGTGGATACCATGATTTACCGGAAGCTGCTATTCAATGCTGTGATTAACCCGCTTACAGCGATTTGGCGTATTCAGAACGGCGAGCTGACGGCCTCCGAAGAGCGTGTACAGTTAATGAAGGAACTGTATCACGAGGCAACTCGTGTATATGATGCCTGCGGCATCGCTTATGACGCTCATGCATTGGAGGGCATACTTGAAGTGTGCCGGGCAACCTCGGGCAACATCTCGTCCATGCTTGCCGATGTTCTGGCTTCAAGAGCAACAGAAATCCGCTGGATTAACGGGAGTATTGTGGCAATGGCGGATAGCGCTGGTATCGCGGTCCCTTTACACCGCTGGATTTGCCGGTTGGTAGAAGGCATGAATGTGAAGGAGAGGTGAGGCTGTTTGGAATTGCTGCGGAATTCGTTCATTTCATTAAGCGTTATTCCGGTTGTTCCTTTTTTAATTGTATATTTCGTAGGAGTAGGCCTCAGAAAAGAAAAGAGAAATACATTTTTACTCGCTATGGATATCACGACTGTATTTTTATTTTTTTCCGTATCAGCTTTATTCAACACCATTTTTAATTCGCATTTCGGGTTTTATCTTATACTACTTATTGTATTAATATCCGCTGGGCTGATTGGAGGCGCTCAAAACCGCCTCAAAGGAAATGTGGATGGAAAACGGTTATTTCGGGCCGTTTGGAGACTTTCATTCTTTTTTATGGGAACGATGTACGTACTGTTTATGGTCGTAGGCCTTGTCCATTACATATCACAAGCCATGTAATGTTCCATTGCTCCGGTAAAGCGTCAATGTCACAAAATTTTTAAGTTTTAAAAAAAATGTGTTTTCAGAAAATATTGCTCTAGATTTTTTTGACCACTGGTTGTATAATCATAAACCATATACCACATTCTATTTAGGGGGAACTGCTAGATGAAGAAGAGTAAAAGTCTATTGCTCATGATTGCACTTGTTCTCGTTATCGGCACAGTGCTTGCTGGCTGCGGCGGAAACAATGCAAACAACGGCAACGCTGCGGCGACAAACGCGCCAAGCAATGAAGGCAGCACGAACACAGGCACAACCGGTGACGAGAAATTGGCCGCTGACCAAACACTTAGAGTTAACCTGACTGCAGAACCACCTACATTTGATCCAGCGCAAGCTCAGGACAGCCAAGCCAATACTGTTTTGAAAACGATGTATGAAGGTTTGACCCGGATGAATGACGAAACTGGTCAAGCTGAGCCGGGAATTGCTGAGAAATGGGACATTTCCGCTGACGGTCTGGTATATACCTTTCACCTGCGTGATGCTCAATGGAGCAACGGCGATCCTGTAGAAGCAGCAGACTTCGTTCGCGCATGGAAAATCGTGCTCGATCCTAACACAGATCCAACTGCACCCTATGCATATCAATTGTACTACCTGAAGAATGCTGAAGAATATTACACTAAGAAAATTACAGATTTCAATCAAGTGGGCGTAAAAGCTGTTGACGCGAAAACTCTTGAAGTTACGCTGAAAGCACCAACACCTTACTTCCTTGGATTGCTGTCCTTCTATACTTATTACCCTGTGCACAAATCCGTTGAGGGTAATACGAAATGGGCAACCAACAAAGACACAATGATCACTAACGGAGCATTTACACTGACTGGATGGACTACTGGTCAATCTATTGAAGTCACTAAGAACGAAAAATATTGGGACGCAGCTTCCATTAAACTCAGCAAAATTGACTTCTCCATTGTTAACAGTGGTGCAACTGAATTGCTGAGCTATAAAAACGGCGAGCTTGATCGTGCCGGCGCTCCTCACGGTGAAATTCCGCAAGAACAGCTCCCTATCGTCAAAAAAGAGCTTCCTAACGAGTTTGTTTCCAAAGGTATCGCAGCTACTTATTACTATGAGTTCAACGTTACCGAAAAACCTTTCAACAACGTTAAGATCCGTAAAGCACTTGCAATGGCGATTGACCGTCAAGCTTTGATCGACAACGTAACACTGGGCGGACAGCTTCCTGCATTTGGTTACGTGCCACCGGGTATCGCTGGTGCTGACGGTGAATACCGCACAGCCGTTAAAGACGACTACTTCACTGAAGATGTTGAACAAGCGAAAACTTTGCTTGCCGAAGGTCTGAAAGAAGAAGGCGTGACTGCATTGCCTCCAGTAGAACTGTCCTACAACACAAGTGAAGGCCACAAGAAAATTGCCCTGGCTATCGCTGATATGTGGAAAAAGAATCTTGGTATCACTGTAAACACTGTGAACCAGGAATGGGCTGTATTTATCGACAACCGTCAAAACCTGAACTATCAAGTTGCACGTGCCGGCTGGACTGCGGACTACAATGATCCAATGACCTTCCTGGATATGTGGGTAACAGGCGGCGGTAACAATGATACAGGTTACGCTAACCCTGAATATGACAAACTGATCGCTGATGCAAAAGCAAGCTCTGACCTGGCTAAACGCCAAGAAGACTTTGCTGCAGCTGAAAAAATGCTGATCCAGGACGATATGGTCCTGATGCCTATCTACTACTACACAAACAACGCTCTGACTAAAGAATACCTCAAAGGTGTATCTCTTGACTTCAGTGGTGCAATTGACTTCACTCGTGCTTACCTGCTCGAGCACTAAGATTCAAACTTCAGAATTTCAATTAAATAGTTAGTCATCTGAAGGTAGCGGTACACTTCGGGATATATATGTGGAATTCCATATATATCCCTTTTTTTTGTATTTACGGCTTTTTGTTAATGTTTTCTCTTATTTACAAATTAAGAAAATAGACAAATGGCTGTTTTTTGCATAAAATTCACTTGTGTGTCTAAAAAATGTAGAGGGAGGTGTTGATGGGGATGGTTCGTTATGTTGCCAATAAATTTTTCTATATGCTTGTATCGCTGTTTGTACTTGTCTCAGCGACTTTTTTTCTGATGAAAGCTATTCCGGGGGACCCGTTTACTTCCGAGAAAAAAGTTCCGCCGGAAATTAAAGCGCGTTTATACGAGCAATATGGTTTGGACAAGCCGCTCTATCATCAGTATTTTAAGTATTTAGGTGATATTGCCCAGGGAGATCTTGGTGTTTCTATGAAACGCCTGAATCAGGATGTGACCCATTTGATTGGTCAGACCTTTTCTTCGTCCTTGAAGCTGGGGGTTTTTGCGATTATCGTGTCGGTTATTGTCGGCGTATTACTCGGCATGCTGGCGGCATTGTATCACCGGAAGTTCATTGACAGCGCTGCGATGGTGCTGGCAGTGTTGGGGATTGCGGTTCCGAGCTTTGTAGTCGCGTCACTGCTGCAGTATCTATTTGCCTATAAGTTCCATATATTCCCTGTTTCAGGATTTAAGGGGCCTATGTATTATTTCCTTCCGGTAGCAGCGCTCTCGGCACAGCCAATAGCCTTTATTGCGCGTCTGACCCGTTCCAGCATGCTTGAGGTGCTGCACGCGGATTATATTAAGACGGCTAAGGCAAAAGGCCTAAGCTGGTTCGCTATTTTGAGCCGTCACGTACTCCGTAATGGGATTCTGCCTATCGTTACATACATGGGACCCATGACAGCTAACATCGTTACAGGTTCAGTTGTTATCGAGCAGATCTTTGGTGTGGGCGGTATCGGGAAACAGTTTGTGGAAGCGATCGGTGTCCGTGATTATACCGTAATTATGGGGATTACTATTTTCTATGGTGTGCTGCTCATGGTGGCCCGCTTCATCACAGACATTGCTTACGTATTTGTAGATCCGCGGATCAAACTAACTGGAGGAAAGGAGGGCTAAAGATTGGCATCTGACAAAAATATGGGTTCGCTGGATGCAAACCTGAAACCGGAAGATTTTCGTAAAATTGGTATTGACGAGAAGCAGGCGGAAGTCATTCAACGTGAAAGTCTTTCAGCTTGGAGGGACTCCTGGCAGCGGCTGCGTCAAAACAAAATGGCAATGACAGCTCTGGGGATTCTTGGCTTGATTATTCTGGCCGCACTTATTGGTCCGCTGTTCTCAAAATACAATTACTACTCCAACGATTTGCTCAGCACCAATAAGCCTCCTTCATCTGAACATTGGTTTGGCACCGATGATCTGGGCCGTGATATCTTTGTCCGTACCTGGTACGGGGCGCGTATTTCCCTGCTTGTCGGTTTGGCCGCAGCGGCGATTGACTTGCTGATCGGTGTTATTTACGGGGGAATCATGGGCTTCTTTGGCGGACGCGTAGATAACATCATGAATAAAATTTCCGAAATTTTGTACTCCATTCCTTATCTGCTGGTGGTTATCCTGCTGCTCGTAGTCATGGAACCAAGCTTGTGGACGATTATTCTGGCGTTGACTATTACAGGCTGGATCACCATGTCCTGGATTGTCCGCGGTGAGATTATGCAGCTCAAGAACCGTGAGTTTGTTCTGGCTTCCCGTTCCATGGGTGCCGGCTCCAAAAGACTCTTGTTCCGCCACCTGCTGCCAAATGCGGTCGGACCTATTATCGTAACGATTACTCTTTCCGTGCCAAATGCCATTTTTGCCGAAGCGTTCCTGAGCTTCCTCGGTCTTGGGGTACAGGCTCCAATCGCTTCACTGGGTTCGATGATCAATGATTCACTGACTGGCTGGCTTTATTATCCGTGGCGCTTCCTGTTCCCGGCTATCCTGATAAGCTTGACCATGCTTTCCTTTAACATTTTTGGTGACGGTCTACGTGATGCGCTGGATCCTAAGCTGAAGAAATAGGAGGTGAATATTGATGGAACCCATTCTGCAAGTCAAGGATCTGCATGTTTCCTTTTTTGTAAAAGGCGGAGAAGTACAAGCTGTCCGTGGTATGAATTTTGAAGTAGGCAAAGGTGAAACAGTAGCCATCGTCGGTGAATCCGGCAGCGGCAAAAGTGTTACCGCACAATCGATTATGCGGCTTATTCCTACGCCTCCTTCCAAAGTGAAAAAAGGCGAGATTATTTTTCAGGGACAGAATCTGCTGGACAAAAGCATGAAGCAAATGGAAACGATTCGCGGCAAAGATATTGGCATGATCTTTCAAGACCCGATGACTTCTTTGAACCCAACGATCAAGGTGGGCAAACAGATAACCGAAGTTTTGATCAAACATCAGAAAATGTCAGCGGCCGAAGCGAAAGAGCGTGGTGTCGAGATGCTTAAGCTAGTTGGCATCAAAAATGCGGAGGCTCGCTTTAACCAATATCCCCACGAATTCTCCGGCGGGATGCGCCAGCGTGTAATGATCGCCATTGCACTGGCCTGCCGCCCGGCTCTGCTGATTGCAGATGAGCCGACAACGGCGCTTGACGTAACGATTCAGGCGCAGATCATGGAAGTTATGCAAGATATGCAGCAAAAGCTGGGGACCTCCATCATTCTGATTACACATGATCTCGGCGTCGTAGCGGGAATGTGTGACCGGGTCATCGTCATGTATGCTGGTGAAGTGGTGGAAACGGGTACCAGATGGGAAATCTTTAAAAATCCGCAGCACCCGTATACCAAAGGGTTGCTGCGGTCGATGCCGCGTCTGGACCAAAAGAAGGGCGAGCCGCTGATCCCGATCATCGGTACTCCCCCGGATCTGATCAAACCGCCGGTCGGCTGTCCGTTCACAGCGCGCTGCAGTGAAGCGATGCATGTCTGCGAACAAATCGATCCCGGTGCAACAGAATTCAGCGAAACGCACATGGCGCGCTGCTGGAATCTGCATTCGATGGCCAAGGAGGTGCAGTTCGTTTGAGTAAGAACCTGATTGAAGTTGAAGGTCTTAAGAAATATTTTAATGTAGGCAAGGGAAGAATTCTTAAGGCTGTTGATAATATTAATTTCACGATTCGCGAAGGCGAAACCCTGGGCATGGTAGGGGAATCCGGTTGCGGTAAAACCACTGCCGGCCGGACAGTGCTTCGTCTTTACGAACCCACTGCCGGAAGCGTGAAATATAATGGTACAGATATCTACAAGTTGTCCCCGGGCAAAATGAAAGCTATGCGCCGTGATATGCAAATGATTTTCCAGGACCCGTATGCATCGCTTAATCCGCGGTTTACGGTTTCGGATATCATTGGCGAGGCGCTGGACATTCACGGGATGGCTGGAAGCCGTGCAGAACGCAAAAAACGGATTGAAGAGCTGCTGGATATGGTTGGACTCAACCATGACCATGCCACACGTTATCCGCATGAATTCTCGGGTGGACAACGCCAGCGTATCGGGATCGCCCGTTCGCTCGCGGTGAATCCCAAATTCATCGTCTGCGATGAGCCGATCTCCGCACTGGATGTCTCCATTCAGGCGCAGGTGGTCAATCTGCTGAAAGAATTGCAGGACCGTCTTGGACTCACTTATCTCTTTATTGCGCATGACTTGTCCATGGTTAAGCATATCAGTGACCGTGTAGCCGTTATGTACCTCGGCAAAATGGTTGAGCTGGCAGAGAGTGAAGAGCTATACGCCAACCCGATTCATCCGTATACGAAGTCGCTGCTGTCGGCGATTCCGGTTCCGGATCCGGAAATTGAAGCGAACAAGAAACGTATTCATCTGCATGATGAATTGGGTACCCCAATTTATGCAGCAGGCGAAAAATCCAATGACAGCGATTTTGAATTGGTTGAAGTTTCGAAGGGTCACTTCGTGGCTAAGCAATACGCATAAGCAGCTCTGCAGCAATATTATATTTTTAACGCAAAGATCATCTAAGGCGGGGGCGTTCAGCTCTCGCCTATTATTTCGTCAGCAGTGTTTCTTTGACGCCGCCCCTAACTTTGGATACAATCATAAAGAGTTTCCCCGACTTATGATTACATATAGCAATACAGTAGAACAGGAGGCAATTGCACATGAATGTAGTACCCGAACCTCTCCCGGGCGGATCAGCACTCGCCCGCGACTATATACATCATTATGAAAAGGTAGGACATTTGTACGGAGGGGATTTCCGCAGCGTGGAGAGCAGAGCGGAACGTGCAGCGTGGCTGGACAGCACCGAAGAGTTCCGGGCTGACCGTGCCGGGATTGCTGAATGTTTGCGGCAATATAATTTGAAGTGGAATTCCCATCCTGCAGTGATGGATTCCCTGGCGCTCCTGGAGCAGCAGGGTACGCTGGTTGTTACCGGCGGCCAGCAGAGCGGCTTGTTCACGGGTCCGCTTTTTGTCATATACAAGGCCATCACAACCATTCAGGCGGCAAAGGAAGCAGCCGCGCAGCTTGGACGGCCTGTGGTTCCCCTGTTTTGGATTGCCGGTGAGGATCATGACTGGGATGAGGTCAACCATACCTTTGTTCTGAACCGCTCAGGTGAGATTACCAAGCTTAAGCTGGACAAAGCAGAGGACCTCCGTTCATCCGTCAGCGCTGTCAAGGTGGAGGAGGAGAGCTGGCAGCAAATGATCGGGCAACTGGATGACTTGCTTCAGGATAGTGAATTCAAACCGCAGATTATGGAAGTTATCCGCGAATCCTCAGCTGCTGCAGGCAGCTTGAGTGATGCTTTTGCCAAACTGATGGGCTCGCTGTTCGGCAGATTTGGACTTATTCTGCTGGATTCGGCAGATCCTGAGCTTCGCAGGCTGGAAGCCCCCATGTTCAAATCGTTGATTGAACAGAACGATGAGCTGGAGGCGGCATATCAGGCAGCGGCAGGAGAGATTATAGAGAGTGGTTATGAGCTTCAGGCTGCGGTTGCCGCTGGCGGTGCCAATCTATTCTATATCCATGAAGGAACACGTCTTCTGCTCCATAAGGAGGAGGAGCGTTTCACAGACCGGAAGGGTACGGTTTCCTTTTCCCGGGAGGAACTGCTGGAGCAGCTTGAGACCCATCCTGAACGGTTCAGCAATAATGTGCTGACCAGACCGCTCATGCAGGATTATATGCTGCCGGTACTGGCAACGGTGCTTGGACAAGGTGAGATCGCCTATTGGGCCATTCCACGGCTGGCGTTCAGAGTGGTGGGTGAGCGGATGCCGTTAATTGTACCGCGTATGTCCTTTACTGTTGTGGAAGGGACACTGCATAAGCATATGGACAAGTACCAGCTGGTCTTTGGCGATGTGCTTCAGGGCTTGGACGCGAAAAGAAAAGAATGGCTGGCCGCCCAGGATGAGCTGGAGCTGGAACGCCGCTTTGAAGACACGAAGACGGCGTTCTCTGCAATGTATGAGCCGCTGATTGAACAACTGGGCTCCATTCAGGCTGGGCTGCTGAAACTCGGAGCAAACAACAAGGACAAGATTCTGGATCAGATTACATTCCTTCAAGCCAAAGCCCAGGATGCGATGGAGAAGCAGAATGAGGCAGCACTCCGGCAGTGGGAACGGATCGAGCTGTCGCTGATGCCGCTGGGCAAGCTGCAGGAAAGAGTCTACAATGTTATGTTTTATCTGAACCGTTACGGCCCTGCGTGGCTGGATGAGCTGATGTCGATCCCTGCGGATTACAGCGGAACCCACCGCATGATCTATATGTAACAAGGAAATATAACTTTCAGGAGGTATCATAATGAGTTCATTGTCGAAGGAAAACAGTATTGTGGCGGATATGTCGCTGGCACCGGAAGGGCATCTCAAAATCGACTGGGTTCGCCAGCATATGCCGGTGTTGAACCGCATCCGTGAACAGTTCGAAGCGGAGCAGCCTTTCAAAGGCCTGAAAGTGTCGATTACCCTTCACCTGGAAGCGAAAACAGCATATTTGGCAAAGGTTGTGCAGGCGGGCGGTGCAGAGGTTACCATTACTGGTTCCAACCCATTGTCTACCCAGGATGATGTATGTGCAGCACTGGTTGAAGACGGTATTACGGTGTTCGCCAAATACAACCCTTCACCGGAGGAGTTCAAGGCGCTGAATATCAAAGCTCTGGAAAGCAAACCGGATCTGATTATTGATGACGGCGGTGATTTTGCCACCCTGCTGCATTCCGAGCGTCCCGACTTGATGGAGAACATCCGCGGCGGTGCAGAAGAGACCACTACCGGGATTATCCGGCTGAAAGCTTTGCAGAAGCAGGGCATCCTCAAGTTCCCGATGGTAGCCGTCAATGATGCCTACTGCAAATATCTGTTCGACAACCGCTACGGGACAGGCCAGTCGGCTTGGGATGGTATCGTCCGTACCACCAACTTAATCGTGGCCGGCAAAACGGTCGTTGTGGTCGGTTACGGCTGGTGCGGCAAGGGTGTGGCGATGCGGGCCAAAGGTCTAGGCGCCAATGTAATCGTGACTGAGGTGGACGCGATTAAAGCGGTGGAAGCCCATATGGATGGCTTCCATGTGATGCCGATGCTGGAAGCAGCCAAGCGTGGCGATTTCTTCGTTACAGTGACAGGCAACCGTTACGTCATCCGCGGAGAACATTATGATGTGATGAAGGATGGAGCGATCATGTGCAACGCCGGCCATTTCGAAGTTGAAGTGAACAAGCCGGAATTGTCTGAAAGATCGGTATCCCAGCGTACAGTGCGCAAGAACATCGAGGAGTACCAGCTGAAGGACGGACGCAAGCTGTATCTGCTGGCCGAAGGCCGTCTTGTGAACCTGGGTGCGGCTGACGGCCATCCGGCTGAAATTATGGATACGACCTTCGCGCTGCAGGCCCTTTCGCTTAAATATGTGAATGACAATTACAAGACAATCGGCGTCAAGGTTGAAAATGTACCTTACGATCTCGACGAACAGGTAGCACGCTTCAAGCTGGAGAGCCTGGGGATTTCCATTGACAGCCTGACTCCGGCACAGGTCGAATATCTCGACAGCTGGAATCTGAACGATTAACCCATAGAACTGAAGCAAGGTGTCCGGGCCATGTGAATGGTTCGGGCACCTTTTTTTGGCTGACTTGACAAACAAGAAAAAATTACCTCGGTCCGGAAAAAGGTTTTTGATTTTTAATGGCGAATCTATTATGCTTAGGTGGTGTAAAGTGGGGCAAAGTGGGGAATTGGTAATTAGGGGTGGGGAATAATCATGTTTATGGGGGAATACCAGCATAGCATTGATGACAAAGGCCGCATCATTATCCCGGCCAAGTTCCGTGACATGCTCGGAACCTCCTTCGTAGCTACCCGCGGCCTCGACACCTGTCTTTTTGTTTATCCCATGGAAGAATGGGGAATCATGGAGCAAAAGCTCAAAAGCCTTTCACTGATGAAATCGGATGCCCGTGCCTTCAGCCGCTTTTTTTTCTCGGGAGCGACCGAATGTGTATGGGACAAGCAAGGCAGGGTCAACCTGCCGGGGAATTTGCGGCAATATGCCAAGCTGGACAAGGACTGTGTGATTCTAGGCGTTTCGAACCGGGTGGAGATCTGGAACAAGGAGCTATGGGAGCAGTACTTCGAACAGTCAGAGGAAACATTCAACGAAATTGCCGAGAAATTGGTGGATTTCAATTTTGATCTATAACACATAAAATTTTCGAATACTGCCCTGGAGGGATGCAGCTTGTTTCACCACATCACGGTGCTTAAGGAAGAAGCGACAGAAGGGCTGCACATCAAGAAAGATGGTATTTATGTGGATTGCACGCTCGGCGGAGCCGGGCACAGTTCTCTGATTGCCGGGAGGCTCAGCGGCGAAGGCCGGCTGATCTGTCTGGATCAGGATGACTGGGCGCTGGAGAATGCCAGAGAACGGCTCGCTGAATACGGGGACAAGGTGGTTCTGGTAAAAACCAACTTCCGTGATCTGGAGCAAGTGCTGAAGGAGCTTTCTTTTGTTCCGCAAAAGGATGGCATTCCCCAAGTAGATGGCATTCTGTACGATCTTGGTGTATCCTCGCCCCAGTTTGACGAAGGGGAACGGGGATTCAGCTATAATCATGATGCTCCGCTGGACATGCGGATGGATCAGTCGGCACAGCTGACTGCAGCCGAAATCGTCAACACCTGGCCTGAACAGGAAATTGCCCGCGTGCTTTTCCAGTATGGGGAAGAGAAGTTCTCCCGGCGGATTGCCCGCAAGATTGTGGAGCGGAGAGAAGAACACCCTGTGGAGAGCACGGGAGAATTGGCGGAGCTGATCAAGGAAGGCATTCCGGCAGCGGCCCGCAGAACGGGTGGACATCCCGCCAAACGGAGCTTTCAAGGGCTGCGGATTGCGGTGAACGACGAGCTTGGCGCTTTTGAGGAAGGGCTTCATGCAGCGGTGCGCTGTCTGGCACCCGGAGGAAGAGTATCGGTGATCACCTTTCACTCGCTGGAAGACCGGATCTGCAAGCAGATTTTCAGCAGCTATTTAAGCAGATGCACGTGTCCGCCTGATTTTCCGTTTTGCGTATGCGGTGCTGAAGGTACCTTGAAGCTGATTAACCGCAAGCCGCTTGTGCCTTCGGAGGAAGAGCTGGAGCTTAACCCGCGCGCCCGTTCGGCGAAGCTGCGGATTGCAGAGAAATTGTAAATTACGATAAAGGAGAGTCAGAGATGGCCTATACCCGCGGCAACTTAGCAGTTCAACCCAAAAGAAAAGAAGAGGCAGACAGGCTTTACCGCGAGAAGACGAAAGTAGTCACGAGACGGATGGTGCTTCCGCTGCAGGAGAAGCTGCTCTACATGCTGACACTGGGCGTATTCGTATTAGTGGCTGCCACCCTGATTTGGCGTTATGTGCACATTTACGATTTGAATCTGCAGGCGCAGAAGCTGGATGCCCAGATTGCCTCAACCAAAAAGGATATTGCAACATTTCAGATGGAGAAGCAGACGCTTGAACAAACGGTGGCCCAGAGGGCGGCAGAGCTTGGGTACACCAAGCCGTCCGAGGATTCGACCATCTATATTCCCCTGAGCAGTACAGCCACTGACGGAGACCATTAATCAGCGATTGGCGGCAATCGCAAATCATAGAGTTTGTGAGGTTGGCTTATGGTAAAAAGAATAAAACTTCGCACGCTGTTTATAGGAGGGTGTATTACCCTCTTTTTTCTTGTTTTAGTCGCCCGGGTGTTTTGGGTTCAGGTGCTGAACGGCGACTACTGGCAGGAGAAGGCCGCCACACAGTGGGCCCATTCTTCGACCATCAAGGCGGTACGAGGTGAGATTGAGGACCGCAACGGCAATGTTCTTGCCAGCGATGTTCCCGCCTATACCGTTGTCGTTAACCCTGAGGTTATTGCAGAGCAGGGAATCGGGCAGGAAGTGATTGATGGACTGCATGAGCTGCTGGGCAAGCCGGTGGACGAGCTTAAGAAATTAGTTGAGGCCAAGGATGAGAAAGGCAACTATCTCAAAAACCGTGAGATCCGCAACGAGGGCTGGAAGATTAACAAGGAGCTTAAGGATAAGGTTGTTGCCTTTTATGAGGAATTGGGCAAGAAACATGATATCCGGGAAACCGGGGTCGGTTATGTCACCGAACAGAAGCGTTATTATCCGAAAGATACGCTTGCCGCGCATATCCTGGGTTATACCGACAGAGACGGCAAAGCGATTATGGGGCTGGAGAAGTATTTTGACAAGCAGCTCAAAGGTACGGACGGCAAGCTTTCCTATCAAAGCGACGGCAAGGGGATCAAGCTTCCGAATTCTCAGGATACCTACCAGCCTGTGGTCAATGGGAGCAATATCAAGCTGACGATAGACAGCACGATTCAACACTATATTCAAGAAGCAATGCAAAAGGCATATGACCAGTACAAGCCTAAGAGTATTAGTGTCATAGCCGCTGATCCGAATACGATGGAGATCCTTGGTCTGGCGAATATGCCTACCTTTAACCCGAATGAATTCTGGGACCCTAATCAGGATGCCGCAGGCTTCTATAATCACGCGATCAAATCCAGATACGAGCCGGGTTCAACCTTTAAGATCGTTACACTGGCCGGAGCGGTGGAGGAGAAGATATTCAATCCTGAGGACAAATTTCAATCCGGTCAAATATATATCAAGGGGTACAGTAAGCCGCTGCACGACAGCAATAGAGTCGGCTGGGGGAAAATCTCATTCCTTGACGGCGTCAAGCGTTCCAGTAACGTAGGCTTCGTAAAGCTTGGCTATGAGATGCTGGGCCAGGAAAGATTGCTCCAGTACATCGATGATTTCGGCTTCAATGAAAAAACCGGGATCGACCTGCCGGGTGAAACGATCGGTATCGTCAACCCGGACCCTAAGATTGCTGCGGAGAATGCCACGCTCGCCTACGGCCACGGGAAGGTGCTGGTTACACCGATTCAGCAGTTGACCGCCGTGGCGGCTATTGCCAACGGCGGCAAGTTGATGGTTCCGCATGTCGTCAAGGAGATTACCGACCCGAATACCGGGAAGAAAACCGTTACCCAGCCTGAAGTGGTGCGCCAGGTCATCTCGAAGGAAAGCGCCCGGGAAACGGGGAGCTATCTGGAGCAGGTGGTTGCGGATCAGGTCATAGGAACCGGACGTTATGCCTATATTGAAGGCTACCGGGTAGCGGGCAAGACCGGTACGGCGATTAAGGTCAGCGGCACGGATTATGACCATGACAAGGTGTTGTCTTCCTTTATCGGTTATGCGCCGGTTAATGACCCCAAAATTGCAGTAATCGTCATTGTAGACGAGCCGCAGGGCGCAGTTGGCACTAATGGCGGGGGAGCGGTTGCCGCTCCGGTATTCCAGGAAATCGTATCGCAGGCGCTGCCTTATATGGGAGTGCCCAAGGTGAGCACGGACGCTGCGGCCAGCACTGCCAAAACGGTTAAGGCAACAGCTGAGGCGGCACGCTCTGCACCAGATCTGACCGGCAAAACAATGCAGGCGGCCAGACAGCTGCTGATGGATCAGGGTTTTGACTTTGAGGCAGTGGGCGAAGGGACTACGGTTGTCAGCCAATATCCTGAAAAAGGGACGATGCTGGCATCTGGACAACGTATCTATCTGCTGAGCCAGCAGGGGGAAAAGCCGGTGATACCCAATTTGCGCGGACAGTCGCTGCGTGATGCCCTGGAGGTTCTCAGCCTGCTCAAAGTAGGCATTTCCGTAGAAGGCGAGGGTTATGTGTCTGAACAAACCGAAGGGATCAAGAATGGCAAGACTCTGGTTACCCTGAAGCTCAATCCGATTAATGAATACGGCGAGAATATTCCTGTGCCTTCTGCTGAGGAAGAAGCACCGGAAGAATAACGCGTACAGCCTAGGCTTGTTCTAACCCCTGTTTGTCCTGAATAGTCATGAAGATAAGAGCTCATGTCTAGAGCAGCGAAAGCGGGGGAACGGAATGAAGGTTTCGAAAGTCGTCACTCGTCGGAGAATGCTGTGGACGCTGCTGGGACTGGCCGTGTTGTTCGGCTCTCTGGCGGTGCGCCTGGCATATGTGCAGCTGTCTGAAGGAGAAAAACTGAGTGCCAAGGCCGAGAGCCAGTGGCGCCGCAATATTCCTTTTACCGCCAAACGCGGTGAAATATTGGATCGGGAAGGAATTGCACTGGCTTATAATATCAGCTCCCCGACTGTTTATGCAGTTCCCGTACAGGTGAAGGAGAAGCAAAAGACCGCACAGACTCTGGCTCCACTGCTCGGCATGAGCGAGATGAAGCTGGTGACTCTGCTGTCCAAAAGTCAGTCATCGGTGAAGCTACAGCCCGGGGGCCGCAAAATTACGATGGAGCTGGCCGCGAGCATCCGTGATTTGCAGCTGCCGGGCATCGTTGTGGCTGAGGATAACAAGCGGTTTTATCCCTACGGCGACCTGGCCGCCCATATTCTTGGCTTCACAGGTATCGACAATCAGGGCATTACCGGGGTGGAGAGCATATACGACAAGCTGCTGCAAGGCAGCGCAGGCGACATCTCCTATCTATCCGATGCCGGAGGCAGGCTAATGCCGGGTTCTTCGGAAAAGTATTCGGCTCCCCAGGACGGCCTTAATCTGCAGCTGACGATCGACAAGCAGATTCAGTCCATTATGGAACGCGAGCTGGATCAGGCGATGGTGAAGTATCAGGCCCAGGGAAGCTGGGCCATTGCGATGAATCCGAAGAATGGCGAAATTCTGGCCATGGCCAGCAGACCTGGATATGAACCTGGTTCTTACAAGGAATATGACGCAGAGGTCTATAACCGCAACCTGCCGATCTGGATGACTTACGAGCCAGGGTCCACCTTCAAAATCATTACCTTGGCTGCTGCGCTCCAAGAGGGCAAAGTGGATTTGCAGAATGAACACTTTTTTGATCCCGGCTATATCGAGGTAGGTGGAGCCAAGCTGCGCTGCTGGAAGAAGGGCGGGCATGGCAGCCAGACCTTCCTGGAAGTAGTGGAG
>RCUU01000605.1_pt1 | contig 19501 bp, 13 predicted proteins | sample 2166211 | NCBI WGS metagenome assembly RCUU01 (sample SAMN09932620, study PRJNA488358) | compost metagenome | feature: garden; material: soil; isolation source: compost soil in phenylacetic acid-enriched culture | place: Germany: Experimental Botanical Garden Goettingen | collected 2016-01-27
CCAGTTAATTATTGTTATTGTCAGTTTAGTTCCATTACGCACTCATTTACCCTATCTAATCGACTTAACTTCTAGGAGATAGATATTTTAATGTGTTATAGATAGCCTCCCTTGATATAGATAGCCTCCCTTGATATAGATAGCTTCTCTTGATAATTTAGGTAACTTCTCGTATAAAATCGCCATTTATGAAATCGATATTCTTGCAGTTTATTGCTCGAAAAAATATATTACTGCGAAAGCCTGCATTTATGAGACTGCTGCAAAAGTCGTGACTTTAAACAAACAGAATTTACTAGGGGGCACAAATATGTCTCCTTATACACGAGACGAGCCCTAGAATCGATTCTAGAGGCTCGTTTTTTACTTATTTCTTATTTCTCATGAAGAAAGTGGACTTTTGCAGGGCTCTCATTTATGCAGTTTTTTTTGCAGGACCTCTTAATAATACCCTCCAAATGTTATGAATGAAATGGAAATGTTGAAGCAACTTGTCAAGATTGTCCGCATAATCGTCCAAGTTCCCTCATAGACATGTTATCAGTTTTAGGAAATCAAACTGCAGAGGGGATGATCTCATGCGTCGGATCATTACGATGTTAACCATCGTGATCGTGTTAAGCATGGCACTTGCGGCATGCGGGAAAAAAGACGCCGCAGGTGTTGTCAAGGATTTGGACAAAGTTGTTACGAAGTTGGAAAGCTACCAGGGTGCTGGCACCATGACGCTGTATACTGGTGATAAGCCCCAAGAGTACAAGGTAGAAGTATGGTATCAGAACCCGTCCTTTTACCGGATTGCGCTTACGAATGCTGAGAAGGATGTAACTCAAATTGTCCTTCGCAATGAGCAAGGTGTGTATGTATTGACGCCTAGTCTGAACAAGAGCTTCCGCTTCCAGAGTGATTGGCCGGAAAATCAAGGACAGGTGTATCTTTACCAGACTTTAGTGCGCAGTATTCTGAGCGATAATTCCCGTCAATTTGTTGACGATAAAGAGAGCTATGTATTTGAAGTTGCTGCCAATTACAATACACATGCCCTCGTCCGTCAAAAAATTTGGCTGGCAAAAAATGATTACGCACCAAAGCAGGTACAAGTATCAGATGCACAGGCTAAAGTGGTAGTTGAAGTAAAGTTTGATAAATTTGATTTTAATGCAAAGTTTGATAATAAATCGTTCGATATGCAGCATAATCTGGATACAGCGGCACAGCAATCGCAAGGAACGATGCTTGAGGTTGACGAGAACGGTATATTGGTTGAAAAATTAGTCACGGATGCCGGCAGCAGCAGTCAAGGGTCCTTGGATGATGCGACAGCGCAGGGTGACGGCACCGGCGATACTGCCACAAGCTCCGGCAGCCCGGATTCAGCAAAATCTCAAGCGCTGCCAGCTTTGTCTGATCCATTCGGAGTGATCATCCCGACTTATCTCCCTGATGGTGTAGTGTATAAAGACGACAAGATCGTTGATGATAGTGAGCGAAGCCTGGTATTGCTGCGATATGACGGTACATATCAATTCACCCTCACGGAATCAAGATCTCCGGATCGGACTGCTTCATTAGTAGCGGGAGAATTGGTTGATCTTGGATTTACGGTGGGGCTGCTTACCGGGGATCAATTGCAGACTTTAACCTGGACAGTAGACGGTCTTGAATTCCGGATTACAAGCGATAACCTGCCAGTTAATGAAATGGTAAAAATAGCCGCTTCTATGCAGGAACAAACGGGTAAATAATACATTAAAGGCGGATTGCGGAAAATACTGATAGATGTACAATCTACCAGTATCCGTCTATTCGCCTCTTTCTATATTTTGGCCTTCACACAAATTTGACAGTCGCTTCTTAGAACATTACGATTAATGTATTGTTTCAAGTTTGGACTTTCAATTATTTAGAGAAGGTGACTTAGAAGTGCAAGTGAATTATCGACCCACCCGAGCGGAAATTAACCTCGATGCGCTGTATAACAACTATCAAGAATTGCGGCGTGGATTATCGGCTAATACGAAGTTTTTAGCCTGTGTCAAGGCCAATGCCTACGGGCACGGAGCAGTGACGATTGCCAGAGAGCTGGAGCGCTATGGTGCGGATTACCTGAGTGTGGCATTTTTGGATGAAGCACTGGAGCTGCGCAATGCCGGCATTACTGCCCCGATTCTGATACTTGGGTATACGCCGCCCGAAGGTGTACATGTCGCGTGGGAGCACGACATTACTGTAAATTTATTCAGTGAAGATGTGCTGGAGGCGATTGCTCAGCTTGATCCTTCCGAGTTTCCTCACAAGTTGAAGGCCCACATAAAGATCGACTCTGGTATGGGACGTTTAGGCCTGTTACCAGGAGAGGGTGCAGTTGCTTTTATACGAAAGGCACAGCAAATTCCTCATTTGGAGGTGGAGGGAATGTTTACACATTTCGCTACTGCCGATGAGGAAGACAAGGGCTATACATTGGAGCAGTATCGTCGTTTTCAGAGCGTGGTTCACGCACTGCGGGAGAATGGAATTGAAATCCCGATCATACATACGGGTAACAGTGCCACTGCCATTGATCTTCCGGAAATTACTTGCCAAATGGCAAGACTCGGTATCGCTTTATACGGATTTTATCCTTCAGATGAAGTAAAGCGGGAGCGTGTTAAGCTTACTCCAATTATGTCACTGAAAACAGAAGCGGTATGGGTAAAATCATTGCCGTCTCATTCTGCGATCAGTTACGGAGCAAGGTATGTAACCAGCCAAGAAGAGAAAATAGTCACCATTCCGATTGGCTATGCCGATGGTTATTCCCGGATGCTTAGCGGCAAGGCTCAAGTACTGATACGTGGACACCGCGTTCCTGTTGTTGGAACGATTTGCATGGACCAATGTATGGTTTCGCTACAACCTTTAGCTGATAAGGCTGAAGAAATCCAAGCGGGAGAAGAGGTTGTACTCATCGGCCAGCAGTCCGGTGAAGAAATCACCGCAGACGAACTGGCATCTGCTATTGGAACTATTCCCTACGAGTTGATATGTATGTTGGCTCACAGAGTCCCTAGGGTGTACAAAAAGTCGTCACAACCTGACATTTTAGTGAACCCGTTATTGCCTTAATTGTGACAATTGACAAAAACCAACAAAACTTTTCCTGAATATGAAGGAATTTATGTCTGGATATCGAATGATACAATAGATGGAAATGATCAAGTATGTACGGCGATGCATTTTTTGATTATAATGATATGCAGCATACTTGATATACTCTAGGCATATACTTCTCTTGTATAAATTTCCTTGCATAATGCAATACTGAACTTCAGGGTCAAGGGAATCAGGGTTGACAAGGTTTTGGGGGTGGAAGTTAAAGATGGCCAATTTACACAACACCAAAAGAATCATGATCAGTTTACCGGATCATCTTTTGCAAGAAGTGGATGGAATCGTGGCGATGGAAAATTCTAATCGCAGTGAGCTGATCAGGCAGGCCATGAAGCTGTATTTGAATGAGCGGAAGAAACGTTTTATCCGAGAGTCGATGCAGCGTGGCTATATGGAGATGGCTAAGATTAATTTAACCATGGCCTCCGAAGCGTTCCATGCGGAGGAAGATGCAGACATCACTCTGGACCGCCTAGTAAGCGGGGTGTAACTATTGATCGTAAAGCGCGGCGATGTATTTTTTGCAGACCTTTCACCTGTTGTAGGTTCTGAGCAGGGAGGGGTAAGACCGGTGCTTATTATCCAGAATGATATCGGTAACAGATTCAGTCCGACAGTTATTGTTGCTGCTATCACTGCTCAAATTCAGAAAGCTAAGCTGCCTACTCATGTAGAAATTGATGCTGCTACCCATGGATTTGACCGGGATTCCGTTATTTTACTGGAACAGATCAGAACGATTGACAAACAAAGATTAACTGACAAAATCACACATTTAGACGATGAGACAATGAAGAAAGTAAATGATGCTTTGCTTATCAGTCTCGGTTTAATTGATTTTTGATGATAGAGACTAACGGGATAACCGTTGCTTGGACGCTTCGAATGCATGTTCGGGGCGTCTTTTTTATCGGGACAATACTGATGGATCAAAAAAATGGTTGGTATCATGCCTGGAATTGAAGTAATATTAAGTTACAAATAAGGTCATTTATATGATTTTTATATTTTGGAGGAGGACCAGCTGAATGGATCAAAACCCGCAGGACCAATATCAATATACAACTTTTAACAATCAGCCCAATACATATTCGGATCAGCAGAATCCGTTAGGGAACCAGCCAATGTACCCTGCAGCACCGCCAAAGACAAACGGGAAGGCAATCGCTGCTTTAGTATTGGGTATTTTAGCTCTATTCATCCCATATGTAGGTTTTGTCATAGGTATAGTAGCTATCGTATTTGCGAGCCTATCGTTTAAGGAGCTTAAACGGACAGGTGAGCAAGGGAAAGGGCTTGCCATTGCCGGGCTTGTATGCGGAATAATCGGAACGGTAATCTATGGGATTATTATCATCATTTTTATACTGGCTATAGTTATTTTTGCAACAACACCGGATATGTACACGAATTTCTAAATTGATACTATTAGAACATCGTACTTGTAAAGTATGGTGTTTTTTTGTTATTTGCATCATACTCGCTGGAAAAGGAACTCGAAGTTTGTGATAATAAAGACAGGGTAATTCTGAAATGAAAGAGGGATCTTATTGTCGCATTCTGATATGAACAACGCAACAGCTCAGGAAAATAATCAAAATGGCAGCCAGGAAGCCATTATTAAACAAATTGCTAAAGAACTCAGCTTGTCATTAAAGCAAGTTCGAACTACGGTGCAGCTCCTGGATGAGGGAAATACAATACCATTTATCGCGCGATATCGTAAAGAAATGACTGGAGAGCTTGATGAGAATCAGCTTCGTGATATTGAGGAACGCAACCAATACCTTAGAAATTTGGAAGAGCGTAAACAGGAAGTTATCCGTATTATAGCAGAGCAAGGAAAGCTGAATGACCAATTGGAGACCGATATCCGTAAAGCGGTCAAGCTTCAGGAGGTTGAGGATCTCTATCGTCCTTATCGCCAGAAACGAAAGACCCGTGCAAGTGTGGCTAAAGAGAAGGGGCTGGAGCCGCTGGCTGAATGGTTGTTATTACAGTCAGGACAAGGAGAGCCCTTAGCGGAGGCGGCTGCATATGTCGACAGTGAAAAAGGCGTGGAATCCGCAGAGGATGCGCTTCAGGGTGCTATGGATATCGTTGCAGAAATGATTGCTGATGAAGCAGCTACACGTGCGTGGGTGCGTCAATATACGATGGATAACGGAGCAATTGTATCTGAGGCGAAGTCACCGGAAGAAGAATCCGTGTACGAAATGTATTACAGCTACCGTGAGCCTGCGAAAAAGATCCCGTCCCATCGTATTCTTGCTATCAACCGCGGCGAGCGGGAGGAAGTGCTTAAGGTTGCGCTTGAGGTCGAACCGGAGCGAATATATCGTTACATTGCCGGCCGCTGGATTAAGGGACGGTCGAAAACAGAGCAAATTCTTCATACCGTCATTGAAGATGCATACAAACGCTTAATTTCGCCTTCGATCGAAAGGGAAGTGAGATCTGAATTGACGGAAAAGGCAGAGACTCAGGCGATTTCTATTTTTGCGGCTAATCTTCGCAGCTTGCTGCTGCAGCCTCCGGTCCGCGGCAAATTTGTACTCGGTGTCGATCCTGCGTTTCGTACAGGGTGTAAACTGGCTGTAGTAGATGACACAGGCAAGCTGCTTGAGGTTGCAGTTACGTATCCAACGCCGCCAAACAATAAGAAGCAGGAAGCTGCAGCAAAGTTTCATGAATTGATGGATAACTATGAAATTTCCCTTATTGTTATAGGTAACGGGACAGCTTCACGCGAGACAGAGCAATTCGTTGCTGAGGTAATTGCTGAACGCAAGGATAAGGACTTGGCTTATTTGATCGTTAATGAAGCAGGAGCGAGCGTCTATTCCGCCTCAAAACTGGCGCAAGAGGAGTTCCCTGATCTGGATGTAGCTGAACGTAGCGCGGTTTCTATTGCCCGCCGACTGCAGGACCCTCTTGCAGAGCTTGTGAAGATTGAGCCTAAAGCGATTGGTGTAGGCCAATACCAGCATGATGTATCCCAGAAGCATCTGGATGAGAGCTTGAAGACCGTGGTGGAATCTGCGGTTAACCATGTCGGTGTAGATGTGAATACAGCTTCTCCGTCCTTATTGTCGTATGTATCCGGGGTAAATGCTACAACAGCAAAAAATATTGTGAAATTCCGTGAAGAGAACGGAAAATTTACAAGCCGGAAGCAATTGCAGAAGGTACCTCGTCTGGGAGCTAAAACATATGAGCAATGCATCGGATTTTTGCGAATTGCTGAAGGCAATGATCCGCTGGATGGTACGCCGATTCACCCGGAATCGTACGATGTGGTAAACCGTTTATTCGAAGAACTGCGTGTAGAGCTTAAGCAATTAGGCTCTAGGGAATTAGCCGATAAGCTGTCCGCGCTGGAGCCTGATACGTTAGCAGTACAGCTTGGTGTCGGTGTACCGACGCTTCGTGATATACTGGACAGCTTGCAGCGTCCCGGCCGTGACCCGCGCGAGGAGCTGCCGCTGCCAATCTTCCGTACGGACGTGCTTAAGATTGAGGATTTAGCTCCTGGAATGGAGCTGCAGGGAACCGTGCGGAACGTTATCGATTTTGGAGCTTTTGTCGACATCGGGATTAAAAATGACGGTCTGGTGCACATCTCTCAATTGAGCAACGGGTTTGTTAAGCATCCGATGGATGTTGTATCCGTAGGCGACAATGTGACCGTATGGGTATTGAATGTTGATTTGAAAAAGGGCAGAGTTGGGCTCACGATGCGTAAACCCGAAGTAAACGTGAAGTAAGCACAATCCGATAGCTCGAGGGAGGCGCATCACTGTGCTTCCGTAATAAAAAGGCTGCCCCTCCGTTCAATTTGACGGGAAGGGGCAGCCTGATTTTGTATCGTGCAGCGCAATTATTGAAGCTGGCTTTGATCATCGCTTAAATGCTGGCGATTATAATAGAAGAACCAGCAATCATTAAGCAGCTTGATTTGCCTGAGATCTCGTTTGTGGAAGGCGCGCATCATTTGATTGCTCAGCCATTTCGGCACCTGTATCTCCTCCTCCGGCACCCATTGTAAGTTTAGCATATGGGGGAGAGCCCTGGAGTGTGCAGGTCCTAGCATTTCATCAGACCATAGCCTCGTCTTCATACCATTGTTCAAGCTGAGCCTGTAGTGCTCGAATTTCAGTAAGCAAGGATATGAGCGGATAGTTCTCTTCACGGATAGCTGAAAATGAGGCCTCCAGCTCATTAATATAATCAAGTCCACTAGTAATCTGAAGCGATTCCTGAAGTAAATCCAAAGTATCGCATTCTGCTACCGCACGTGGCAGCACTGGTACTTGCTCGGCCGTCAATTTATCGATCTCTTTATTTAGCCGCAAGTTTAAGGCGCTTAGCTGGTAAGCATATTCATTAGGCATTTCAACAAACTTCAATTCCTTATCCTGCTGTAGAACAACATATCTCATTAATGCCATCCCAATAATCTCCCCTTCACTACATCCTACTTGACAGTGTAGCCTAAGCAGAAGTTAAAATTCAAGTACAAAGCGAAAGGAGGATTCCTGTGACTAACGATCAGCTTCAATTCTGGGTGGAGGAAATATCTCTCCGCAGCTTTGGGATTCCGTTTCGTCATCGTGCTACCTTTAACAGTCGGCTTAAAACGACCGGAGGCAGATATTTTATGAAAACTCATCATATTGAAATAAATCCCGGACAGCTTGAGGCGTATGGACAAGAAGAGGTAGAGAAAATCATTAAGCATGAGCTATGTCACTATCATTTGCACATTGCAGGGAGCGGTTATCGTCATCGTGACCCTGAGTTCAAAGCCTTATTAGACAAAGTACAAGGCAGCCGGTATTGCCAGGCCCTCCCTGGAAGAGCAGAGCGTAAAGCCATGCCTTACCGGTATAAGCTGGTATGTAGCCGATGCGGAATGGAATATCCCCGAAAGAAGAGAGTAGATATACAGCGATATCGCTGTGGGAAATGCCGCGGAACCTTGAACTTGATTGATTTATAAGTAAAATGTTTAATATTTACGAAATAAAAAAAGGAGCGTTCCGCCACAATGATCTGTGAGAGGAACGCTCTTTCCTGTGATTTATTTCAAATAATTCAGAATGAACTGTGCGGTTTCGGCTCTTGTGGCCGGATCGTTAGGGGCGAATTGCCCTTCGGAACGGCCTTGTACAAGACCTAATGCTGCAGCTTGTTTCACGCTTTCCAATGCCCATTCGGCGATATCTGAATTGTCGCTGAAGGAAATGCCGGCTGCTGAAGGCAGCGTTCCATTTTCCATCTTGTAGGCGCGCATCAGGATCAGTACGATTTCCTGACGTGTGATTACAGCATTCGGTTCAAAGCTATCCTTAGTCCGGCCGTTGATCAATCCCGCTTTAACCATCTTGGCCAAATCCTCTTGATACCAGGCATTAGCTGCTACGTCGGTAAAGGCAAGCTCGCCCTTATCCTTCAGCTTCAATGCGCTCGATACAAGCTTCACGAATTCAGCTCTTGTTATCATACGATTTGGCTGATATTCATTAGCGGAAACACCCTTGATCAAATGCTTGGCAGCCAATTGTTGAATGGCATTCGATGCCCAATGGCTTGGCAGAACATCGGTAAAGTTCACGGCATATTCTAGCAGCGCATAGGTTCCGCCTTGTTGAACTTCAGCTTCCATGTAACCTCCGGCAAGAACTCCTCCCAGATAGGTCAAGGCACCGTTGGATTCCACTTTGTAAACGCCGAGCAATCCGGCATTCAATGACGCATCAATCGGCAATTTTACCTTCACAGGCTCCGCAGCTTCTGACAACGGATAAGACTTGCCGTCGCTGGTCACGATGCTGAAACCGAGGGCTATCGCATTACCTTTAAGCGCTACGTTGGCGTCATTTTTGACTGCTGCTTCGCTGATGGTTTTTGGATCTACTGTAACATGAAGCTTGCTGCCGGAAAGCTGCTCTTTGTTCACGGAATCCTTCCATTGCTTCAGAGCATCCGGTGTAATATCAATCTTCACTGCGCCGGCTTGAATTTGCAGTGTGTTATTGCCGAGCAGTTCGCCTGCATTGATCGGCAGTTCAATATTTTTCACCGCCGAATCGACTGTAACAACTACTGTTCCGTTCTCCGCAGGCTTGGTCAGATCGCCGGCAGAAACAACTGCTTTGCCAGAATCAGCTGGTTTCGGAGTCGTTGGCGTTACACTCGATCCAGATCCCGAGTTAGAGCTGTTATCAGATGGCTGAGTTACTGGAACATAAGCGACCAGAGTATCATTTTTCGCTTTTACCAGGTTGTTGTAAGCTTGGGTCAACTGATCAGCATTTGCATCAGAAGTCAGGCTCTTGGCTTCTGTATAAGCGGCGTTAGATTTCAAGGCTGTAATCGAGCTTGCTGTGTACTTGTCATTGTTAACAAGAGCGTCGATGTCAGCCAGAAGCGTCTGAAGCTGATTCCACTCCGAAGCGGTTCCTTGGTTTACTGCTAACACAATCTCATTGCTGGTTGTAGTCGCTGTATAAGCTTGTTCATTTGCAATAACTGTGTTGGTGACAACAACCTTGTAACGACCTGCGTCGTTTGCAGTTACGTTCTGGAGCTCAAGGCTTGCGCCAGTTGCATCTCCAATCAGGCTGCCATCTTTATACCATTGATAGCTCAGTGCTCCCGATCCTGCTGCTTCAACCGTGAAGCTTACGGAATCTCCAACAATCGCCGGATTTTTGGTAACATCAAAGCGTCCGATCACAGGCTGTTCGACTACAACTCCGGCTGGAGCTACCGTCAAGGTCAACTCGTTACTTGTCAGGGTGGATGGTTGAACACCATCTTTGCCGGTCAGTACGACGCGGAACATCTTTCCGTTATCCTCTTCCTGAGCTGTAAAGCTATATACCGCTGTAGTAACAGAAGTTCGGTTCCATGTATCCTCTACAGGGGACTTCACTTCCCAAACCATGGAATCTACGCCGCCTTCGGCCACAACCGTAAGATCGACTTGCTCGCCTTCGTTAACTGTTTTGGTGGATTCAAGGTTTGTCGCAAAAGCCATTGTTTTCGATGGATCAATGATCCAGTGAGCTTTTAGAGTAAGGTTGTCTGTTACTTTATCTGTTGCAAAATTCCATTTCTGCTCGTTCCAGTACCAGCCGTCAAGCAGATAATTTGTTTTCTCCACGCCGACGGGCTCGCTGATGGTGGAACCATATGCTGCGTCTGTAATATCCGCAGGAGGATTGAAGCCGCCGTCTGTATCAAAGGTGATCGTGTGCAATCCGTTGTAGCCGTCATATTTGACGCTGCTTGGATACGGGTAAGGCACATTTGCCCATAGTTCCAGTTCTGTCAGCACAGCCATAGAGGTTGCGCTTTTCGTAACATCAAGCTTGAAGTATCTTCCTTTCACCGGCGAAGCGAATGTTTCGCTGAAAGGCTGCGCAGCATTGCCAACATAAGGGCTGCCGATCGTCGTATAAGCTGCGCCATCCACGGAAGAGCTGATTGTGAAATCTACAGCTCTGTAAGTGCTGGAATAGGCAGACATATTGAAGACCTTCATATCAACCTCTTTGCCGAAATCCATAATAACGTGACCCGGCAAGGTGCTGGCCATTGAATACGTAGATGCTTGTCCGTCAACAAGATTGGACAGTTGGGTAAAGCTCGCGCCGCTTAATGTGCTTTTGCGGGCTGCATTCTCGTATCTGGCAGCCGTAACGGCCTTGTCGGGATCGACCTGTTTCTTGATCTGATCCGCGAAAATCCGTGCCGGTTGTCCCGCCGTCATGTCAAGCCCGGTCCCGGACAAATTCAGCGCGATCAACTCAGGGAATGCCGTCTGGTCACCGTACACCAGATTTTTCAAGGTAGAATTCGAAGCATCCAGCAATTGCAGCTTGCCGCTTCCGGTAATATTCAATTGCTGCAGATCTGTAATACCACTTAAGGCTTGGCTAGTAATTAACTGCAAGCTTTCGTTATTTGACAGGTCGATGCTCGTCACCTTGGACGGGAAATAAGCTTCGCTTAGTTTCTCAAGCTTCGTGTTGGATAAATTCACGCCGGTCATTTCTGTAATAAGCTTTAATCCTGTCAAATCCTTGATATCACGATTGGACAGATCCAGCGTTCCTGTAATTTTCGTAAGATCGCTTACTTTGGTGTATCCCAGTTCATTTAAAGCGTTCAGCAGCGCCGCATCAGGGAACATCTCGGAGCTGAGTTCATTGTCTCGAACGAATAGAGGTACTGACTTGTTGCCCGCATAGTCTTCCATAACAAGTGAAATTGTACTTGTAGTGGATGCAGGTGTTATAAATAATGAAGCTTTGGTAGAACGTCCACGAACGATATAAGGCTTCTTGCCGGAAGAGTAGGTGGTGTCGAATTGCAGTGCTACTCCGTTCTCGTAGACGTGCAGATAACGCCAGTCTCTGGTGTTCGGCATCGGCAAGCTTAATGTGTTACCGTTCCAGGACCATTTTTCAGCATAAGGGTCGATCGTTTTGTCGATAAAGTTGCCGCTTACTGCAACCGAATGTTGATTACCCACCGCTACGCTGACGATGTAATCATCTCCGTTGATAGGCATATCCGCAAACACAGCTGAAGTTGATCCGGCTGATACCGTTTTGGTCGCAGATACCGGTGTGTCTGTTGTAATCCAGTTCAGCGATCTTACGCTAACTGTGATCGCATCGGATGCCGATGCCGGATTAGTCCAGGATACAGCAAGCTCTCCGTTTTCCTTGGAATCAACTTTGATGTTGGAGACGGAGGTATCCAGATTGAAGGAGAGGGATGCTGCCGCGCCCTCGCGGCCGTCAGCTCCAACTGGAGCAACCTTTACTACACCCGATCTTGCCGGCAGTTTTTTGATATAGAAGGTTTCGTCATATTTGCCGCCAACGAATACATCATTGACATAGACATTATAATTTTTGACTTGAGAATAATTTGTATTTAAGTCCCAATGAATAACCATTTCGTTAGAATCAGTGAATACGTCGGTCAAGGCAAGACCTGTCGGAGCGGCAGGAGCAGCTGCAGAGCCGTCATAAATCCGGATTTGTCCGACATTCATTTGATAGTTCGTTACTGCATCGCCGTTTGGAGCAAAAACAAGACCAAAAGCGGCGATGGTTTTCCCGGCGTACGTGCTGAGATCCAGTTCCTTTGTAGTCCAACCGGTTGTTTTGCTGCCATCAGCTGCGGACACTTTCACAACGGTATCCGGATCGTCCTTGAAGACCAGGCCGATGGACAAGGAAGAGCCGTCATTCGCTGAAGGCTTGTTGTACGCAATCGACAGCTTGGAGGATGCATTGACGTTCAGTTCGGTTTTATACAAGCGAAGGAAATTCTCAGCATCAAGATTGCCGCTTACTGCAAGCGAGCTTCCTCCGTCGTATGCTCCAATTTGCTCATAGCTGAAGGAAGGGTCCTTCTTGTATTTCGTGCCGTAATCAAAATCAACGTTCAATCGACTGCCTGTTGTATCCTGCCACCACTGCCAGGTTACCGGCACATCCTGCAAGCTCATATTGGACCACTCGTCATTGTTCGATACCGCGCCAGCCTTGTAGTAAGACAGGCCGTGTCCAGTATTGAAGTTCGTGTAGAAGTTTGAGCTGCCAATGACAGAACGCTCGGTAATGACAGATGCAATCCCCGGCCACACTGATGATGAAGCGGTTTCACGAGGATTTGTGCTAGGGCTTGACCACCACTGCTGCTCTCGTTTTATTGTTTCCCATTGATAGTCATTGTTTGCCCGGTCATTGGATGGCCAAGGTTTATCGTCATTATAGCCCGCATGGACAAAGTCGGCTCCAAGCGTCGCTATGCTGACGAGGGGAACACCGTTCGAATCAACCTTGCTCTTGAGTGCATTGACGTTGGTTGAAGTGAATCTGTCGCGTCCAGCCTCAAGACCTGCAAAGCCAACATCATAAATGGAATAGTTGGTTCCGTAGTTAGTATTTAACTGATCAAGATACGTTTTAGCGCTATTAATTTGGCTGGAGCCTACACCGTAATCAAAGAAATAGGAGTCAGAAACCGGCTCATTTTTGTTCTTGTCATATAGAAATGAAATATTGTTATCTCTAAAGGTTCTTGCAAATGTATTCGAACCGCTGGACGTATCCAGGGAGTCGTACCATTGTACGTATAATCCGCCTTGCTTCAGTACTTTAATAAATTCAATGTAGTCCGGAATATCGCTCGTTTGAACGTTGGGACTTTGTTCTTCCTGATTGAGGAAATAACCGTCGTAACCGAAGTATTCGGCCATCTCGATCATTTTTTTAGCAACAGGGAAATCCCCGTTCTCATCCTTGACAATCATTTGCTTGTACGTTTGTTGCCCGCGGTCATTGTTGGAGAAAAATATGCCTGCCAGAGACAATACGCCGTTTTTGTGGGCAGCGTCTGTATAGGTCGGGTTAGGAATATTCAGCATGCCGAATTCGAACCATTTTTGCTTCCAGTCCGATTGCGCCGTATCATCGTAATATTCAGGCGGTGTATAGGCCGAAGCCGTACCATGCCAAGGAGACCAATAGTCCACATACTGCCAGAAACCAAAGTGGTATTGAGCAAACTTGTTCGTATAAGCTGCATTTTCGATGAACGCATTACCGTAATCGCCGCTTACGTTAGTCATTTTTACGTCAGGATTCAGGTTGGGCTTAGCCTGTGTAGCGGCAAACGGGTCGATTCTTTGCTGCAAAGGTACGAAGGATCGCAGCATCTCTGCATCGCGGTCCGTCTCCGGGCTCCAGTCCAGAATTTGACCGCTAGTGTAACCGTGCACGCTAGGCTGGTTTACTCCATGCGCTGCTTCGCCTGTGAATGGCCAAGTATCTCCGGCTTGTACTTGAAGCGGAGTGCTTGTTGCAACCAGACCAGCAATCAGCAGCACTGCAGTAAATTTTGAAACCGTTTTCTTTTTAATGTGCAAGTGCATGTTCATGTGTCAACTCCTTTGTTGAGAATGATGATACTTGTGCAAATCATGCTTGTAATAAATACTCCCGACGGGCTGCTGCCCCGCTTATGTATATCTCCTCCTCCCTCGGGCAAGATACGTTTGCCTTAAAATATATCTCATGAAACCCCTTACATATAGGGGCGAAATTAAAGATACAACAGACAAAATAAAGAAAAAGTACAGGTTTACAGTTGAAAGGAGCAATTTAAAAGAAAGAAGCCACACAAAGAAGGAGACTTTGCGCAGCTCAGGGATAAATGTATTAGAATTACAATTTATTCTAAATTATTTCAATTTTAAAGAGATAAAACGTTACAGATTATCTATCGTCACCTTGCTCCAGAATAGATATACGGAGCCTTTTGTGATATGCTAATCCTGATAATTCAATAATTAAGGAGTGATTAGATTGGCACAATCGAAAGCGAAGAAGCAGCGCCTGAAATGGGTGAGGGAAGGGCGGAGAAATCCGGAGGAAAGCCGCAGTCCGTTTGCTCAGCTGGACTTAAGATCCAGACAGACGAAAAGTAAGGCTCAGTTAATGAACAGCAGCAAAAATAATCATAAATACAAGAACCATGACTCTTTTTACGGAGACGATGGTTCTTTTTATTTTTCTGGGCTTTATTGTTTTTCGTCGGCTGCTTTTTTGATCATTGAAAAAAAGATTTCATACAGCTCAATATCCTCATCACTTGGAAAAGACCGTTTTTTGCTCTTTGTCTCGCAAAATTCATGAATTCTCTGAAACAACTCCTCAACCTCGCCTTTGGTTAAATACACATTTCGATTAAACAGATGTCCCGGCAGCTTTTCGGAATTAGCGGATGCCAAAAATCGTTGCTTGCTCCCATCAAATAAATTATTGATAAGACTCTGGGTCTTGCTCATGAAGGCGTCTTGAATTGCATGGTCAATTTTTGCCTTTTTGATGCTTATTTTTCCTTGGAAAGGTTCAAAATATTTGGCGGTAATTCCGTTAATCAGCTTGGTATCAACGAGCTCCAGTAGTCCGATTTTTTCCAGCTTTTTGGCATGATAATACACTTTGGCAGGTACCTCGTGCATGGCATCGGCAACTTCCTTTATGGTTGCAGGTCGATCTATTTTAAAAAATTCATCCATAATTTGCAGGCGATAAGGGTCTGAATATATGCGAATTTCTTCTAAAGTTACAAGTTCTTTTTCTTTGTCCATCTTTTGTGCACCCCATTTTAGGAAAATGTTCCATAGATAGTAACGCACCTTTAGTATAGCTTATGAAAGAGAAAGGACAAAGAGGAGATGCGGCTAAGAGGGATCACCATCATGTGTGGTTTAAATCCTCAGGAAGCTTCTCTGTCTGATTAGGAAAAGAATCGGCAGGAGAAGGAGAAGCCCAAAAGATAGATAAAGATAATGCACTGGAATCCATTCACCCGCAAATCCGGCAATAAGACTGCCGATCGGAATCGCACAGGTTGCAAGCATACCGTTCAATGATCCAATCCTGCCCAACAGCTCTTTTGGGACCTCCTCCATAAAATAGGTAGCGGTGGGCGTACTAACCAGAGAGACTGCGCAGCCGATGCCAAAGCTGAATATAGCGGCTACGACAAGAGGAAGATGTGCATTGAATTTTACGAACGGAGCGACGAACAGCAGCGCATAATTGATGCACAGCAGCAGGTACCCAGTAATAATTAATGTGCTCTTCTTGTATTGGCTCCCCTTGCGGGAGATCCACAGCCCGCTGGCGATCATTCCGCAGATGAGTGATATTCCAAGCGCACTAAGGCCTTGTGGACCGGAATTCAGTATTTCTTTCACGTAGACAGGATTCAGAACATTATATGGGGCAAGGCATAAATTGACGTAAGCGGCAGTTAGCATAATGGTGAGAATCAATTTATTTGTTGACATGAATTTCAGTCCAGTTTTGATCTCCTCGATTAGTGAAGTGGTGGACGCATCGGAAATCCGGGCTTCAGTTGAATCAAGACCGCGTATGAGTCCTATGAACAGTGCGGCTGCGAGGAAGGTTAGACTATCGATAAGGATGGCGCCGGATATGCCGATGAATGAGATCATTCCGCCGGCAATGGCGAGGCCAGCAAGCTCTGCAATACGGCATACTGAGCTGCTGACGGAGTTGGCGCTCAGAAGCTGCTCCTTTGGCAAGAGAGATGGGACAAGCGCGGTTTCGGCGGGACTTGCAAAGCATTCCAGCGTGGAATTTAGAAGGGTGAGAACGTATAAATGCCAAGGTCTAAGGGCTCCTATCCAAAATAACCAGGCAGTAATTAATACGAGCATGCCTCGACCAAGATAGGCGATTAAGACGACAAGACGCTTAGGCCATCGATCTACAAGCGCTCCGGTAAATACACTGAATAGAATCCCGGGAACAAAATTGAGAGCAAACAGCGTGCCCATTAATATTTTGGAGCCAGTCATCATGTACACCATCCAGCTGTAGGCAATAGCATCAATAGAATCTCCAAAGCGTGAAACAATTCTGGCCAGTAAAAGATACATAAATGGTTTGAATTTGCTTAACTCTCGAATGCCTTGCTTTTTTGCGAGTCCCTCAGCCGTTTCTTCAATCATGATTAACTTCACCCACCTCTATAAATTAACGATAAAATAATTTTAACGTTAAATATAGTTTAACGTTTGTTCAATGATTTGCCAACATATTTAATGGAAATATAATGAAAAATAGGACTTAATTTCTTTGTTCTAACATGGCTTTCGTGGTATATTTCAATATAAATTACAAATGCTTCCTAATAACTTTGTCAGCTTGAGGGAGATGTGAGCATGGAACGAAAGCCTGCAATTTTATACGCCACTACAGAGGTTTTCCCATTTGCCAAGACGGGGGGACTTGCGGATGTATCGGCGTTTTTGCCGAAAGCATTACGCAGTGAAGGTTATGATGTAAGGATCATCATGCCTAAGTTTAAAGGGATCGAGGACAGGTTTGGACATCAACTACAGCATGTAGCTACCATGGAAATTGAATTTGCGGGGCGAAGGCAAGATTTTGCTGTAGAGAGTATACATTATAGTGGTAACCTGATCTATTTTGTTAATGCACCTTATTATTTTGATCGGGACAGGCTGTATGATTACGAGGATGAGATGGAGAGGTTCGTCTTTTTCTGCAAGGCGGTAATGGAAGCTCTGCCATCGATACGCTTTCAGCCTGACATCCTTCAATGCAACGATTGGCTGATGGGTTTTATTCCGTTTTTCCTGAATACGCAATATCGTCAGCAGGATTTTTATAAATCGATGAAATCGATATTTACGATACATGCTCTGCTTTATCAGGGAGTCTTTAATAAAAGCAACACAAAAAGCTTATTGGGACTGGATTGGGATTATTTTGTTCAGCAGGGACTGGATTATTACGATCAGGTTAATTGCATGAAGGTAGGAATTATGACGTCGGATGTGGTTAGCACAGTGAGCCCTAGCTATGCAGCCGAAATAAGCAAAATGTCACCGCTGAATATGGAGCCGCTGACTGAGTCGCTGTTCAAACGCAGAAGAAGCTTACATGGTATTTTGAACGGCATTGATCTTGAGGAGAACAATCCGGCTACGGATCAACGGTTATTTGCGAACTATACCTCCGTTCAGCTTGAAGGCAAAGCTGAGAACAAGCGGAAACTGCAGGAATTGCTGGGGCTGCCGGTTCGTCCGGATGTGCCGATCGTTTCGCTGATTTCTAGATTAGAAATAACCAAAGGCCTGTACTTGATCGAAAAATCATACCACGAGCTGCTGAAGGAGGATCTTCAATTTGTTGTAATCGGAGATGGAATTCCATATTACGATTATCTTTTTACTAATATAATGAAGGCTTTCCCTGATAAAATGTATTATTCAACCTATAGCGAGCACATGGCTTACAAGACGTATGCCGGAGCCGACCTTTTCCTGATGCCTTCATATACAGAAGCATGTGGAATCAGTCAGTTGATCGGTATGAGATACGGTACAGTACCAATCATTCGTGAGACAGGCGGGTTAAAAGATACGGTCGAGCCTTATCATGAAGAGAACGAGACAGGCACTGGTTTTACATTTAAATATGCCAGTCAGTGGGTGATGCTGGATACGGTACGTAAAGCGATTGATGTGTACCACAAAACAGATAAATGGAACAAGCTTGTCAAGCATATTATGACGCATCCGGTTGGCTGGGAGCGTTCCATTCAGGAATATATCAAGCTGTATGAGCAAACGATGGGGATAACGGTTTCATCTTGACTTTATCCCTTAATCGTGCTAAATTAATTTTTGTATTCGATAATTTGTTGTTCCCTGATAGCTCAGTTGGTAGAGCACTCGACTGTTAATCGAGTTGTCACAGGTTCGAGTCCTGTTCGGGGAGCCATTTTCTTGGAGAGATACCCAAGTGGCTATAAGGGGACCCTCTGCTAAGGGGTTAGACTGCGTAAGCGGTGCGAGGGTTCGAATCCCTCTCTCTCCGTTGTGAATTTTCTATGAGATCGTAAAAAAAGATCGTAAAAGGTAAGCCTCCAATCCGCTTGAAGAGTGGTGATGGGGGCTTTTTTGTATGTAGCCGATACATATTGCTGGGGAATATATCGGATCGAAGGCTCATGTTATGGAAAGAAGTAATGTTAATAACCTCTATATGATGGATTATGGGTATATGATGGATTTTGGGTATATGGTGGATTTTGGGTATATGGTGGATTATGGGGGGCGTAGGTGGTTGGTAGTTGGTGGTTGGTAGTTGGTATGATGGCAATTTCATGAGAGGCGGATAAAATAAGACCATAAAGTGGCGCTATTTTTCTGTATTAACGGGACTAAGCAAAAATAAGACCCTTTTTTGGTCTAATCATAGTGAAATGCCACGGAATTCTACTCATTTTTTACCTGAAATCGCCAAATAGCGGAACAAATTGCACTTATTTTCGATAAAACAGTTGAAAATCATAAAATAGCGCCCTTTTGTACCTTTAGTGGAGTGATGTCTAGGTACACGGAGTAAGACTCCAATGTATTGATGTCTAGGTACACGAAGTAGGGCTTCAATGCGGTGATGTCCAGGTACTCGGAGTAAGGCTTCAATGTCCAGGTGTCCAGGTGTTCGAAGTAGGGCTTCAATGCAATGTGTGGGCAATGTGGAGAAAATCATCAAAGTAGGATACAGAGGTGAAGAGAATCTTTTGAAAATCAAAAAAAGAGACTTGTCATGGTAATGTTATTTTGATATACTCATTTTTGTCGTCACCGCAAGGATGGTTGGCGGATAGCTAATAAGGCCCGTTGGTCAAGGGGTTAAGACACCTCCCTTTCACGGAGGTAACAGGGGTTCGAATCCCCTACGGGTCA
>RCUU01000606.1_pt1 | contig 19486 bp, 15 predicted proteins | sample 2166211 | NCBI WGS metagenome assembly RCUU01 (sample SAMN09932620, study PRJNA488358) | compost metagenome | feature: garden; material: soil; isolation source: compost soil in phenylacetic acid-enriched culture | place: Germany: Experimental Botanical Garden Goettingen | collected 2016-01-27
ACTGCATTTAGCCACGAAAAAGAATGGATTGCATCGTGCGGAAGTGGCCAAGCTTATGGTTCATCCCGGGTTCAGAAAGAACGGGATCGCCGGCAAGCTCATGGATACGCTGGAGATTTCAGCGAAAAGCATAGGGAGGAGCCTGCTTGTACTGGATACTCGGTCAGGAGACCCTTCGAACTTGCTCTACCATTCATTAGGATTTGCTAAAGCGGGAGTCATACCGCGCTATGCGAAGTCATCGGGCGGTGAACTGCACGATACTATTTTTTATTATAAGGAGATTTAGAGTTGGCCATTGCTTGTGATAATGATACTATCATTGCGCATGCCTACCTGTGTTAAAAAGCTTCCTATTTCATAAACAAGGCTGCCCCTGTCTATAGATGACAGGGGCAGCTTTCAATTCACATTTTACTCAATAAGGCCAACTGCTTTTAACAAGAGATAAATAGATGAAGCAGCTGTTTCACGAGTTGTCGCTGCATTTGGATTGAAATACACGCCTTCTTTGCCATTTCTGCTTTGTTCTCCGCTGATTACACCTGCAGCAGAGAGCAATTGAACACTGTCTTTGGCATAAGCTGCAATTTGACTTTGATCTGCAAAGGAAACGGATGTGGTGCCTTTCAGCTCTTGTCCTGTCAGCTTAAGAGCTCTGCCTAAAATAACGCTCAGTTCCTGACGTGTCACATTAGCATTCGGAGAGAATTTATTACCGCCGGTGCCTTGAATTAAGCCTGCTTCAAAAGCGGCTGCAAGATCATTCGCATACCAGTCCGTTGCTCTGACATCCGAGAAGTTAGGCGATGCTGCAGATTTGAGTCCAAGTGCTCTGACAAGTAATGCAGTAAACTCTGCGCGTGTCAGGTTGTTGTTTGGTGAGAACTTGTCTGCACTTGTTCCTTCTATAATAAATTTATTGGCTAGTGCCGTAATATGAGCTGCCGATGAAGAGCCGGAAATATCGGAAAAGCTAACTTTATGACTAACAGCTGCATATACAGAGAACCCCGGACGACTTACAGTGACGATTGTAGAGTCGCCTTCCTGGACTTTGAACACCGAAGCGATAGGTGATACTTTGCCATCGGTTTCGTATAGCACACCTGCAGTATCAGGTTGGACATGTCCCGGAATTGTAAATGATCTTTTGATAAATACATTATTCGGTACTTTAATTGACTGTGTTGATTTATTAATCACCCAGTTAGCTTCAAATTGTACCGGAGTTCCAATGACCGAAGCCCCGGAAGCGGAGAATGCCGATTTGTACTTAGTTGACGTTGTGATCGTGACAACAAGTTCAGCTCCGTCCGGGGATTGCTTCAGCAATAACACGGGTAATGAGATGGCAGAGCCACCGACGTTGATAATGATCGAGTCCGATGATTCAAGGCTGCTTAGCAGCTTGATTTGATCCGGAGCCAGGACCAGATTTACATTTGATTCACCGCTAACGGGAGCATTAATTACAATGGCTGCAGCAGCTTTTCCAATGGATTGAATGGCTGATTTCAGATCGTTATCGCTAATTTTGGCAATGGTCAAGTCGCCTGTTTTATTAGCACTTGCCGTAATCACGCTGGACTTGGCAGCTTGATCTATAATCGCCTGTGCAGAAGCTGGAAGCTTGCCGGATGAGCTGGCTGTAGGGGCTGCCGGGTTAGAAGATACAGCTCCTGTACTTGCGATACCACCGCCTCCACCGCCTCCGCCGCCAGTACCGCTGCCTGGGCTGCCCCCTCCGTTGCCAGTTCCAGGCTCAAGAGAGTTGTCTACGCGGAGCAAGGTATTTGCTGAGTATACGATCTGGCTTCCATCGTTACGTTTCGCTATCGAGGAATTTTCTGTAAGCTGAATCGCGGAAACAAAAATTTCGTATTTTCCATTCGGCAAATAGGACTGAATACCATCGTAAGTAGAATATTGTCCATCAATATCATCGATTTGGTAAATCCCCGGGGGAAAGTATTCGTCAATAGAATCTGTCAGAACTTGTGCGTAATAACCGAGAGGGTTACTATTTAGATCACGCACTTCAACAAAAATGAGATTTGTGTCCTCTGCATTCAGGGTAAACTTCAAATCAGTTTTGTTCTGTGTACTTCTTTTTGGATAAATCAACGAATGGGTTAAGCTTACATCTTGAACACCTAATCCGTTGTCCGGCTGACTCTCACCAACATGTACAACAAATGGAAGATGAAGCTCTGGATATCCAGGGCTGGTCAATGTGATCTGACCTTCATAAGCGCCTTCTTCAGCATCGTTGGCAACATTTAGAGCTAATTGGAAGGTTGAAGTACTCCCTTCTGATGCTGATACACTGCTTTGGTTGAGAACGGCTTCAACTCCATCATGGTCAAAATGCCATTCCACTTCAGCAGAATAATTAACATCTGAAGCAGTCGTGTTTTTCAACTGCAATTTTTTAACCGCATTCGACCCGGGAGCCACTACACCAAAGCTGGCTGATGAATTGTAGTTAATTACACTTTTTGGGGTGTAGTTGATATCGAGAATTGTGATAGGTTCCATTGCTTGCAGCAATGCCGGAGTTTGTAGAGCCGCAGCTACATTAGCACGTCCTGAGCCTTGCTGATACGCTTCATAAATATCGCCATCAGGATCGTACAGTACATCTGCTGTATTTGTAAGAGCTGACCTGATATCAAACGGACTCCAGCCAGGATTTTTCTGTTTGAGGAGCAAGGCGAGACCGGAAATATGTGGTGCAGCCATACTCGTACCGTTATTTCTCATATAAGCTTCTTCGTAAGATGTTTGACCATAAGCAGGGAATGTTGACATTACATTTACTCCAGGTGCAAGAAGATCTGGTTTAATGCTTAGTGTGGTGTCACCATTGGGTCCCCAAGCTGAAAAATCGGCGAGTACATCGCCAGGCAAGTTATCAACATCATAATTGTTATTAAAAGTGACTCTCAAGGTTTGGTCCGGATTATCAAGGATAGCCCGTGCCAGCTTACGACCTTCAGTACCCTTTAAGTTCAGAGTAGGAAGGAAAAAGAAGCTGTCTCCCAGATTGAGATTGATGAAATCATTGTATCCAGGAATGTCTTCACTTAAATCAACTTTGTTGTCATTGACAATACCATTGAATGCAATAACAGCCTTTGCCCCGGAACGCTCAGCGTAAACAATCTTCTCGACAAATGAGTTGCCGCCGCGTGAAACTAACACTACTTTATCTTGAACATCTTTATTTGCGTAATCGCTCAAATTGCCGATTCCTAGATAGACAACATCCAGCGGATCTGTACCTAGGATAGATTCAAAATCAGCTTGGGCTGTTTTCCAGGCCATTACGTTAAAATCAAGGGTTCCATAGGTAGCCGTTGTTACAGAAGTGGAATCCTCCAGATCCGCTCCTAAGGAACTCCTGTAAAGCAGACTCTCACTGTTAACTGCTCCAACAGAAATGGCAAGCTGAGAAGTGGCCGGAGCGCCCAACGTATAATATCCCGGCCCCGCATTGCCATTGGCGACGACCACAGTAGTTCCTGATAATATAGCATTATTGATTGCTATGGCCTCTGGGGAGTTGACGTTTTTGTTGGAATCGGTACCTAAAGACAGGTTGATCACATCTACACCATCTTTGACAGCATGTTCGATGCCGTCAATGACTTGAGCGGCTGAACCCGAGACAGCGTTAGGATCTTTACCGTTCGTCTTTCTGCCGAGGACCTTATAAACATATAGATCGGCTTCGTACGCGATCCCTTTCTGTACAATGTCGCTTCCCGTATTTGCGGCACGTCCAATAATCGTTCCCGCGACATGAGTACCGTGAGATGTGCCTATAAAACCTTCATTGATGATCGGTGGTTCTTCGTATGGATCGTCATCATGATTGAAGGAATCATAGCCGCCTTTATACGCCGGAGCGATATCAGGGTGAAGATAATCTACCCCAGTATCTACCACACCAACTTTTAGACCTTTACCAGTCAAACCTTGTGCCCAGGCTTGGTCAGCGCCAATTTGTTTGATCGGATTTATATCATAACTGGAATTTGGGTCTGTGGAAGAAGGTTCAATAGGGACGGGATACCAAGTGCTGTTCTCCTGAATGGATTTAACGCCCGGGATTTCAGCAAGCTGAGGAATCTCGTTCGCTGGAATCGTGATTTCCAATCCATTAAGCACTGTATTGTATTGATAGTTAATGTCGAGATTCAGTCCCTGATCGCCAGCTTCTTCAATAAATTCAGTTTGCTCCCGATCGACAGTGGCCTCTGTAGCAGCTGCAGCCAAGGATCGGTTGCCGATTCGGGAAGCATATTGGCCTACCGCAGCAGGTTGACCTTCCAACTGTACAATCACGCGGATTTTATTGCTAGAGTCAGTGTTGATCTCAGGCGATACATAAGTTTCTTCTATACCGCTACCGGCAAGGGAGAAAGCCTTCGAACCCGTAGCTTGTTGGGCAGATTGCTGAAGCTCGAGTTGAAGCGGATCTGCAGCTGCGCTAAGAGTAGGGAAAAGTCCAAGAATAAGCCCTGCTGCTAATGTGATCTTGGGCAGCTTGCGCAAAAGTGCCGAATGAGTACTCAAAATAAAATCTCCTCCATATACAAATTTCGCCTTTGTTCATATAGATAGGTATCTATAATTAAAAGGAAATAACAAGAATATATTACCATTTAAATAATGACGAATCTATTAAAATTTGTAAGAAAACATACTAATTTTATATAAACTATATGAATTTACGAATACCTAAAATTTTCATTGAGAATGTCATATGCATGTGTCACAATCAATAATAGAGATTAGAGGGAAAAATTAGGGGGTAGATCATTTGAAGAAGACATTTGGAATTATCGGCAAGATCCTGTTAGGAGTCACTTTTTCACTAATCTTTATCGTAATTGGATCGACTGTTCTGACGATAATGAATCTGCTTCAGGAATGGAATATGCAGCTGATTTCAGCATCAGGGATAATAGTCGGGGCTTTGTTGGTATATGTCATATTTGAAAGAAGAAAAAAATGGAGTATTGGCTTAAGCCAGCCAAAGCTTGGAATAAGTTTAGTTCTAGGTATGGTCGCTGGAATTGTCTTCATTTCCGTGGCGTTTTTGGGGATCTGGGTACTCGGAGGTATACATATTGAACGTGTTCAGTTTGATTCGCATTTATGGAGTTTGTTTGGATTGCAATTATTTTTATTTATCTTTGTTGCGATAGGTGAGGAATTGATGTGTCGTGGATATATTCAAGGAGTAATTAAAAACAGTTTCGGAATGTGGCCAGCTATCTATGTTCCTTCTATCATTTTTGCAATGCTGCATCTGGCAAACCCCGGGATTTTAATCAATCCGTTGCCTCTATTAAATATATTTTTGGTCGGGGTGCTATTTTCAATATCTCGCGAGTTAACACAGGGTTTGTGGTTTCCGATCGGGTTTCATTTGACATGGAATTTATTTCAGGGCAATGTATTTGGATTCGCGGTATCCGGTACGGAACCGGGCGGATTTATAACAGTTGTGCCACAAGGCAATGCTTTTCTTTCTGGAGGCTCGTTCGGGGCAGAGGGAAGTTTTGTTACTACCATTATTATAGTAGTGGGTTGTATTATCGGAGTTACTTTATTACAGAAGCCAAAATCCAGGAGTGTTAATCTATCTAGGTAAATTATAAGCAAGTTTTAATCATTGTTTTATCAAATGGGGTTATTTAAAGAGCCGTGGAATAATTTCTGAGGCTCTTTTTTTTCGTAGATAAGGTTGAATTACGATTTGAAATGCTTGCTTATCCTTACACTAGGGTTTGCAGTCATCTCTTTTACGGTTATTCTTTTGTGCATAAAGGCACCAACAGCCGGGTAGATTAATAAAAAGAAATGTTCTATTCAAAGAAAAATGATTGCGTACTTCTAATTGATATGTTAATATGACAATGTACCGAAAACGTTACCGATAAGGATTTCGGTAGAATTAGAAAGCGTTAACATTTTTTGCTGAAAACTTTCGTAACGTTAATCGAATTTTTAATCATCAATACAGAGGGGGATAAAAAATGAAGGTTAAAAAGCTTTTAGGTATGGCGCTTGCTTTGACTCTTGTTGCTGGTTTGGCAGTAGGATGCGGCAACAAAAATGAAAATGCGGGTACAACTGATAAGCCGAGCAATTCTGGTACTACAGCTAAAGGTGCAGGGGAAATTTACTTCCTGAACTTCAAACCGGAAATTGCTCCGATTTATGAAAAGATTGCTAAGGATTACGAAGCAGAAACAGGTGTTAAGGTTAAAATTCAAACCGCTGCAGCCGGTACTTATGAAACTGTATTGAAGGCTGAAATAGCTAAAGCGGATGCTCCGACTATTTTCCAAATGAACGGACCGGTTGGTTATCAGAACTGGAAAGATTATACCCTGAATTTGAAAGATACTAAGCTTTACAGCTATTTGTCTGACCAAAGCTTGGCTGTAACAGATGGTGATGGCGTTTATGGTATCCCTTACGTAGTAGAAGGCTATGGTATCATTTATAACAACGCTATTATGCAAAAATACTTTGCGCTTGCTGACAAAGCAGTATCTGTTGCTTCCATGGAAGAAGTTAACGACTTCGCTACTTTGAAAGCAGTTGTTGAGGATATGACTGCCAAGAAAGATCAGCTTGGAATTAAAGGCGTATTCGCTTCTACTTCCCTGGCTGCTGGTGAACAATGGAGATGGCAAACTCACTTAGCTAACATGCCGCTCTACTATGAATTCAAAGATAACACTGAGTATGACAATACTATTCTTGCTGGTCTTGCTACTAATGAAGCTCAATTCAAATATGCAGACAACTTCAAGAACATTTTTGACCTGTACATCAACAACTCCGTTACTAAAGGCACGCTTCTCGGCAGTAAGTCTGTAACTGATTCCATGGCTGAATTTGCTCTTGGTCAAGCTGCTATGGTTCAAAACGGTAACTGGGCATGGGGACAAATCAACGAAGTTGGCGGCAACGTAGTAAAAGCTGAAGACATCAAATTCTTGCCTGTCTACACAGGTATGCCAGATGATAAGAGTCAAGGTCTTGCAATCGGTACTGAGAACTACTTCGCGATCAACAGCAAAGTATCCCCTGAGAAACAACAAGCTTCTATCGCATTCTTGGAATGGTTGTTCTCCAGTGACAAAGGTAAAGCTTATGTAACTAACGATCTTGGTTTCATCGCTCCATTCAACACATTTAAAGACAACGAAAAACCTGCCGATCCACTTGCAAAAGAAGTATTGGCATGGATGGAAAAAGACGGAGTTACTTCTGTACCTTGGACATTTGCAGCATTCCCAAGTGAAGAATTCAAAAACATTTTTGGTGATGCACTCTTGCAATACGCTCAAGGCAACCAAACTTGGGATCAAGTTGTAACTTCATTCAAGGATGCTTGGAAGGCTGAAAAAGCTAAATAATGACTAAATTATTTATGCCACGGTGTGCCGTCACGGTGCACTGTGGCATAAATTTCTAGGTGAGAATAACCTACTGAGCCTCGCCATTTTTAATCCTGGATAAGGAGAAGAACATCATGCAAAAATCTATAAAAAAATACTTTCCTCTTTTTGCATTACCAACCATACTGGCGTTTGCAATAGCATTTGTTATTCCCTTTCTTTTAGGGGTATACCTGTCCTTTACTGAATTCACAACAGTGAATAACGCTAAATGGGTAGGATTTAGCAATTATATCAAAGCATTTTCCAACAAGGAATTTCTGGATGCATTATGGTTTACAGTAAAATTCACAGTCGTTAACGTTATTACAATAAATGTGCTTGCATTTGCACTGGCTTTATTACTTACACGTGGAAAAAAAGGCACCAACGTATTCAGAACGATATTTTTCATGCCGAACTTGATCGGTGGAATCGTGCTCGGTTATATTTGGCAGCTGATTATTAACGGTGTTTTGTATAAATTTGAAGCAACACTGACCTCCGATGCCAAGTACGGCTTCTGGGGATTGATTGTTCTTATGTGCTGGCAATTAATTGGTTACATGATGATTATCTACATCGCAGGTATTCAAAATGTATCTAAAGATGTTGTTGAAGCAGCTAAAATCGATGGATGTACACGTTTCGGTATTTTACGTAATGTAACTATCCCGCTGGTCATGCCTTCGATTACGATTTGCTTGTTCCTTACATTGTCTAATTCATTCAAATTGTTTGACCAGAACTTGGCGTTGACTGCAGGCGCACCTGCTAAACAAACGACGATGCTGGCGCTCGATATTTATAACACGTTCTACGGTAGAGTAGGATATGAAGGCGTTGGTCAAGCTAAAGCCGTTGTATTCTTTGTGCTTGTAGCGCTTATAGCTCTAATCCAACTTAAGATGACCAGAAGCAAGGAGGTTGAAAACTAATGCAGCAAAAGGCGCGTATTCAAAATGTTGTAATTTTCATTGTATTGTTGGCCTTGGCAGTGTTGTTTCTATCTCCGATCTTTATCGTTCTAATGAACTCCTTTAAAGGCAAATTCTTTATTAGTGACGCACCTTTCAAATTGCCGGATAGTACCACATTCGTTAAATTGGAAAACTACACGAGCGGTATTGAGAAGACTGGATTTCTGAATGCGTTTGGTTTATCCCTGTTTATTACCGTATTTTCTGTAGCAGTTATCGTCTTGTTTACTTCCATGACTGCTTGGTACATTACAAGGGTAAAAGGTAAATTTACAAATACGTTGTATTATGTATTCGTGTTCTCCATGATCGTTCCGTTCCAAATGGTTATGTTCACGATGTCCAAGGTTGCCAATATGACGCATATCGATAATCCGATTGGGATTATCCTGATTTACTTGGGCTTTGGTTCGGGCTTATCGGTATTCCTCTTCAGTGGATTTGTGAAGTCGATTCCACTTGAAATTGAAGAGGCAGTCATGATTGATGGATGTAATCCGGTTCAATCCTTCTTTAAAGTTGTATTGCCGATTCTTAAGCCGATAGCGATTACTGTTGCCATCCTTAACGTAATGTGGGTATGGAATGACTATCTGCTGCCTCTCCTCGTTATTGGCTCGGAGTGGAAAACAATTCCGATAGCGATCCAGTACTTGAAGGGCGGATATGGTTCCATTGATATGGGGGCAATGATGGCTATGCTGGTCCTGGCTATCGTACCTATCGTTATCTTCTTCCTGACTTGTCAAAAGTATATTATTGAGGGCGTTGTTGCTGGGGCTGTTAAGGGTTAATCGCTTGCGATTCATCGCGAGTTAATGGCTTAGGGCAAGGATGGTCGTGCAAAAGTAGGGTGTTCCTAGCAGGCGATTAAAATATAATCCCTAGAATACCCTGCTTTTTTATATCCAGCTTGGTTTCCAGTAATTTAATTGCTATTTTCTCCATAGTAATATAGCATTAAGAAAAGCTTCGTATTATATTTTGAAGAAACTACAGTGTAAGGGAAGAACGTCTATGGCTTCAATTACGATTATAGATATTGCGAAAATGTGCGGTGTTGGTGTTACAACGGTATCTCGCGCGATTAATAATCATCCTGATATAAGTGAAGAAACAAAAGCGATGATTATGCAGGTAATCAAAGAGAACCACTACGTACCTAATAACAGTGCAAGGAATTTGAAACGTTCCGCATCGAAGACGATTGCTGTCTTGATCAAAGGGATAACGAATGCTTTTTTCAACAAATTAATTCAAGTGTTTGAGAAGGAAATACAGCAAAAGAAATATTCGTTTATTCTCCAGAGAGTTGATGATAAGCAAGATGAGCTGGAAGTTGCCATTGAATTGGAGAAGGAAAAACGTCTCAGGGGAATCGTATTTCTTGGGGGATATTTTTCACATGCCAAAGAGAAGCTGGAACAGCTTACCGTACCTTATATACTATGTACTATTGGTATGACGGAAGAATTCGATACCAATGAATATTCTTCTGTGTCGGTCGATGACTTTAAGGAAAGCTACAAGATGGTAGATTATTTATGCAGTCAGGGTCATAAGAAAATTGCTCTAATATCTGCGACTATGGACGATGTGAGTATCGGGAAACTGAGACTTGAAGGATACAAGAAAGCGCTGACAGACCATGGTCTGGAGTATAATGAAGAACTAGTAAGATGTATGAAGGAAGATTTAGAGAGCTACTCTATGGAAAATGGTTATGTGGTCACTAAAGAGCTGTTAGAGTCCAAAGAAGAGTTTACTGCTATTTATGCGATATCTGACAGTTTGGCGATAGGTGCTTGTAAGGCCATTTTTGAAGCAGGCAAAAGAGTTCCGGAAGATTATTCTGTAGCAGGGTTTGACGGTGTTGATATTTCTTATTACTATAATCCTTCCATAACAACAATCCGGCAGCCAGCTCAAGAAATAGCCGAAGAAACTATTAAAATCCTGTTTGATCTTATTCATAAGAAAACCACGCATACTCACAAGGTGTTTCCGGCTGAACTAGTAATCCGGGAGTCCACGAGACGCATTGAGCAAGCATAATTACATGATGCAATTTTAACTCTTATAAATGGAAGCTCAGTCCAAGCAGGACTGAGCTTTTTTGCGCTGAGCAGATGTAAGTTCTGTTGATATAAATGGTAAATACATACAAAATGCTGTAAAATAGAGGTATTATGCACAAGGAAGGGTGGAATGGATTGAATACAAAAAAATGGACACTTTTAACTGTGACAGCATTATCGTTAATGCTGCCGCAAGGACTGGCCACGGCAAATTCGGTTAAGGTTGCTACAGATGCTACTTGGAGCAGCTCGACTGCAAATGATGTTGCTTTATATGCAGGGGAAGATTCAATCAATGCAGAATCCGAAAATGTTAAATTTTCCAAAGATGAAGCAATCGCTAAAGTTAAGGAGTTAGTGCCTTCATTAAAGAATGCCAAAGTGGAATATGCTCAGCTTAGAGAAAATGACGCATACATGTCCGAGGATAGCTTTTTGATATGGGACATACAATGGAAGAATGGAGATTCGTACAGGGAGTATACTGGAACCAGCACTCAACTGAATGCGAATACCGGTGAATTGATCAATTTATATTCCTACTTGTCTAATCAAGAGGACGCATCCTATTACCCCCCCAAGGTATCAATGGAAGAAGCTAAGGAACAAGCTCTAAAGTTTATTTCGAATGTAATGCCGTCTCTTAACGTTACGAATTTGAAATTGCAAGACCAGTATTGGGACCCGGCATCATCAGTACTTTTTGGACCAATTCAATACAATTATTATTTTACTCTTTATCGTAACGGGATACCTTCACTTGACAATGTTTCAATTACAATAGATTCTAATGGAAATATAATCCAATATTCAATGAGTAGTCAGGGATCGGATTATCCTTCTGCTACCCCGAAATTTTCACAGACTGCTGCAGAGAAGAAATTCAAGGATGAATTTAATGTGGAATTATATTATGCACCGGTAATGAAAAAGGATGTTGTTCAGGAATGGATTCTTGGCTGGCGGCCTTCTGACGAATCAATTTATTCTATTGATGCAATTACAGGAAAAAGATTGGACTATTCAGGGAATCCGATATCCTCCATCTCCAAAATAAATACAGCTGTTCCGAAAGGAAAAACTGTTTTTCAGGCCAGAACTGAAAATACTGAGATGACGTCAAAGGCAGCGGTGGAAATTGTTAAAAATGTAGCAGTCATACCTCCAGGTCATTCGCTTACCTCTCAAACCATAGGCAAAGATTATAGCGATTCCAAGAGAAAGGTTTGGAGATTGATGTGGGAAGAGGGGGACTCCAAACTGGTGAATACTTATCCATCTCAAACTGAGGCGGCAGTGGATGCGGTCACAGGCCAACTGCTGGATTTCCGGATTGGAAACTATGAAAAGGAAGAAGGACAGGAGTTACTGCCTGTGCCGGCAAAAGCAACTGTATTGACTAAAGAGACCGCGAAACAAAGGGCATATGAATTGATTAATTCTTTGTATCCTGACGCGAGCTCCAAGCTAAAGCTGCTGGAGGTCCCCGGGGAAGATCACTACGATAAGGACAACGGTCAATATAATTATCAGTTTGGCCTCTATGTAAATGATATCCCGGTCTCCTATGCCCAGACATCGATTGCTTTTGATAAATATGGCCGGTTGATAAGCTATTACACTGATCGTACTACTGATCTGGATAAAATCAAAACATCTCCGCTTCCTTCCGTAACGAAAGAAACCGCATTGCAAACCTATTCGTCACTATATAAATTAATTCTGAAATATAGTTATTCAGGTGGTTATTATAGTGCATCCAGTGATACTGAAATCAAACTTGTATATGAAGTAAACGTAGAGGATCTAGATATTTACAGCAAGGTGCTTGATGCCAATACGGGTAAATGGGTACAAGTTAATGATTACTCCGCATTTGGAAAAACAGGTGCTGTCGTGAACGCGGTTGATTTGAAAGGACATCGGGCAGAGGTAGATCTGACAACGTTGCTTGAGCATAAGATCATTGATCTCGATGAGGAGGGCCGAATAAATCCCGATCAACAATTAACGGTCGGGGAATGGCTTACGATGATGGTTAAGGCGGTTTCACCTTATTATTCAAACTACTACAGCTATTATGGCGATGAAAGTGACAGGAAGCCAATAGCAGGAGTTGATCCAGACCATAATTATTATGATGTTGTTGGTTTTGCTGCCGAACGAAAATGGATCGACTGGAATCAGACATTGAATGTCGAGGACAAACTAACACGTGAACAATTGGCCTTTTTACTTGCTTCAATAGTGAACTATGATAAATTCACATCATATCTGAGTCAGGATGCTTCCCTTAATCAATTTAGTGATGTTGCATCTATTCAGAATCGAGGGGCAGTTGCCCTTTGTATTAAATTAGGCTTACTCCAAGACCAGAATGGACAGTTTAATCCCAAAGGATACGTTACTAAGGCAGATGCAGCAACAATTATAATGTCTCTGGTCAAGTTGCAAGGTAAGATCGATCAAGTTATTAGTCAATAATAAATTTATCGATATGAACTACCCGGATGATTCCGGGTGGTTTATTTTTTTGCCGCCAAATGATGCAATTACACTATTTTGCCTTTTTACTCTGCTGAAACATCAAAAACGGATATTGTAATGTATATTAGTTATAGAACTTGTAAGCAGATAACATCTCATTGGATCGGGAGGCAGTAGGATGGGTCATATTGTGAGCAAGTATTTTGAATACGGACAGACAGAAATAAATTTTTTAAAAGCGAGAGATCCCCTGTTAGGAGCTGCTATGGAGCAAATGGGCAAGGTGGAGCGTGAAGTTATTCCCGATCTGTTTACAGCTCTCGTGTATGCTATAGTCGGACAGCTGATATCTGTTAAGGCGGTAAACACGATTTGGGCCAGAATGCAGGAGCAGCTTGGTGATATTTCTCCATCGAGCTTATCCTGTCAGTCAGTGGATGCGATTCAGAAATGTGGGATTACCATGAAAAAAGCAAACTGTATCAGTTATCTGGCCAGGTCGGTTCATCAAGGAGAGTTTAATTTGGATGGGCTCCATAGCTTGTCTGACCAAGAAGTGATAAAGCAATTGACGACATTGAACGGGGTCGGCAAATGGACGGCAGAAATGCTGCTGATCAATAGTATGGAACGGCCTGACATAGTCAGCTATGGCGACATGGCCATTCGCAGGGGAATGATGAAATTGTATGGTCTCGATTCGTTGACCAAGAAGCAATTTGACCTCTACAGATGCAACTATTCACCATATGGCTCTGTAGCTTCGATCTATCTATGGGAAGTATCATTTATTTGATGAGAAAGAGGTAAAGATGTGAAAAAGAGTATGCAGGAACAGATCAGAGGGCAGCTTCTGCAGTTGGCGGATCAAAAGTACCAGAAATTTGCAACAGCATTGATTCCTAATATAGATAAGGATACTGTATTAGGCGTACGCCTGCCCGAGCTTCGTAAAATAGCGAAAGCATTGCTCAAGGATAATTGGAGAGCATATCTTCAGGAGAACCTCAGGTGTTTGGAGAATGAGTATTTTGAGGAGATAATGATACAAGGGATGCTGATCGGTTATTTAAAGACAGATATTGAAGAAATACTGCAATACATAGCTGATTTTGTCCCGAAAATCAACAATTGGTCCGTATGCGACAGCTTCTGTATAGGGCTCAAATTCACCAATAAAAATAAAGGCAGGGTATGGTCTTTTTTACAGAAGTATCTTACCTCGACACAGGAATATGAATTGCGGTTCGGGGTCGTTATGCTACTGAACTTTTTCATAGATGAGGAGCATATTGACGAAGTTCTAAGGCTTCTTAATCGTATAGAGCATGAAGGCTATTATGTTAAAATGGCGGTGGCTTGGGCGCTTTCCATATGCTTCATCAAACTGCCCGAGCAAACTATGGTGCTGCTGTCGGACAATTCGCTTGACGATTTTACTTACAACAAAGCCCTGCAAAAAATGACAGAGTCCTATCGTATCGACCAAAACACGAAAATACGCTTAAGGGAAATGAAGCGTAAAGTCATTAAAGGTTAATTGTTAAAGGAAATCAAGGCTCAAATCCTTTCTGGCTTATGAAAATCTCCTCTTCGGAGAAACACTCCTTTAAGCGTTCGTAAACGATATGATAGGCTGAAGGTGTTGCCCACTTTTCTAAACCAAGTGTTGCATAGAGGGTGGGAATACCTATTTTTTGCGTTCGTTTGCCTCCGCTTCCATCCCCCATATAATAGTCATCAATACATACCCTGCTCACCAACGGGCGCAGCATTGCCGGGAAATGCTCGGTGCTTGGCAGCAAAGGTGCAATCGTCGCCTGTGTGGGAATACCGGAATCAGCCAGCATTCGCAATGCTTTAAGCCTTGCTGGAATAGGTGGGGCATAGGGTGAAAAATATTTGCGAATATCCTCGCGATCGGTCTCTACAGTGACACTGACCCTGACCTGATCTCCTAGCTGTGCAAGGAGGTCTATATCTCTGCATACCAGAGGACTGCGAGTTTGAACAAATAGAAAATCAGGCTTGTGCTGTGTCATTATCTCCAGCAGGGAGCGAGTAATGCCTTCCTTATGCTCAACAGGTTGATAGGGATCAGTGCTGGAAGACATGAATATCGTCACTGTTCCTTTCGCCTTGGCGCGCTGAAGCTCCTTGCGAAAAACATCCTCTGCTCCTTTTTTAATATCTACCCAAGTCCCCCAATCTTCATTACGAAAGATCGAAACTGGCATTTGCCTTACATAGCAGTAGGAGCAGGCAAAAGAACAGCCACCATAAGGGTTTAACGAATGTGTATAGCCGGAAAGAAATCCGTTTCCTTTATTGAGCAATGTTTTTGGAGTTTTGCTGGAATAGCGGGTTTTCTTTTTATCCGGCATCATGAAGGGTTCCTTCCTGTTCCAGCCTTAATAATGATGTCTTCATGTCGATACCGCCCCGGTATCCGGTTAGTGCTCCATTCTTGCCGATCACGCGATGACAGGGAACACGGATGAGCAGCGGATTGGCTCCGATAGCAGTTCCGACGGCGCGGGATGCGGAGGGCTTTCCGATTCGTTCTGCGACGTCTGAATAGGAGCAGGTTGTTCCATAAGGGATCTTGAGTAAGGCATGCCATACTTCAAGCTGAAAAGCGGTGCCTTGCAGATCAAAGGAAATAGTAAACTGATCTCTGCGCCCCTCTAAATATTCAGCAATTTCTTTTCCGTACAAATGAAGTTGATCATCAGCTTGAATAAGGGACGCATGAGGCATACGGCGCGCGGCCCAGCTCGCGAGCTCTTCAAAAGGAGCACTGTTTGAGCTTACATAACATAATCCCTTGGAGGTGGCGGCGAGATATAATTGCCATTCCTGATGATGAAGTTCTGTCCAATATACGGACTGGGATAAATAATTGTTCATAGTCCATAACCTCCTTGATGCTGCGATGATGCAGTTTGACGATACTGAGCCGGTGTGATGCCGGTTAACTTTTTGAAGAGTGTGATGAAGTAAGGGGTGTTGTGTAATCCTACATTTTTGCCTGCTTCAGAAATCGTAAGCTGCGAAGTTACTAACAGCTTTTTGGCATGTTCGATCCTGATCATCTGAATGTATTCAACAGGAGTTTGGCCTGTCGTTTTTTTGAAAATGCGATGAAGATGATAGGGGCTTCCATGGCTAATCTGTGCCAGATGTGCAAGACTCAGGTTCTCCATATAGCTGCGATCAATGTATTGAGTAATGACGGAAATCCACTCCTCATCTGGCAGCTTCCCACTTTTTGGCTTGCATCGTTTACAAGGCCGGAAGTTAGCGGCAATTGCTTCGTCTGACGATTTGAAAATAGTGATATTCTCACGTTTTGGCGGTCTGGATTTACATGAGGGGCGACAAAATATGCCGGTGCTTTTCACAGCGTAATAAAAGATTCCGTCATAAGAAGCGTCATTGCTGACGATTGCCATCCACATCTCGTTGGTCATTTGAACACCTCCAACGACATTATAACCCGTTCATGAGTGTATGTGCGCATGCAGGGCTGTAACAGCAAGATAATAAAATCGGTCATGTTTAAAATAACAGAGATGGTGTAATCTGCGAGGGAACCCATTCTTGGTTAATACAAGAGAAAAAGTATATACTTGAAGTTATTAGGCAGGACAGGTCATTGCCAACATATTTAGCATTCTTGATCGTATAGCGGGTCAGATTGCTGCAGGAGGAGACAGGAATGAGACGTAATATTCAAGTTCCTTTTGGATATGAGCCACCACAGAAGAAACGTAAAGGGACAATGTTTTATTATGACACTTTTGAAGAATCAACAGAAGAAGCTTTGGATCGTGCCGCTGCTGTAGCTAAGGACAGGGACTTTGAGAAGCTGGTCCTGTATCCCCTGCATGAGGAAACGGTAAGAAGAATGTTTCGTCATGTGTCGGTCAGCCCGTATTATAAACGGGAGGATCGCCTTCATGACTGGAAGCGTCACGCCGGGCATCGGGATGTTATGATTGAGGGTTGGGAGGGGAAAAGAAAGAAGTACACGCCATTCGAAGCTGCGCTCCGCCATTTGACGGAGAACTATCCGGCTCCTTATTTTGTCTACGTCACACCGGAAATGGCGAATGTTCTGGCTTCCTTTTCTTCTTTTGAGGAATGGATTACGAGGATTCGATTGATACTTGCGGATGAGCCTCAAAGTTTACACGCGCGGCTTCACAAATACAGTCATCGTTGGGATGCTGGAGGTGATTGACAATGAAACGCAGTATGTGGTTTTCGTTCTTAATTGTTATGGTTATCGCCATAGTAATTGGAGGATGCACACAGGGTTCCGGCCCTGCTTCGAACGGACAGGCCGGGGATGCGAAGGGGCAAGGACAAAATCAGGAGATAAATCCGCATAATGAATCCAATGCTGCCAATGAAACTGATGATTCTCCACCTTCCGATCCAATCCAGGAGCTGCTTGACCAAATGACAACCGCTGAAAAAATCGGTCAGCTTGTGTTGGTGGGGATGGACGGTACTACAACTAATGCCAACACACGAGAATTAATAGAAAATTATCATGTTGGTGGGTTTATATTTTATAAAGACAACATTAAGGATTCTTCGCAGGCCTTGGCTTTATTCAATCAATTAAAGAGCGATAGCAGGAACTTGAAGGTCCCGCTTTTCCTTAGTATTGATGAAGAAGGAGGTCGGGTTACTCGCCTGCCGAACGAGTTTCTGAAAGTGCCATCTGCCGCTAAAATTGGGGCAACGGGTAAAGTGGAGGCGGCCACTGAAATTGGCACCGTAATGGGTCGGCAGCTGCATGGATTTGGTCTGAACATGGATTTTGCCCCTGTTCTTGATATTAACAGTAATCCGGGCAATCCGGTTATTGGAGACCGTTCTTTTGGGGATAATGCCGATGTTGTAAGCAAGATGGGGGTAGCAGTTATGAAGGGGCTAAGTCAGCAGGGGATTATTCCTGTAGTCAAGCATTTTCCGGGCCACGGCGACACGTCCGTTGATTCTCATCTCGGTCTCCCTGTAGTGGAGCATGATTTGGAGCGGCTTCGAAAGCTTGAGCTCGTACCTTTTCAGAATGCAATCGCTGAAGGGGCTGACGTTGTGATGATCGCACATCTGCTTCTGCCAAAGCTTGATCCTGATCATCCGGCATCTTTCTCCAAGGCGATCATCCATGATCTGCTTCGGGGGGAGCTTGGTTTTGAGGGAGTTGTTATTTCCGATGATATGACGATGGGAGCCATAACCGAAAACTATAATATGGATGAAGCAGCTGTTGAGTTTATAGCATCAGGGGGCAATATCGTGCTTATAGGGCATGACTATAATAAAGAGAAGGCTGTAATCGAAGCCATAACAACGGCTGTAAAATCAGATGTTATAACAGAGGAAATGCTTGATGACCGTGTCTACGACGTTTTGAGACTGAAGGAAAAGTACGGTATTCATGCAGCTTCTGCTAAAGGGGCGGATGTAAAATCTATAAACAAGCAGTTGAAGGCAGCTTTAGAGAAATATGGAGTGAAATAGCACTAGCTATGAGCTGAATGTTTATATAGTAACTATCTGCCCATGACAAACGTATATAGGTTGATGGCTTTTGAGATCAAGAACTATTTTACACGAAGCATCTAAGGCAGGAGGACTATATATTGTTTGAGCAACTCAGGAAATTGGGGTATCCCGCAAAAATATATTTGTACGTATTTCTTTTTATCGCTACTGTAATCGGGATGAAATATGTGGTTGAGACAACTTTGCCTGAAGGGGGAAGACCTCCTTATTTATTTTTGATCTGGAACACTTTTTTGGCATGGATTCCTGTTGGACTGGCGGTTATGCTGGACCTGATCAGCGCAAGCACACGAATAAGGACATTAAAAACAATAATGTTGCTGGGGATAGGTCTATTGTGGTTGTTTTTCTATCCGAATGCGGCTTACCTGTTAACGGATTTGCTGCACCCGTTTCATCGATACCCGCTTGAAGCTGATTTTTGGTGGGAAAATTCTTTTTGGAATCATTTATTTACCGTACTGTTCACTGCATTGCTTGGGCTCACTCTAGGAACCGTATCTCTAGCTTCAGTACACGGACTTGTCAGACAGTCCTTGGGTAAAATCGCTGGCTGGGCATTTGCTGTGATCGTTCTGCTGCTGAGCAGCTTTGGGGTCTATCTGGGGCGATTTATGCGCTGGAATAGCTGGGACATTTTGCAGGAACCGCTCCATGTGTTGAAGGAAACATTGCTTTATTTTACGGATCTCGCCAACGTGATGCATGCGGTGTCTTTCTGCAAATGGATATTTCTGATCACTTTGTTCAGTTACGTATCCATGTATATGTTCAGGACGGTCCATGTTCACAAATGATCATTTGTTACACAATTGAAATATACCTGTGATGAATCCCTAATAGTAAGAGGGTACACTTATTACATGACCCCCTTTTGAATATATTT